>ERZ724520.151-NODE-151-length-37090-cov-5.155664_pt1 | contig 37090 bp, 28 predicted proteins | sample MGYA00376053_ERZ724520 | MGnify/ENA primary metagenome ERZ724520 (study PRJEB28724, sample SAMN07190886) | activated sludge metagenome | isolation source: activated sludge of sewage treatment plant in Hong Hong | place: USA: Christiansburg, Virginia | collected...
TTACAGTTATTACAATTACTAAAATAAATAGTGATACGTAAACTAAATAAGCCCAAATACTTCTATACCAGGGTGGCAAAATTGTAAAGGGAATCTCCATCTGAATAATATCATTTGACACCTCATTCTTTGCTTTAATATGCAATTTATAATCACCTTCAAATAAATTACTAAAATTTACATAAGGTGTTTTTAACCATTTTCCATAATCATCGTCCTTACCTTCGAGCCAATAACTAAAGTCAATTACTTCTGAATTCTCGTAACAATTATACCCAAACTTAAACTCTAAGCCATTATTTTTAAATGGAATGGTTAAATAAAATTCACTAAAATTTTGAGTTGAATTACAATTTTGCAATAATGTATCATTTTCGTTTTTTGATTTATTGATTATTGAACTTAAATATAAATGATATTTTTTCTCAATTAATTTATAGTTATGATGTAATAAATACAAGCCTTCATCGGCCGCAATTAATATGGTTTTTTGAGCAGAATCGTATGTTATTAAATTCGGTTTTACTCCACTTAACTTACTAATACCACTGTTATCTTCAATAATATTTCCATTTATACTATTAAAATAAGAAAACTTTTTCTCATACTTATCATAATCATCTAACTTTACTGTTTTCGAACATAACACACTTTCATTAAAACTAACTGCTCTAAATATTTCCTCTTTTTTTGTTAATTGGTAAAACCTCGCATCTTTAATGCATTTCACTTTACCACCGTTATCTCTTAATAAAGTGTAAATGCCATCACTAGTACCAATTAACAAATCATTTTTATACTTAAATAAAAAGTTCTCATATTTATCATCTGGGAGTCCCTGTGGCTTTTGAATTGAATCTAGTTTATGGTACTTATCTAAAAAATAAATACCCTTCGTTTCGGTTGAGAAATATATAGTGCTAGAAACATCAGTGGTTATTGTCTTTACCTCAGCGCCAAGGTCATAAGAATTTAAAAGAGAAAATGCCTTGTTTTTATATTCATATTCAAAAATACCTTTATTAGTTGATGAATAAAATACATTTTCTTTTAAAGGGTCTTTTATAAGAAATGTTGTATATAAATCATTTAATTGTATTATTGTTTTTCCATCATATACAAATACACCCTTTGCAGTTGAAATAAACAATTTTTTATCTAAATTTAATAAATGCCAAGTTTGTTTGTTAAAACCCATTAATTCCTCAAATAAATTTGTTGCTGGATTAAATACTTGCACTCCCTTATCTGTAGCTATAAATAGTTTTTCTTGAAAATAAACAGCAGACGATACAGGTCCTAAAATACCATTTTCTCTTCCGTATTTTAATAATGGTGTATTTTTTTCAATATACGAAATGCCATAATATGTTGGTAACCATATATTACCATTATTATCTTGAAAAGCTGATTTAACATTATTTTCATACAAACCAGTTCTTGTATTAAACCTATTTATTACTTCCAGGTTTTTATTAATAATAAATGCACCTAACTTATTTGATGTAAAAATTAAATTCCCATCATTTAAGGTAATACCATTTAACACTTCACAATCTATTAATTCCTTATTACATGGCGCATTAATTTTTGAAAATGTTGTATTGCTAGGATTTAATGAATCATAGTTCGCAATATACATTCCAACTTCACGACAGCCTATTGCGTATTTAGTTCCAGTAATTTTATACGTAAAATACGACCTGTAATTAGCAAAATGTTGGGAATTTTTTACAGGAGTTAAAACTCCATTTTGAAGAAAGAAAACTTGATTATTTATATCTACTAAAAATAAATGTTTTCCAATTTTTAGAGGTCGCAAATTAAAATTATCAACTGGGGAAAATGCTTTAAAACTTCCATTCTTAAGTTCAATTAATTTATCTGCCGATAAAAAATAGATTGCCTTTTGGAATTCAAAAATTTGCCGAATGGTTTCACTTGGCCTATCTGAGTCCTTTAAATTTTCTAATAAACTAGTAAATACATAATTTCCTTTATTCTGCTTTTCAAATAGTCCAAAATCATTATTTTCGAGTGAATAGTAAATTTTATTATCTGATGAACTATATACATTATAAATAGAAAGTTCATCATATACATGACTTATTTTCCAGTTAAAACCATCAAAAGTTATAATTCCATTACTATTAGCAACTAGAATTAAATTGTTATTTTGGCAAATTGTATAATTATTTGCATGTCCATAATATTCCTTTGGCAAATAATTTCTAACAAAATAATCGCCATGCTGAGCACTTAAAAAAGCACTTAAAAACAATGATAACAATATGCAGTAATTTTTCAGAAATTAAATACTTAATTAAATATAAAAAGAATTATAAAGAAATTATTGTATTATTAGTTTTTTTAAACCAATTTTTCCACCATGCGATTTTATCGAAACAAAATAAATACCTTTTAAGAATGAACTTAGATTAACTATATTCTCAACTTGAATATTTTTACTTTCATAAACAATTTGGCCTAAGGAATTACAAATTTCAATAGATTGAGGCAAAATAAGTGATAATTTAAAATCTACAATAACAAATTCATTTGTTGGATTTGGATACAAATTAAACTGAGTTAACAAATCATTAATTTCATTTAAACCAATAGTTGAAGGGAAGGCTTTTTCATTTGCTGAATTGCTTTTTGTTTTATTTTTAACTGCTAATGGACTTGCTAGTCTTAACGCTGGGTCACAGCCAAAACCGTAAGCATCAACATACCATTTTATTCCTAATGAATAATCAGTTAAATAATTTGGGTCAGTTGCTAAATTACCAGTTGTGCTTACAATAAGGGTAGATGCGCCTGTTGCAACATTATATCTTTTTAAATTATAATTACTTACTGGCGTAACAGTTGTTCCTTCTATTGCATATGAGTTCCAATTAAAATTCCCATTTAATTGATCTTGTACAAAAATAGTGGAGTGCCAAGCACTCATTGCACTTAAATTACCACATGTGTCTTTCAATTGTATTCTGTATTTATATGAAGTTAAATTCGGATTTCCATTTGCTGGCCCAATTGTTCTATTAGTATCAATATATAAACCTAAATCAGATTTACTTTTACCTCCAATACGTTTATAAATACCTGATGACACTTCTCGGTAAACAATAAAACTATCTACATTTGTATACCCTAATCTTTGCCAATAAATTTCATTATAGTTACTTAAACTATCAACTGTAACCATACAAATACTTGGTGTTTGCGGAGTAACCAAAGAGATACTTATTGTACCAGTGTTTTTACAACCATTAATATCAATACCAGTAACACTATAAGTTGTATTAACAGTAGGAGTAGAAATAATTGTATTAGTAGTTAATGAACTAGGCAACCAAGTATAAGTAGTTGCACCAGTTGCAGTTAAAATATTAGGTTTATTTAAACAAACTGTAGTTTTACCAGATACTCCAATAGTTGGCAAAGGGTTTACAACAAAACTAACGGTTTTAGTATTTACACAATTATTACTATTTGTAGCAGTAACTGTAAAAACACCACCCGCAAAATGTATTGTAGAAATACCATTTATAATATATGATGGACTCCAAGTATAAGTAGTTGCTCCACCAGCAGTAAAAGTTGCTGCATCGCCTGTGCAAATACTTGAAGGAGAAATTGTAGTTGTTAATATAGGCAATGGATTTATAGAAACACTAGCGGCTACCATAGTTGTTGTGCCACATGTATTACTTGCAGTTAAAACAACACTAAAATTAGTTGTACCTGTAAAAGAAACACCAGTAGTAGTTCCTGTTGAAGGTGAAAAAACCACACCACTTGCTCCTAATGCAGACCAATTATAACTAACACCTGCCTCAGGAGAAGAACTAAGTGCAATGGTTTTGGAGCTTGCACTTCCAATACAAACAGGCACCAAATTAGTTACTGTTGTAACTGTAGATGGAAGTGTGCAACTTAATTTATGCACAAATGCATCTAATGTTCCAGAAGGCACTACAGTAAACGTTCCAACTCCAGGATCAAAATCACAATTTGGCCCATTGTTTCCTCCAAAAGTACCACAAGAATAAACGTTTCCAGCCAAATCTAACGACAGGCAATTTACTGCCTCACTATTAGCACTTAAATCTAACATTCCCCATTTTTTTGCCCAAACAAAATCTCCTACTGAATTTAACTTAGTTATAAAACAATCATAATCATACCAATCAGAAGTAGTTAATGTGTATGTTGTAGTTGAACTTGGATCAAAATCAGTGACTCCATTTAAATAGCCTCCAATATAAATATTATTAATAGCATCAAGTTTTAACGTATTAGTATATACATGAGCCGTAAAACTTCCACTATGTTTAAATTGTTTAACAAAAATAGTAGTTAAATATTGGTCTAATTTTAAAACAAAACCATCTGTTGAGCCTGTTGCTCCTGTTGGATATAATAATAGAGGCGTTGCAGATAAATCAAAATCAGAAGCGCTACTAAAATTACCACCAATTATTATATTTCCACTTGCGTCAATCTCTAAATCTCCAGAAACCTCATAACCAGTTCCACCAATTGAACCATTTGTGAGCGAAGAAGAACCATCACTTGTTGCCATTCGAGTAATAAAAATGTCTGTGTTTCCAGCAGTATTAACATTTACGCCCGAATAATTTGGACTAATATCCGTACTGTTCCCATTAAATGTTCCTGTAACTGCAAGAAATCCTAATGCAGAATTACACTTAATACCAGTTGCACTTTCATAACCAGTTCCTCCAATTGACCAAGCCCATAAATAATTTCCAGAAGCATCATACTTACCAACAAATACATCATTTGAGCCACCAAAAACAGTTAATGTTTTTGTTAAAGCAGATGGATCAAAATCGGCTGTACCAGTAAATGTCCCTGCAACATATAAATTATTTGATGCATCAATATCTAATCGTTGTCCTTCATCAAAGTTTGCTCCACCTAAAGATTTTGCCCAAACTAATGCCCCTAATGAATTATACTTTGCAATAAAAATATCACTACTTGATGCGTTTGAAACTAAATTAACTGTTGTTGCTGATGGATCAAAATCTACGGTGCCAATGTATGCACCTGTAATATAAATATTACCAGAGGCATCCGTTACAACATCATTTATTCTTTCTCCGCTTGCATTACCTATTTTTTTTGCCCATACATAAGCACCTGCTGAATTTAATTTAGAAATATAAATATCTTGAGATGTACCTGTAGCTGTTAGATTTGCAACAGAGCCTGAAGGGTCAAAATCTACTGTGCCAGAAAATGTTCCTACTGTAATAACATTGGCACTTAAATCTGTAGTAATTGCTTCTGCTGATTCATCTGCTGAATTACCAAATGTTTTGGCCCAAACAAAGTTTTGTCCTTTTGAACTAAATAGAATAATTGCAAAAAAAGCAATAAGTGTAATTTTCTTCATATTAATAAGCTTAAAATATTATTTGTAAAAATAAAAAAACTTATGAATTGAACAAGAATAAAGTTCGCTATTTTACCTGTTTTTAATCACAAACAAGCAAAATTGCACGACTAAATTCACGAATACATTTATACAACTAAAAAAAATATTAATCTTTAACTCTGCTAAAACTCAAAGCCTTTAAAATAAAATTTGGCAATGCTTTTTTCGGATCACGTTTACGTAAATCGATATACCAACCAATTTTTTTAATAACTGGAAGTTTTTTTGTTTCAACAAATTCTATTAAAGTTCCATCTGCATCTTCAATATAAGTAAAATGACCAGCTGCTTCTCCCATTTCAAAGCCCGCACCACCATCTACTGTAAAAGGTTGCCCCACTTTCTCACAAGCTTTTTGTAAGGCAGACATATTTTTTATATCAAAGCATAAATGAATAAAACCACAATCTCCCCATAAACGATTTTCGAATATTTTTTTTGGTGAATAATCTAAAGCTTGTATCAATTCAATTTCATTATCACCTAATAATGGGCCAAAGCTTCCTTCACGAGGTTTACTGTTTCTTATAACTACTCTTCTAAATTTCTTTTGAGAACCCTCTACTCCATTCCAATCATTAAAAACATCAGTTGTATCGCTAATTACTTTATCAAAACCCAATACATCTTTATATAAAGTCATTGATTTTTCGATATTAGTAACACCAATTACAGCGCCTAAAACTCCACCAGTGCTAAAATTCTTTTTCATATACCATGAAGTTTTTTCTTCAATAATTTCGTAGGTATTGCCCCACAAATCATTAATATAAAAATGCTTTCTTTTATCTGGTGCAGTAGTTATTTCAGTTAACATTTTTGCTCCAAATTGTTTTAAATGATTGTAAGACGCTTGTATATCGTACGATTTAATCTTCCCTGCAAAAATACCAATATCACCTAATTGGATAGTAAATTCAGCATTTTGTGCAGTACGGCTTGTGTACTGCCAAATTTCGAAACCACCGCCTCCATTCATACTTAAAGCTAAAATTGCATGTCGCGCATGAGGTTTATTTGCAGTATATGGCAACATTAATTCTGCCATTGCAGCTTCTTCAAAAATTTTGACATCAGAACCAAACGCTTTTCTATACCAAGTAAAAGTTTCTTGAACGTTTGTATTTCCTACACCTAACTGCTGAATTCCTGAAATAATATGACTCATTTAATATTTTTTAAAATTAATTTTGCTTTAAATTAAAAAAAGACTGCCAATATTTTGACAGTCTTTTTAGGGTAAATGAAGGGGCTCGAACCCTCGACCCTCGGTACCACAAACCGATGCTCTAACCAACTGAGCTACATCTACCATTTGAGGGGATAAATATAATAATTTATTTTTAATTGATAAAAAAAATAAATTATTTTTTGTAATTAACCATATAATGTAAACCAACCGATTCTTTCCTGCGAATAGAATGTTTTATAATTAAATAGCCTATACATATTAAATTTCTCAACTCACAAAGTTTTTGGGTGATAGTTGTTTTTTCGTATAACGCTTCGTTTTCGTTGTATAAAATTTCCAATCTATCAAAGGCACGTTTTAAGCGTAATTCGGAGCGTACAATACCAACATAATTACTCATAATTTGCTGAACTTCTCTTTGAGATTGTGTAATTAAAATCATTTCTTCGGCATGTTCAGTTCCTTCTGCATTCCATTGTGGTATATTCTCTTTATAAGTAATCTCCGAAAGTTTTTCGATTGAATGTTTTGCAGCTCTATGAGCAAAAACAACAGCCTCTAATAATGAATTACTTGCTAAACGATTAGCTCCATGTAAACCTGTGCAAGAGCATTCGCCCACTGCATATAAATTTGTTATTGAAGACTGGCCCATATCATTAACCAATATTCCACCACACAAATAATGCATAGCAGGCACAACAGGAATTAATTTTACAAATGGGTCTATTCCAATACTCATACACTTATTATAAATATTTGGAAAATGTTCAATAAATGCTTTTCTATCAATATGCCTACAATCTAAATACACGTAATCTTCACCACGTGTTTTCATTTCATTATCAATAGCACGTGCAACAATGTCTCTCGGAGCAAGAGATAATCTCTCGTCGTATTTATGCATGAACTCTTTACCATCAATAGTTTTTAAAACTGCACCAAAACCACGAATGGCCTCTGTAATTAAAAAACTAGGATGTTCGCCTGGATTATATAAAGATGTAGGATGAAATTGCACAAATTCCATATCTTGAACTCTTCCTTTTGCTCTGTAAACCATAGCAATACCATCACCAGTAGCAATAGTAGGATTTGTAGTTGTTGCATACACATGTCCAGCACCACCAGTAGCCATTAAAGTTACTTTAGCTAGTAAGGTTTCAACTTGCTGAGTTTTGGTATCTAAAATATAAGCACCATAACAATTAATGTTTTGGGTATGAGAAGTAACTACTTCTCCCAAATGATGCTGAGTAATGATATCAATTGCATAATGGTGATCTAATACAGTAATATTAGTATGTTTTTTAACTTGAGCTATTAAAGCGCGCTCAATTTCAAATCCTGTAATATCTTTATAATGCAAAATACGATTTTCGGAATGACCACCTTCTTTTGCTAAATCATATTGCCCATCATTTTTTTTATCAAAGTTTGCACCTAATTCAATTAACTCACGAACTCTTTCGGTACCCTCTTCCACAACAATTTTAACAATATCTTCTTTGCAAAGTCCAGAACCTGCTATAAGTGTGTCTTTTATATGTTTATCAATTGTATCCTTATCATGCCAAACCGCAGCAATACCACCTTGTGCATATTTTGTATTTGATTCATCTTCATTGCTTTTAGTGATAATACAAACACTCCCTTTATCAGCAACTTTTAAGGCATAACTTAAACCTGCTATCCCACTTCCTAAAATTAAAAAATCAAATTTTTTCTGAATCATACAATTGGCTTTAAAAACTATATAAAGTAATTGAATTTAATTTAGTTTTACAATAAAATAGAATGTAAAAAAATGCTTTTCTTTGTTTAAAAACTTGAAACAATTATCTATATATATATGTATTGTGATTTTTTGCACTCAATGTGCTCAAATTACACCTTTAACTGGTGGTAAAAAAGATATTTTACCTCCAAAACTTATTGAAGCTATTCCTAATAATGCATCAACTAACTTTATCTCAAATAAAATTGAGTTAAAGTTTGATGAATACGTTTCATTAAAAGACTTAAGCAATCAATTAATAATAACTCCGCAAACCAATCAATTACCAGACATACAAGCGGTGGGTAAATCAATTAAAATTTTATTTAACGAAGCTTTACTCCCTAATACAACTTATAAATTATCGTTTGGCAATTCAATAGTTGATATGAGAGAATCAAACCCTTTATCAAATTTTGAATACGTTTTTAGTACGGGAAATAACATTGACAGTTTATCTATTAATGGACGAATTGAAAATGCATTAACCAATAAATCAGCAGAAAACATTTTAGTTGGCTTATATCCAAGTAATTCTTCAGATAGTATTATATACAACGAAAAACCCTTATATATTTCAAAAACTAATTCCTCAGGTAATTTTTCGTTTAATTATCTATCAAATAAAAATTATAAAATAATTGGGATTAAAGACGATAATAAAAATTTATTATATGATGGTTCAGCAGAAGAAATCTGTTTTTGGAAAAAAGATGTGAGTGGAATTGATACAAGTTTAATTACCATGAAATTATTTAAAGAAGAACGGAATAAACAATTTTTGAAAAAAAGTTATTCAAACGAATACGGTAAAGCAGTTTTTATTTATAATAAAGAAATTGACGGATTAAAAAAAGTTAGCGCTAATGGACTTGTAAGTTATACTGAAAACAAAGGAAAGGACAGCCTTACAGTTTATTACAATACTATTTTTGACACTTTAAAAGTTATTGTGGAATATAATTCAAAACCAAATGACACTCTCTTATTAAAAATTCAAAGCTCATCAGAATTTGAAAAAAATAAAGTTAATGGCCGATTTAAATACACACTTAAACCTAATTTCAGCACTAATGTTGCTTATTTTACTCCTTTAAGTTTTGATTTTAACTTTCCTTTAGACCAAAACACTATTAATTTTAATAAAATACTTTTTTTAGAAACTAAAGATTCTGTTAAAAGCAAAATGGATTTTAAATTAACAAAAAGCAAAACTAATGAAGTTAAATACAATTTAGAAACTAATTTGAAAGAAGATGCTCAGTATTCTATTATGTTTGATAAAGCTGCATTCACTGATAAATATGGGAGAACCAATGATTCTATAAGATATGATTTTAAAACAACTTCGAGTGAAGATTACGGAATTCTAAATTTAAAAATTTCATTTCCTAAGAAAGAAAATTACTTGATTTCACTTTTTAATGAAAAAGGTGAAGAAACTATTGCAGAAAAAGTTGAACTGGCTTTAACATCAAGTTCAGATCAATTAATTTCTTTTAAAAACTTAAAACCAGGAAATTATTTTTTTAAGGCAGTTGAAGATGCCAATAAAAACAACCATTTCGACACAGGCGACTATTTTTTAAAAAAACAACCAGAAATTATTTTCATATCAACTTCTTCCATCAAAATTTTATCAGGATGGGAAATTGAAAATGAATGGATAGTGAAATAATTTTTTTTCAAAAAAAAATTATTTTTTTCTTGACCTCAAATTCATCAAAATATTTTTCTCAAAAGAATAAAAAAAATACTTCGAAAAAATCATACACACTTGAAAAAGCCTAATTTTAAAGGTAATTACAAGCATTTAAAAAAATAGATAAATAAAATAAATGGTCAATTTTTTTTCAGAAGTTAAATTTCTAACTACGCTATCAACAATTTCAACAATTTTATGTTAATAAATTAACGCACTGAAAATTAGTTAGCGTTAATAAATTTATTTACTTCGTATTAACAAAAACTTAAAAACAAAAAACCATGGCAACAGCAAAAAAAGCAGCTCCTAAAAAAGCAGTAAAAAAAGCAGCTCCTAAAAAAGCAGCAGCAAAAAAAGCAGTAAAAAAAGCAGCTCCTAAAAAAGCAGCAGCTCCTAAAAAAGCAGTAGCAAAAAAAGCAGCTCCTAAAAAAGCAGTAGCAAAAAAAGCAGCTCCTAAAAAAGCAGCAGCTAAGAAAAAGTAATAAAAGACCCCCGCTAAGCGGGGGTTTTTTGTTTTTAACCAAATTCAATCTCGCTATAACCTATAGCTACCTAGAAAAAATATTATTCTTTTATTTTTCTAAAACATTCGATTAACTTATATTTGTAAACACCAACACTATACTAAAGTAGTATCAGTTGTTTTATACATTTAAAAAAAACCATGAAAAAAATTACTCTATTTGCATTATTAGCTACAAGTTGCTTAACGCTAACTTTTTGTGATCCTAAAACTGAAACTAAATCTGTTGAAGCTCCTGCTGGAATGGTTCCATTAGATTTAAGCAAATACGGTAAACAGTTTTCCATATTTGTACCTGATACTGTTAATTCTAAATTAGAAGTAGTAGAACAAAGCTGGGGAGCATTAGAAATAAAAGTTGGAAAAGGATTTCAAATTTCAATTTCGGAAGATGCTGGAGATATTGAATTAATGAAAAGCGATATTAAATCGAACGATGTGAATATATTTAAATCATACATTGTTGATGAACCTCAAACAATTATGTGGGAAAGTGAAATTACAAAACCTGAATTCCATTTTTACACCATACAAAAAGCATCTGGAAGTAATTATGTTATTCAAGACATTATCTCTACAAGCGGAGAACCATTTACAAAAGATCAAGTACAAAAAATGTTAGATTCAGCTAAACAATTAGTTGAAAAACAAAAACCAAACGCATAGTTAAATAGTATTGAATTAAAAAAGTCCGAATCAATTGATTCGGACTTTTTTAATATATACAGAAATAATTCAAATTATGAATTCCCAAATCTAAAGCCTAAGGTTTGTTTTGCATTTGGATCTTCAACTATTAAATGTTTCACATCTTCAATAGTTAGTATAGCAATATCTTCGGCTTTTCTTAAATTACTAGGTATTGATGCCATACGTAAATTTTGTTTCATAACACAATCTCCTACTGTTTGACGCACTGTACGTGCATTACCAAAGAACTTATCTTTTTTGTCCAACAATGTTTTAAAATAACTTAACAAATACGCTTCAGTTTCTGCTGTTGGTTTTAATCCTTCTTTTTTAAATAAATTATTTGCAATAGTAATTAATTGATCTGCATCATAATCTTTAAACGCATAGGTTTTATCAAAACGAGATTTTAATCCAGGATTCATCTCAATGAATTGATGCATATTATCTGGATATCCAGCTACAATAACACCAAATTGTCCACGCTTATCCTCCATGAATTTCAAAATAACCTCAATAGCTTCTTTTCCAAAACTATTACCATCAGCCAAAGAGTATGCTTCATCAATAAAAAGAATACCACCCATGGCAGCATCTAACTTCTCTTTAGTTTTAATTGCTGTTTGTCCACTATAACCGGCTATTAATCCTTCTCTATCAACTTCTATTACATGACCTCTTTCTAATAAGCCTAATGCCTTATAAATTTTTGCAATAATACGTGCTAAGGTTGTTTTTCCTGTTCCTGGATTACCTGTAAACACACTATGCAAAGAAAACTTATTAATTACATCTTTACCAATTTCATTATAAAAACGAATTAATTTAACAAGTTCATGTACATCTTGTTTAATATTATCCATTCCTACTAATTCGTTCAATTCGAATAAAGCAAGATTTAATTCTTTTTCATTTATAGATAATTTTAATTTTTTCTTCTCAGAACTAAAGAATACAGATTTAAAATCAGGAAGCGTAAGCATCGATAAATCCTCTTTAGTTAAAGCCTCCATGTTTTCTGATTTCATTAATCTTAAGCCCATATCTTGTTTTGCCTCTTCAATAACTGCATTTACAAAACGAGCATTACCAAAACTATTATCTCTACTACGGTATGCCTCAGTTAATTGTTCTTGTAGGTAAAATTGTGCATCCTGACTAATAGTTAACTGCTTATGTTCAGCAGTATACAAAGCTATTTGATATAATTCGTCAGGCATATAATCATCAAAATGAAAATATTGAGAAAAACGAGATTTTAAACCAGGATTACTTTCAATGAAAGTATTCATTTCTTTAGGATAACCAGCAACAATAATTGCTATATCTCCTTTTCCATCACTCATTTCTTTCAACAAGATTTCTATTACTTCTTTTCCAAAGTCTTTACTATCTTCTCCAGAACGAGCTAAAGAATAAGCCTCATCAATAAATAAAATACCTCCACGAGCATCATCAATTGCTTTTTTAACTTTAGGAGCTGTTTGCCCAATATATTCACCAACTAAAACTGAACGATCCACTTCAAACACATGTCCTTTTGAAAGTAAACCCATTTTATGATAAATTTGACCTAGCATTTTTACAATGGTTGTTTTACCTGTACCCGGATTACCCGTAAATACACTATGCAGTGAAAGGCTTGATCCATCATCAAAACCTTTTTCCTTACGAAGTTTAGTGAAATTGAGATAGGTTATATTTTCATGAATACTCTTTTTAACACCATCCAAACCTATTAAAGCATCAACATCTTTTAATAATTCTTCTAACGTTTTTTCTGGGGCTTCAACAATAGTACCATTAACAGTTGTTGAATTATTAGAGTTTATAGCAATTGCATGATCTATTGAAGTTATTAAATCAAGTTCACCTTCCTCATCAATATCAGAACAATGAAAAGTAACAGCACCAATTAATACATCCATAAAAATTATTTCCAATACATATTGGTCATCTTTCCATGAACCTGCTGTTTCATTTCCCCAGCCTAAATCAAGTGTGTAACTATAATCTTTCTTATCCTTATCTATAAAACCAGTTTTTTGCTGATGTGCTTTATGTTGCCCCGAATCATCAACATAATTTAAAAACAACTCGTAATTAAAAGGTAAATTAGTGAGTGATTTAATTTTAATTTCTGCCCAAATATATTGGGTTGCAGCTTTATTAAATGTTTTTAAATATTTACGGTTACGTTGATTCCATCCTTCAAAATTTCCACTAAATAACTTTACATGTTCTAATGAGAAATATGGATTACTTGTTTTTGTTACTAAACCAACTTCTTCCACATAAAAACGTAAGGATCCAACAACCACTCCATCAATTGAAGCAACCCATTGGTATGTGCCATTTTTCCAAAACCCTCCAGCATCAGCAACTCCCCAACCATCTCTTACATATAAAATATTTTCATCTTTACTAGCTTTTAATTCAGAATCAATAGTGCAAATATTTTTATTTCCACCAACAATAATCTCTTCGCAAGACACACTCACCTTAGCTGTCCAATCCTCCTCATCAAACAATTTATTATAAATTGCTAATTCAAAACGCAAATAACTTAACTCTGCTTTATCAAAAACAGTGCGATATCGTTTTGTTGAATTTGCCATCCATTCATCAGATGAATAAGCTGATAGAGATTTAAATTTGAATTTTTTTTCCATAATTTTCTTATAAAACAGAATTTTACTTATTTTCTAGTGTTGCCTTATTATTCAAGTATAATTGCCAGTTCCACGCACTTAACATCATGTCGTCTAACCCATATTTTGGATTCCAGCCCAATTCTTGCTTAGCTAAATTATTATTTGCATAGATGTTAATTACATCGCCATCTCTGCGAGGACCAATAATGTAATTTAATTTTTGATGAGTTACTTTTTCAAAAGACTGAATACATTCCAACACACTTACACCATTGCCAGTTCCCAAATTAAACACTGATGTTTTTTGTTTATTTCTATTCTCAATTAAATACGTTAATGCTTTTACATGAGCGTCGGCAATATCTGTAATATGAATATAATCGCGTATGCAAGAACCATCTCTAGTATCATAATCATTACCAAAAACAGTTAATGGTGGCAAAATACCAGAAGCAGATTGTGTAATAAACGGCACTAAATTACTAGGTTTATCCTTAGATAATTCGCCATTAAAACCAGACATATGTGACCCAACTGGATTAAAATACCTTAATAACACAGCACTATGTTGTGATTCACTCTTAATAAAACTAGAAACTATTTCTTCACCCACTTGTTTAGTATGAGCATAAGGAGATTCTGCAATACAAAATGGTGTATTTTCGGTAACTGGCAAATGCTCTACATTACCATAAACAGAGCAAGAAGATGAAAATATAAAGTGAGGTATTTTAAAATTTTTACAAACATTTAAAATATTTACTAAAGAGTCTAAATTATTGTGATAATATTTTAAAGGATTAGAAACAGACTCTCCAACAGCTTTGAATGCAGCAAAGTGAATAATTCCTATTGGATTCGGAATTGACTGAAACACTTTGTTTAAAGCATCTATATCGCAAATATCAACATTATAATTAACTACATTTTTTTTTGTAATTTTTTCGATTCTGTTAAATGTATCTGTTGTAGAATTCGAAAAATTATCTATAGAAACTATATTATAATTTGTATTCTGTAAAAGTTCAATAATTGTATGTGAACCAATGTACCCTGCTCCTCCTGTTACTATAATTGTATTCATGTTACTACTAAATAAGTGCTAATAAATATAATAAAATTTGGTTTAAAAAAATATATATATTTATGTTATGAATGAAGTAATTAATAATTATGGATTTATCGAATCACTTAGCATAATTGAATTAATTGCTACACCTATTTATTTGATGATTATCCTATTTTGGGGATACGTGCATCAACAAAAAATGGTAAAAAAGTACCCGCACTACAAACACTTTTTAACTGGGCTAATCATTAAAATTATTGGGGGTTTAGGCTTTTGTTTTGTTTATATTAAAGTTTATAAAGGTGGAGATACAGTAAACTACTTTGAATCGGCAAGAGCATTCTCAAATTTATTGGTAGAAAACAGCGGCGATTTTATTACTAACTTTTTTTCATCTTCCTCACACGAAAACTATTTTAGATTTAGCCCCACTACTGGCTACCCTTGGGCATATATGTATTATGACCCTAAAACACTTTTAGTTATAAAAATTGCAACACCAATTGTTATTATCAGTTTTAACAGTTTTTTACTTTCCACCTTGTTGTTTTCAGTACTGTCCTATTTTGGTATTTGGAAAGCCTATGAAATTTTCATTCAATATTACCCACAACATAAAAGAAATATTTTTTATAGTTTTATAGCACTTCCATCTGTTGTTTTTTGGGGGTCTGGGATATTAAAAGATACTATTACTTTATCGGCTACATGTTGGTTTTTCTATTTTTTCCATTCAATTTTTATTGTGAAAAAATATGAGTTAAAAAGCGTTTTTGGAATTTTAATTGCAACCTTCGTAATATTATTTATTAAATCATATATATTATTATCCTTAATGCCAGGGGTAATATTTTGGCTATCTTACAATAGAATTAGTAAAATTAGTTCACGTATTTTAAAACTATTAAGTTTTCCAATAATTATAATAGTTTCAGTAGGAGGAGGTTTTACTATTTTATCATTAATTGGTGAATTTAATTTTGAAAGTTTAATAAAAGAGGCATCCGTAAAGCAAAACGACTTAAAACAAAGTTACTACAATGGTAGTAGCTTTGATATTGGCACCTATGAGCCAACAATTGCAGGGGCACTCAAAGTTGCTCCAAAAGCATTGTATGCTTCTTTGTACCGCCCCACTTTTTTAGATGCAAAAAACCCCCAAATGATACTATCTGCGCTAGAAAATTTTATTTTAATTGCAATGTCAATTTGGGTTGTTTTTAAAAATAGATTTTTTGGAGTATTTAAACTCTTGTTTGACAACCCTATTTTATTATTTAGTTTATCTTATTCTATTTTATTAGCTGTTTTAATTGGATTATCGACTGCTAATTTTGGAGCTTTAATACGATTTAAGATTGCATTTGCCCCCTTTTTTGCAACTACCATTATGCAATTATATACACTTAGTAATAGAAAAAAAACTATTTAAGTATTTTATCAGTAAATGATTTACTACCAAGCAACTCATTTTTGCCCATAGGCATATCGTTCAAAATTGTAATGGTAGAATCGAAATAATTTTTAAATAATACTCTGAACGTATTTACTGAACTTATTTTTTTTGTTAAGTGATTAACATTTTTGCTTGTTCCGTATCTTGTCGCATTTAAAATCATTGAACGTGTTTCAAAAATTTCATTTTGATTTTTTGATAATATCCAAGGACCATGGTCGGATTGAAGTAAAAACACAGCTGAAGAATCTTTAGAAATAACATTGGTAATAAACTTTTTAGCTACACTATTTATATACTTTAATTGTGCTAAATAATTAGATTTTGGCTCCCATGAATTATCGCCATCTTTTTTGCTAAATGTATGATTTCCTTTTTCATCAAATACAAATGGTGGGTGCGGAGCAACAATATGAATAAATACAAATTTTGGAGAAATAGATCCAATAGTAGAAATTTCATCTAACTTTTGAATTTGACTTTTTAAACGGAAATAAGGTAAAAATCCAAATAAATCGTCCAGTCTAAAAACACTATATTTTAATATGCTTCTTTCAAATTCATTGGGAGAACTAATTGAAATTACAGAATCAACATGCGAAAAACCATTTGTTATGGCATAGCCTGACTCTAAGCGATAGGTTTTATATCCATAATTTTGAAACTGAGAAAACACTTTGTTTTCTCTCATCTTACTCACATAATCATGATTATCGTTTATATGATAATCCATATTTAAAGTTGAAGACAAAGATGGTGCTGTAGAGAAATAATTGGAAGCTGAACTATCTGCTATGTAAAAATTATAACTCTCTAGAAATGTTATAAAATCTTTATTATCATAATTATAATACTTCTTTAAAATATGCTGATTTGCATAACCATCTAACACAAGAAAATATACATTTGGACGTTGAGTAAATGAAGTGTCTTTCTTAGCAATTTCAACAAGCTCTGTTTCTTTATTAGTATTGTTTTGATTAAAAACAACACGCAAAATATTAAAAACAGTAAGTGATACAATTAAAATATTTAAAAAATAATTTATTTTATTTCCTATAACTATTTTTTTACCAATAAACCAAGTAATACCAATAATATAAACCATCATAAGTAGTAACGAATACCTATGAATATTATGGAAGGGCCAAAACCCTTTATAATAAAGACCTTCTAAAAAATCGTATAAAACGCCATAATTAAACAATGCTAACAAAATAAACGTTGTAATTAGTCCGGCTTTTACGCGTTCCTTTATAATAAAATAAAATGCAAAAAATAACAAGGTGGCAACTAAAGTTCCCAATATCAAAGTGCGCTTCATCATATGGAGCTTCACCAAATCAGTATTCTCGGCAAACAAAAAAAATGATAGAAAGAATATCAGTAAAAAAGTATGTAAGGGATTTTGTAATAAGAACTTACGCATGCTTTGTCATTAAATAAAGTACACGATTGGATTCTTCAATATTTTCTGAACTTACAATTTTAAAATATTTTTGAAACTCAATTTTAAAGTTATCAATTGTATAATTATAGAAAACATCCTTTTTAGTAATCAACAATTTTTGAGTTTGAGAATCATCTTTAGGAACAAATTCAATTATTAAATTAGTACATAATGATGCAAATAAAGATGCCACTTTATCTAAAGGAACATTATTACCTATACAAATATGGTGTATAACAGCTAAAGCCAAAACCGAATCAAATTTTGCTCGTTCAAAAAAAGACTGACGCTCTGTATTTGCCCAGCCAATTGCAGGTGTAGGATTTGATATATCTAAAATTAAAGGCAAAATGTTTTCAATGCCATTTTTTTTAAGATTTCTACTAAGCTTTTCAACTACTAGGTAATCAAAATCAACTGCAACAACATTTTCCGCATTTTGAGAAGCAATTACAGAAAACTCACCTTCATTACAACCTACATCTAAAACTTGTTTTGAATTTATTTTTTTCAAAAAGCTATCTACAAGACTTTGTTTTTGCTTAAAAGAATTAGTGGAATAGGAAAAGGTTTGATAATAATCAGACCACTCTGTTTGTGATTTTGGTAATTCTATTTTCTCTACTCCATTTTTTATAAATAATAAAAATGCCTTCAATTTATCTTTAGACATCTTAAGTTTTGTACCCTTAAAATCAGCCCCAGAACTATACTTGGCTTCTAACTTAGCGTGGTAATGAATATGAGTCCAAACAAAAAAAATAAATTTTGTTTTATATGGCAATGCTTTAGATGCAGCCATTAAAGGAATGCCATCAATATTTGACCACAATAATTTAATAAGATGATGATTGTTGTATTTATAAAAAAACAGAGGCGCTAAAAAATGTTGACAAAATTGCTTATACGCCTCCCAGGGCTCGCCTTCTTTATACATTTGAAAAGAAGTGGTATCGATAAAAACAGGCTTACCATTTATAAACTGAACGTTAAAACCTGTTGCATCTTTTAAAGACATATTTTTTTCTAATGCCTCTAACTGGATATTAATTGTTAAAAGTGCAGCTTCTTTTAATTGAGAAAAACTCCACTCATAAGGATAAGAAATAAAAGGAACAAGGCTTGGTTGAATAACTTTATAAACCTTTTCAAAAGAATTTGGAGGCCATTTATCTTTTGTGATTTCAGTATGCGTTATAAGTTGATTGTTATTATGTAACTGAGTAAGCAATCCTGAACTTTCGAATGCATCGAAATTTACTTTATATGATTCAAAAATAAATCTAATAATTTCATTATTGTGTTTAACAACTACGGCATCCGTATCTCTAAAAGAAGAATTATGCTGAACGCACTTTTCCATAACTATTTTGATTTAGAATTATCCTTCTTTTTAAAAATCGAAAAAAATTTAATCCAAAGATTCTTAAAAAATAAAGTTGAAGCAACAACGCCTCCAATTATTAATTGAAGTAATAAACTTCCTGTTCCTGGATCGATATATAATAAATGCATAATAGGGTTCAAATATAATTTAATTTACTGAATTATTAGTCAAATAAATGGATTTATAAACCTTAATTGCAATATCAAAATTTCGATAAGAATTGGCTACTATTTTAATTCTATCTGATAAATCCTGTTTAGATTCTTGATTTAACAATTTATCAATCTCAATAACAGATTTTTGATATGAAGTAATAGATAAATCGGTAAATACACTACCAATTGCATTAGATTTAATTATCTCAGAATCGGTAGAAATATTATTTGTAATAACTATTGGCAAACCCATTGCCCAATATTCACCATTTTTAATGGGAGTGCAATAGCGCTTGGTAGGAACTGGCTTTACGGGTGTTAGCGCAAAATCTGCCAGTCCAATATAATTAGCAACTTGAGCGTGTGGCACAAATTTTTTAACTACATACTTTGGTTCTATACTATAGGTTTTTAACCATGAGGATAGTTCTTCATCGGCAATATTGCTCAATAATAAAAATCTAAAACTATCTCCCCAATGTTTTATACACTGTTTAATAAATTCAAACACTTCTTTGTCAAGATAAATACCACCAAATTTACCTGCATAAACGGCTACTATTTTATTACAAAGTGAAAGTTCGTTTAACAACAATGTGTTTTTAGTGTTAGTACTATTAAATAAAGTAAAATCAACACAGGCAGGTTTAACATAAAAATTAGTTGCTATATGATTGTATTTTGATTTAATATACTCTTGCATACCATCTGCTGCAAAAATCAAGGTATTTGCATTTTTTGCTTGAAGCTTTTCGAGGTAAAATAAAAACTTAAACTTAATTGAATTAGCGCTCCATTCGCCATTTTCAACCATTGCCTCGGCATGAGGCTCAAAACTATCAATAACAAGATGCAAATTTTTACCATAAAATTTTTTAAGCAAATATCCAAATGAACCAGCAGTTGTGCACCAAGAGTGCAAATGAGTAATTGACAACTGAGAAACTAATTTACTTAAACTAAAATAAATTTTCAAAAAATTGCTTGAAGTAATTGCTTGAAAGGGTAATTCAATTACTTTAACACCGTTGACAGTGAATTCGTTCCTAACTTTTAAAGTTGGATTCAAGCAAACCAAAGTAGTTGACTTAAAATACTGTGAAAATATTTTCACATATGGCAACGTATACGTTTGAATTAACGGATCATTAAAATTCCATTGGGTTACTACAAGTATATTTCTATCTCTTCCCAAATTTATTATATTATACAATGTTTAACTATTGCCAAAAATCGTCTTTTAAAAATAAATAATGGGTTCTTTAAAATACCCTTAAACATATAATTTAATGCAGATAAACGGTGTTTTTTTGTAAGTGCCAAATGCAATGAAATATATGTAAGGCAACTTTCTTCGAACAAATGCATTTTGCCATTATAATAATTCACAATAGCCTTGTTTTGTACAACTAAGTCTTTGAATGAAATAACGCGTGCAATTAAATTATCTTTTTCAGTTTGTAAAACACTCCTGTATTCATGGTTAATTATACTCGAAGTAACAATTTCCACTGTTTTTATAGGGTGTTTTACAGCAATCCTTAACCATAACTCCCAATCTTCTAAGCCAGAAATAGCGCGGTTTTCTGAGAACATATTCTCAAGAGCTATACTTCTCTTTAAAAACATAGGATTTATGCTTAATAGATTACCAGCAATAAGTTTATCATTAACTTCAGAGGTGTATCTGAATTCTTTCAATAAATGTCCCTTATCATCAATTATATTGTAACCCAAATGAAATAGATCATAATTATATTTTGAAATTGTATCAAATGCCACTTGCAAATGATTAGTCATCATAAAATCATCAGAGTCAAAATAATTAATATAATCACCTTTACTAACTTTTAAGCCATAATTTCTTGAAGCGCCTCTTTCACTATTCTCTCTTTTATAATAGAACAATTTATCTGATTCAATTGATTTCACAATTTCTTCAGTATTATCGGTACTTCCATCATCTACAACTATAACTTCAAAATTTTGATACGTTTGATTAAGAACAGATTTTATAGTGTCTGAAATTAAGTGTGCTCTGTTATATGTTGGAATTACTACAGAAAATAACATTATAAAATATATTTATTTCTTAACTTAAGTATTGGTTGTTCTATAAATTTATTTATTAAAATTCCGCCTAATATACTACAAACAATATATATACTATTAGCTATATAATAATTATACGATTCGGTTTTACTAAAAGAAAAAGACAAAATTAACAGATTAAGCGGAATATGAACCAAATAAACGGAATAACTGCAAGTACCAATATGTGAAATCATATTAAACACTCTGTCAAAAAAACTATTATTAAAACGTTCCACTTTTATTGATAATAGTAAAAAGATACTAAATCCAATTGCCAATAAGTTAAATCCAATAAGTTGAAACACAAACGTTAATTTTACAAATAAAATAATAGCAAAAGCAATAAGCAATAAAGCTCCAACAACGAAACCATTTTTATACCTAAAAAGCACATCAAAATAATTTTTATTATATAAATAAAAATACGCCACAAAAACACCCCATAAAATAGTGTCAATTCTTAAATGAGTTTGTGTAAATAATGGCGCTCCAGTATAGGATCCCCCTCTCATTACTATTACAAGAATACACATTACTATTAATATGTATGGAAGTTTTTTTAAGGCATTTGCTTTTACTAACAACAAAACAATTACAGGAAATAAAATATAAAATTGTTCTTCAACGCAAAGTGACCATGTATGTTGCCATAACCCAGTTATATAGCCTTGCATAAAAAATAATTCAGAAAGTATTGATTTTATAGGTACATTATTTAAAAAAAACACTGGCAATATCAAAACAATTAAAAATAAAGGATAAATCTTTAAAAACCTTTTTTTATAAAAATCTGAAATGCTAAAATTGTTGTTTTTTATTTTATTAAAAATGATGGATGAAATTAGGAAGCCACTTAAAACGAAAAATAAATCAACACCAATCCAGCCAACTAACTTCCAAGCTTTTAACATTGTACTGCTATAATTATTTAGTGAATTTGGTATTTCACCTAAATGCCTACCAATAACAAGTAAAATGGCAATACCTCTCAAAAAATCTATTCCCTTAATCCTCATTAATCTTTTACGCGCAATAATTTTTTATAAAGCTCAATATGCTTTTTAGTTTTTATTTCCATTGAATATTCATCAATTGCAGTTTGATAAGCTGCATCAGCTAACTGTTGTCTCAATTGGGAATTTAAATAAAGTGTTTCTATTGCTACTTCAACTTCTTGCGCATTGCAATAATCAACCACATAACTGTTTATTAAATGTTTTGCCGACTGAAATGAATAACCAGATTTAGTAAGTATTTGAGGCTTTCTGCTTATCATTCCTTCAATGATAGAAATACCACAGTTTTCTACATACTTATTTACAGGAATATGGATATGAATATCAAATAATTGTAGCAAAGCAATAGGATCATTAATAAAGCCTTTATAAAAGACTGTATCCTCCAATTTCAATTCTTTAATCAAATTAAATATTGTTTCCTTATCTTTTCCTTCTGAACCGAATATGTATAATTTAATATTTGGGTATTTAACTTTTATATTTACCATGGCTCTAATAGCATATTCATGGCCTTTCCATAATTCCAATCGTGAAATCATTCCAATAATGAAATCCTTAGGATTTAATTGCAAAGATTCTTTTACCTTATTTATTCTTTCAATTGAAATATCTCTATACGCATTTTCGTCAATTCCATGATAAATCATATCCATTTTTTCAGGATTTAATTTCCATTTAGAGACTAAGTATTCATAAGAACTGTCGGAACCAGTAACAGTAATAGAAGATAGTTTAAAAGTAATTTTGTCAATTAATTTTTGTGTAAAATTATCATGATCAAAAGCCCAACTTGCATTTTCACATGTATTTACTCTATGCTTTACACCCGCTAAATAGGCTGCTATTTGGCCAAATAAATTACCATGTGGCAAAGTAGTATGCACTAATTGAATATTATGCTTTTTTAAAATGCGTTTTGATTGCTTTACTGCAGAAAAATACGACCATTTATTTTTTATTGGAATTGCATAAACCGTCATGTTTAATTTCTCTAGGTCTGAAACCAAACTAGGTTTTGCAGTTGCATTAAAATCATAAAATATTACGTGCACTATTTCCTTAAACTCCTTAGAATCAATTAAGCCTTTAGATAACCACTCCCATTGCAGCGACTTATTAATATGTGAAGAAAAAAATGCTACATTCATGCTAATTATTCTTTAGCCTTCTAATTAATTTAATAATAAAAACTGGAAATAAATTTAATCTATTACTAATTAACTTAATTTCAGAATCGGCATTTATATTAACTGCATAATGTTTATTTATATAAGCTGAGATTGTTTTGGCACGATTGAAATTGTTATGTAAATAATCTGATTTTAATACATATGATAAAAAATAATAAAATGTTAAATCCCAATTTATATCAACTTCATTAGAATCAAATTTAAACACATCAAATTTAGATTTATCAACCTTCAAACTTAAATCATCAAACTTTAATAAAAGTTCCTTCTTATTAAAATTGTTTAAAATATTAGCAAAAACATCAATCCAATCATTTATAAATAAATGATTTTGAGACACACTTTTACTGTTTGAATGAATGCGGTATTTAGAAAAACATTCATCCACTTTTACAAACTGAGAAACCAAAGCTAATTTAGAATACACATCGTAGTCCATACCATAATGTGCGTTTTCATTTAAGGCGCCAATTTTATCAATATAAATTTTCCTAATAAAAGCGCTTGGTTGAGAAAATGACATACCACTCAAAAACCTTTCGATTGTAGGATCTTTATAACCATAATCAAAATTCAAATCGCCTTTGTTATTAAATAACAGTGTTCCGCCATGTATTACGCCAATATCTGAACTTGCATTTAAAAAAAACTCATGTATTTTAAAAAGTGTAGAAGGCATAAATAAATCATCGCTATTCAGCCAGTTTATTATATCACCTGTGGCTTGTTTAATGCCCTTATTTATTGCTTCACTTTGACCACTATCTTTTTCAGAAACCCAATATTTTAAATGCTTTTCATATTTCTTAATAATTTCCACACTATTATCTGTACTACCACCATCAATAATTATGTATTCTAAATTTGGGTAATTTTGATTTAAAACAGAAAGAATTGTTTCTTCTAAAAAATCGCCCTGATTAAATGAAGGAGTAACTATAGAAATCTTTAGAAAATTCATTAACTTTAATACACTAATTACTCAAATCTAACCAAAATAATTATATTTGAACTACAATTTTAACATAATAAAATTGTTAAAATTTACAGGAAAACAATAGCTCAACAGAATGTTAAAAAAATATCTAATAACTGGTTTTTCTGGCTTTGTAAGTTGGCACTTTTTAGAATACTTAGAAAACAATAAAATAAATGCCATTATAACTGGCATAGATGTTATTGAACCTAATTTTAATTACAAAAATTACTCTTACATTACTTGTACTTTTAAAAAAGTAGATTTACTAAATCAAAATGATGTAAAACAAGTATTGCAAGAGGTACAACCAAATTACATTTTACACCTTGCGTCATATAGTAGTGTTGCTTACAGTTGGGAAAACCCACATACGAGCTATACTAATAACACAAATATATTTTTAAATATTTTAGAAGAAGTTAGAGCCTCAAAATTACAAACAAAAATACTCTCAATTGGTTCCTCTGAAGAATACGGGAATGTAAACCCAACAGATGTACCATTAAAAGAAACTCATGCTCTTAATCCCATAAGTCCGTATGCTGTAGCAAGAGTTTCGCAAGAAATGCTATCAAAAATTTATGCAGATGGTTTTGGGCTAGACATCATTTTAACACGATCTTTTAATCACATTGGCATTAAACAAAAAGATTCTTTTGTTATACCATCATTTGCAAAACAATTAAATACAATTAACATCAATCCAGAAAGCAACCAACTAACAGTTGGAGATATTTCTGTAATTCGCGATTTTGTAGATGTTAGAGATGTTGTAGATGCCTACTATAAATTATTTGAAAAAGGAAAATCGGGTGAAGTATATAATATTTGTACTGGAAATGGCATTTCATTAAAAGAAATTATTGGTATTATGACTAATATTTTAAGCATAAATGTTAAAATAGTGGTAAATGAAAAAATTATAAGACCAAATGATAACAAAATAATTATTGGTTGTAATGAAAAAATAAAAAATCATACTGGTTGGAAGAATAACTATTCAATAAAAGAAAGTTTAACTGAAATTTTAAATTATTACTCTATCAACAATATCAATAAAAAATAATTATTTCTAAATAAACAATATATGAATTTAAAAACTGGTTTAAAATCCATTATAAAAAAAATTACAAAGCATAAAACCACTTATAAAATTGGCCAACATGAAATCCTAATACCAAAAGGTCATGCATTACCAATTTATCAAAAAAAATATAAACTTTATGATAGATTTTTACCAATACTTTGTAAAAAAATTAGCTCAAATAAAATAATAATAGATGTTGGTGCAAATATCGGAGATACTACAATTGCAATTACACAAGAATGCGAAAACCCTATTTTTTGTTTTGAGCCATCTAGCTTATACTTCCCCTATTTAGAAAAAAACATCTTACATTATACAGATAAAAATAAAATAAAAATTTTTAAAAATTTTATTGGAACAGGTTTATATTCTGGAGAATTAAACCACACACTTAATGGTACTGCTAGCGTTAATATTTCAAAAAAAACAACATCATCAATGCCTATAAGATTGGATAAAATCATTGAGGACCATTCTGAAATTATTCTAATTAAAGTAGACGTTGACGGATTTGATTATGATGTTTTAAATTCAGCAGAAAAAATATTAAAAGAATCACAACCAATATTATATTGGGAAAATGATATTAATGAAGACTTTCAAGTTTCTGGCTTCAAAGATTTATACTTACAGCTTTCAAAAATCGGATATAATCACATTTTTATTTTTGATAATTTCGGAAACTTCATAACAGAAGAATCAAATTTTGAAACCCTCACAAAATTAAATTCATATGTTTATTCTATGGCTAAAAATTCACAAAACAGAACAATTTATTATACAGATATATTAGCAACAACAGATCAAAACTACTCTGTCGCAAAAGAATCAATTGAAGAATATAAAAAAATTTAATTATTATTGTGAAATATGAAAATTCTATTTGACTATCAAACATTTGAAGAACAAAAAATTGGTGGTATATCTCGTTATTTCCATGAACTAATTTCACACTTTAAAAATTCGGACGGTGTAAATCCCGAATTATCGATAAAATATACTAGCAACGAGTATTTAAAAAACGCCCCACATTTTAAAAATCAAATATTAGGTGATTACAATTTTTACAATGAATTTTTATACGGAATAAATTTTAAAGGGAAAGGTAAGTTGTTACATTTAAAAAATAAACTTACTGGCAACGATAAAATAAATGCCAATAAAAAACTATCAATTGAATGTATAAAAAAAGGGCATTTTGATTTATTTAATCCTACATACTACAATATTTATTATTTAGATTAAATAGGTAATAAACCCTTTGTTGTTACGGCTTACGATATGATTCATGAAATCTTTCCTGAACATTTATCGTTAAACAGCCCTGTAAGTAAAAACAAAAAAAAGATATTTGAAAAAGCCTCAAAAATAATTGCCATATCAGAAAATACAAAAAGAGATATTGTAACTATTTTTAATATTAACGAAAATAAAATTGATGTTGTTTACCTTGCAAATTCATTAAACAAAGAGACCTTTGCTGGAAAACAAGTTGAATTAAACAACCTACCAAATAACTACTTACTATTTGTTGGAAGCAGATTAACATATAAGAATTTTTATTTTTTCATAACATCTATTGTTCCGTTATTAGAAAAAGATCCAGCTTTACATGTTGTATGCACTGGCATTCCTTTTAATAAAAATGAGCTTGCATTTTTTCACAGATTAGGAATTGAAAAGCAATTGCATCAATATTATGTAAATGATGTGCAATTAGCTTATTTATATAATCACGCTCTAGCCTTTATTTTTCCCTCTTTATATGAAGGATTTGGAATTCCAGTTTTAGAAGCATTTGCCTGTGAATGCCCTGCCCTGTTAAGCAATACAAGTTCGTTACCAGAAATTGGTGGTGATGCCGCTGCTTATTTTGAGCCCAAAGATGCACTATCCATAAGAAATGCAATAGCTTCTGTTATATATAATAATGACAAAAGAAAACAATTAATTGAAAAGGGAATAGAACAGCATAAGAAATTTTCGTGGGAACTTACTGCTAAAAAGACTTTAGAAGTTTATAAGAAGGTAATTAAGAACTAAAAATATTAGTTAGAATCTGATTGTAATTTCTTCCTCACTGTTTCGAAATCCTTGCCTAATAAGGAAGGCCTTTCTTTATTAGCTACTCTATTTAGTTTATTAAAAAAACTATTAACGAAATTGTCATTAAAAGTAAAATGCAAATTCTTCTTACTAAACACATGTATTGTAGTGGTTCCGTAATAATTTAACCCCATTGATTTGGCTAAAACCTCTAAAGATTTTTTAGAATACAATGAAATATGCTGCCCAGTTTCTGGAATAAAGTACCACCAATTATTTGTATTAGGATTTGAATGAGGTTGTATTTCAGTAGAAAAAATAATAGTGTCTGAGAACTTTAACATTTTCTCTATTTCCAACTTAGGATTTTCAATATGTTCAAATACCTCAAATGCACTTAAAAGCTCAAACTTAGTATTTTCAGGTAAATCAGTTACATCAAAAAACTTGGCAAACAAATTTTCACAATAATAATCTTGTCTGTAGTAATCAAAGCCTTTATCGCGCATTATTCTTACAAACATTCCGTAACCTCCGCCATAATCAATAAATTTTGAACTTGGATTCAAGGTTTTATTAATGAACTTTGAAACTATCTTTTCATTATTTAAGTTTCTATAAATCAAACCCAAATCCAAATTAGATATGGCGTTTTGGTAGGCTTCATTTAACCAATAAGGATTCTCTGTTTGAATAAATTCGCACTGATTGCACTGATAATATGCAACGTCATATTTCAAAAGCACTTTTGCTTTAAAAATTTGATTTGTCTTTGAGTCACATATTTTACAGTTCATGATATTATAAACTAGATTGTAGTATTTGTTTTAAATTTAAATAAAAATTATCTAATGTGTATAATTCTTTGGTTTTATTGGAAATTTCTATTGAATGAACTTTCAAATCAATTGCTGTAATACTTCTAGATTTTTCAATTGCTTTTGTAAATTCATCCAACGTTATTGTATTCATTTCAATTACATTTTCAAAACAATCCAAGCCAGTTGATTTTGTTATAATAGGATATAAACCTCCATTACCCATACAAGTTAAGACAGAAACTGCACCTCCTTCTGATACAGAAGGGTATACGCAAAATCCACATTTCATCATAATATTAGCAAATTCTTGCCCCATAACATCAACCCTACCATGATTTATAATATTTGATTTTGCAAAAGCAGTTTTAAAAATAGTGGTAGTTTCTGCTTCATCAACTCCACAAACATGTAAAGTACATTCGTGGTTATTAGAAAAATAGTCTAACACAAGGTCCAAACCTTTATGAATAGAGCCTGAATTACCAAACCACAAATAATTGTTTTTTGCTTTATCAAAATCTTTTTTTGAAATATCAATTGTATTATTTCTATAAAAAAAAGCATTTAAATTTTTAATATTATGATGCTCTAATTGACTATAAGTATCAACAACCGTTTTGTTTCCTAATACAATAAGCAAATCGGCCATATGATGAGACCATGTCCAATTACTTGCAACTATGCGAGCAGCATTAGGATAAAACAAACCTGTTTTTTGATAAAATTCCTTTACACGCTTTGCACATAAACTATTACTATACTGCAAATATGAACCAGGCATATACAACATAACAACAGTTTTACCTATCTTGTTTAATAAGTAATAATTTTCTATTGGATCTCCTAATCCATATAATACTGAATATTTAGAATAATCGATTTTAATATCTCTATCATCATAATTAACAACATCTACATTATATCCAAGCTCGTCAAATATACTTGCTATAGTATAACATTCTTGCTGGTTTGTATGTGAAAAGGATAGTTTTGAAACAAAGGGTGTTGTAATATATGATATTAGTACAGATTTTTTATTCTTTCTTTTAAAAACATTTTCTATAATTCTTACCTTAAAAAATCGGAAATTAACTATTTTTCTCTTTAAAAAACGAGTTCCCTTAAATACTAAATTATTCTTTTTTATCTGCATAACTTTGAAACTAAATCTTTAATTCTAGAATATATTGATGATTTAGGGAAAACTATATCTTCAATGTTCTTGTACATTGTTACTTTATAAAGACTATCTGTTCTACAATTTAAGTTATTCGAAAATTTAATTTCATAAGTTTGCGCAAATAGATTAGGAGTGCTGTCATTACTAGTATGAGTTCCTAAATTTCCTATATTTGAAATTTGATTTTTAATTGGAACAATATTTTTAGTTTTTGATAAAATCAAATTATAAACAAAAATGGTATCCCATGTATCAAGCTTATTTTCAAAAGTCAATTTAATAATTGAATACAACCATGTTGCAATTTTATCATTCTCTTTAAACAAAATTACAAAACTGGATTCATCATACATAGGGCGCAATTTATCTACATCCCATTCAATCTTATTTATTACCCTACTCCAACTTGCCCAGCCCCAAATTGGTGAAAATTTAGATAAGAAATAATCATCATTAAATTCTTTTATTCCTGTATACAAATAATTGGTACCACACACAACAGCTTTACTAGAATCATCTTTATATTTTATCAGCATAGTTTCGCAAAACTCAAAAAATGAACCCTCTGGTAAACAATCATCTTCCAACACAATGCCATATTCAACCTGATTAAAAAACCATGTAATAGCTTCTGATACGGCTTTTCCACAGCCCAAATTTGTAGTTCTGTAAAGCGTTTTTACCTCGCATGGCCAATCTACCTTATCAATAATTTGTTTTGTAGAATTACATAATTCCATATCTGTCACATTTCCAACACGTGGCCCATCTGCTGCTACATACAAATGCTTAGGCTGCGCTTTTCTAATAGCATTAAACACCTTATCTGTTGTATCAGGTCTATTAAAAATTAGAAATAAAACAGGGGTGTTTAACATGTTGAATCTTGGTAAAAATAAGTGTAATGCGTTTTTGAATGCAATGTATATCCAACAGTTTTCATAAAATTATAAATTGGACAACTTTCAATATTTGACAAACTAGATGTGTGTGATTCAGCTAATACAATAGTAGGTCGGTACTTTTGCCAATCATTTGATTGCAATACTTCTAAATCAAGTCCTTCGCAATCTATGGTTAAAAAATCAATGTGCTTATTTTCTTTTAAATGAGTGTCTAAAATTTGCTTTAATGGCAAAACTTTACAAGTAATTTGTTCCTTTAATTTATACGTTTTGTGATTTAAATATTCATCGGCTTTCTCTTTAGAAAAGGTATTTAAAGCTGGCTCATTAAAACTATAGTAAACCAGTTCGCCTTCGTTAGATGATACTCCATAAGGCAAATTTACATCTTCTTCTCTGTGATTTTTAAACGAATCCATTGCGCCAGGTAGCGGATCTATATTAATGCCTCTCCAGCCTTTTGTATAAAATAAATAAGTGTTTGAAAATCTAAAGGGATGATGCGCTCCAACATCTACAAAACAGCCATTAGTTTTGTCAGCAAAAAAACGATTCAACACCAAATCTTCTCCTTCTTGCGAAAAAGACATACTTAAGTGTTTCTCTTGAATAAATCTATTAAAAATATATTCCTTAAACTTATAGGGGACACATTTATCTATAATCGAAATCAAAACTCGTTTCATGATTTCCAATCTCCTTTCAACAAATAAGGAATTTTCATTTCTTCAAATCTTCCAGTTCCATAAAAATCACCTTGTTCTACAGATAATGAACCGATATTTTCTTGTGGCCAATCAGATTCCTCGTTATCCACAACAATTCTACCTTTTACAAATATCTTACTTTGTAAAAAAGGAAAATCATAAATTTTAAATCTTACTTTCATGTAGTTATCGCCATCAATCTTAAACACTTGATTTTGATACGAACTATAATTGCAGGTAATCATTTCATCATAAATATCATGTAATGAAAACCCAACATCAATATTTGAAACAGTAGCATCTGAAATTTTTAAAGTAAAGTGTAACTCAATGGTATCTCCAGTTAAAATATTATTTGATAAGCTATTAGATTCAGTTGTAACATTAAACTTAGAAAAAATAACTTTCTTATTTCCTCTTCTTTTTTCTATTAACTCCAAATTTTTATCTTCATAATTATCTGTAGTTAAATACTGATTAATAGATTCTGATATTGGTCCGCTATAACTTACAGTTCCTTTTTGCAATACCACGCCTTTTGTGCATAACGATTTAACGGCTGGCATATTATGGCTTACAAATAAAATGGTTCTACCGCTTTTACTTACATCTTCCATTTTACCCATACATTTTTTTTGAAATTCCGCATCACCAACTGCTAGTACTTCATCAATAATTAAAATTTCATTCTCTAAAAATGCTGCAACTGCAAATGCCAAACGCAATTGCATGCCACTACTGTAATGTTTAAGGGGAGTATCAATAAATTTTTCTACACCAGCAAAATCAACAATAGCATCAAAGTTTTTCAATATTTCAAAACGGCGCATTCCTAAAATAGAACCATTCATTAAAATATTTTCTCTTCCACTTAATTCAGGATGAAAACCTGTACCAACCTCTAATAAAGAGGCAATTCTTCCTCTACCAATTATTTTACCAGAACTAGGAGGTGTAATTTTTGATAATATTTTTAACAGGGTAGATTTTCCCGCTCCATTTTTACCAATAACTCCTATTGTATCGCCTTGTTCCACATTAAAACTAACGTCTTTTAATGCCCAAAAATCTTCCATTGAATTTTTAGATTTAAAAATATTAGTTATAGAATCTCTTAAACTCAAATAAGGTTGCTGTTCATGATTAATTCTGAACTTCTTACTTACGTTTTGTATTTCTAAAATTGGTTTCAATGTGTGCTTAATTATTTTGTACTTGTTACTTTATGCTAAATCCGCAAAATAACTTTCTGTTTTTCTAAAGTAAATTATTCCTATAATAAATAAAATTAACGATGATATTAAACTTAATGCAACCGTTTCAAAATTAATTTCATACCCATTAAAAATACCTCTCATCAATTCTAATGCCCCCGACATAGGATTTATTTTAAGAACAAACTTTACTATTAAATTATTAGAAATTGTTGTTGGAAACAATACAGGTGTTAAAAACAATAAACCCTGAACTAAAAAAGGAATTATGTAACGCACATCCCTAAATTTAATATTTAAGGCTGCCAACAAAGTACCCATTCCCATTGCTGAAATACAAGTTATAAAAACGCTTACTGGCAACCATAATAAGTTTATGTAATTAATCTCAACTTTATAAAAAAACAATACCACAACAAATACTAAAAGTGCAATTACAAAATCAACTAATGCAACTAAAATAGATGAAATAGGAATTATTAAACGAGGAAAATATATTTTTTTAATAATATTAGCATTTGTAACCATACTATTAGCTGCATTACTCATTCCACCACTAAATATGCCCCAAAGTAACATGCCACTTAAAGCAAAAACTGGATAAGGAATTTGCATGCTAGTTTTTTGTGAAATTGAATCTCCTAAAAACAGAGTAAACACCAAAGTCATAAATACAGGCTGAAGTATGGCCCATAAAAAGCCAAAAACGGTTTGCTTATACTTTACTTTAACATCACGCCAAGTAAAAAAATAAAACAATTCCCTGTAATCCCACAATTCTTTTATGCCTAAACTAAATTTATTTTGTGGTTTTATTTCAAACTCCATATAACTATCTTTACCAAAAAAACACTATGCAACTCATATTTGCCACACATAACAAAAATAAGGTAAAAGAAGTAAAAAGCCTAATGCCAGAAAACATTAATTTGTTAAGTTTATCTGACATAAACTTTAATGATGAGATAATTGAAAATGAAGTTACCATTGAGGGAAATGCATTGTTAAAAGCTAAAACTATTTTTCATAAAACTCAAACTAATTGTTTTGCTGATGATAGCGGACTTTTAGTAGATGCCTTAAATGGTGAGCCTGGCGTTTACAGTGCACGCTATGCTGGCGAACATAAAAGTGACAATGATAACATGAACAAACTACTTGATAATTTAACAAATAAAGAAAACAAAAAAGCTCATTTTAAAACTGTTCTAGCTTTAATAATTGATAACAAAGAATATTTATTTGAAGGCATAATAACTGGTACAATTATTAATGAAAAAAGAGGAACTTTGGGATTTGGCTATGATCCCATTTTTGTTCCAGATGGATACAACAAAACATTTGGCGAAATGACTTTAGAGGAAAAAGCTCACATATCACATAGAGGGCTTGCTATAAAAAAAATGAATGAGTTTTTGAAAACTACGGAACATAAATAACTTAACTTACATCCACTTTTCGTACCACATTTGAAACATTAATAATGTCCAAATTTTAACAGCATATTCTTTTTTTCCATTAAAAAAATTGTTCTTTATCTGTTTCACATACTCTAATTTAAAAACACCTTGCTCAACAATTTTTTGGTCATTTAAATAAAAGATTACCTGTTCTTTTAGTTCATTACTTAACCAATGTTCTATAGGAATAGCAAAACCCGTTTTAGGTCTATCCATCAATGTTTTAGGTACATATTGATGCACAATTTCTTTTAGAATGTATTTTTTTATTCCATCTTTGTATTTATAATCATCTGGCAATTGAGCAGCCCATTCTATAATTCTATGATCTAAAAAAGGCTCTCTGCCTTCCAAACTCGCTGTCATAGAAGCTCTATCTACTTTTTGCAAAATATCATCTACTAAATACGTTTGATAATCAACAGCCATCATATAACTTAATGGCGTGTAATTTTTACTTTGCAATTCCTTAGATAAATAAGCCGTTTGCAGATTACTAAAATCAGATTTCATTAATGCCTTTAATTGCTTATCATCAAACTGAGCAGCTAAACTCAACATTAAATTTTGCGGAGAGGGATCTTTTAAAACTGATTTTAACTTTTCGTAGCGGTTTGCAAAATTGTACTTATGTTTTAAAACTGGTATACTATTAGCAGAAACTAAGTTCATTGCTCCTGCGGCTCCTTTTCTAATAAATGATGGCAAACTATTTAATTTATTTCCATACCTCATTATATAGTCATATCTATTATAACCCGCAAACACTTCATCTCCAGCATCTGCACTCAAAGCAACAGTAACATGTTTTTTAGCCATTAAACAAACCAAAGTAGTTGGTATTGCACTACTATCTGCAAACGGCTCATCATAATAATATGGTAAATCAGTTATTAAATCTAATGCTTCTTTTTGCGAACACTCGTATTCGTTATGCTCGGTTCCTAAATGCTTTGCTATTTCCTTGGCATAAGGTGCCTCGTTTAATCCAATATCTGGTACTGAAATAGTAAAAGTTTTTAGCTTTTCACTTCTGTTTTTTTGAAGCAAAGCCGCAACACATGTACTATCATAGCCTCCACTCAAAAACACTCCTACAGGAACATCCGATACCATGCGGTATTCAAAGGCAGATTGTAAAATAGCTTCAGTTTGTGTTTTTGCTTCAGAAAAAGACACATCTAACTTCGGTAAATTATAACTATTGTATACACTCCAATATTGGCTCTGTTCTAGTGTTCTATTTCTTAAATCAATTTTAAGAAAATGACCAGGTTTTAATTTTTTGCAATTATTAAAAATACAATAAGGAGTTGGAACATTACCATATTGCATAAATGCAGCAACAGCATCATAATTTAATTCCTTTTTAAAACTTGGATGTTTATGAAATGCTTTTAATTCGGAAGAAAACAAAAATAAATTATCATGCCAATAGTAATAAAAAGGCTTTACTCCTGCTCTATCTCTCACGCAAAACACCTCGTCGTTTTTAGAATCATAAACTACAAATGCAAACATGCCAACAAACCTATTCACGCATGTAATTCCCCATTGTTCAAAGGATTTTAAAATAACTTCAGTATCAGAATTACTAGCAAAACTATGGCCTAATGCACATAACTCATTTTTAATTTCTTTAAAATTATAAATCTCACCATTAAATGTTATCCATAAATGATTACTCTGCATTGGTTGATGCCCAGTTACAGTTAAATCAATAATTGATAACCTCCTGTGCCCTAAACCTATTTGTGCATTATTATTCATTAAAAACTCATAACCACTTCCATCCGGACCTCTATGTTTTAATGTATCTGTCATAGCTTGTAAAACCTCACTATTTGAGTTCAAACTAAAATCAACTATTCCAGAAATTCCGCACATAAAATATTGCAATTATAATTTATAAAGTAACAAAAAATATTTTATAATATACAATTCCATGGTTATTCAACAAAAATCCTATTGAAAAATATAAGAAGAATATACTCATTGGGTGTGCCCCAGCAAAGTTGCAGGCTGGGTCAGGCTTTCCATTGCAAGTCCTCGCATCCTTCGTTGCTGCGGGTTTTCCATTACAATCCTTCACGCAAAAAAATAACACTTTCTATTCTCTAAAAATCATTAAATTTATATTCCAATTAAATCTCAATTTTATGAATTTTCAAAACTATACACACACTGTTACTAATCGTTTTATTCGTTACGCAAAAATAGACACACAATCAAATCCAGAATCTACAAGTAGTCCGAGTACTGAGAAACAAAAAAACTTAGGAAAAATATTACTTGAAGAGTTATTGGAGATTGGAATATCTGATGCTGAGTTAGACGAATTTGGTTATGTATACGCAACAATACCAAGCAATACAACTAAAAACGTTCCTGTAATTTGTTTTTGCTCACATATGGATACTTCGCCAGATTGCAGTGGGGAAAATGTTAACCCTATATTACACACAAATTATAAATGTGGAGATATTGTATTACCAAATGACACAACTCAAATCATTAAGTTTATTGAGCATCCTGCATTAGCTGAACAAATAGGAAATACAATTATTACTGCAGATGGAACCACTTTATTAGGTGCTGATAACAAAGCGGGATTAGCAGAAATTATGGATGCAGCAAATTATTTAATGAAGCACCCAGAAATTAAACATGGGAAAATACGTTTACTATTTACGCCAGATGAAGAGGTTGGAAGAGGAACTGAAAATGTAAATATAAAAAAATTAGGTGCTGACTTTGGTTATACCATGGACGGTGAAACCTTAGGACATATAGAAAATGAAACATTTAGTGCAGATGCAGTTTCTTTAATTATAAAAGGGTTTCCAACTCATCCTGG
>ERZ724520.152-NODE-152-length-36947-cov-12.892768_pt1 | contig 36947 bp, 35 predicted proteins | sample MGYA00376053_ERZ724520 | MGnify/ENA primary metagenome ERZ724520 (study PRJEB28724, sample SAMN07190886) | activated sludge metagenome | isolation source: activated sludge of sewage treatment plant in Hong Hong | place: USA: Christiansburg, Virginia | collected...
TTATAGAGAGAAAATTATTTTTCAGAAACAAATTTCATAGCGCAATTGCCCTGATATAATTGAAAACAGCAACCACTCCATAAATAAAAAACAAGCCGTAACAATAGGATATTTCATTTTTATATTTTTAATTTTATGTGGAGTTGCAGCAATTTCTGCATCAATAGCAAACTCTACGGACAGGTATTTTATATTTCAGCCTGATTATAAATCAGCGTTTTTTAATGCGATTTTCTTTGCCTATATTTTTTATTGGAGCATAAAAGAGAATTCAAATAATGAGCCATCAAATAATAAAGAAATAAAAAATGTCGATACCATCAATAAGTTTGAGCTTGCATCAAAAATAGCTTCATCTATAGAAGGATTCATTTCTTCTGGCGGAAAAATAAATGAAAAAACAAAAATATTTATAAATGAAAATGGGGTTGGTGTTGGGGAGATAAATTACACACAATCTATCTTTGAAATACAGATGAATAATATAGATAAGTTTGATGACCTTATTGTGTCAGTAGAAAATGGGGTTTTGCTTCGTCCTACTATTGATAGTTATGCCGTATCCGTAATAAAACAGCTCGGCAATGACAATTGATTATGTGTACTCTTTACAAGTGTTTTCGCCATTCCTAAAGTTTGTGTCAGACGGGTAGATAGAGGTAATACAGTAATGAGTAAGCCAAATAAGAGTGTTCAAGATAACGCATTGGAAATGGAGCTACAGGATGGAAGCCAAGCACGGAGACTAGCTAACGCAAGCTTGTCGTCTGTTATCAACAATGCGAATACAGCTAGACTTTTTGCTGCTGTAGATGGCTTAGACTTGTTGGAGTGTATTTCTGTCTGTGCCGATAAAGTCAAAGTCGTGAAAGATGGCGACTTGAGCAAGATGGAAGCCATATTAACGTTACAAGCCAATACACTGGATACCATTTTCAACATACTAGCTTGCCGAGCAGCCGCAAATATGGCCGAGCATTTAAGTGCAACCGAAACCTATCTCAAGCTCGCCCTAAAAGCTCAATCTCAATGCGCCAAAACTATCGAAACGCTGGCCAACATAAAATACCCATCAACTGTATCATTTGTGAAGCAAGCTAACATTGGGCAATCAGTACAGGTAAATAATGGAACACCGTCACCAAATAACCTGACCAGTACGCGCACGCACGGAAAAAAACAGAAACAAGCAAACGAACTATTGGAGCATCATCATGGCGAACGGTTGGACATTGGAACGACGGGCAAAGCAATCCCAGTTAATACGACAATGGCAACCGTGGAAACAGTCAGTCGGGCCAGTGAGTGAGGCAGGAAAATCGGTCAGCGCGAAAAACGCATAAAGCATGGCTGCCGTTCAAGAGAGTGGCTTGAACAGATGCAGAGTATCCGTGAAGTAATAAAGGAAAGCCGAGAAATTATGGAGCGTTCATAATGAAAAACTTTTGCAGTATTGCCGCCTACGGGCGGTTTTCTTTTTGGAATGGCGTATTTAGGTGATTTAAAAGGCCTGTATTTTATATCGTTGATGAAATTTGCTTACAAAGTGCTTACATGGAAAGTAAAAGCCCATAAACAAAAAAGACCTGCATAATGCAAGTCTTTGATGTTACAACAAAATCATGGTGGCCCGAGCCGGAATCGAACCAGCGACACAAGGATTTTCAATCCTCTGCTCTACCGACTGAGCTATCGGGCCACGTCGGAGGCGCGTATTAAAACGCAAAGCCTAGCTTGCGTCAAGGCTTTTTAAAACGACACCTATTTTTTTGCCTATAAAAAACACTACTTTTTAACTTTTTTGCTGTCGTGCTGCATCAATACGCAATAATCGTGCAATTGCCGTACAACCTGCCACAAAATAACTCGAACCTTGCTCACGCTCTAAACGACAGGTTTCGCTCAATAAACGGTCAGCAATGCCCCTGCCTCGATTAGCAGGATGCACCACAATATTGTGCAATAAACGCTGTGTCGCTGTACCACTCGCCATAATAGCCGACACCGCTTTACCATTAAACCAACCCACATATAACACGCCATCGGTGCTTAAAATGTCGTTGGCTTTATCAATCGCTTCTGCACCAACGCTAAATTCAGGGCTACTATCATATAATTTAGTTAAACTTTGCGCTAATTCGGGACTAATACTTTTTTCGGCACTCACGATAACAGGCATATTATTATCTCTTTTAGATGAAGGTTTTAAGACTAAAAAATTAACATCACAGGCATAAGCACGTTATAATTGGTTTTTGACATTCTAGCAAAGGCAAATAACATGACGGCGCGCCAAGCTGACGTGGTTCGTAACACCAAAGAAACCCAAATTACCGCAAGTATTAACCTCGATGGAACAGGTCAAGGTCAACTTAACACAGGTATGCCCTTTTTAGACCATATGCTCGACCAAATTGTACGTCATGGTTTAATAGATATTGATATTACCTGTCAAGGTGACACGCAAATTGACGACCATCACAGTGCCGAAGATTGTGGTATTGCCCTTGGTCAAGCTTTTGCTTTAGCGATTGGTGACAAAAAAGGCATTCGCCGTGTGGGTCATAGTTATGTGCCTTTAGACGAAGCCTTGTCACGCGTCGTGATTGATATTTCGGGTCGCCCTCATTTAGATTTTAATGTTGAGTTTACTCGCGCGAGTGTGGGCGGTTTTGACGTAGATTTGTTTTACGAATTTTTTCAAGGCTTTGTTAATCACGCTAATATTACGATTCATATTGATAATTTGCGTGGTCGTAATACCCATCATCAAATTGAAAGTATTTTTAAAGCCACTGCCCGCGCCCTACGCATGGCGGTAGAGTTAGACGAGCGTATGGCAGGTCAAATGCCGTCCACCAAAGGCAGTCTATAACATGACAACCGTTGCAGTGTTAGATTATGGCATGGGTAATTTGCACTCTGTCGCCAAAGCCTTAGAGCATGTGGGCGCAAGCAAAGTAATTGTAACGCACGACCCTGCGTTGGTGCGCAGTGCCGACCGTGTGGTGTTTCCGGGTGTGGGCGCAATGCGTGATTGTATGGCAGGCATGAAGGCTGTTGGCGTAGATGCCGAAGTTTTTGAAGCCGCCCAACAAAAACCGATATTAGCTATTTGTGTGGGTATGCAAGCCTTAATGCAACACTCCGAAGAAAACAGCGGTGTAGATTGCTTGGGTATGTTTGACGGCAAGGTAAAGTTTTTTGGTAACGACCTTGTAGAAAATGGCGAACGTCTAAAAGTGCCGCACATGGGTTGGAACGAAGTTAATCACACCATTACTCATGCGTTATGGCGCGATATTCCGCAAAACAGCCGCTTTTATTTTGTGCATAGTTATTATGTTGAGGTGGCTAATGCTGCATTGATTGCTGGCCGTACACAATATGGCGTAGATTTTACCGCTGCTATTGCACACGATAATTTATTTGCGGTGCAATTTCACCCCGAAAAAAGCCAAAAAATGGGCTTACAATTGCTCAAAAACTTTGTTGAATGGCGTGTTTAAGAGCAGTTAGCGTTTTGATCCACCCTCACCCCAACCCTCTCCCACAGGGAGAGGGAGTTCTCTCTCCCACAGGGAGAGAGCTAGAGTGAGGGTTAAAACGTCAATAAACCAGAATTTTATTTGAGAATTTTATGTTAATTATTCCCGCAATCGACCTTAAAGATGGAAAATGTGTACGCCTACAACAAGGGCGCATGGAAGACGACACCGTGTTTTCTGATGACCCTGTTGGCATGGCGACTCATTGGGTAGAGCAAGGCGCACGTCGTTTGCATTTAGTTGATTTAAATGGCGCATTTGCAGGCACACCGATTCATGGTGAAGTCGTTAAAGCGATTGCCAAAAAATATAATGCGCTACCGATTCAAATTGGTGGTGGTATTCGCTCTTTAGAGACCATCGAAACCTACATTAAAGCAGGCGTTACTTGGGTGATTATTGGCACTAAAGCCGTCAAAGACCCACAATTTGTGATTGATGCGTGCCGCGAATTTCATGGTCGTATTATTGTGGGCATTGATGCCAAAGATGGCTGGGTTGCTACAGACGGCTGGGCTGAGGTTTCGCAAGTTAAAGCCGAAGATTTGGCCAAAAGCTTTGCGGCTGCAGGTGTTAGCTCGATTGTGTACACCGATATTGCCCGTGATGGCATGATGCAAGGCGTGAATGTGCAAGCAACTGCTGCTTTAGCACGTGCTTGCGGCTTACCCGTTATTGCCTCGGGTGGTGTAACCAACTTAGACGACATTAGCCGCCTAAAGACCGTTGCCCACGATGGCGTGATTGGCGCAATTACAGGCCGCGCCATTTATGAAGGTACGTTAAATTTAGCCGAAGCCCAATTGTTGGCTGATGCTGAATAATTCACTCCTCCACCTGATAAGGGGGAGGCTGGGAGGGGGTTGACCTCACCTCGCCCTCTCCTAACAAAAAGAAAGCGATTGAAACCCCACCCTACCCCTCCCCTAACTTAGGGGGAGGGAAAAATCGATAGGCAAAATCATGACCTTAGCAAAACGTATTATTCCTTGTTTAGATGTTGATAAAGGCCGTGTGGTTAAAGGTGTGCAGTTTTTAGATATTCGTGATGCAGGTGACCCTGTCGAAGTAGCCAAACGCTACGACCAACAAGGCGCAGACGAAATCACTTTTTTAGATATTACCGCCAGCCACGAAGGCCGCGATACAACCCTCAAAATTGTTGAGCGCATGGCTAGCGAAGTGTTTGTACCGTTAACGGTAGGCGGTGGCATTCGTAAACTCGATGATATTCGTAATTTGCTTAATGCAGGCGCAGACAAGGTAAGTATTAACTCGGCGGCGGTGTATGACCCCGATTTTGTACGCGCTGCTGCTGACCGTTTTGGTTCACAATGTATTGTGGTAGCCATTGATGCCAAACGTATTGCCCCAAACAAATGGGATATTTTTACCCATGGTGGCCGCAAAGATACAGGCATTGATGCGGTTGAATGGGCAATTAAAATGGCTCAATATGGCGCAGGTGAAATTTTACTCACCAGTATGGATGCAGACGGCACTAAAAATGGTTATGACTTGGGTGTGGTACGTGCGGTGAGTGATGCGGTGAGTGTGCCAGTGATTGCCTCGGGTGGTGTGGGGAATTTACAACACTTGGCCGATGGCATTTTGCAAGGTCGTGCCGATGCGGTATTAGCCGCAAGTATTTTTCACTTTGGGGAATATACGGTGCCACAAGCAAAAGCCTTTTTAACAGCACAAGGGATTGTGATGCGAGAGCTTTGATAGTAAACAGACTCACACAAAAACGCCGCATCTTTACAACATAAGCCTAATTGATAAAGCCTATAGCATCTGTTAAGTTTTAGGCTCAATTTACATAGTTTTAGGGGAAAAGTAATGGGATTTTTTGATTCACTTAAACAAATGGGTAAAGACGTTAGCACTAAATTATCTAACGAAGTCACTAAGTTTAAAAACAAAGACTTTTTAAACGCGGTAATTGCAGGTTGTGCGTTGGTAGCCGCTAGTGACGGTAATGTTAGCCCCGAAGAAAAACGCAAAATGTTTGGTTTTATTAATAACTCTGACGAATTAAAAGTATTTGATAATGCCGATGTGATTGAATCTTTTAATAAAATTACGTCAAAATTTGAATTTGATTACGAAATCGGTAAAGCTGAAGCCTTAAAGATAGTGGCTAAACTCAAAGGCAATCCCGATGCTGCTAAACTCATGGTGCGTGTGTGCTGTGTCATTGGCGCATCCGATGGTAATTTTGATAATGACGAAAAACAAACCGTACGCACTATATGCCGTGAATTAGGTCTTGATGCCAGTGAGTTTGATTTGTAATTTAACGCGGCTCACGCCACATTAACCACAGCTTTACACCTTGGGCAATGTCTAACTCTTCAGTTACTTTAAAGCCAAAACGCTCGTACATACGGGTGTTTTGGGCATTAGAGTTTTCTAAATAGGCAGGAGTTTGGGTACGGTCGCAAATATCTAACACAGGTTTAAGCAGCTTAGAACAATAGCCCTGCCCTTGCGCTTCGGGAGCAACCCCCACCGCCATTAAATACCAATGCGGTATGTGTGGATGTTTTGCCTGAACTTTTTCTATGGCGCGCCACCGCGAATACAAGTTTTTTAAGCCCGTTACCGCAATCCAATCGGGTAAAAAGAGTAATTCTTCGACCAAACCTAATTTCCAACAATTAGGCGGCGACCATAACGCTGCCCCTAAACGGTCTTCGGTTGTCCAAATTTGCTCAAAAGGCAGTGCAAAATTTTCCCAATAAATATCAAAAATACGTCTAAAACGTGCGCCGTAATATTCATCATGTTGAGCTAACCAGCCATACATCGGGTCATCCCAAAAAGCACGCGTTAGGGTATCTACAATAATTTCTTTGTCGTCAGGCTCTGCCTGTTCCACAAAGGTGTGTTTGGGCGCGTGTGACTCATCAAAAATCATGGTTTAGGCTGCCAAAATGCTGCCCCTTTGAGTACATTTAACGCAGCAAATAACACATAATCATCATCAATTAAGTCTTTTTCGGTTAAGGCAGGCATATTTTTACCCTCTGTTTTATCTGTAACAGTAGAGGACTTATTATCGCTTGGCAAATCTGACTTTTTAGCTTTTTTAGACTTTGAAGATTTTTTGATACTGCTTGTGTCGGATTGAGCCTCTTCGGCAGATGGTGCTGTGGCGTTTTCTTCGCTAGGTTTAAAGCTATTTGTGGCATCAGCTTGCTCGTTAGGGTTAACTAAATGGCCTTTTAAATCGGCTTCTTTATAGTTTTCGATACTTTTAAGCAATTCGAGTTTAGCAGGCTCAATCACCACATCGGGCTTAATGCCTTCGGCCTGAATCGAACGGCCATTTGGTGTGTAATAACGTGCCGTGGTTAATTTAATGGCTTTATCTTCGCTAATTTGTAATACCGTTTGTACCGAACCTTTGCCAAAAGTGGTAGTGCCTGCAATGATGGCGCGTTTTTGGTCTTGTAATGCCCCTGCTACAATTTCGGAGGCCGACGCAGAACCACTGTTGACCAACACCAATAACGGCATATGAGGCAACACTTCGCCTTCGGTGGCTTCAAATTTTTCGATAGAGTCTTCGTTACGTGCTTTGGTATAAACCACTAAACCTTTGTCCAAAAAGGCATCGGCCACACTCACTGCACCGCCTAACACCCCACCAGGGTTATTGCGTAAATCTAAAACCAAACCTTTAAGTTGTGGTGCGTTTTCTTTGAGTTGCGTTAAAATTTTGTTGAGGTCTCGGCCTGTATGCACCTGAAACTGACTAATGCGCACAATGGCATAGTCTGTGCCTATCATGCGCATTTTAACGCTGGTAGTTTCGATTTTGGCACGAATCAGGGTGATTTTTTTGGGAGATTCGCCTTTGCGCTGAATGGTTAAACGTAAAGGTTGGCCAATGTCGCCGCGCATCATATCAATGGCTTCGTTCATGCTCATGCCTTTGACTGCCTTGCCTTCGAGCTTAATAATATAATCGCCTGCCTGAATACCTGCTTTGGAGGCTGGGGTATCATCAATGGGACTAATAACACGCAATAAACCGTCTTCCATGCCAATTTCGACCCCAATACCGCCAAACTCACCCGATGTTTGCGCTTTAAGGTCTAAATAATCGTTTTTGTCCAAATAAGCCGAATGCGGGTCAAGCGAGGTCAACATGCCTTTAATGGCATTTTCAAATAAAGTTTTATCGTCAACAGGGTCAACATAACTTTGGCGAATGCGCTCAAAAACATCAACAAAGGTGCGTAAGTCGGTTAAGGGCAAAGCAGATGTAGGCTTTGCGGCAGCTGCATTGGGGACTGGAGTGCTTGTAGCAGGAGCGTCCTCTGCCCAAAGTGGGTTTTGTAATGCTAAGGTACAGGTTATTGCGAGCCAAACTTTATTCATAAAAAATCCAAGCAGTCCACTATGTTAGGACTTACGCGGCCATCGCTTATTTGTTCACATTTCAATCGTTTTTAACGATTTTATGCTCACAAAACGCGCTAGTTTCGGTGAAATGCGTAAGTCCACTATTTGCGCGTAATCAAAGAGAGTAACAAGCTTACTCTCTTTCGTCATGCCTACAATGCTTGCGATATGTCGTGTTATTGTTATTTTAAAACAACGAGGTTGTGACCTGTCATTTCGGCAGGTAATGCTAAACCCATTAAAGTTAATAAAGTGGGGGCTACATCAGACAATACGCCACCTTGTTTGATGCTTGCCTTGCGCCCAATGTACGCAAACGGCACTAATTCGCAAGTATGCGCGGTATGCGCTTGACCCGTCGAGCTATCCATCATTTGTTCTACGTTACCGTGGTCTGCGGTAATAAGCATTTCGCCGCCTGTTTCTTTGATGGCTTGATACAAACGCCCCAAACACACATCTAAGGCTTCAACCGCTTTAACGGCTGCATCAAATACACCTGTATGCCCGACCATATCACCATTGGCATAATTACAAATCAGGGCATCAAACTCACCCGATTTAATAGCCGCAACCAATTTATCGGTCACTTCAAAGGCACTCATTTCGGGCTGCAAGTCATAAGTGGCGACTTGGGGTGAAGGAATTAAAATGCGTTGTTCGCCTGTATATAACTCTTCACGACCACCACTAAAAAAGAAGGTGACATGGGCATATTTTTCGGTTTCGGCAATGCGTAATTGGGTTTTACCTAAACTTGCTAAATATTCGCCCAAAGTATTGGTTAAATTTTCGGGTTTATAGGCAACCGATGCTTTAATACTTGCCGAATATTGCGTCAACATCACAAAGTCGGCTAGTTGTGGTCGTACTTGACGGCTAAAACCTGTAAACTCTTCATCTACAAAAGCTTTGCTAATTTCACGGGCGCGGTCAGCTCTAAAATTCATAAAAATAACCACATCACCATCGCTAATAAGTGCCGCTTGCTCACCCTCACCCATAATGGCAGTGGCTTTCACAAATTCGTCACTCTCGCCTGCGGCATAGGCCGCTTCTAAACCTGCTAATGCGGTGCTTGCTGTGCGCTGTGCAATGCCCTGAGTCATTAAACGATAGGCTTGCTCAACGCGATCCCAACGATTATCTCTGTCCATGGCATAATAACGACCAATAATAGAGGCAATACGACCTTTGCCTGTGGCACGTAACGCGGCATCCAGTTTTTGAATCGAGGGTTTAGCACTTTTGGGAGGAGTATCTCGGCCATCTAAAAAGGCATGAACATAAGTTTGTGCTGCACCACGCTCGGCGGCTAGTTTAACCATGGCGTGTAAATGGTCTTCGTGCGAATGTACGCCGCCTTGTGACAATAAGCCCCAAATATGTACCGCTTTGTTATTGGCAATTGCTTTATCAACGGCGGATGTAAGGGCGGGATTAGTAAAAAAATCACCATCACGAATTGATTTAGTGACACGGGTAAAGTCTTGATACACCACGCGGCCTGCGCCTAAATTCATGTGACCCACTTCGGAGTTACCCATTTGACCATCGGGTAAACCGACATCTTCGCCCGACCCCGAAATTAAACCATGTGCGTTTTCTTGTAAAATTTGCTGCCAGTTGGGCATATGCGCCGCTTTAATTGCATTGGAGTCAGAGGTTTCACTATGGCCAAAACCATCCAAAATAATCAATACATAAGGCTTACGCATCACACCACTCTCAACTTAGCAAAAATAGAGCGCGTATTTTACTCTTTTTTACGGGTCACGCCCGCTTGTCTTGCTAAAAAAAGACATTTTAGGCACGGCAATACGTCTATTTAATGGTATTTCCTAGTCATGTGACTAATATCTTCTTTGTGACTCTCTCTTTTATACTAAGAAAATGAGTGTAATAAGCCAAAATGGATAGGAGAACAAGATGAACAACACGACTGCGTCACTGTGCCAATTAACCGCTAAAGACATTATGTCAACGCCTGTATTAACAGCTCACGATACATGGTCAGTTAAAATGCTCTTAGATTTTTTTAGTCAACATCGGATTACAGGCGCACCTGTAACAACTTATGAAGGCGAGTTAAAAGGCGTGGTAACAATGACTGACGTATTACGCTTTGAAAACTTACCTGCAATAGAAAAAGAACGCTTAATTGGTGTGTCTTGTTATGGCGAATATGCCAGTTATGAATTAAGCCATGAAGACTTGGCGCAATTAGTACAACACGCCGACATTAATTGTCCTGTAAGCCAAATTATGACACCACATATTATTTCGGTGGCGGTTAATACGTCTGTGCCTGACGTAGCCAAGTTATTAAGAGAGCGTGAGATTCATCGGGTATTTGTGCTAGAGCATCAGCAATTAGTGGGGGTAATTAGTACCAGTAATTTGTTAGATGCTTTAATTAATGCGTGTACGTGTAAGAGTTAATTAAGATTAAGCCTCTCTAGAGTCTATTGAGGTTTTAATTAGTGGGTAGCCTGTGTTCGTTGCACGTAACACGGGATTACTTGCCTTAACACATTGTTTTTCCTGTATTTTGCTACACTCCATACAGGCTACAAAATTTAATTTAATTCTGAGGAATGGTATTACTTAAATTAACCCTTCGACTCCGCTCAGGGTACGTTTTTACGCTGGCTGAGCTTGGCCAGCCCTGAGCCTGTCGAAGGGTCGAAGCCTATCTTTAGCAGATTGAGCTTAGATGCTTACAAACTAAACCACGCGACTATTAGGCTCTACTGCAACAGGTGATTCTATTTTTGTTGCCTCGCTGTTTTCTAATTCGGCTTTTTCTTTAATGTTTTGCTGAATAATTATTTGATCTTCAATGACTTCAAAGGCTTGTGTGGCTAATTCACCGACTTCTTGATTAACGCGGCGAATCGCATCATAAACCTGACCAAAACTTTTATCCCACAACTCATCACGTTTGTCGCTATCAATATCAAGTAAACCTTGCTTTTCTAACACCGCTAATGGCAATGCAGCAATTGTTTTATGAATTTGCTCAACCGAGGTTGCGCCTGTATCTATGGCTTGTTGAACTAAATCTTTTAAGGCTTCTAAACGAGTTAAGGCTTTGTTCATCATAATTCTCCATTAAGCAGTAAACCCCACACATTGGCAGGGCATACTTTTTTAGGTTTGTACCATCACCTCTAACTCTTTGGCTAGAGAAAGAATTACACGTTATGCTGCAATACTTGTCACTTGAGATGATGTGTTTTTCATGGTGACAACCTTAGCTGCTTTAGCAACAATTGTCTCATTCATTGCATCATCTTTACGGCTAAATGGTAAGGAATATTTAAAAATACGTTTTACCACGGTCGAAAACTGCTTAGCAAACGAACCTGTATTGTAATGTTGACCATAACGCGCACAGATTTCACGTACTTTAACGGACATTTCGGCATAACGCATACCTGGTACATCAGGGAACATATGATGTTCGATTTGATGACTTAAGTTACCCGACATATAGTGCATGACTTTGCCGCCAGTCAAATTACTCGAACCACGCAATTGACGTAAGTACCATTGACCACGCGATTCGTTTTCTAATACTTCAATTGGAAATGTCTCGGCATCTTCGGTAAAGTGACCACAAAAAATAATCGAGAATGTCCAAAAGTTACGAATCAAGTTGGCAGTAAAGTTACCTGTAATCACAGGCAAAAACATTGGGCCAGCAATTAACGGAAAGAAAATATAATCTTTAGTAAATTGCTTACGCATTTTGGCAAAAATTGGAATCAACTCTTGACGCACTTGGGCAAAGGTTTTTTCTTTGCTAACTAGCTTTTCTAACTCTAAAGATTGCAAGGCCAACGTCCATTCAAAAGTTACCGCTAAAATAGCTGCCATTAACGGGTTGGCCAAAAAGCGTGGTTCCCATTTTTGCTCAGGAAACAAACGTAACACACCATAACCAATGTCGTGATCCATACCGCGCACGTTGGTATAAGTATGGTGCATAAAGTTGTGGGTATGTCTCCAGTTATCAGCAGTACACACCGTATCCCATTCGTAAGTGCTGCCACGTAAAGAAGCATCGTTCATCCAGTCATATTGACCGTGCATCACGTTATGGCCAAGTTCCATGTTTTCTACAATTTTAGAAACGCCTAACAATGCGGTACCTGCCAACCAAAAAGGCGGCAACCAACCCAACATTAACGAGCTACGGCCTGCAATATCGGTATAACGTACAAAGTTACGTACACCATAAATATAGTCAGCTTCTTTTTTGCCTAAAGTAGCCATTGTTTCTTTACGCAATGCGTCTAACTCAGCACCAAAGGCATTAATTTCTTCAAGGCTTAAATCACGGCTTTTGCTAATGGTTGACATGATAATTCTCGCTTAATTTCAATAGGGTTTGTCTATCCCTCCCCCTAATTTAGGGGGAGGCTAGGAGGGGGTTGACCTCACCCCAACCCTCTCCTAGCTAAGGAGAGGGAGGATTTAACCTCACCCTGACCCTCCCCTTATTAAAGGAAGGGAACTTATTAAATATCTAGGGTAACTGGGCTTAATGCCTCGGTTACACAAATCCGAATTTGGGTATTAGGTTGGTCATCAATTGCGCCAGTAATTACATCACGCACCACACCCGACACTTTGGTACAGCTACAGGTTTTGCACATACCAATACGGCAACCATACACAGGGCGTGCTCCTGCTGCTTCGGCACTTTCTAACAAAGTAGGCTTGCTATTAAGTAATAATTGTTGGCTACGGCGTAAGGTAATTGGCATTTCGCTTATGGGCTTGTTAGGGTCAATTGCAGGTAAGCCAAAGACTTCTTGAGTCAATTTGTCGCTAATACCTTTGTCTGCCCACACCTTAGACACTGCACCCATTAAACCTTGAGGGCCACATAAGTAAGTGCTACGTTGTGCAAAGTCGCCACAAACATCGGCTAATTGAGCTTCGCTAAAACGTCCTGCTGCACCACTGCTCGCCAATACATAATGTAATTTTAACGAAGGATGCTTAACGGCTAATTCGACCATGTCATTAGCAAAGGCTAAATCTTTATCGGTATTTACGTAATACACCACCGCCACATCTAAATCGGCTTGACGCTTTAAGGCTTCGGCCAAGATGCTATAAATAGGGGTAACACCACTGCCACCTGCAATGAGCAATAATTTGCTAGGCACGGTTTGAGGCAATACAAAGTCACCGCCTACATCACCTAACTCAATGACATCACCTACATTAAGGTTATCGTGCATCCAGTTAGATACTTTGCCATTCGGCTGACGTTTAATGCCTAACTCAAGCACTTGGTCAGTTGGCGAATTAACTAAGCTGTAGCAACGCTCATGAAAGCTACCGTTAATCATCACTTTAACCGACACAAATTGGCCTGCTTTAAAACCCTGCCAATGTTTGTTGGGTTTTAATACAAAACGTTTAATGTCGACTGTTTCGTCTTCGATTGCGACGACACGCGCCAACACACGCTTTACCGTGAGCATAGGGTCAACGTGAGCCAACATAAAATCGACCCAATCTTCTTTAACGCTACCAATAAAACGACCAATAATAGGATTTAGTGCTGACATGTTCGTGTCTCCCAAGTACATAAGTGAACATCTGTACACTAAATATAACCCACTTAAAAAATAAGTCAACACTTGTACACTAATATTTTTATCTATTGTGCATTCACACCACAAAGCCTAGCAGCATAAAACAAGTAACTAATTGATATTAAATTAAAACATAAAAAATAATAGAAAATACAAGTGTATATAAAAATGTAAACTGGTATTGCAGAAAAACTCACCTCATCGCTTGCATTAGCTAAATTGGCACAAGTTTGCTAAAATCAGTGAACACTTGTCTTATTTATATAGAATAGCCATGTCACTACGCGATGAAAAAAAGCAGCAAACACGTCATACGCTGTTAGATGCTGCGCTTAAACTCATGAATGATGGCCGTAGCTTTGTGAGTATTAGTTTGCGAGAGGTTACCCGTGAGGCAGGCGTAGTGCCTACTGCATTTTATCGTCACTTTAGAGACATGGATGAATTAGGTTTAGCCTTAGTTGATGACGTGTGTTTAAGCTTACGCAAATTGCTACGTGAAGAACGTCTCAAGGCAAAAGGTGCGGGGCATATTGCTATTAAAGGCTCGGTGATGATGTTTTTGCTTTATGTACGCCAAGAATCACGCTACTTTGATTTTTTAGCGCGTGAACGCTGGAGTGGCTCAAGTAAAATCAGAGAGGCAATTCAACGCGAAATGAATCATTTTGCCACCGACTTAAGCGCGGATTTTAGATTATTCCCCGAAATGCAAGATTTGCCTAGCGATGACTTGCAGATGATTGCCGATTTAGTCATTAACACTTCTATGAATTGGTGTGGTGAAATTTTGTGTTTACCTGCCGAGCAAGTTCGCCTGCAATATGAGTTAAGTATGCGTGCCGTTAAACAATTACGGCTCATTTTTGTGGGTGCTAAACACTGGCGTAGCGAAAAAAGCACAAACATAGCCATTTAATGTTATAAAAAGCCAACTTCGTTTGAGTTAGACACTTATCATAACTACACTAATGGAGTATAAATAAAACACAATTTTTTATCAGGGAACGTTGATATGCGTTTAAATGCCCTTTTTTTAGCACTCGGCATGAGTGTTAGCATGCCATTATTGGCAGCCGATGCTGTATTACAGCAAGCAGATGCCTTGATTCGTCTACAAGCACCAGACAAAGCTTATGAGATTTTAGCTCCACTAGAAGAGCAGCAATCAGGCAATCCAGAATACGACTATTTATTAGGTGTTGCTTTACTCGAAAAAGGCGAGCCACAAAATGCTATTTTTGCTTTTGAGCGATGTTTAGCTGTTGAGCCTAAAAATGGCCCGTGTCGAGTACAAATGGCGCGTACCCATTTAGCCTTAGGCGAAACAGAAAATGCCCGTGCCGAGCTAGAAGTAGTTAATGCTTACAACCCGCCGCCCGAAGTAAAACAAATTGTAAACCAATATTTAGGTGCAGTTGACAACCTAGAAAAACAACAAAAACGCCGTATTACTGCTTATGCCCAAGCAGGCATAGGTTACGACAGCAATATTAATAGTGCACCTGATGACGCTAATAAATTTGCATCAGCCTTACCTCAATATAAAGGCTTTACCAACCCTACCGCTAATGACTCAAGCTATGCCAGTTTAGGTGCAGGTAGTGGCATTGTGTATAAAGCCACGAGTGACGTTAATTTATTAGCCGACATTAATGCTCAAACGCGTAGCTTTTTTGACGACCATAATTTTGACTACCAAGCAGCCGATGCTAGCGTAGGGGCATCGTTTAATTTAGAAACCTTTATTTTAATGACCAAACTACAAGGCCAAAAGATGTGGCTTGATGGCAAAAGTTATCGTGATATTACGGGTGGTTTAGCCCAAGTACAAAGTTCATTAGGCCAAGGCCAAATGGCTCTATTTTTACAAAGCAACAAATTAAGTTACAGCACTCAATCAGCGCGTGACGCAAAACGTAAAAATGTGGGTATCGCTTATTCTCAAGCCATAGATGCTCAATGGACACCTTCATTTTATGTCAGTGCTTATACCGGCTCAGAAGATGTTGATATCGCTGTTTTTCAAAGTCAAGATTTTGATGGTTTGCGTTTAGGTGGCTCATTAACATTAATGCCCAATGTAGCACTCAACAGCCAGCTCAGTTACGAGAAACGCGATTATAACAAAGCTCTTGTTCCATTTTTTTTAATCAATCGTGCCGACAAAGAAAGCAGCGTTGGTATTAACATCAACTGGAAAATAAATAAAAACCTTTCGCTACAACCCAACTACACTTATACCCAAAATCAATCCAACATTGCATTGAGCGACTATACACGCCATGTCATGAGTGTTGATTTGCGCTTTGATATGTAACAGGGAGTCAATTCATGATGCGTCAAACCTATCCTAATTTAAATGCCAAAGGCTTATTAACCGCCTTTGTAAGCTGCTTACTCTCAGGGCAAGTCATTGCCGACGTAGCAGGTCGTGTTAATTTTGTGTCGGGCAAAGTTGAGGCAGTGTCTGCCGATGGTAATCGCCGCAACTTAGTCAGAGGCGAGTTGGTTAATAGTGGCGAACGCCTCGAAACCAACTCAGGACGAGTGCAAATTCGTTTTACTGATGGCAGTTTTGTATCTTTGCAGCCTAACACCGTCTTTGGTTTAGATAACTACGCCTTTAATAAGGCTCAGCCCAACGAAGGCTCATTATTATTTAACTTTATACGCGGCAGTATGCGTACCGTAAGTGGCGCGATTGGCAAAGTAAATCGCGGTAATTATAAAGTACAAACACCCGTTGCTACCATTGGTATTCGTGGTACGAGTTATGCCGCCAGCCAAGAGCCTAATGGTCGATTATTGCTGACGGTAGGCAAAGGCATTGTTAATCTGCAAAATGATTTTGGCGATAGTGATATTAATGCAGGACAAACCTTTCAGGTAGAAACAGGTAAAGCCCCTACGACGGCTCCACGTGGCGAATCGGTCTCGGCACGTGCCAAGGACCCAGAATCTAAACAACAACAAAAAGAAGAATCAACTGGCCAAAATGATAACCAAGCCCCCAATTTAGCCGATGATAATCTTGTAGGCTTTATTCAAGCACGTGATGGCATTCCCCGTTTAAGCAGCTTTGGTAGTTTATTAAAAGGTGAGTCTGGCGTACAAGTTTACCCCAATGTACAGGGTTTCTACAGTGATGTAAGCAGTGAAGGCAACGCCAATGGTCGTTTATTAGCACTCACAGGTACAGACTTTACAGGGGGCAATACCGCAGGCAAAGTCATTTTAAATACCCGTAATGGCATTCAAAGCTTAAATTTTAGCAATGTGCAGCAAGTAGGTAGTTTATTCTTGGGTGCTTGGACAAATGGTAAAGCCTCTATTGTTGATCCTTATATAGGTACAACGGGGCAGCTTAATTTATCTGCATTACAGTTTATGCCTTATGTTGTGGGTACTACCGCCGAAAAAAACCTTGGCAACCACATGACTGCTTCTTATAGCCTTGCAGGTAGCTTGGCAAAAGGGCTTGGCACACTTACTAAACTCAATATTATTATTGACCTTAATTTGATGCCGTTGGTTTCGGTAGATATGGCGGCAACACTTGCCAACATTAATTACACTGCCACACTCAACAAATCCCCATTGCTTGATATTAGCTTTGATAAAAAATTTAGCGGTTTTATTTTATCTGCTGACGGCAATGGCTTATACGCCCAAAGTAACGATGAGGGCACTTCCTGTAGTGGCACTTCCTGCCCAGTCACTTTATCTGCCTTTTTGTCGGGTGATACAGGGCAAAACATGGGCGTGGTATATGAAATTATGCGTAATCAAGCCACCCTTATTAGTGGCGTAGCCGCTTTATCGGGCAGCGAAACAGCCATCAATGCCGAAATAGACCCACAAAGTTTACCTTCAAGTGTGGATGGTACATACAGTGCCGCGTTTAAAAGCACTAATAGCCGTATTAGCATTGCCTCTAGTGACAATTTAGCGGCTGTATTTGATAGCAATAGCAATGGCCTAATGACTGCTTTTCATAAAGTATCCGATGCAGACAGCAACAATACTGCTCAGGACTTTTATGGCGCACTGAATAGTCCAACCGACCCCGCCGCACAAACCAAAGATATAGGTCATGCAGCAAAGTCTTTATCGTGGGGACGTTGGACTAATGGCTATGTTGCAAGAGGCAATGATGACGCTGTTATTTTAAATGCTAACGATAATATCCATTACCTCATTGGTTTACCTACGGCTAGCAGTGCGTTACCAACATCGGGTGCGGTCAGCTATAACTTAGTGGGGGGTACATCCAGTGCAACCTTTGGTACTAATGGAACCGATGGAGTAATAACAGCGCACGACATTGGCCAAGTCAGCAGTGGCAATTTAATGGTGGATTTTAATAGTGCTACTACACAGCTTTCTTTAGGTATTACAGGTTTTAGCCAAGCAAGCACCCTACAATCTTTAGATATTTCGGGTTCGGGCTCATTAACCAGTGCTAGTAATGCTTTTAGCTTTAGTGAAATGGGTGTATCCGCTAATCAAGGTACACTAAGCTGCGACTGTAGTGCCAGTGCCAATGGTCAGTTTTTTGGCGCGGTTAGCCCCATTAGCCAAAGTACACAAGTTGCACCTGTTGCCGCAGGGTTACTGTACGACATTTCGGGTACAGTACAGGCAAATCAAGCAACTTCTATTGATGTCAAAGGTGCAGCAGGTTTTGCCAACCCAAGCGTAGTTAACGTTAATACAGGGGGTTAAACCTCTAGGCCAAGCTCTAAAAATGGGGCTTGGCTTCCTTTTAAAATGCAACATTCCTTAATCAAACATAGCACAACTGCACAAAGCGCATTAAAATTAAGCAAATCACTTTCAGGGAACGAACCCTATGCGTCTGCATCGACTTTACCTAAGCCTTTTGGTCTTATTTGCCCAGCCTAGCTTTGCTGACGCTGTTTTAGAACGCGCCGAAGCTTTACTCAATCAAAAAAAAATCGTTCAAGCCTATGACTTACTCGCCCCTCTTGAGGAAGAGCGTGCAGGTCAGCCCGATTATGATTATTTATATGGTCTTAGTTTATTAGAGGCAGGAGACCCTAGCCGCGCCGCGTTTGCGTTTGAACGTTGTTTGGGGGCAGAACCCAATAATGGCCCTTGCCGAGTACAAATGGCGCGCACTCATTTAGCTTTAGGCGAAACCATTAGTAGCCGCAAAGAACTAGACACCATTAAACAATACAATCCACCACCTGCGGTACAAAGCTTGGTTGACCAATATTTGGGTATGACCCAAAAAGTAGAAGCCGAAAAAAAACGTCAAATACGCTCATATGTTAAGGTGAGTGCTGGCCACGATACCAATATTAATGGTGCAACCGAAAATTCGCGTATTGCCCTGCCCTCAAATAACCCTTTAAACTCTTTGTTTTTGATTGTGCCACACCGCGAAAGCAGTGCTTTTACCCATCTTGACCTTGGTAGCTCACTTCATTATCAAATTAACCCAGACTTAGTCACTAGCCTAGAAGGCAATGTAGAATATCGGAGCTTATTTGATAATCACGATTTTGATTATTACACCGCTAATGTGGGGGTAGGAGCCTTAAAAAACCTAGGCAATACCGCCTTACAAGGCAAATTACAATGGCAAACGATGGGTTTAGATGGCCAAAATTATCGTGATGTATTAGGTGCTTTGCTGCAAATACAACATCCTTTGGCCAATAACGCTCAAGTTGCGGCTTTTACTCAATTAAGCCAATTACGTTACAACACGCAAAGCGCACGTGATGCCAACCGCACCACTTTAGGTGTTGCTTATTCTCAAGCTTTTGAGATGCGTTTTAGCCCCTCTTTTTATGCCAGCTTGTATCAAGGTCAAGAAAGTGCCAAAGACAGTAATTTTGACTATTTTAGCCAGTCATTTAAAGGCTTTCGTTTAGGGGGTGATTTAGCCTACAGCACCACCATCAGCTTCAATAGCCATATTAGTATCGAGCAGCGTGATTACGACAAAGGTAATCCTTTTCTTATTGCCCCTTTTAATACCCCTCGCCAAGATGACGAAAGCCAATTTAGCCTCGGTTTAACATGGCGTTTTAAACCGCAATACAGCCTACAGCCTTACTACAACTACAGCCACACCAACGCCAACCAAGCCATTAATGACTATACCCGTCATATCTTTGGCCTTGATTTACGCATTTTGTTGTAACAGGGAGGATATATAATGAATCAACAATTTAGCCAACTTTCTGGCAAAGGCTTATTAGCTGCAATGGTTGCCACCTTAGTATGTGGCCAAACGTTTGCCGATGTAGCAGGTCGAGTGACCTTTGTGGCAGGTAAAGTCACGGCTATTGGCAGTGATGGTAACACGCGCACACTCACCAGAGGCGAGTTGCTGAACAGTGGCGAACGCTTAGAAACAGGCACGGGGCGTTTACAAATTCGCTTTACTGACGGTAGTTTAATGTCTTTGCAACCCAATACCGTGTTTGGTTTAGACAATTACACCTATAGCCGCAACAAACCCCAAGATAGCTCATTATTATTTAATTTTATTCGTGGTGGTATTCGTACCGTCAGTGGTGCCATTGGCCGCGTCAATCGAGCCAACTACGCTGTTAAAACGCCTGTAGGCACCATTGGTATTCGTGGCACAGGCTATACCGCCACCCAAGAGCCTAATGGTCGCTTATTGGTTACTGTGAATAAAGGCATTGTTAATATTAGTAACGAGTTTGGTAATAGGGATATTTTGGTTGGGCAAACTTTTCAAATGCAAAAAGAAAAAGCCCCCGAACCTGCCGAAACTGGTGTAATGGCCGAAGCCCAAGCGAGTCCACCACAACCCACCAAAGAAGAACAAAATAACGAACAAGCACCGCCGCAACAACTCGCCAACGACGAAATTAATTTAGGCTTAGATATTCTTCAAGCCAATAATAACTTTGAGCAAAGTAATCAAAGTAACAATCAAGGCCAACCCGACCTACAAGTATTTCCATTTTTTGTACAAAGCCTTGATGGTGAGCCACGTTTAAGTAGTTTTGCCAGTTTATTACAAGGTGCATCTGACAGCGTTGTGCATCAAAATATTTATGCCGCCTATGATAAAGTGTCGATAGATGGTCTTGCGGTAGGTAATTTAGTTGGCATTTTGAGTAGCCCAAGCACTAGCCCTAACCTTGATGCAAATGTATTGCTATTAGACACTCGCAGTGCCGCAAACCCCGTTAAATTTAATGGCGTTAAACAAGTGCGTAGCCTCTCTTTTGGCGAGTGGACAAACGGCTCGATGGCCACTGCCGACAACAGCATTAACATTAATACCTTTAATTTAGATGCTACTACCTTTATTCCTTATATTGTTGGCACAAGTGCCAGTCAAAACTTAGGCAATAATCAACGCATTAGTTATCGTTTGGCCGATTTAGCCAACGCCTCCCCTGCCCGTGCAGGTGAGAGTATTGGCCAATTAACACAGCTTAATATCGACTTTGACTTAAATACTCAGCCGTTAATCTCGGTCAATATGGCGCTGTCTTTAGATGGTTTAAGTTATACCGCCAGCACACAAAATAAGCCCCTTAACTTGCAGCTCAATCAAAATCTAAGCAGCTTTAGTTTAAATGGCTTACAAGATAACTTTTTTGCCACAACAGGTAACAATAGCTTATGCAGCAACAACGCGTGTCCTGTTAACTTAGCAGGCTTTTTTTCGGGGGCTGATGTAGGTGCAGTTTATAGCATTGACCGCCCCGACAGCTTAGCCAATATTGGTGGTGTAGCGGTATTAACAGGTGCAGCAAGCACGACAATTGTGAGTAATATTGCCAACAGTGCCAAAGTAGAAAGCAGTTTAACAGGCAAATACCGCGCCTTATTTAGCAATAACGCAGGTATTAGCATTAGTCCTAACCCTGTGAGCAACTTAGCCGCTATTTTTAACAGCACCACGGGCGGTTTACAGTTGGCGTTTCATAACACCAATAATACCGCCAATGATATTTACGGTGCAGTCAGCCATAACGGTCAAGCAGCCGCTCAAAGTAGTCAAATTCAACATGCCGATAAATTATTAACATGGGGTGTATGGAGCAATGGTGGTGTAGATGTCAACGACCCTGTCCAAGACAGTTATGGCCTTAGCAACACCCAACAAGTACATTATATTGTTGGCACACCCACATCTAATTTGCCTGCCAACCGTGTGTTGTATAGCTTTCAAGGTGGCACCACACCCACGATTGATGGCCAACAAGGCACACAAGCGCAAGTTACAAACCTCAGTTATTTAGATATTAACTTTGGGGCAAACACCGTTGGCTTAAACCTCAATTTACAACTCACACCCACCACAGGCAGCAGTCAAACACTCAATGCAACTGGTACAACCTCATTGTTAGCCTCTGGCACATTTAACTTTGATACGTTAAACATTAAGTTAGGCACAGGTAACAACTGCAATAACCTAGGCTGTTCAGGCACAGCAACAGGCTTTTTGGTGGGTGATGCCGCGCAATGGGGCGCATTAAATTACACATTAAGCGCAGTGAATGACTCCTTTAACAATGGCTTATTTGTGCATACGCAAGGGGTTGCCGCCTTTAAACAAGATGCGAGCTTTGAGATTCCTGTCAATCAATTGAGTGACTCTACATCGCCCATTTATCGCGCCTTATTAAGCGCTCAAATTAACGACAACCCCGAAATAAGCATTAACTTACATCAAACTAATGCTGTTAGCGCACAGTTTGATAGCCAAAGTTTAGCGTGGTTATCGGGCAATAGCGTTGGGGGCAGTGCTTACGGTTACACCACCACACCAACTAGCAATGCGGCAACCGAAGTCACACACTACAAACAAACGCTGTCATGGGGACGTTGGATAAATAGTAGCGTTAATGTGGGTGATGCCAATAACCCTGTCACCTTAGCCGCTAACGATACCGTGCATTATATTGTAGGTGCGCCAAGTGCTAGTTTGCCTACTTCGGGTACAGTAACTTATAGCCATGCAGGTAGCACTACGCCTACAGGCACAATTACCACACCCACCACGACTGGCTCACCTGCAACCACTATTAGCCCATTAGCAGGCGTTAGTGTGCTAAATAACAGCACCATGCAGGTTAATTTTGCCAGTACCGCCAATGATGCCATTAAGTTAGATATGGGCTTTAGTACCACCAGTCAGGGCGATATTCGTTTTGGGGGTCAAAGCCCATTAAATGCCAACTTTAGTTTAAACAACCTCACGGTTAATAGCCAAAGCTGTCAAAACTGCGCTGCAAATGGCTTTTTTGCAGGAAACAACGGTGCGATGATTGGCTTAAATTATGAGTTAACAACTAACTTGGGTAAAGGAGTTGCTGAGATTACAGGCGTAGCTGCATTTGAAAAAACTGCGCCTTAATTAACAGAGGGCTTGGCCTCTTTTATTGAGAGAGACCAAGAGCTATGTCATTGATTTAATAGGCAAATGATGGGGTTCGTACTTCTACCTATCCTATCCTATTTTTACTGTCTGAGTGTTAATTTTAAAAAGGCGCATTACAATGCGCCCTACGCCTAGTTTACGCTGTCGGTATCGTTTGTTTAACGCTATCTCTTTGAGACATACGCGTCATAAAATGGGCTAAATTAGGATATTGCTCATGCCATGTTAACTGTGCAAAACGAAACTCTAAATACCCCAAACAACACAGCGTACTAATATCGGCCAAACTAAATTCATCACCCACAAAAAATAAATTATCGGCCAATAACTCCGACATAGCGCGTAAACCTAAGTCAATTTTTTGCTGTTGACGAGCAATCCACTCGGCACTTTGTAAAGCTTGAGGACGTTTTTGCTCAATAAAAATGGCGGCGGCGGCATCAGCAATACCATCAGCTAAGGCTTCTTGACGCTTAATTTTAATATGAGCTTCGGCAGATTTAGGAATTAATATAGGACTTGGAATAAGACGCTCTAAATACTCTACAATGACACGAGAATCAAATAAAGACGTATGTTGCTCTTCATCAATCACTAATACAGGCACTTTGCCTAAAGGATTAAATTGCGCCACTTGGCTATCGCTATTCCAAGGAATATCAATGACTAATTCATAAGCAAGCTGCTTTTCGGTTAATACCATACGCACTTTGCGCGCAAAAGGGCTGGTTAGTGAGGCAATTAATTTCATCATCATTATTTATCCCTAAAATATGAAACAGAACATAGAAATTATGCATTTCTACCCCCTCACCCCAACCCTCTCCCATAGGAAGAGGGAGTTTTTATAGCCTTATTTTTTAGGACGAGCAGCTCGCTCTTTGGCAATTAAAAAGTCTGTCACTTGCAGCACTTTAGCGGTCTCACCCGAAATAAGGTATTTACCATTAACCACCACCGCAGGTACACCTTCGATTTGGTATTTTTGGGCTAAGGCTTTGCTTTGAGAGACCTTACCTGTGACGGCAAACGAGTTAAACAAGCCTTTAAACTTAGCAGAGTCCACACCATAACGCTGATAAAACCCCGCCAAACTCGCTTCATCAAAAATACGCGCTTGGTTTTCATGAATCATGTTAAACAAAGGAACGTGTACCTTTTCGATTAAACCCATCATTTCTACGGCATAATAACCACGCGCATTACCCTCCCATACTGGATTTAACGAAGCGGGTGTACGTACAAAAGCAACATCAGCAGGCTTAGTTTTAAGCCACATTTCTACAAAAGGGTCTAAGCGAAAACAATGAGGACAGCCATACCAAAAAAACTCGCGCACTTCAATTTGTTGGCCTGCAGGGTTAATACTTGGTGAGGCTAATACCTTATAATCTTTGCCTTCTACAAAACTGGCAGCAAACGCCAAAACAGGCGCAAGCGACAACAAGGCCACAGCGGCGAATTTTTTAAACATAATATACTCGATTTGTTATCTGTAAGATTAGCTCTAGCATAAAACAAAAAACTGTTAATACCATTAGCCAAACTGTGTTGTTTTTGTGTGCAAATAAAAAAACACCCCGATTAATCGGGGTGTTTTGTAGCATTACGTTAAATTAATGTAAGCCAGACACATAGTTAGCTAAGGCATCAATTTCTTTGTCTGATAACTTAGAGGCAACCATTTGCATAATACCTTGCTCGCCTGCTTTGGCAGCATCGTTAACACGCTTTTGGTCGGTGTTATCATCACGGCCTGCGGCACGGAAGGCAATTAACTGTGCCTTAATATAGTCGGCGTGTTGGCCACCTAACTTAGGAAACACGGCATAAGAGTTACCTTTACCAGACGGACCATGACAACCTGCACAAGGTGCAACGCCCGTTGCAGGATTGCCACCACGATATAAACGCTCGCCTTTAGCTAATAAAGCAGGGTCGGCTAAGTTAACACCTGCTTTTTGTTGCGAAAAATAAACAGCTAAATCAGCCATTTGTTGGTCGGTTTTGTCAGCTACCATTGGCATCATTAAGGCGTTATTACGAAGACCCGATTTAAAGTCATTAAGCTGTTTGTAAATATATTTGGCGTTTTGACCAGCTAAACGCGGAAAGGTTGGCGCAGCACTATTACCATCTGCACCATGACAGGCAGCACACTGAGCTGACATTGCTTGGCCTGCGGCGGCATCTCCTTTAGGCATAGGCATTGCGTAAACAGAAGATACCGATAACAGGGCGACTAAAGCAGCAAAAGACTTCTTCATAACAGCTTCCAATAGCTTATTGAGACATGAATTTTATCAGGGCGATGTAGTCATCATCACTACAATCGTTACACAAACCTTTGGCTGGCATATTTTTATAGCCATTAACAACGCGGGATAAGAGTGTCTCTGACCCTTGTTTTACGCGCGGCTCCCATGCCGTACTATCGCCTTTTTTAGGCGCACCTAAAACACCTGCACTATGACACGTAGCACATGACTGGGCATATTTTGCTTCGATGTCGGCGGCATGGACAGGGGTTGTCATGACAACACTAAAGAAGACAGCACTACATATTAGCTTCTTCATTTATTCTCTCCCACGGTTTTAACCGTTGTATGATTATATCGTTATCTGTAACGAACTGTAATACCCTTAAACAATATGAGCCTTATCTCTCCCTATAAAAACTCAACAAAAACACCTCAAATAGGACTTTTTTATAAAAAAGTACCACAAATCTTTATACCCACTCAGCGTATATTGTTTAATTTTAGCACAAAGTAGAAAACTCTCCGAATCTGTGTCAACTTTTCGCGGTGTTAAGCGTTATGTAACAACGGGACGTTTATTTAGGGTCTGTTGACGTTTTGATTTAGCCCTCACCCCAACCCTCTCCCAACGGGAGAGGGAGTTCTCTCTCCCTGTGGGAGAGAGCTAGAGTGAGGGAAGAATAGCATAATATGCTCAAAATTTAGCCTAAAAAGGAACACGCTCAAACGTCAAACGCTCCTAATCGTTTTTATATTGGTTTGAGATTCATTCATCGAGATTGTTATGTCGGTTTCTAAAAAGTGTTTTTTGACGCTATGGTTAATAGGCTGCCCCTTAGTGTATGCCGAAAATATTAATAGTTCTTGTCCTAGTCTTAATAAAAATACGCCTCTGTCACTCAATCAGGCTATTAGTTATACCCTGTGCCACAATCCTGATACCCAACAACAGTGGGCGCAACTACAAAGCCAAGAGGCGGCGGTAACGATTGCTCAATCTAATTTGTATCCGACATTATCGCTGCAAGGTTCGGCCAGTAGCAGCCATAACCAGCAAACTCAAAACAGTTTGGGCTTACAAGCACGTGCCTCGTATGTATTATTTGATTTTGGTCAGCGTCAAGCCAATAAAACACAAGCTCTTGCCTTACTACAACAAGCACAATGGAATCAACAAAGCACCCTCGCCGACCTGAGTCATCAGGTAGTATCGGCTTATTTGACGGTACTACAAACCCAAGGGCAAATTGAGGTTAGTCAACAAAATTTACAGGCTAATCAAAAAAGTTTAGATTCTGCCGAGGCGCGTTTTAAGGTAGGCACAGCCACACCTTTAGATGTATTGCAAGCCAAATCGGCTTTAGCGCAAACGCGTTTGACTTTAGTTAAAGCCAAAAGTGACTATGCAGCCCAACGCGGTCGTTTAGCCTTGTTAATTGGTTTGATTCCCACAGAACTCGCAGAGTTACAAGCCATTGATTTTGAGTCTATCCCCGCAACAATCACCCAAGACGATTTAACACAGCTTTTGCAACAAGCCGCACAACAACGCCCCGAAATCAAAGCCGCTAAAGCTAACTTACAAGCCACCGAGCAAGCACTCATTTCAGCAAAAACCACACTCAAACCTACCATTAGCCTAAGTGCAGCCACAGGCTGGCAACAAACTGAGGGCAGTAATAATCAAAATAGCAGCATAGGATTAAGTATTGATATGCCCTTTGATATAGGCGGTGGCATACAAGCCAAAATCAAACAAAGCGAAGCGCAAAAAACACAGCAAGAAATCAGTATGCAACGCAATCTGCAACAGATTTATCAAGAAGTGTGGCAAGCCTTTTATCAATTACAAGCCGCTATCGAAACTGTAACGGCAAGCAATGAAGGTTTAAGTAGTAGCGCACAAGCCGCCAAAGTGGCTCTGGCTCGTTATGAACTCGGCCTAAGTACTATGCTAGATGTTTTAAACGCTCAAAGCCAAGAAGCAAGCAGCAGACAACAAGTTGCTAAAGCCCAATATGACGCACTTATTGCACGCAACAACCTCAATTTTAGTTTAGGCCAAACTCTTGTAACTCCTACTGCTCAAGGATATGTACAACCATGAATCGTTTTAAATATATCACTATATTGGTATTAATCATTATCACAATAGGCGGGTTTTGGGGCTATAAAACGTGGCATACAAGTGATGATGTTCAACGCTATCGCACGCAAATACTGGCACAAGGCGACATTCAACAAAGCGTGACGGCGACAGGCACACTCAACCCTGTACGTGTCGTTAGTGTAGGTACACAAGTCTCTGGTATTGTTAAAAAATTGTATGTTGATTTTAATGACAAAGTAAAAGAAGGCCAAATTTTACTTGAGCTTGACCCCGACCTGTTACAAGCCAAAATTCAACAAAGTCAGGCATCATTAAATAGTGCCAAAGCCAAACTTAATTTGGCACAAAATACCGCACTACGGATGCGTGATTTATTTAAACAAGGTTATTTGTCACGCCAAGAATTAGAGTCTGCTGAAGCGGATTTAGCAACCAACAATGCCCAATATCAACAAATTTCTGCTCAAGTCCAAAGCGATAAAGTTAATTTGGACAATACCATTATTAGGTCACCCGTATCAGGCGTGGTACTTAATCGTGATATTGATGAAGGCCAAACAGTAGCCGCAAGCTTTCAAACACCAACGCTGATTAAAATTGCTCAAGACCTGAGCAAAATGCAAATTAACGCCAGTTTTAGCGAGGCCGATTTGGGCAAATTACAAGTTGGGCAACAAGCGACGTTTAGAGTAGATGCTTTTCCTGAAGCACAATATACAGGTGTGGTGCGGCAAATTCGTCTTAATCCAACCACCCAACAAAATGTAGTGACTTATGATGTAGTGGTTGATGTTGATAACAAAGAACTCAATTTATTACCAGGGATGACCGCTTATGTGGATATTATTTTAGAACAACGAGAAAACGTGCTGTTATTACCCAATGCCGCCTTACGTTTTAAACCTCAAGTTAGCAAAGATAAAAAATCAAGCAACGACACAGCAGCAGCAAAATCCAACGCCAAAAATCGTGGTTTGGCCAAAGTGTATGTATTAGAAAACGGTCAAGCTAAAGAAGTGCGCGTTAAAACAGGCATTAGCAACGGCAAATTTACCGAAGTGTTATCGGACAAACTTAAAATAGGTAGCACGGTGATTGTAGGCGACAGCCAAGCCACCAACACCAAACCTGCCAATATGCGAGGCTTTTAATGACTGATACCATTATTGATGTTAGCCATATTGCCAAAACCTATTACACCGAAGCAGGCGCATTACCTGTCTTACACGATGTTAATTTAACGGTACAGCGTGGTGAGTTTATTGCCATTATGGGTGCATCTGGCTCGGGTAAATCTACCTTTATGAATTTATTGGGGTGCTTAGACGGTGCTAACCAAGGTGAATATTTATTAGCTAATCAAGCCGTTTCTAAGCTCAGTAAAGACCAATTAGCGCATTTGCGTAACAAAGTGATTGGCTTTGTATTTCAAGGCTTTAACTTATTGTCACGCACGTCATTAGTTGACAATGTGGCCTTACCTTTGGTGTATGCAGGGGTAAATAAAGCGCAGCGTCAACAACGCGCCCTTGCTATGCTCGACAAAGTAGGACTACTGCGTTTTGCACAGCAACGCCCCAATCAAATTTCGGGCGGTCAACAACAACGGGTAGCCATTGCTCGCGCCCTCGTTAATCAACCTACCCTACTTTTAGCCGACGAACCCACAGGCAATTTAGACAGCAAAACCAGCCATGATGTGATGTCGTTATTTTGTCAGCTCAATGACGAAGGCATTACCATTATGTTAGTGACCCACGAAACCGATATTGCCGCCTACGCCAAACGCTTAGTAGTCTTTAGTGATGGTGCCATTATTGAAGACAAAGCCGTGACTGACAGGAGGTGGCCATGTTAATTCCCATGCTCTACGAAGCGTTGGTGGCGATGGCTGCTAATCGTATGCGTACTTTTTTGACTATGTTAGGCATGATGATTGGTGTCGCCTCGGTGGTGTTAATGGTCGCCATTGGTCAGTCTGCGCGTGATGCAGTACAAAAAACCATTGACTCGATGGGCAGTCATTTATTTATTGTGTTGGCAGGCTCGGCAAACTCGGGCGGTGTACGCTCAGGCAGTGGTGGACTTAACACCCTCACCGCCGATGACGCAAAAGCCATTAGCGAGCTACAAGGCGTTAATGTGACTGCGCCTGTGGTACAAGCACGCCAACAATTAGTGTATGGCTCGATTAACTGGAATAGCGATGTTTTTGGCAGTAGTGCCGATTACTTAATCGCGCGTGACTGGACAATTGCTCAAGGTAATGCCTTTGATGAAAGCGATGTACGTCAGTCGCGGCGTGTGGCGTTAATTGGTTCATCAACCGCTGAGACTTTATTTGGAAATGATAACCCCATTGGGCAAACGATTCGTATTGGACGCACCCCGTTTGAAATTGTAGGCGTATTAGGCAGCAAAGGCCAAAGCCTTGATGGACGTGACCAAGATGACACCGTGATTGTGCCATTAAGCACCGCGCAACGTTATTTGGTGGGTAATCGTTGGCGTTCGTCGGTACGAATGATTTTAGTACAAGCCACCTCTAACGAAGTCATGCCACAGCTTGAATATGATATGGATGCGTTACTGCGTCAACGTCATAAAATTCCTGTCGAAGGTGATGCTGATTTTTCGTTAAACAATTTAGCCGCTATTGCCGAAACTGCTGCAAAAACAGCACAAACCATGTCGTTATTATTAGGTGCGATTGCCTCTATTTCGTTAGTTGTTGGCGGCATTGGTATTATGAATATTATGTTGGTTTCGGTGACCGAACGCACCCGCGAAATTGGCATTAGAATGGCCATTGGCGCGCGGCAACGTGACGTATTAAGCCAATTTTTACTTGAGTCCTTAATGATTTCGGTGACTGGTGGCGCGATTGGCTTATGCGTAGGCATAGGCGGTGCAATGCTAGTTGGTTCTATTTGGGATGTGACGATTGGTATTTCTTGGAGTGCCGTGGTACTTGCCTTTAGTATTTCGGCCTTTACGGGCGTATTTTTTGGTTTTTATCCTGCCCTTAAAGCATCTCGTTTAGACCCCATCGAGGCTTTGCGGTATCATTAGGCATTAAAGTCACGGTTTAACCCTTTAGGTGCTTAAATCGTGATGGCCTGACTCTAACTGGAATGTCCCATGACTGCTCAATACACCATGCTTACCCTGCTGCGCCAAGCTACTTTTTTGACCAGCGCACCGCGTTTGTCGGCTTGCCCCCCGACTATTGTTTACGAAGCCGCGTTTGCAGGACGCTCTAATGCAGGCAAGTCCAGTGCGATTAATACCTTAACCAATCAACGTCAATTAGCGCGCGCCTCTAAAACGCCAGGCCGCACGCAATTACTCAATTATTTTAGTTTAGATGAAGAACGCTGCTTAGTCGATTTACCGGGTTATGGTTATGCGGCCGTGCCGTTGGCCGTTAAAGAAGCATGGCAAAAAGAACTCGAAAACTACCTTTTAAAGCGCGATAGCTTACAAGGTTTGATTGTGTTGATGGATATTAGGCATCCTTTGCAAAAATATGACGAAATGCTACTCAATTGGGCGCAAAAACGCAATTTACGGGTACATATTTTGCTGACAAAAGCCGATAAATTAAATCGTAGCCCTGCCTTAGCCGCATTACAATCTATGCAAAAACAGCTTAAAGAAAAAGATATTGTAGCAACCGTACAGTTGTTTTCGGCTTTACGACGTATAGGTTTAGAAGAAGCGGCACAGGTTTTGGGTGAATGGTTAAATTATCCGCCTGCTGCTGTGGAATTAGCAGAAGAAGTTAGCGCACCTATTGTTGAGGGTGAATTAACCAACGAAACTAAAGATATTTAACCCATAAAGTCGAGTAAGACATTTTTAAACTCGACCCATATTTTTATTTTTAATAGAGAGCTATTATGACTATTTCTAACTACGGTGACTTATTAGCCGAAGCTGCACAACAAGCCCAGCCACAACGTCTATTGTTTACCTTTGCCAAAGTTAGCCTACCCGAAAAAAGTAATGAGCAGCAAAAAAAAGCCTTTGAACAGCAACAAGGTGGCGAGCTTAGCCCTATTATGTGTGTTGATAAATTGCTTGAAGAATTAAGCGATTTTGCGAGTTTAGTTAAAGAAGCAGACCTCACAGGTAACGCATGGGATATTGCATTTGTTAGCACGATGTCGGGCAAAAATGGGGTTGCACCCACCAGTGAAGATGCCAATCGAATGTTAGACAGAATGATTGAGTCTATTAATAACGGTAATATTAGTTTTTATTTGGCGTTTAATCGGGCGGGCGATTTGCTGCAATTTAAGCTTTAAAATCAAGTTAGTGGTTGTACTTGGCTTCGACTACGCTCAGCCACCACGACTACGCTCAGCCAACGCAATAATGCACCCTGAGCCTGTCGAAGGGTTAAAGCTCAAGTGCCATAGCCCGTGTTCGTTGCACGTAACACGGGATTTATGACAGAGTTAAGACAGCAAGTATATGTTTTACAAAAATTTATTCCGTATTCCGCAATGCTGCATACGGGCTACGATACTGTAGCCTGTGTGAGCCACCTTATGCGTGTTTGGGTGTTAAGGTATGATACGGCTTAATATGCGCCAATATATCTACCAATGACTCTTGCGCCACCTCAATATCATAATGCGCTTGTAGGCGTAAAAAAAAGCCATTTGATACACCAAAATAACGGCATAAGCGCAAATCGGTATCTGCCGTCACTGACCGCTTTCCTGCAACAATATCGCCAATACGTTGTGGCGAAACACTAATATCTTTAGCCAAGCGATATTTGCTTAATGCAAGTGGTTTTAAAAACTCCTCAAACAGTATTTCACCCACATGAACAGGCGCAAGACGTGGCTCATTGGGATCAGCCACATCACTAAAATCAATTTTATCTAAATCGTGAATAGAATAAGTCATAATAAAGTCCTCAATGATAATCCACAATTTCAACATCGTAAGCATGACCATTTTGCCATCTAAAACACAGTCTCCATTGCTTGTTAATTCGGATACTGTACTCGCCGTCACGATCACCATGCAAAGCCTCTAAATGATTAGAGGGCGGTGAGCGCAAGTCTTCCAATATCTCCGCTTCATTTAAAAGCAACAATTTACGCTGTGCTACTTTTTTGACATCCGCACCAAAACGGCGGGCGTTAATACCCACAAAAACAGCGGCGGTGTGTTTACACTTAAATGATTGTATGCTCATATTTTGATATTAACGACATGCATTAATAACGTCAAGCAACAATACCTTAGCAAAAATAAAAAAGGGAGCTTTTTAGCTCCCTTCTTCTTATCACATCAAGTCATTAGTTAAACACAAAATGCTCTTTGTCTAACTGCATCAATGACTTAGAAGGCGACAACATACTGCCTGCATGAGCAGAAGCACGCGGCAATAAACGCTCAAAATAAAACTCAGCGGTTTGAATTTTAGCTTGATAAAACTCAGGCTGTTCTGCACCACCAGTTTCTAACTTTTCATGAGCAACCGAAGCCTGTAACGCCCAAAAATAAGCCATTGTCACATAACCTGAATACATCAAAAAGTCATTACAGGCCGCACTTACCATATCGCGGTCTTTACGAGCTGACAACATTAAACGTGTGGTGAGATAATTCCATTGAGCGCAAACCTTAGTTAAGTCCCATACATAACGACGCATATGTTTGTTACGTGCATGACGACCACAAAACTTAAGGATTTCGGCGGTAAAATCACGCACCGCTTTGCCACGGCTTTGCAATAATACTTTACGACCTAACAAGTCTAAAGCCTGAATACCTGTAGTGCCTTCGTATAAGGTAGCAATACGCGCATCACGGGCAATTTGCTCCATGCCGTGTTCTTTAATGTAGCCATGACCACCAAACACTTGCATACCAATGTTAGCCGCCTCTAAACCTAACTCGGTTAAGAATCCTTTTAAAATTGGCGTAAAGAAGCCTAATTTATCGTCCCAATGTTCGTATTTGGCTTTATCGTTTTCGATGATGCCGTTAGTCATGTGGTCGGCATATTGACCCGCAAAATAAATCATCGCACGACCACCTTCGGCAATCGCTTTTTGCGTCAACAACATACGACGCACGTCAGCATGATGAATCAAGGCATCAGCCACTTGCTCTGGGTCTTTTTTGCCCGACAAAGCACGCATTGAGCGACGCTCTTTGGCATACGCCAACGCCCCTTGATACGACAACTCCGCATGAGCCACACCCTGAATGGCAGTACCAATACGCGCAGTGTTCATAAAGGTAAACATGGCTTCTAAGCCTTTGTTTGGCTCACCAATCAAATAACCAATGGCATTGTCAAAGTTTAAAACACAGGTTGCCGAGGCTTTAATACCCATTTTATGTTCGATAGAACCACAGGTCACAGGATTACGCTCACCGACTTTGCCTTGGGCATCGGGCAAAAACTTAGGCACAATAAACAACGAGATACCGCGTGTGCCTTTAGGCGCATCGGGCAAGCGAGCTAATACGATATGAATAATATTTTCGGCTAAATCATGTTCGCCAGCCGAAATAAATATTTTTGTGCCTGACACTTGATAAGAACCATCAGCTTGTGGCTCGGCTTTGGTTTTGACTTGGCCTAAGTCTGTACCACATTGCGGCTCGGTTAAACACATCGTGCCAGACCAAGTGCCTTCTACCAAAGGCGGCATATAGGTATTTTTTTGTGCTTCTGAACCATATTGCATAATGGTGTTCATACAACCTAAACTCAAACCCGGATACATGGTAAACGACCAATTAGCCGTACCCATCATTTCTGCTTTTAACAGATTCATCGACATGGGTAAGCCTTGTCCACCATATTCGGCAGGATGAGACAAACCCTGCCAACCGCCTGCAACATATTGATCGTATGCGTCTTTAAAACCTTTGGGTGTCGTGACTTCGCCATTATTAAAATGACAGCCTTCTTCATCACCCGACAAATTTAACGGCGCTAAAACCTCTTCACATAAACGCGCACATTCCCCTACAATCGCATCAACCATATCAGGTGTGGCATCAGCACCATTGCTTAAGCCTGCGTAATGTGTAGAAAAATCAAAAACTTCATTCATCAAAAAACGCATATCGCGTAATGGAGCTTTATAAGCTGGCATAAATTTATGACCTCAAACGGCGGTTAAAGAACTAGTTCGGCAAGACTAAAAGGTAATTTATCCTGTTGTTGGATTATTTTCACCCTATTCTCAAAACATCTTAGTTCGTGTTAGTGTGTTTATTCTAATCTTTTTTATTAAAACACCATTGACAGGACTGGCCATTTTTTAAGGCAATTTGGTGAATAGTGACCGTTATGTTGTAGCAGGTCGGTCTAACTCGGCATCACTCATATTTGAAAAATATAAAGTACGAATGTATATTAAATATATGCAAGGGTATTTACCAAAGCATAGGAAACTCTCTTTATGGCACATCCATTATCTGTTGCAATTAATACTCAAGCAGGGGCGGCGGTCTATAGTAAAACCGCTTTAAGGTTGTATGATTTTTGGGTGCATGGCTTGTCTAATCATTATTTATGGCACTGCCCTACAGTACAACTTCAAGCCTTATATCAACAGCATAGCACTAATAATCATTTAGAAGTGGGTGCAGGAACAGGCTATTTTTTAAAACAGGTCACGTTTAACCGTCTTAAACCACGCATTGTGTTAATGGATTTAAACACCAACACCTTAGAGGTGGTTTCTAAAACAATTGCTCATTATCAACCCGCAGGTGTAGTTAATGATATTTTAAGTGTGCATCAGCCTGTATTACCCTTATTTGACTCGATTGCCTTTAATTATGTGTGGCATTGTTTACCTGCCAACGCAAAAAAAGAGCAAGCATTTACTCATTTAGCGCAATTTTTAAAACCTGATGGCGTATTATTTGGCGCAACTTTATTAGGCAAAGACATCAAATTAAACCCTTTTGCTAAAGGTTTAATGGCTTTGTATAACCAAAAAGGTATTTTTGGCAATCAAGACGACAGTTATGATGCCTTAGAAAGTGCCTTAGCCGCCAATTTTAGTCGTTACGAAATCCGTCAAGTGGGTACGGCAGCTATTTTTACAGCATGGAAATAGGCTTCGGCTACGCTCAGCCACCCAAAGCATTACTGAACAGTCATATAATCGTGTTCCCTAAGCGAAGTCGAAGGGCGCACTTAACCCAAATTTTTTATCACTACAGAGGTTTTTTTAGATGAGCGACATCAACAGCAGCGAACTAACCCAGTTTCGCGATATGGTTAAACGTTTTTTAGACAAAGAAATTAAACCCTATTATGAGCAATGGGAAAAAGACGGCCTGATTCCACGCGAAGTATGGCACAGCATGGGTGCCAATGGTCTGTTAGCGGTAGATTTGCCCGAAGAGTACGGTGGCTGTGGTGTGTCTTATTTATACTCAATGGCAATTTTAGAAGAAGCCTCTTATGCCAACTATGGTTCGCTAGCCACAGGTTTATCGGTACACTCCGACATTGCCGCGCCTTATGTTTTGCATATTGGTAACGAAGCACAACGTCAACAATGGCTCCCTAAACTAGCTAGCGGTGAAGTGATTGGCGCAATTGGTATGACCGAACCTGGTACAGGTTCTGACTTACAAGCGATTCGTACCACCGCTATTTTAGACGGCGACCATTATGTATTAAACGGTTCTAAAACGTTTATTACTAACGGCCAACACGCTGATTTAGTGATTTTAGCGGCCAAAACTGACCCTACAGGTGGTGCAAAAGGCGTAAGTTTGTTTTTGGTCGATATGAATTTAGCAGGTTGTGCGCGTGGCCGTAACCTCGAAAAAATGGGCTTACATGCTCAAGATACCTCTGAGCTATTTTTTGACAACGTCAAATTACCCTTAGATAGTTTATTGGGCGAAGCAGGCAAAGGATTTAGCTATTTAATGAATGAACTACCGCGTGAACGCCTCAATTTATCGGTGTGTGCTGTTGCCGCTGCCGAAGGTTTATTGGCCGAGACCGTTGCTTATACCCAAGAGCGCAAAGCATTTGGTAACCCGATTAGCAAATTACAAAACACCCGTTTTACTTTGGCTACTTGCCATACCGACATTGCCATTAATCGTGCTTTTGTTGACCAGTGTGTGCGCCAATACATGGAAGGTAAACTGGATGCCACCCAAGCTGCCGTTGCCAAATTAGCCAGCACCGATATGCAAGGTCGTGTGGCTGATGCTTGCTTACAAATGTTTGGTGGTTATGGCTATATGTTAGAGTACCCTGCGGCGCGTGCTTATGTAGATGCGCGTATTCAGCGTATTTATGGTGGCACTAATGAAATTATGAAAGAAGTCATTGCACGCTCTTTAGTGGGGCGTTAATAAATCAGAGAGTTCGTTTTTAGCAGCGAACTCTCTTTTTTAAATCTAAACCGTAAACCATCACACACTCTTACCCTCTCCCTTGCTTTAAACTCCCAAAAACAAAACAATAGCCCTAAACCATTTATCTGACTAATCGCTAACTTGTCTCAGCAATTCTCAATTTGACTTTTATGGCATAAAGTAGGCTTAATTATTCCTAGA
>ERZ724520.155-NODE-155-length-36735-cov-5.808588_pt1 | contig 36735 bp, 28 predicted proteins | sample MGYA00376053_ERZ724520 | MGnify/ENA primary metagenome ERZ724520 (study PRJEB28724, sample SAMN07190886) | activated sludge metagenome | isolation source: activated sludge of sewage treatment plant in Hong Hong | place: USA: Christiansburg, Virginia | collected...
AAAATCCCCAATGTACTTAGGAGCAATATCAACGGTAGCATCTACAGAATAACCAAAGAAGGCAGAATCTGCTTGATTATAAATTTTTGCTTTTAATTGTATGTCATGAAGGAGCTGGTCGGTAAAACGTTGTCGATACCTAATTAAGCTATATTGCATTCCGGCAGTAAATAGAAATTTTTTAGGCAGTGTATCGTTTTGAAGATTTTTAAAATAAATACCATTGCTTAATTTCCATGTTTTGGTGTAATCATCTGTTGAATCTGTATTGTATAATAACCTTGGATAAAATGCAGAGTCTTTTACAAAATCCTTATATCGAAATTTCCAGTCAGAAAATTCAAAATTGTGCACTATGGCAAATTTTGGTTGTACTACAATCTTTCGTTTGGTAGAATCATTAATTTGTACTTCTGTTTTTTTGCCCAAATTAATTTGTTCAGAGAAATTAAAATTGCGTTCGCTCCATTTATTTAGGGCGTTGCTCAAATGAACGTTTATAAATCGTTTATTATTTTTGTAAAATGGATTGGTAAAAGCATCTGTTTGCGCCCATCCTCCATTTTCCTGATTTTTTATGCCATTATAAATAAAGGCAGCGTTTAATTCATATCGTTTATTTTTACTCTGAAAAGCGCTTTGTATGGAAAAAAGATTATGAATAGATAATTGATTTTGACTTCTTCCTTTAAAATTATTTCTATGATAGTCGAAAGCGATACTTGCATTAGGTTTTATATTAATAGCAAATTCTGCTCCTCCCATTACCTCTTCTTTTCCCCCAAAAACAAAATCAAGGTTTGTGTAGGGTGTTTTTGTATTATAATATTTTACTTTATTGGGTTGAATAAAGTATAAATCAAAAGAATTAAAACCGTGTTTGAAACCTATAGGGTTATGGTGTGTAAACATCAGAGAATAATAGGCTGTTCCATTATTTCCTAAATCATAATAGGGTACAAATTGTCTTTCAATGGTAGCAAAACGATGCACGGTAGCAATGATAGAATCCGGACGGCGAGGTATTGGGTTTTCTAACGTTACATATTTAGCATCAAAAAATAACTTAGGATTAGGTTTCGTAATTTGAATTTGTCCAAACGAAAGGAAACTAAGATGAATAATGATATATAAAAACAGCGTTCTCTTCACTTCTCGCAAAAATACAATAAATATCAGCAGATATTACCTGTTAAAATAGAGTGTTTTATCCTGAAATGTATTTTCCCATGGGCATCTTATTAACCGTCCAAATAATTAAAGCAGAAAAAACTAAACACCACAAACTGGTCATCGGGATTCCAATAATTGGGTTGATAAAATTTTGAGAAACTCCAACCATTCTTAATATCCATAAAACTAAAAGATGAACCAAATAGATACCGTAGCTATATTTACTAAAAAAGAGGAGAAGTGCAGGTGGATTGGATTTAAATGACAGACGGTTTTTGAACAGTAAAAAAATGGCAATAGATGTTAGTAAAACATTTGGAGTTAGGTAGCCATAAAAAGACTGGTATTTTCCTGTTTTTTGTATTGCCATAAAGTATGCTCCTAATATGGTAATTAAACTTCCAATTAGAAAAAACAACAATTGGAAGCCATTTTTTTTCCAAAATGAACCATTCGTTTTACTAAGAAAATAACCTAAGATAGGATAGCCGATATATCCTGAAAAATAAAGCAGATTTATCTTTGGAAAATAGCTATTTATAAAAGGTAATTGTACAAAAATCGTAATTATCCAAATAATAATAAAGTATCTTATGTCTCGAAGTGAACTCCCGTGTATCCATTTTCCGATGATGGGAAAAAATAAATAAAGCCCAATAATTAAATATACATACCATAAATGAACACTTGCACCAGTTACAAGTTTTAGGAAAATAAATTTTAATACATCTATTATCGTTATATCTTCACCACTGCGAAATTTAAAAAATATTCCTCGGGCAATATATATCATGCTCCAAAACAGAAAAGGAACTATTATTTTGGATACTCTTTTTTTTAAAAAATCATTAGTGGAATTATATGTTTTTGAAAAAATAAGAGCCCCAGAAATCATTAAAAAGACAGGAACGCAAAACCGAGTAATACTATTATAAATATTTCCTATCCACCAGTCATAATTAGAAACTATTCCATATTGGTTAGCTAAAGGAGCTGCTGTATGCAATAATATAACACCAAAGGTGGCAAAAACCCTAAGATAGTCTATCCAATACCACTCTTCTTGGATGGTGTTTGTGTTTTCATTATTGTTCATTCAATTGATTTTCTCTAAGAAATCTTATTCTACTATTTGCAATTTAGCAAATTTCAACATGATTTTCTTATTGCCTATTCCATCAAAAAATATGGTAGCGATTTTATTTTCACCAATCCCTTCCACCGCCATTACTTTTCCTTTGTCAAATTTTTCATGCAGCACTTGCATGCCTACCGCCAAAGACTTTAAATCGGTAGAAAGGATGGCACTCCCATTGGTTGCTTTAGTAATTTTGGTTAAATTTTTTGGAGGCTCAATGGTTGGCTTGGGCGCTTCTTCTTTTTTCTGATATTGCTTATTCATATACCATTTAGAAGATTCATTATTCCCACCAAAAGATGCTGTCTGTTTGGATGTTGCAGGTTCTTTTTGCCCAAAAAACTGTTTATTCTCATCGGTAATTTCATCAATAAAACGGCTGGGTTCTCCATAGTTTAATTGACCAAATTTATAGCGTGTTAAAGCATAAGAAAGCGTAAGTAATTTTTTGGAACGCGTAACGGCAACATAAAATAAACGGCGTTCTTCTTCCAGTTCTTCTCTTGTATTCATCGACATAATGGACGGGAATAAATTCTCTTCCAAGCCTACCACAAATACACTGGTAAACTCCAATCCTTTAGCGGCATGAATGGTCATTAGCTTTACTTTTTCCTTGTTTTCATCTTTACTGTCGTCCATATCGGTGAGCAAAGAAATCTGCTGAAGGTAAGCTGCCAAATCATTTTCTGGGCGCACTTCATCTTCTTCATATTCCTGTTTTTCACCAACGGTATATTCTTTTATCCCATTCAATAATTCTTGAATATTTTCAAAACGAGAAATTCCTTCTGCTGTTTTGTCTTTATATAATTCCTGAATAATGCCTGTTTGTTTGCCTATATATTCTGCAATTTCATACGCATTCTTCGAAGAAAGCATCGCCCTAAAACTTTTAATCATAATGCTAAAATCTCGGATAGATTGCTTACCTCGTCCTTGCATATCTATTATAATTTCCGGTTTTTCTACCACATGCCAAAGTGGCAAATCATGCTCGTTTGCTGTTACTATCAGCCTATCGATACTCGTGTTTCCAATGCCACGGGCGGGATAATTAATAATGCGCTTTAATGCTTCCTCATCATTAGGATTGACCACTACTCTTAAATAAGCAATAAAATCTTTTATTTCTTTTCGTTGATAGAAAGAAAGTCCGCCATAAATTTTATATGGAATATTTAATTTTCGCAACGCTTCCTCAAAAGAACGAGATTGCGCATTGGTACGATACAAAATGGCAAATTCGGAATGACGCAAATGTTGCCTCATTTTTTGGTTGAAAATAGTATCTGCCACAATGCGTGCTTCGTCGGTATCGCTGGCGGTTTGATATACTTTTATTCTTTCGCCACCTTTATTTTCTGTCCATATTTGTTTGGCTAATTGACTTTTGTTGTTACCAATAATTTCATTGGCGGCGTTTACAATATGTTCTGTCGAGCGATAATTTTGCTCCAATTTAAACACTTTTAAATCAGGATAATCGCGTTCAAAATTTAAGATATTTTCGATAGTTGCTCCACGAAAAGCATAAATACTTTGTGCATCATCGCCTACTACGCATACATTTTCATTTTTGGCAGACAGCAATTTTACTATTTTATATTGAGCCTCATTGGTATCCTGAAACTCATCTATCATAAAATATTCAAATCGGTTTTGCAATTTGTGTAACACATCGGGAAATTTGGTGATTAACTCATGCATTTTCAACAATAAATCATCAAAATCCATTGCTCCTGCTTTAAAACATCTATCTTGATATTTTGCAAACAGTTCTTTTATTTTTGGTCGTCCACTGCTTTCGTCATCCGAAACCAAGTCTATATCTATTGCGTATTTTTGAGCATTGATTAACGCATTTTTGGCGGCAGATATTCTGTAGAAAACAGTAGCTGGTTTATATAATTTATCGTTTAATCCCTCTTCTTTTATAATACTTTTTAATAAACTTTTGCAGTCATCTGGATCATAAATGGTAAAATTATTAGGATAGCCCAAGCGGTGTGCTTCTGCCCGCAGAATGCGGGCAAACACCGAGTGAAATGTGCCCATGTACAAGTTACGGGCTTCATTACCAACGATATGAGAAATACGCTCACGCATTTCGGCAGATGCTTTGTTGGTAAAAGTAAGTGCCATTATCCGAAAGGAATCTACTCCATTCTGCAACATGTAAGCAATGCGATAAGTCAATACACGGGTTTTGCCCGAACCTGGGCCAGCAATAATCATTACTGGGCCGTTTATGGTGGTAACGGCATTTAATTGTGCCTCATTTAATTCGGATAATTCGCGCATGGTCGCACAAAGATACTTTTTGAGAGAGGATTATAGAAGTGAAGTTATCTACAAAAATGTCCATTGCTCCACATAAAAGTATAAAACAGGGTTATATAAAATATTTTTTTATTTTAATAATATGTCAGTTTATAACTATTAAATATTACCGCATCGCCGGTAGCGGAAAAAGACAGTTCTGATACTTGGTTAAGGCTGTTTAAGGTGTAATGGTAATTTATTGTTCTGTTATAATGAGCAGAGATTAAAGACTGTATCAGATAAGTATTTTTTCTGAAAACCGTATAGCCTTTTAGTGCCAAAGCATACAACAGCAGGTTATTCTCCACACTCCCTGTTATGGCATAGCCTGCGGATAAATAAGGTATCTGCATCGGAACAAAATTATTATTTGGCAAAGTGGTATAAGTATAGGTTATGCTGTCTTCTGCGGAACGGATTCCTAATACAAGGTCTAAAGAATACCACAATAATTTTTGCTTGGTATAGTTGTTGCCGTCATACTGATAGTTATAATTAGTAATGTTATTTGCAAATAAATTAGAGGGTTGCACATCCGTAAAAGTATCTACTGCATTGCTTTCGTAATGCATGGTATAGGCTGCTGTTTCTTCCGCAGCAATAGTATCTACTTTGGTTATGGTTTCAATACGGTCATCATCGGACATATAAACTTTATACAATATCGTTGCGTTAAAAGCAGGATTAGAGGAAAGGGCTGCAATGCGCACCTTTACTATATTGTCTGCTTTGTCGGAAACAGTAATTTGCAGACTATCGCTTACCAAACCGTAAAATACACCGCTCGCAGTATCATAAATATAATACAGCAAATGATTTCCGTCGCCATTGCTTGCCGTTATTTCTAAGGTTCTGGGTTTGCCTTCCAGTTTATTGGTTGGTGTTGTATTCTTTTCGTGCTCACAGCTCAATAGAATTACAAGACTGAATAAGAGATAAAATAAATTTTTCATGTATAAGATATTTATGTTGTTGCTATTTGTGCCCATTTAACCATAAATGATATTATGCCGTATATTGTCCAAATTTCCTGAACTTAAACCAGCCCAACCATGATTTGCACCCGGTACAGTTTGTATCAAATGCTTATTATTTTGATTAAAATTATAACTGATAATACCTGTTGTGTTAATTGAATCTATTAATCCGCCTGTATTGGTCAGAGCGGTTTTCATTCCTGCAGTAGCTTTATTGTAGGGCACTATTAAGTCATTGTTGCCATGTAGTATATAGGTTGGTATTACTCTACTTGAGTTTAAAGCATTTTTTGGACTATATGTGCCTAATGTGACATTAGAACTTGGATTAGTTATTACTGTTGCAACAGCACTTTGTAAAATATTATATGAAGAATCTATTACCCTAAAATCATTTTGTAGTGTGTTGCTGCCCAAAAAGCAAGACACACCCGGTACACACATCATAGGACTGTATGTGTTATATATATCCATAGTATTTGCTGTATGAACAAGTAAGTAGTGAGGCACATAGGGTAAAAGATTTAAGCAAATGTCAAGGTATGGTGCTCCGCAATTATACTTTAGCGGATTATTTCTTGTAACATCTCCAAATTGCTGCATATTTGTTGGTGCGTAACAAGAAACTACCGATTTTATATAACTGCTAGAAATGGTGTTTTTTGAGTAAGCCCACATTAATGCTAAATGTCCGCCCGCACTCTCGCCTAATACCTGTATGCTGTTGGCATTCAACCCCAAACATCCGGGAAAATTTGTTTTTATATGTTGAATGGCGGCATCTATATCGTCTATTTGGGTTTGCCATGTTGTTGTATTGCTTGTTATTTCCGTATTATCTTTCCCATATTGCACAAGCCTGTACAATAAAGAAACTACTATATATCCATTATCCAATAAATTTTTTACCAGATTATCTCCTGTATTTTGTGTAAAACCAAGATTCTATCCATATACTTCGTCAGGATTTGGTCCCATAAACCATGCACCGCCATGTACCAGCACAACTATTGGTGAATTAGGGCCTTCCTGTCCAGGATAAAAATGAGGAGAATAAACATAATACTGTTGTCTTGGGTCAGAACCATAACGTCCATAATAACTAATTACATTATAAAAAGTATCTGTTGCTGGTCTTACATCACACGACCAGCCCGGGTACAAGGGAAAGGTTATTCCATTACAAGGTGGTAATGTATAACAATCTGAAGAGTCTCTTCCACCACCGCCGCCGTATCTTAAAACAGGCTTTGGTGGTAAAGTATTTCTCATTTTACTAAAGTTAGTAATATCTCTTGTAGGTGATAGCAGGTTTGCATAATATTCCAAAGTCTTTTCATCCGCATTATTTCCTTTTCTTGCGGTCGAAGTTTCTTTATTAAGTTGAACAGTGTTACTTTCTGTCTTTGTACAAGCGTTAATAAACACAATTGCTAACGCTGTACACACCAATATCCTTAGTGATTTTGTATTTCTCATGAAGAAAGGGTTTTATTATATCAAAAATAGTAAATATTTTAAAACCATCAAGTGTTTTTATATCTCAAGGTGAATAGACTTGGTCGGTTTTAAAAAACTTGCTAGGTCTATCTATTCTCTGTTTTATTTATCAAAAAATATTGTTTAAATTTGAAATTCACTTTTTTTAGAGAATGGTGTCCTATACCCGAATTTTTGATATAATAGAAAATCAGTTAAGTGTTGCTCCGCTGGATAAATGCTTATCCAGAAGAGAAGACAAAAAAGAATGGACACATTATTCCACACAGGATTTTGTTGCTACTGCTAATCAACTCAGTCAAGGGCTCTTAAAATTAGGATTACAAAAAGGAGATACCGTTGCTATTATCTCGACTTCCAACCGTCCGGAATGGCATTTTACAGATTTGGCTTGTTTGCAAATCGGAGTAGTGGATATTCCTGTTTATCCTACCATCAGCAGCAAAGAATATGAGTTTATTTTCAATCATGCAGAGATAAAGTATGTTTTTGTTTCGGATAAATTAATGTATCGAAAAATATCTCAAATAATTCCAAATATCCCAAGCCTGAAAGGGGTATATAGTTTTGATGTGGTAGATAATGTAACGAATTGGAAAGAATTATTGACAGATGAAATCGAGTTTCAACAGAAATTAAATACTATAAAACAATCAATTTTGCCAACGGATTTGGCTACTATCATTTATACTTCGGGAACGACGGGTATTCCAAAGGGAGTAATGCTTTCCCATCAAAATATAGTTACCAATGTAAAAGACTGTTTGATGGTCATTCCATTGCAACCAAGAGAAATTGTATTAAGTTTTTTGCCCTTAAGTCACGTGTTTGAACGCACTATAAATTATGTCTATTTTGCCGCAGGCGTTTCTGTTTATTTTGCGGATGGACTAGAAACCATTTCTGAACATTTACAAGATATAAGGCCTCATTATTTTGCAACCGTTCCAAGGTTATTAGAGCGCGTTTATGAAAAAATCATCAAAAAGGGACTGGCTTTAACTGGCATAAAAAAACAACTTTTCTTTTGGTCGATACAGCAGGCGCAGAATATAGAATTAGGAAAACCTAAAAATCCAATCCAATCTATCAATTTAGCTTTAGCCAATAAATTAGTATTTAGCAAATGGAGAGAGGCCTTGGGCGGAAGAATTAAGGCTATTATTTGTGGCTCTGCTCCGCTTCAACCAAGACTGGCAACTATTTTCACCAATGCCCAAATACCTGTATTGGAGGGCTACGGACTTACCGAATGTTCGCCCGTTGTAAGTGTAGTACCCTTACGTACAGCAGATTTTCGTGCAGGTAGCGTAGGAAAACCATTACCAAGCGTACAAATAAAAATAGAAGAAGACGGAGAAATACTCGTGAAAGCGCCTAATGTAATGATGGGTTATTATAAAAATATAGAAGAAACCCAAAAAGTATTTAATAATGAAGGATGGCTATTAACAGGCGATATAGGCAAATTTACGGAAGATGGTTTCCTAAAAATTACCGACCGTAAAAAAGAACTTTTCAAAACATCTGGCGGAAAATATGTAGCACCATCACCCATTGAAAATAAATTAAAAGAATCTATTTATATCGACCAAGTTGCCCTGGTGGGTGATGGCGAGAAATTTATTTCAGCTTTTATAATACCTAATTTTGATAATTTAAAAGAATGGTGTTTTAAGAATGGCATAAGCGAAACTACCAATGATGCTTTAATAGCTAAACAAGAGATAAAACAGTTATTCAAAGATATAATTATAGAATTAAATGTTAACTTTGGCAAAGTGGAACAGGTAAAGCAGATAGAATTATTGAACGATGAATGGACTGTAGAAAATGGGATGTTAACTGCTACTTTAAAACTTCGTAGAAAAGTTATTAAGGAAAAATATATTAAACAAATAGACTCAATTTATCATAAAAAGTAAGAAAGAAATGGAAGTTACAAGATTATTTGATGTATTACATTATCAAAAAGAAAAACACCCACAGCAAGTGGCCATTGCCAGTATAAAAAACGGTGAATGGTGGAAAGCCAGTACAGACGAATTGATAACGCTTTCTAATAATTTAAGTTTAGGATTATTAAAACTCGGCATTCAAAAGGGAGACAAAGTTGCTGTTGTCACCTCTGCCAATCGAACAGAATGGAATATCTGCGACCAAGGAATTGGTCAAATTGGAGCTATCAATGTTCCATTATATCCAACTATCAGCACCAAAGATTATGAGTATATTCTTAATCACTCAGAAGCAAGAATATGTATTGTTTCAGATGCGAAATTGTATGAAAAAGTAAAAAACCTGAAAGCAACTGTTCCTGGGTTAATAGACATCTATACGTTTGATGAAATAGAAGGAGCAAAAAATTATGAAGAAATCATAAAATTAGGAGAAGGTGGAGATGTGGCTCAAATAAAAGCAATTTCTGATACAATCACTCCAGATTCATTAGCTACATTAATATACACCTCCGGAACAACTGGAACCCCAAAAGGAGTAATGTTATCACATAGCAATATTATGTCTAATGTAGTTACCGTTCGTGCCGAACTGCCCGTGGAAGCCGGACATGTTTCATTAAGCTTTTTACCACTTTGTCATATTTTCGAACGAATGGTCATTTACACCTATCAATATGCTGGTGTAAATGTTTATTATTCAGATATTGACACCTTAAAAGATAAATTAGGCACAGTGCGTCCACACTTTTTCACCACTGTACCAAGATTATTGGAAAAAGTATATGAAGGCATCGTAAATAAAGGATTGGCATTAACAGGAATTAAAAAGAAACTATTCTTTTGGGCATTGGAAATGGCAGATCAATACGATTACGACCAAAAGCCATCTTTCATGTTCAAAATTGCAGATAAATTAATTTTTTCCAAATGGAGAGAAGGATTAGGAGGTAGAATCATGGGAATCGTAACGGGTTCTGCCGCTTGCCCATTAAAAATGGCTCGTGTATTCTCTGCTGCTGGTATTCCAATTCGCGAAGGATATGGACTGACAGAAACTTCTCCAGTAATTACATTTAACCGATTTGCAGAAGGAGGAGCAATGTTAGGAACAGTAGGTATGCCTATCAAAGATGTAGAAGTTAAAATTGCTGAAGACGGAGAGATTTTGGCAAAAGGTCCCAATATTATGATGGGATATTACAAAGAACCCGAAAAAACACTAGAAGTATTAACAGAAGACGGTTGGTTCAGTACGGGTGACGTAGGTACTTTTGTAACTAATCATGCTGGTAATAAATTTTTGAAAATAACAGACCGTAAGAAAGAATTATTAAAAACATCTGGCGGTAAATATGTTGCTCCAGCACCAATAGAAAGCATGTTCCGCGAAAACTTCTTCGTAGAACAAATTATGGTAGTAGGCGAAAGCAAAAAATTCGTTTCAGCACTGATAGTTCCTACTTTTCCAACTTTAGAGCAATGGGCAACTGAGCATGGAGTAACCTTTAAAGATAGAGCAGATTTGGTGGTGAATCCAAAAGTAATTGCTAAATTCCAAAGCATTGTGGACGAAACAAACCCAAATTTTAGTCATATTGAACAAATTAAAAAATTCAAATTACTAACAAGCGAATGGACTCCGGAAACTAGTGAATTAACACCCACTATGAAGTTAAAGCGCAAAGTAATTAACGAAAAATACAGCAAAGAGATAGATGCTATCTATAACGATTAAAAAAAACAATCCCTATCAAAAAACGAGCTGCTAAAAACGGCTCGTTTTTTATTTTATCTTTACAAGATGATTAGAGCAAGCAAACAGTTTATATGGGTATTTTTACTGTGTCCTATTATAGGATTTGCTCAATATTTTTCAACTATTAATTCTCAAGAGGATGCAATAAAAGATCTAGAACACTCGAAGCTTCTATACATTGAAAAATTATTGGACTCAGTAGGAATTGCTGCGCCCATTCCTGGAGAACAATTAACCAAACACCTTGCTTTCATTTCCAGTTATAATCCCCAACATCGAGTACCTAATTATGTGGTACACGTTATTCCAAAAGATATTTTATACGGAAACCAAACACGCACGAACGACTTTCGTGTTGATCCGAAAATAACCTCTAATATGTCTGACTCTGCAGACTATTGGAACAGTGGCTACGACAGAGGACACATGGCGGCCTCGGCTGATTTTAAATGGAGCAAACCAGCACTAAGTGAATCCTACTATTATTCCAATATTATTCCTCAAAACCCTGGACTCAATCAAAAAACGTGGAACAGATTGGAAATGAAAGTACGCGAATGGGCGATAGATAATTCCGAATTAATCGTTGTTACCGGACCTGTATTAAACGATAGCTTACCAAAAATTCAACAAGGCTCTTTTAAAGTCTCTATTCCTGCATATATCTATAAAATCGTATTAGATTATTACCCACCCGAATATAAGGCCATTGCATTCTTATATCCAAATAAAGACGTTCCATTTGAATTAGAAAAACACTCCGTTTCGATTGATAGCATTGAAAAACTAACAGGTATTGATTTTTTCCCAAACCTTCCGGATAGCTTAGAAAACAAACTGGAAGCCATGAAAAACATAGCCGATTTTGATACTACTTTTTTAAAACAACAGAAAGAGGAAACACGTTTTTTTGAAAACTATGGGAAGGGGAAAATAAATTCCCTTCAAGCAAAAGATTATATTGGAAAAGAAACCTGTGTATGTGGCAAAGTAGTGAGCACAAAGTATGTAGAAAACGGAAAAAGCAACCCTACTTATATTAATTTAGATAAAAAATATCCAGAACAAACCTTTACTATTATGATTTTTGGACAAGACAGAGAAAATTTCTCCTATAAACCAGAAGAATATTTGCAAGGAAAAACAATTTGTATAAAAGGAAAAATAGGTGAATTTAAAGGGACCCCTCAAATTATAGCCAATAAAGAAAATCAAGTAGAAATTCTAAAATAACACGGTAATTCCATGAATTTCTTTACTTTTAGAAAATAATTTTTGAATTTTAATAAAATAAATGATATGAAAAAAATTCTTAGCATTTTTTGTGCTTTATTAGCAATACAATCCATCGCTTCAGCCGCATCGCATGAGTGGCAAACAGATAATAGTGGCAAATATGCTTATAGATATATCACGAATGATCCATATAAAGTTCGTTTTTATACATTAAAAAATGGATTCACCGTTATTATGAGTGTCAATAAAGATGAACCACGTTTGCAAACTATGATTGCTACAAAAGCAGGGAGCAATACGGACCCCGCTAATCATACCGGACTGGCGCATTATTTAGAGCACATGTTATTCAAAGGAACCGATAAATTCGGCACTTTAGATTGGAATAAAGAAAAACCATTGATAGATAAAATTGATGATTTATATGAACAATATAATTCCACAACAGATGAAACACAACGAACATTAATTTATGCAAAAATAGACTCCGTAAGTGGCGTTGCGGCAAAATTTTCTATCGCTAATGAATACGACAAAATGATGAGCACCATTGGAGCAAAAGGAACCAATGCTTTTACATGGGTAGAACAAACTGTATATGTAAACGACATTCCAACCAACCAAATAGAACGCTGGCTAACAATAGAATCAGAACGCTTTCGCTATCCAGTATTTCGATTGTTTCATACAGAATTAGAAGCCGTTTATGAAGAAAAAAATCGCTCTTTGGACAATGATGAATGGAAAGTAAATGAAGTATTGATGGCAAGTTTATTTCCAACACACAATTATGGCCAACAAACTACCATTGGTACTATTGAACATTTAAAAAATCCCTCTTTAAAAGAAATACGAAAATATTACGATACCTATTATGTGCCTAACAATATGTGCATGGTGTTAGTGGGCGATTATAATCCTGATTCTGTCATCGCTTTGGTGGACGAACAATTCGGAAAATTTGAATCCAAAATAGTTCCTCCTTATGTCGGGCCCAAAGAAGCCGACATCACTGCGCCGATAGAAAAAACAGTAATAGGCCCCAAGGATGAATGGGTAAGCTTAGCATTTCGTATGCCTGGCGAAAACTCTAAAGAAACCGGATTATTGCAAGTTACAGACAGACTTTTAGCCAATGGAACTGCAGGCTTGATAGATATTAATTTAGTAAAAAAACAAAAAGTATTAGAAGCAACAGGCTATGTTCAATCCATGAAAGATTACAGCATCTATGAAATGGATGCCAAGCCCAAAGAAGGACAGACACTGGCAGAAGTAAAAACCCTTTTATTACAGCAAATTGAAAATATTAAAAAAGGAAATTTTGATGAAAGCTTATTGCAGGCGGTGAAGAATAATTTTGAAAAAGAACAAATGCAAAACATGGAAAAAAATCAAGATAGAGCCAACGCTTTGTTAGATGATTTTATTAAAGACGTAAGCTGGAAAGACGATTTAGATTTTTACAATGAAATTAAAAATTATAATAAAGGAGATATTATAGCTTTTGCCAATAAATGGTTTCTCAATAATTATGTTGTTGTTTATAAAAAAGCCGGAAAAGACACCACGGTAATAAAAGTAAACAAACCACTTATCCATGAAGTAGAAGTAAACAGAAATGCACAATCTGGCTTCGTACAACAAATCGCAAGCATGAAACCAGCGGAAATAAAACCAGTATTCTTAAACTTTCAAAAAGATATAGACAAAGGAATGTTGAATAAAGTACCCGTATTTGTTACACCAAATAAAAACAATCAACTCTTCTCTTTATATTGTTATTTTGATATGGGTAGCAATAATCTAAAAAAACTACCCATTGCCCTAGAGTACCTGAAATACCTAGGGACTGATCGTTATTCTTCAGAAGAAATAAATAAAGAATTTTATAAACTAGCTACAAATTTCACAACAAATAGTGGTCAACGTTCCACCTATATTCAAATAGATGGATTAAATGATAACTTTATAAAATCACTTGATTTAATAGAAAACCTACTATTAAATTGCCAACCCGATCAAAACAAATTAGTAGCTTTTATTAATGATTATATCCAGTCCAGAAACAACGAAAAATCCAACAAATATGCGATTATGAAAGGATTGTCTTATATTTCAACGTATGGCACCAAAAACCCTTTTAACTACCAACTTTCTGATAAGGAATTAAAAGAATTAAGAGCGGAAGAATTGGTGAAAATGGTGAAAAACCTCACAAAATATCCACATAAAATTCTGTATTACGGGCCATTAAATAAACAAGAACTTTTATCCATTCTTTCCGTTCGCCACAAAGGAGTGCTCCCCACTCGTGTACTTCCTGATTCATATCCATTTTCATTCCGAAAAACAACTACGAAAGAAATAAATTTTGCCAATTACGATATGGTGCAAACAGAAATTACATGGAATAGAAATTCAGATAATTTTAATGTAGTCAATATTCCAATCATTAATTTATTCAATGAGTATTACGGAGGAGGAATGTCAGGAGTAGTATTCCAAACAATCCGAGAATCTAAAGCATTAGCTTATTCTACTTTCGCTAATTATGGAATTGCTTACAAAAAGGGCGAACCGAATAATATAAAAGCATACATTGGTTGCCAAGCAGACAAAATGAATGATGCCATTATCGGGATGCAGGAACTATTAGACACTTTGCCTTATTCAGAGAAATTATTTGAAATAACTAAAAATGCTTTAAAAAATAATTATTCTACTTCTCGCATCTTAAAACAACAAATATTATTTACATATTTAACCGCCCAACGATACGGCATCAATTACGATACACGAGAAAAAACTTATCAATTATTAGATAAATTCACGTTCAATGATTTAAATGCATTTCATCAAAAATCTTTCTCCAAAAAACCTTATAGTATTTGTTTAATTGGAGATGATAAAAAAATAAAATGGAATGAATTGGAAAAATATGGAAAGGTCCGAAAATACACTTTAGAAGAAATATTTGGATATTAATATCCAAATATTTTGTTCAATTTGTTTTCGATTACACTGCCCAAGAGCTGCTAAGAATACGCTTACTTATCAATAACCATCGGCAGTTTTACCATTTAGGATAGCAATGCCGTTGCTGGTTCCAATTCTTGTTACGCCTAAGTCAATATATTGTTGGGCACTTGCAAAATTGCGAATACCTCCACTTGCTTTTATTTGTATATTGTTTGAAGTAATAGATTTCATCAATGCAATATCTTCTAAAGTAGCACCACCTGTTCCAAATCCGGTAGAAGTTTTTACAAAATCGGCTCCTGCATTTATGGTTAATCGAGTAGCGATTTTTTTCTCTTCATCTGTCAAGTAACAAGTTTCAATAATTACTTTCAAAATTTTGTTTCCAATCGCTTCTTTTATTTGTTTAATTTCTTGTTCTACTAAATCATATTTTTCACTTTTTAATAACCCGATATTGATAACCATATCAATTTCATCTGCACCGTTTTTGATGGCTTGTGTAGCTTCAAAAATTTTTGAGTCCGTCTGCATTGCCCCCAAAGGGAAACCAACCACACTAGCAATTTTTATAGTACTATCTTGCAATAAATTTTTGCAGAATGTTACATAGCAACTATTCACACAAACAGCATAAAAATCATATTCTATTGCCTCCTTACAAAGTTGAATAATGTCTGCTTCTGTTGCCGTCGCTTTTAATAAAGTGTGGTCAATATATTTTGAGAGTTGCATAATCCAAAATGATTTATATATACAAATGTAGTTGAAAATTCATTCATCTAATTACTTATTACTCACTACTAAATACTAAATTTGCACCATGACAGATATTTTAGTTATTGGCTCAGGCATAGCAGGATTGAGTTTTGCCTTGAAAACAGCACAACGATTTCCAGATAAAAAAATTCTTATCCTTACCAAAGCGAACGAAGATGAATGTAATACTAAATATGCGCAAGGCGGTATTGCCGTTGTAACCGATTTTGAAAAAGATAATTTTGAAAAACATATCCAAGACACCCTAATTGCAGGAGATGGATTGTGCGATGAAAAAATAGTAGATATTGTCGTTCGTGAAGGCAGACAGCGTGTAGATGAACTCATTAATTGGGGAACCAATTTTGACAAAGGAGATGCGGGCGATTATAAATTAGGAAAAGAAGGGGGTCACTCAGAATTTAGAGTATTGCACTATAAAGACATTACTGGCTGGGAGATTGAGCGTGCTTTATTAGAAAAAGTACATCAAACCAAAAACATCGAAATATCCCAACATCATTTTGTTATAGATTTAATTACACAGCATCATTTTGGAAGAATCATTACACGTGTTACGCCAAATATTCAATGCTATGGTGCGTATGTATTAAACCGCGAGACCAATCAAATTGAAAAAATTGAAAGTAAAATAGTGTTATTAGCTACTGGTGGATTTGGTCAAGTTTATCGCGCTACCACCAATCCAAATATTGCAACTGGCGATGGTGTGGCGATGGTATATCGAGCAAAAGGAAGAGTGGGCAATATGGAATTTGTTCAATTTCACCCGACAGCTTTATACGAGCCGGGCGTAAGTCCAAATTTTTTAATAACAGAAGCAGTGCGTGGCGACGGCGCTATTTTGCGCACCAAAAATGGAGATGATTTAATGGCAAATTACGACAAACGAGGCTCTCTTGCCCCTCGTGATATTGTAGCACGTGCCATAGACAATGAAATGAAAAAGAGTGGCGATGATCACATGTACTTGGATTGCCGCCACATGGATAAAGATAATTTCTTACATCATTTTCCCAATATTTATGAGAAATGTAAATCTATTGGAATTGATGTGTTCAAAGATATGATTCCGGTAGTGCCCGCAGCACATTATGCTTGTGGCGGTATTGACGTAGATGAATATGGCAGAACTTCCATAAAAAATTTATACGCTTGTGGAGAATGTAGCAATACCGGCTTGCACGGTGCCAATCGTTTGGCAAGTAATTCCCTGTTGGAAGCCGTTGTATTTGCCCATCGCATTCACGAAGATGTTTGCCATCTGTTGCCATCTATCCAATTTCCTGATGAGAAATTTCCTGAATGGAATGCAGATGGAACAACACATCCAAAGGAAATGGTTATCATCACTCAAAGCATCCGAGAGTTAAAAGATATTATGAGTAATTATGTTGGTATTGTGCGCAACAATGGGCGTTTGAAACGGGCGCAAGAGCGATTGTATTTACTATTTAAAGAAACTGAAGAATTATACGATACTACCACCATTTCGCCTCAATTATTAGAATTGCGAAACATGATTACAATCGGCTATCTGATTACACGAAGTGCTATGTTGCGAAAGGAAAGTCGTGGATTGCATTATACTACTGATTACGATCATCATGCAAAAGTTGCAGAAGCAACAACCTTATAGATAATAAAAAATCTATTTCTTTTTCCACCATTCCACTTGCAATTCATCTATAAGGATTGGTGTTGAACTCATGTTCCAAACAAAAACATTGAGCTCATCTGTCTTTTCTTTAAAACGATGCGGAACTTTAACAAAAAACCATATTTTTTGCCATTGATGCGTTTTTCCAATCTCTAATATTTTGTGCGAATTATTTCCGATTTTAGTTTGCAGTCGCACACTTCGCCAGCGTATAGATTTATTATTATGTTTAAATTCTGCTACTAAAATAGCTTGTTTATAATGGTCGTATTCCAATTCCGGACAATATGCCCAACAAGAAATTTTAATATAATCTTGTGGAGCAACTCCCGTTGCTCCTACTGTTAAGTGAATAGACGGCGAATAACCATTGCGAACTTCTACGGCATTTCTACCATCTATACGTATCCAATTATTTGGTTGTGTTGTAATAGTATCATCAAACAGTAGCGTTTTTAAAATACCTGTCTTTTTAAGATTGTTAGTGTCGGGCTGGGTTTCTCCGCAATCATAAGTTACGTGTGCTTCATAAGTACTGGAGGTTTTTAAAAAGATAGTTTTATAATATGCCCAATTGCTGTCTTCTGTCCAAATCCAACCTTCGCTAAATTGCCAAGTTTGAAATAAATTTAAAAAAACAAAGAAAGCCATTATTATAAAAGATAAAATTTTCACATAAAATCTTTTTTGAATAAAAACTAAAAATGCAGCAAATGGAAATGTCCAAATTGGATACGTATCTATCATCGGGCGGGAGCCAAAACCGTTAATATATTGCCAGCACCACCAGCTGTAAATGATATAAATAAAAACAGGTAAAAACAGATAGGAAGCTAAAGCCGATTGTTTGAAATATTTAGGTAATAAAAATAATCCTGCAACGGCAAAAAACATAATAGGTGTGTAAGACAACCAACCATTGGCAAAACCCAATAAACCATTTTTTAAATGTGGATGCAAAAAATCAAACGTTTCATTGGTGTAACTATAAAAAATAAATTGACCACTTAATAATTTCCAATAAATTAATTGAGGAAGTAAACAGACAATAAATATTATTGCTGCAAATAAAAACTTAGGTGTATGGGAAAATATAAATTTTATTCTATCCTTGAATGTGTTCCACGAAAATACATTCCACAGCAAAGGAAACAACAATACAATCATTTCATTAGGACGAATAATTGTAATCATCCCACAAGAAAATCCAATAAGCGCCGCATATTTTAATTTCAAGGTTCGATAAAAAGTATCGGTGGCATACAAACAAAGTGCATACAATGCAAATAAATAGGGATGCGACATGCCTAAATTTAAAACGGAGAAAAAATATAGATTTGTGCCTAATCCAATTGTTATTAATACAATAGCCGCAATAGCATCTGAAAAATATCTTCGGATAATTTTCCATATCAACCACCATCCTAAAAGAGTGTAAAAGAGTGTTCCCATTCCAATCAATAAATTATAGGGCAACGTATAAGCATCTGCTGCATATAACTGACTTACTTTGCAAAAAACATCTGCCAAAAAGAAAAAAGGAACATTGAGTAAAGCAACTCCATACGTGTATTTTATAATAGTATGTTGATGAAATGCATGTGCTTCTTCAATTTGCAAATAGCCATTTTCTGTTTTCCTGACGCTGGATGGATTGTAGGTGGCTCGCTTGGAAATGGTTGATTGTAAATTATCTAAATCATGGTAGGTAAAAGCAGCGGGCAGATAGGCATAATACCCCCACGCATCGCCTCCACCTTGCAAAAAAGAACGATAATTTTTATAATAACTGAAAGAAATCAGGTACAGTATAACAAGAAACAAGAAAGCTGTTTTTGACTTCATTAAACAAAGAAAACGAATTTTAGTCTTTATTTGTATTTTTGAGGAATGAAGAAGATACTATATGGTTTTTTGGGGTTGTTGTTTTTAATCATTACGAGTTATATTATTTGGTCACGCAAGGATAGAATTACCTCTATCAACGATATTTATCCGCGTTATGTTTTGAGTGAAGTAGAATCTTATGGAACTGATAATGGACGTGGTAATTTGTTGGCACTTTCACCTTATGTACACACGCATGATTTTTCTTCGGAGCAAGCTTTTTATAATATGTTGGAGTATTACCTAAGTTTTGCACAACGAAAAAAATTACTCAACGATTCCACGATTGTAGTACTGCCAGAATATTTGGGAACCTGGTTGGTGGCTGCCAATGAGAAGAAAGAAATGTATAAAGACACTTCTATTACAGATGCCCTGCAACGCATAGTGTTTTCCAATTTATGGAGTTATGGAAATGCGTATTTAAGTGCCAAGGGTACAGACAAACAAAAGGATGCCATTTTTCGTATGAAAGCAAATAGCATGTGTGTTATTTATCAAAATACATTTTCTAAATTAGCTCAACAATTTAAAATAACAATCGTTGCTGGCTCAATTGTTTTGCCAGAACCTGAAATAAAAAATGGAATACTGACGATTCATTCATCCGGAAAATTATTCAATGTTTCCGTGGTATATAATAAAAATGGCAAAGCACTTTCGCCATTAATAAAAAAGACATATACCGTTTCCTCTGAAAAATCTTTTACCGCAAATGCAGCATCAAAGGATTTACCGATTTATAAAACAATAGCAGGAAATTTAGGAATATTGATTGGTGGTGATGCTTGGAATCCTGAAAATTATACAGCATTACAGCAAAAGCAAGTAGCTATTTTGGCAGTTCCGGCATTTGTTGCAGGTAATAATTCTTGGGATATTTATTGGAATGGATATGTAGGTGGCAAAACACCTGCTGACGTGGATAAAAATGATTTTGGAAAAATTACCGAACAGATGGCGTGGTTAAAATATGCTATGACAAAACGAGCTAAGACAGCCAATATAAAAAATGGTGTAAATGTGTTTCTACGTGGAGATTTATGGAATATAGGTTCTGATGGGCAAACGATTGTTTGGACAAATGATACTGCTGTTCTTTCTAAGAATACACAGGAAAATACCGGCTCACTCATTAATATTTGGTTGTAAAGATTTAAATTACACTCATTGCCAAAAAAAAGAAACTAAAGAACTGATTGCTTTTTTGATAATGATATTTGATCCGCCTACCTTATAATATTTACTTCTGCTTCTATAAAAATACCGAATTTCTGTTGAATAGATTGTTGGACATTTTGAGCATGTTCCCAAATTTCATTACCAGTTGCATTTCCGTAGTTTACAATCACCAATGCTTGCTTTGCATGGTTGCCAGTGTGCCCAATTTGTTTTCCTTTCCACCCACATTGTTCTATCAACCAACCTGCAGGAATTTTTACCTTTCCATTGTTTAATTTATAATATGGTATATCAGAAAAAACAGCTTGCAATCTTTCCAATTCTGCACTGGATATTTCAGGATTTTTAAAAAAACTTCCAGCGTTTCCCAATATTTTGGGATCAGGCAATTTACTTTGTCGTATTTCTATTATGGCGTTGCTAATATCTTTTATGGTTGGCTGAGTGATTTGTTGGTGCAACAATACTTTATGAATATCGCCATAACTCATATTCACTACAGGCTGTTTGGATAATTTTAAAGTTATGGAATAAATGAAATATTTTCCTTTTGCAATTCGTTTAAAAATGCTATCTCGATACCCAAATTGACATTTTTCTTTGGAGAAAATTTTTGTTTCTCCGGTGGATATATCTATTGCTTCCAGCTCGACAAAAGTATCTTTTAATTCCACGCCATAAGCTCCAATATTTTGAATAGGTGCTGCACCTACTGTTCCAGGAATCAACGACATATTTTCTATTCCTCCAAAATTATTTTCAATTCCATACAACACCAAATCATGCCATATAGTACCCGAAAAACTTTTTATCCATACCCATTCTTTATCTTCATTTATAATTTCTATTCCTTTAATTTCATTTTTGATAACGCATCCATCAATATCCTTACACAACAGAACATTGCTACCACTTCCTAAAAAAAATGGTGGATGGAGAGAAGGAGATATCGCTGCAATCGTTTCAAGCAATTCTTCCTTTGATGATATAGTACAGAAATATTTTGCATTTACCTCTATACCAAATGTATTGAAGGGCAATAAAGAAATATTTTCCTGAACTATCATATAATTAATTGGCAAACAAGGTACAAATTTTAATAGAATCCTAACCGCCTATTCTGTTTAATCCAGCTTTTGCTTCTGCATCAATACTATTGGCATATTCATCTTTATCTAAGGCAATGGCTTTTTTATAATATTGAATGGCACTTGCTTTTTTATTTTGTTCTTCAAAGATAATTGCCAGTTTTAGGCAGGCATTAGCTGCAAAATAATAATTAGAATAAATTCCTTTTTCAATGGTTAGCATATAGTTTTTTATGGCGTCATTGGTTCTATTCAATTCATCATAAATTCTTGCTTTTCGGTAATAATACTCAATTTTATCTCTACTGTTCGTAATTTTTTCTGGGTTGATATTATTCATTACTACTAATGCTTTATCAAAATAAGAACCATCACTCAAGATGCGTGCTTTTAGTAATTCTTTATTGGGGAGTATATTTTGTAGTGCTTCTTTTTGTGCAGATTTATCTTCGTCTGTTGGTGCTTCATTGATTTGTAAAATTTGTTGCATATATTTTTTATACAAATCTGGATAGCCATTTACCAAATAATACCAAGCAAGTTTGCGATAGGCTTCCTTTTGATAGGAACGACCTTTATTTTCGCTAATAAATTTTTTTATATAAATATCGGCATCTACATCCAAGCGGTTTAATTTAGCATATCCGTACATAAAATCAAGGTAGGGAAATGAATAATAAGCACTGCCACTTGGTTTATTGGAAAGAAGGTAAATCATTTCTTCATTCTTTCCGGTGTGGTCTGCCACCGTTGCCGCCACAAAATAATTGAGTAAATTATCTTCTAATGGAATGTTTGTTTTTTCTATCATGTTCCAAGATGCTTTTTTGTCTTTTTGCAAATGCAATAATAACAAAGTGTACATAATAACGGTTTCCTCTTTAAACTGAAACGAGGGTTCTTGCAAAACGGAATTTATTTCTTCTATTCCCTGGTTGATAGAACCTTTTAATCCTAAAAATTTTGCTGCAAATTTATATTTGTCTGGGATAGCACCAAATATAGTATGGAGCAAACCAATACTTTTTAAATTTGGGCTAAAATCTGGAAATTTTTTCTGATTGTTTAATAATAACGAATAGGCTTTTTTTACTTCAAAAGCGGCACTTACATATTCTCCAAATTTTATTTTACAAAATGCCCATTGTAAATGAATTTCTGCTTGTGTATATAATAAGAAAGGTGATTTTTCATCTCCATATTTTAATTTTTCTAAACGGGTTTCTATTTTAGGCTTAATGGATTCGTATAAACTTCTATTGTCATTAATAAATAATTTAATAAAATCTGCATGGTTTTCTATAAAATAAGGAAGTAGATTTTTAGGATTTTCTTTCTTTTCCAATTCAATCCATTGCAAACCTTCGTTTATTTTTAATTTATAAATACCTTGATAAGCATTTTTACAATTCGATGAATATTCAAAAGTTTGGGCAAATAGTTGCACATAAATAAAGAAAAAAACCAACATCAGCCATCTTGATTTTTGCATGGTTAAAATTAGGAAAAATAAATAAGGCTTCTATAGATAAAAACAATAAGAACACCTTGTTGGTTATTATTAACAAAATATGCCAAAATCCATGTAATTTTATAAAAAATTCTGTATGAGATTTTTGCTTCTGTTTCTATTTACGGTAACTTTTGGATACTTTAGTCAAGCACAAGATAATGACGACATAGTACTCGACTTAGATTCTATAAAAAACGTGAAGACTACTCGATATTCTTCCATAAATGAAGTAGGAACATCTGTAAATGTGGCAGGAACTTTAATTCAAAAATTTCCGGGAAATACCGTAAAAAGAAATTTAAAAATAGACAAACCCTCTGTTAGTTTTAGAACGGTGCATGGTGCATTAATCAATCCTAATTTTTTTATAGGTGGTGGAGTAGGTTTGGATTTTAGACCAAATGAATATTTTGGAACTCGGTTTTTTTACTTCACTTTTCCCTTTTTTATAGAAATGAGACAATATTTTTTAAGTGGGAATTTTAATCTGTTTCTCTCCGAAAGGATTGGTGGTGCTGTACATATTGATTCTTATTATAATAAATATTACAACAAAGGAACCTATTCGGGTGCATTTGGTGAATTTATGATAGGTGGGAGATATGTTACTGCTGGAAAAAAATTAGCGATACATTTTGGGGTTGGCTATCGAATGCAGCATTTACAACGCAAAGTAGATGTGCAGAATTTAAGCAATACTGGAAATATTATTTCTACGTATGCCAATACACCTGAAATTACAATTAAGCATTATGTACCAATAACGATAGGTGTTACATTTTAATTCTATTTATAAAATTTTCGCCATTTTGAGATTCTACTATCGGGAGAATAGCAATAATTTTTAAATAAGTCCAAGAGATTTTTTTTCTATCCAACCCGTTTTATCGTTGGGTAGTTTTACTTTCAACCAGCTTTTATCGGAATCGAGGATTTGAACTTTCAGCCCTGTTTGAATGGAGTCTGCTTTATTCAAACTTTCTACCGGCGCACTTTTTATAAAGGCATTTTTCTGTAAAATAATAGCATAGTCTTGTTGGTGCTCTATCGAATAAGTATGATATGTGAGCCATGCAAAAACTGCAGCAATAATTAAGGAAAGCAATCCAAATTGAAATATATTTTTTCTGCCAAAGAAAAAATGAATACAGATAGCAATAACGCCCAACCATAAAGCAATCAACATATAAACACTCCATTTATTAGCAGATTTAGACTGCACCACATTTTTCAATTGCTTTGTTACAAAAAACTCTTTGCTGAATTCCATTTTGGAAAACAATTTATTATTGGTTTCTTTTATGTTGTGCAAGATATGTTGATTGTCTGGTTGCATTTTTAATGCTTTCTCATAATATAAAACTGCTTTTGGAAAATCATTCAAATGAAAATATGTATTTCCTAAATTGTAAAAAACGTTGACATTTCCTTTTTCTTTTTGCAATAACAATGCATACATTTTTTCGGCTTCTTCGTACTGTTTATTTTTGTAATACGTATTTGCTGTTTGGAATATTGTTTTCACGTCTTGTGCTTGCATTGCTATAAAAAACAAGCAACTCACAAAAAACAGTATCCATTTTTGTCCTATAGTTTTCATGTGGTTTGCTGTTTTAATTGTTCCTCAAAATCCATCACTAATTCTATAGATTTTTTATACGTTTCCTGCATCGCATCTTCTTTTCCGATTGGGGAGAATAAAGATTGCTCGCAAGTATCTAATGTATGCGTAAGTGCTTCTATTTTATCTACCGAAACATTCCTTGCTTTTAGTTTCTCTGCAATATTGTCTTTAGATAATTCACTCGGAGGGATAAGTAATTTATCGGATAAATATTCCCAAAGTGCCCGAATTATTTCATTATAAAATCCATTTTCATTTTTTTGTTGCAATAATTTTTTGGCAGTTGCCATTCTTCGCAAGGCAATTTTATTGGCTTTCTTTCTGCGCATCGACAATAATTCGCCATCGGAATATTCTCTTCTTCTAAAAAGAAAACCAATTAAAAGGAGTATTAAAGGTGCGGCTGTCAGCGCCCAAAATCCATTGCTACCTACAAAAGTAGTATTGCTTGCATATTGTGTTTGGATGCCATAAATACTTTTAGGCTTGTCTTCTTTTTCTCTCTTGAAAAAACTGATAACATTTTGACTGATTTTTGCTTTTCCACTTACTTCTATTGTTGTTTCTGGAAGTGTAAATTTCACATAATCTCCTTTGTCCACATCAAAATAGGCAAACTCATATTTAGGCAATTTATAGATACCTCCATCTTGCGGAATTAAAGTATATTGAAATGATTTAGAGCCTGTAACTACACTGCCATTATTCGTATAATCATCTTTTGTTTTGGGTTCATACGCTTCAAATTCTTCTGGAAAAATTAATTTGGGCGGCGTAATTAATTTCAAATTCCCCGTTCCATTATAGGTTAGTTTCAAGTTGATGGGATCGCCCACACTACATTTTGTTTTATCATATTCTGCTTTAAAAGAAAACTTTCCGACAGCACCACTAAAAGTAGCAGGTTTGTTTTTTTCTGGTAATGGTTTTACATCCAATTCAATAGCATTGCTTTTAAAGGAATAATCATACGGTTGTAGGGTGCTGAAAAATCCACCAAAATCTGGATCGGGTACTTCGACTAAAACGGAGCCTTGCAATTCTATTGGTTCAATAGCAATCTTTCCTGATTTGGTAGGAAATAAAGAAACGTGTTTGAATTCCATGGTGTAATATTTCTTCCCTTCGTACACTTCAATCGGTGGTTCTGCATTGGGTTTTAGTTCGGGCAATTTGAATTCTTCACTCAAAAAGCCATTATAGCTTGGGTTTTTTACTGCTTGCAGAGATTGGTATTGAATTCGAAAATATAGTTTGTATGAAAGTGAAAGTTGATCGCCTTGATAAAGCGAATTTTTGCTTGGAATAACACGAACAAACATGTTTTTTTTCACCATATCCCGAATATTGTCTTCGCTTACTTGTGAGCGTTGCCGATCTCGAAAATAATCGAATGGGTCATTGTTTTGCTGAGATTGCTGTTGTTGCCTTTTTTCTGGTGCGGTTACTTTAATAGAAATGGAATTCGACTTCATTTCATTTCCATTGATAACAGCGGTAGCAGGCCCAATAATAAAGTCGCCTTGTTTGCGTGGTTGCAAGGTGTAAGTATATGAAACAGACTTAGACACTCGCCCATTGATAATAGAAACATTAGTACTTTGCGCCGGACCGCCTACCTCAAATCCATCAAAATTGGGTGGTGTAAATTTTTGTAAATTTCCGTTTTCAACAGCATAGGTAATTTCAAAAGAATAGTTTTGCGGTACTTGATTGGTTTCTGCGGTTGCCGTAAAACGTTGGGCATAGATTGTTAAAAATGAAAAATGAAAAATGAAAAGTAATAATGCAATTTTACCTCCAACAGAATTTTTGGAAATAACATGAAAACTATTGTTGTAAAAAAATTTCATCTATCAAATCTTACTTTTCTATTACCAATCTTTTTGGATTTTTCCTTTGGCCGGTTGACCTTTTTCTTTGGTTAATTTTTGTTGTACTTTACTTTCTTCGGCACCAATGGCATCTAATAGTTTTTGAGCTTCTTCCTTGCTCATTTGTGGCTGTTGCTGTTGTCCTTGTTTGGGTTGCTGCTGTTGATTGTTTTGCCCCTGTTGTTGGTTTTGTTGCTGTTTATCTTGATTCTTATCCTGCTGTTTATTTTGATTTTGTTGTTTGTTGTCTTTGTTATCCTTATTATCTTTTTTGTTGTCTTTCTTGTCGTCTTTGTTTTGGTTATTCTGATTCTTCTTTATTTTGTCCATTGCCATCATTAAATTATATTTGGCATCTTCATCTTTTGGATTGCGTTTCAATGATTCTTTATACGCTTTTACGCTTTCTTCCCATTTTTCTTGTTTATAATGTATATTTCCAATATTATAAAAAGATTTGGATTGGATGTCTGTATTGGTGGATGCTTTTGCAACGGCGGCAAACATCTCTTTGGATTTATCCAATTCATTTAACTTATATAAAGCATCTGCCTGGTTGAAGGCGGCGCGCACATCGTGAGGTGCTTTTTGTAATGCTTTGCTATAACTCTCGGTAGCGTTGTTGTATTTTTCTTTATTATAATTTTTGTTTCCCTCTCGCAAAAGGCTATTTGTGCTTTGCGCACTACATTTTGCAGTTGTCAACATTACAATTCCAAGAATAGAAATCTGGACTAAAAATTTCAATATAAATAAGACAAAAACAATTTTCTTGTTTTTTTGCATCCATTGTTTTATATGTTGTATCTTATTTTTCATTTTTAAAATCCATCCATTGTTTTCTGTAAGTTACAAATAAATCGAGTAATAACAACAACAATGCAGCTGCTAAAAAATATTGAAATTGTTCTACAAAATCTGTAAATACTTTATCGTTAATCGTTTTAGTTTCAATTTTTCCAATGTCTTTAGATAAAAAATCAGCTACCTGTTTCGTGTTGTCTAATAAATAATAATTTCCATTGCCTCCTTTTGCCAAAGCTTGCAGCATATTGGGATTCATTTTAGAAACAATCACCTCCCCCTTTTCATCTTTCTTTTCTCCTGCAATACGGCCATTGGCATCATATATCGGAATAGTGCCGCCATTAGGCGTTCCTACGCCCACTGTAAATATTTTTGTTCCGTCAGACGCAATGGATTCTGCTTTGTCAATGGCGTTCTCTTCATGGTCTTCTCCATCTGTAATTACGATAATGGCTTTATGTTTTTTGTCGGCTGCTTTAAAAGCTCCTTCTGCTTTTTCCAATGCATCTGAAATAATGGTTCCTTGCGTAGGGACAGAATTGGTGGTGATGGAACGCAAATACAACAACAAAGAAGAATAATCAACCGTTAGTGGCATTTGTAAGTAGGCATTTCCTGCAAAAATGACTAAACCAATTCTGTCGCCATCTAATTTTTTTAATAAAGTTTGAATTAATAATTTAGATTTTTCTAAGCGAGAGGGTGCAACATCTTGCGACAACATGCTTCGCGAAACATCTAAAGCAATTACCACGTCAATTCCTTTGCGTTGCACTTTTTCCATTTTAGTGCCCATTTGTGGCTGTGCTAACGCAATTGTCAAAAAGAATAAAATGAGATTTAATGCAATTAATTTTACAAAACTTTTTTGGTCATTTCTTTCTGGCATTAATCGGCGAATTAATTCTAAATTGCCAATTTTATTTAATTGCTTGCGTGTTTGAAATTGAATATAGAAATATAACCCTGTTATGATAGGTATCAATAACAATAGAAAGAAATATTCCTTATGTTCAAAATGTAGCATTAGTTGAGTATCGTTTTTAAATATGTTTTAGATAAAATAAATTCTGTTAATAAACACAACATTGCTAAAAAAGCAAATACATGAAAGTGTTCGCTTTTTCTATGATAGTTATTGATTTTTATTTTTGTTTTTTCTAATTTATCTATGGTGTTATAAATAGATTTTAAAGAGGAATTACCGGTTGCTCTGTAATAACTTCCGCCGGTTTCTTTCGCAATGGTTTTTAGCAATGCTTCGTCTATTTGAACTGGAAAATTTTGATAAAAAGTCTTTCCGTTTTGGTCGGTTACAGGATACGGTGCCATTCCATTTTTTCCAATTCCAATAGTATAAACACGTATTCCATAAGATTTAGCAATTTGTATTGCTGTATGTGGGTCAATATATCCGGTATTGTTTACGCCATCCGTCATTAAAATAATGACTTTAGTTTTTGATTTACTTTCTTTCAATCGGGCAACGGCTGTTGCCAATCCCATTCCGATAGCTGTGCCGTCTTCTACCATTCCACTGTGGATGTCTTTAAATAAATTCAACAACACTTGATGGTCTATCGTAATTGGGCATTGCGTAAAGCTTTCACCCGAAAAAATTACTAAGCCTATTCTGTCATTTGGTCTTTCTTTGATAAAATTCATGGCTACTTTTTTTGCTGCTTCCAATCTGTCGGGTTCAAAATCTTTTGCGAGCATGGAGCCTGAAATATCTAATGACAAAACAATATCTATTCCTTGTGTAGAAATTTCTTTTTCAGACAGCGCACTTTGTGGGCGGGCAAGTGCTATAACGATAAAAACGAAAGCCAAAATTTTCAACAAGGGAAGCAATGCCAATAATTTTACTTTTAATCCTGCTTGCTGAGTTAAAACGCCCCCATGTTGCGGTATGTTGAAAGTAGGATAATAAGAAGTTCGTTTGTAATAAAACCAATACACTAACAAAGGCACTGCCAGCAATAGCCAAAAGTATGGTGGATGCGCAAATGTGTATGGTAGAAATTTAGCCATTGGTTATTATTTATTGTTTATCAGTTATTAGTTATTGGATTCAACTATTAACAAATAATTTTAACTACTCTTTTTATCTGTTTTTTTCTCTTCTTCTAATTGTTTTGTTTTATCAATGAAATCATGAATGATTTTATAGGAGTTTTCATTTTCCATAAAATCGGGTTGAGCTTTGGCAAATTTTACAAAATCACTCAATACTAAAACATCATTTAACTCTTTCTTTAAGGATTGCTTCATCACTCCTTTGTGCATTGCCGACATTAGCTCGTCGGTGGTTTGTTCCATTGCCGGAATTTTATATCGAAGCTCAATATAACTTCTGGCAATATCCGTTAAGCGTGAATAATATATTTTCACATCTCCTGTTTGCCATAATTTTTCTTGATGTAATTTTTCCAATTCTTTAAACGCCCATACATGCGGAGGTAATAAATATTTTTCATCTATTGGCGTAACTTTCTTTTTTCTATTTTTTATAATCCAAATAATTAATCCTATGATTAATATTGCCAATAAAACACCCATCAGATAAGGTAAAATTTCCTGAAAGGTGTAAGGGATTTTTAAAGGTTGTTTAATGTCTTTAATATCTTTTGTGGTGTCAATTTTTACGCCGGCTACACGAATAGTTATTGGGTCAGTAAGGAAAGTATCTAACTTGCCGTTGTTATCTGCTAAAAACTGAAATTGCGGTAATTGAATTTGACCAGTATCAAATACAATTAAATTGACCAATTGATGGTATTCATATTGTCCTGCTTTTTTTACAGTATCAATAGGTGTATAATTGGCTACTTCTATGGTTTCAGAAATAGAATCTTTTAAAGATGGAAAAACAATTTTATTATTTACGGCACCGGAAACAAATAAATCTACCGGTATCCAATCTCCAATTACATATTCTTTTTGTTTGGTAGATGCGGTGGCTGTTTGAGCAAAAGCAGTATTGAGTAATAAGTATTGGGAAGTAAGTATTAATACAATGAATTTGAAAATGCTTTTGCATTTCAACAATAAAAAAATATTTCCTTTGTTACGATTCATTATCAAATTTCGCTATGCGCGTTTTTTAAAGAAATTCATCAATATATGAACATAAGATTGTTCTGTTTTTATTTTCAACTTATCTGCACCAGCTTTCATAAAGCTTTGATCAAAATTTTTATCATAAAAATTTGCTCGTTCTTTATAAGTTGCTTGTGTTTGTTTATCTGCTGTGTCTATCCATTTTGCATCTCCTGATTCTACATCGCAAACTTGCAGTAATCCAATATTCGGAAGTTCCATATCTAATTGGTCATATACTTTTACTCCAATTACATCGTGTTTTTTTGCAATATGTCGCAATTCATCTGCATAATTTTCATCTATAAAATCGGATAAAACAAATGCAATACTCTTTCTTTTTACCATATTGCTAAAGTTCTCTAAAGCAACGGAAATATTGGTTTTATTACTCTTTGGATTAAAATTCAATATCTCTCTAATGATGCGAAGAATATGTGATTTGCCTTTTTTTGGAGGAATGAACATTTCGACGCTATCGCTGAAAAACAATACGCCTACTTTATCATTGTTTTGTATCGCTGAAAATGCCAATACGCCAGCTATTTCAGCAATTGTTTCATTCTTCAATTGATTTTGTGTTCCTATAAAAGAAGATTTACTCACATCAATTAAAAGCATGATGGTTAGTTCTCGTTCTTCTTCAAATATTTTCACATACGGATGACCAAAACGGGCGGTAACATTCCAATCAATATTGCGTATATCATCGCCGTATTGATATTCCCGAACTTCAGAAAAAGACATTCCTCGACCTTTGAACGCAGAATGATACTCACCGGAAAAAATATGATTTGTCAAGCCCTTTGTCTTGATTTCTATTTTCCGTACTTTTTTGAGTAATTCTGATACTTCCATTGTTATAAAGTGAAGGTGAAAGTGAGGGTGAAAGTGATGTATTATTTATTTTTGTTTTGAATTTGCTATAAGTGTTGAGATTGTTTTTGTCAAAATTTCAATTATTTCATTTAATAAATTAATTCGCACTTCAACAGTATCCTTATCTAATATTTGATTCGATTTTTTGTACCATCCTTTTGATTCTGTAGCAGATCCACGTGCTATTCTTAAAAAATGAGGATATTCATTTTTAGATCCTCTACCATATCTTTCTTCTATATTGGCAGAAACGGAGCCTACTGAACGAATTAGTTGTTTAGCTATTTCTTTACCTCTAAAATCATTTTGAAGAATTTTAGTATCCTCCCATGTTAAATCCCAAATTTCATTTGATTTTATATATGCAGAAAAATCGTCTAACATTTTTTCTATTAATTCTTTAAAAATTTTAAAACCCAATTCACTTTCAGCCTCACTTTCACCCTAAGGAACTTCTACCCGATTTAGAATAGTGTCAATAATATGTTCTTGGGTAATGTTTTCTGCTTCTGCTTCGTAGGTAATACCGATGCGATGGCGCAACACATCCTGTGCAATGGCACGAACGTCTTCGGGGATAACATATCCACGTCGCTTGATAAATGCATACGCTTTAGACGCTAACGCCAAACTGATACTTGCACGCGGGGAACCTCCATAGCTAATTAAATGTTTCAGGTTGTCAATTTTGTAATTAGAAGGCTCACGGGTGGCAAAAACAATATCGAGAATATATTTTTCTATTTTCTCATCCATATACACTTTGCGCACGGTGTCGCGCGCTTGTAAAATAGTTTGAGCTGAAATAACCGGATTTATGTTTGGATTTTTTCCACTTACATTTTGTCGCATGATTTGTCGCTCGTCTTCAAACTCAGGATAGCCAATTTTTACTTTGAGCATAAAACGATCCACCTGAGCTTCGGGCAAATTATAAGTACCCTCTTGTTCTATTGGATTTTGCGTTGCCATTACTAAAAATGGTTCTTCTAATTTAAAAGAGGTATCGCCTATGGTAATGGTTCTTTCTTGCATGGCTTGCAATAAAGCACTTTGTACTTTTGCCGGTGCACGGTTTATTTCATCTGCCAAAACGAAATTAGAAAAGATAGGTCCTTTTTTTACTTCAAAATTTCCTTTTGCTTGATTGTAAATCATGGTGCCTAAAATATCTGCCGGCAGTAAATCCGGCGTAAATTGAATGCGAGAGAATTTAGTATCTATCGCATCTGATAAAGATTTAATGGCTAAAGTTTTCGCTAAACCCGGAACACCTTCTAATAAAATATGCCCTTGTGCTAATAAAGCAATCATCAATCTTTCCACCATGTATTTTTGTCCAACGATAGATTTGGAAATTTCCATGTTTAGCAACTCCAAAAAAGCGCTGTCTTGTTGTATTTTTTCGTTTAATGTTTTTATATCTATGGATTCCATTTTATAGATTTAGAAGTTGATTGCAAATGTACTATGCTTTCATTCATAGGCTTTTGTTATATTGTTAAAAAATGTTAGTCGTTTAGAATTATTTAGAGTTGTAAAATGGCTAAAATAATAATAAATAAACCGCAGACATTGCTGCGGTTTATTTAATTTATATAAGTGAAGTATTTAGTTATATTTTTTTTGCTTTGTGTCCTTTTTCTTTATAAAAGTTTGGATTGTAAGACAAACCTATTCCTATAATATCTCTAAATTGTGCTTTATATCCATAAACGCCAGATTTTCTATCTTTAATAGGCATATCATTGTCATATAATACTTGCCAAAAGACATTCGCAGATAAAAATTTATTTACTTTTAAACCAATAGTAGTTTGCCAGTCAATATCAAAATTTCTTCTATAGTGTTGAGCAGATTCTCGAACAGAAACGCTTAATTCTCTTGGTGTATTTAAGCTGTCTAAGCTAAGTGTATTTCCACGTAAATAATTTTTATATATTTTTAAAACAGAAGAAATACTGATGTTTTGTTTCCAGAAGGTTTGCTTGTATTGGGCTATTAATACAGAACCGAATTCTCTTTTGAGATGGGAAAATGGTGTAATCGGGTTTCCGTAAAAACCAGTTTGGGCAATTGCTTTATCTCCAACATATACTATTTTTGCTGCTAAAGGAGAATAGAATAAAGAGAATTTATTATTAGGTGCATAATCCAAACCTATGGCTGCTTCGAAAGACATAGGAGAACCGCCTTTTGCTATGACGGAATCAAACTTTGAGGTAGTAGCACTCTGAATGAAAGATTTACTAAATTGAGATTTTAAATCAACATAGGCAGCCATGTATAAGGGTTTATAAATCTTATAACCATATTTACTGAATAGCTCCCATCTGTCTGCATTTTTAGCAACTTTTGGCGTGGTTTCCTTAGAGATTTGGATTCCGTATTCAGCGGCTACCCAGTTTTGCCAAAGGTGTTTTCCTTTTTTATAATCTGCGTATGCTCTTAAATTAAAAAGGAACGAAATGGCATTTGTTCCACCGGCTGCCCAATTTTTGAATCCAGCCTGATTAAATGTAATGCTTCCTGTGCCTCCAAATTTCCAACCTTGGAGACTGTCTTCCATTTTTTTCTTTTCATCTGCGGACAAAGCTTCTCCCTTTATTTGTTTTTCTACTTGAGCAAATGTTATATGGTATATGGATAATACGCATATTAATGTAAAAATCAATTTTTTCATATCTAATTATTTAGGAGCAAAAATACAAATTTTAGTTGTGCTGTGTTATGAACTAATTATTAAAACAAAGTAGAAATATTGTGATATATACCTACAACGTATTGGTAATTAATTTAATACATAAATGAAATTCTATTTTTTAAAATACGAAGGAAACATTGTATTGTTTAAAAAGAAAAAAAATAAACAACAATGCTATTATCTTTGTACAATAAAAAGATGTGTTTTAGGTTTTTATAATCTTTAAAAACAAATGAATGAAATTCTGTAATCGTATTTATTTTCTATTGCTACTTTTATTTTTCTGTGCAACAAATATTTTGGCTCAAGAAGAAATTTATGATAGTCCGATGCATATAATGGATACTTTAGAAAAAAAGCCCGCAGCGGCTCCTGCAACGAAACTAAAACAAGAGAAAACCAATGCAATGACGGCGGAAGAAAAGCGAAAAGAACGCTTAAATAAGTTGCGCATTGGAGGAAATTTTGGGATGCAATTTGGTGCATATACCTATATTAATGTATCGCCAACGGCGGGGTATTTGGTTGCCAAAAATCGCTTAGAATTAGGAGGTGGTCCTATTTTCATTTACCAACGTTATCGGTATTCCAGTTTGTATTCTTATAGTTTTTTTGTGTATGGTGCAGATGCTTATGCACGTGGATTTTTATACAAGGGGTTATATTTGGAAGCCAGGTATGATCCTGTTAATAAGCCTTCTTATTACAATACGGATAAGAGGCTGTGGGTGCATCATTTATTATTGGGCGCCGGATATGCTGCTCCTATAGGAAAAATTGGAGTATTTAATATTTCTATGTTATATAATGTATTAAACAACAATGAATCCATTTACAGGGGCACCTTTAGCGATAAAGTACCTCTTATTATTAATATGGGTTTTGGTTTTGGTTTAGGTGGTAAATGATTATTTTGACACAGACAGGTATTTTCTGCAACCCTTTGAAAGATATAATAAACAGAAAATCATACTATATACGATGAACTTTTGTGCCGTTTGCTGAATATAACCAACGGAGTGAGGATTGGGTCCATATAATATTAGCAACATATAGAGTGAAATAAATAGTACGATAATCATCATTACATTGCCATATTTATTGGGTAAAAGGTGGTGTTGTCTGATTAAAATAGTATAAGCAAAACTCAACGGAATTAAGGTGCCGAATGCCGCATATACAAAATCCATGTGATAGGGTAAATATAAATCACACGGTGTGAGGGCAATGCCCGATAGAAAGAAAGGAAAAATACTTCCCGAAATTAAAGCTATAAAAAAGACAGGTTTATTTATTTTTTTACTTTCTGTAGTTTTTAGAAACTGGAGATTAAAAATAAACATTGCCAATGATTGGAAAATAAGAGCAATTTCAAAACCAAAGAAAGAAATCCACTTGGTATCGCCATTAAAAGTGCGCCATCTGCCTAATTCTGAAAAGAAATTATTGAAAAAACTATATCCTTTTGTATGATGATTTAGAATGGTGCCCCCCGGGAAGAACAACATTCCGATTCCGGTAGATATTAAAAAAACAAAACAACTGATAGTAAGTAATTGGAATGGAAATGGGATTTTTTTCATTATATAAAGGTATGGATTTTGATAGAAAATGTGCTGTTTCAAAAGTTTATAAAAATCAATTTTCTGGATTTATTTTATAATTTTGTTGCTAACCATTGCTATAATATTGCAAATTAGCAAAATCAACATTAAACCATCTGTAAAAACCTATAAATAAAATCCATCTTTTGAAAAAAATATCCATCATAACACCGTCTTTTAATCAAGGGCAATTTATAGAACAAACGATTGATTCTGTCTTGAGCCAAAATTATAATAATTTAGAATATATTATTATTGATGGAGGCAGCAAGGATAATTCTGTTGAAATTATAAAGAAATATCAAAAATATTTACATTACTGGGTAAGTGAAAAAGATAATGGACAAAGTGATGCTATCAATAAAGGATTAAAATTAGCAACGGGAGATATTTTTAACTGGTTGAATAGTGATGATTACTACGAACCGAGTACTTTCAAAAAAATAAATGAATACTTCACACCAGATGATGTTCTTGTGGTATCTGGCAGAAATAATATTTTAAAAGACAATCTAATTGTCCGAATTTCCTCGGGGTTGTATTTATATAATTCTTTAGAAAAAACAATTGGTAATGCCAAAATAGATCAACCTGGAACTTTCTTTAGAAAGGACGCTATTGACAAAATGGGATTACTAAATCCCTCATTACACTTTATAATGGATAGGGAATGGTGGATTCGATATTTATTATTATTTGGATTAAATGGCATAAAAAAAGTAGATGATGTATTTGTCAATTTTAGAATTCATGATAATTCCAAAACACATAATTTTCAAAAGAGCTTTGTAAGAGAAGGTCTTAATGTTTATTACACGATTGCACACATTTATAATATCCCTGAAGCATTACAGTTTGAAAGACATTTTGAAGTATCTTTAATAGCCGATATTATAAAATTAACCAACATCCCAACACCCATTGTTCGAAAATCTTTACATTATTTTTGGTTACATCAAGGAAATATTTCGTATGCTCATGAC
>ERZ724520.156-NODE-156-length-36641-cov-5.592740_pt1 | contig 36641 bp, 36 predicted proteins | sample MGYA00376053_ERZ724520 | MGnify/ENA primary metagenome ERZ724520 (study PRJEB28724, sample SAMN07190886) | activated sludge metagenome | isolation source: activated sludge of sewage treatment plant in Hong Hong | place: USA: Christiansburg, Virginia | collected...
AAATCAGCTTCAATATTTAAAACTTCGTCTTCATCGATGAGCTCATAATCAGCATCATTCAAATTTGACATTTTTTGCAAAGTATGAGTCATTAAGGGTTCTGGAAAATAGATATCTAATGCAGGATTCTTAAAGTCATTACTTTTATTATAGCTAAATTTATTTTCATCCGTTAGAACAAAAGAATTTTCAGGAAATATTTTTTCCTTTTGAAAACTAACGCCGGCTTCAGAGTCCTTAAGAACTTCACCATAATAATTCAAAAGGTCAAGGAGGGATTTTTTTGATTTAGCAAGTACGATTTGATCATCAACAAATTTAAAAATTGCAACATCGCGATTATCATTAATATAAGCCATTAAAGCTTGGTCTACGTCAATCATAGCGACATTCGCCAAAAAGCCCGCCGACAGTAGTCCGGTCGGAACACCGTAGAATTCTTGTTGATTAATTGCAAAATTATTGTCAAATTCCTCTAAATCGTCAGTATTCCATCCTGAGAGATTAATCGGAAATCGAAACATTTTTTCAATGGTATCAAATAAGATGTGTGTATCATCCCTCTGTGACCCATCATCCCTTACTATATATTTTTTTATAGTAGTAATAATCTTTTCAGGATTGATAGATGGAAAAAACTTTTGATAATCTAATCCCGCCCAAAAAACTTCTTTCTTTTTGCCCTTTTTCCAAAAATCACTTTGAAGAAAAGGATACTCCAAAAAATTATTGTCAAATTCGTTTTGGTAAATTTCTCTTTCAATATCTGTTTCCAAATAATCAGATTTGAAACCAGTATTAAGAGCCATAATTTTTATAGTCATAGAAATATGCCTACGATATAAAGGCCAACTCTGATTCCACTTACGATAATAATTAGCTGAGGAGTTGCGTACAATTCCTTTTTTCATCTGTAGTATACCACCATCTTCTTCAAACCAAGTAGGTACAAAAAGTCTATTCCCATAACTCCAAGAAGGCATCCATGGTTCCAAATAAATACCAATAATATTAGTAATAGCAATCCAAACAATCTGATCAGGTATACTTATTTTAAAGTATTGCCTTATTCTATCTTTGCCATCACTATCATTCTTTTTAGGAAATGGAAGTGGCTCAATTGCATTTGGTTGATAGGTTCCTTCTTTCAACGCAATTCTAATCTTGGAAAGATTGGTAGAAAGATTAGCCTCAAAAGCGGCCAATTCCACAGGATTGTACCATTCGTTTGATTGCTTTAAATAATGATTTAACTTTTTAAAAGCGAGATAGAAGTTCTCTTCATTGAGGAACCTTGATTCGAGATCATTCATATACTAAATATTGAATTTGTGCCACTTAAAGCAATACTGTCTTTCTTAAAACAATTATAAGAAAAATATACCACATAGACAATTAGATATAGAATCAAAAGCATAATATGGAATATTGGTTAATAACTAAATTTAACCTATAACCAGCCAATAAAAAATCGCTAACATATTTGTTTTCGACAAAGTCAAGTCTTCCTCTATATGCAATCGCATATAAAAACACGATTTTCATATAAAACTATATGTATTTACATATAAAACCACTATTCCATATAAAACTATATGCAATTACATATAATTTTATATATTTGTATTATAATTATATGCAAAAGCATATAAACAGCAAAGCGAAACCATGAAAACACTAGCAGCTTTTGTAAAAGAAAAAAGGAATGAAGTCAATCTCACACAGGAGGCATTTGCCGAACGTGCTGGTGTAGCCCTTACGGTAATCCGAAAAATAGAACAGGGCAAGGAAAACCTTAATCTCGAAAAGGCAAATCAGGTACTCAAAATGTTTGGGCATACCTTGGCACCGGTCAACACCAGAGAGTTATCTAAAAATGAAACCGAATGAGACAGGCAGCCATCTATTATAAAGAACTATTGGCGGGTACCCTCACAGAAACTGACGAAGGCGAATATATCTTTCAATACGACAATAATTACGCACAGAACTTTCCTAGTCAGTTCTTAACGTTTGATATGCCGGTAAGTACGAAACCATATACTGATAAACGTTTGTTCGCTTTCTTCGAAGGATTGATTCCCGAAGGATGGCTATTGGACATCGCTTCCAAGAACTGGAAAATCAACCAAAACGACCGTATGGGACTGTTATTGGCATGTTGTCAAAATTGCATCGGAGCCGTAAGTGTACAACCAATACTCAAAGATGATGAATAAGTGTTTATATTGTTACAAGCCCTTGAGTGAAAACGAAAATGATTTTCACGAACACTGTAGTTTGGCATTTTTTGGCACCAAACAGCCTCCCGTTTTTGAGCACACTTTAAAACAAATGGCAGAATTGGCAAAGAATGTGGTCGAGCGCAGCGTAGCCGTTCCCGGCGTACAACCAAAACTATCCTTATCGTTGGTTAGCACTACTATGCAGGACGGCAATAAAGGACGGTTGACTGTCGTTGGCGCATTAGGCGGAAATTATATCTTCAAACCGCCTTCCGAAAATTATCCTGAAATGCCCGAAAACGAACACTTAACAATGCGAATGGCAGAAGCTTTTGGCATAAACACCGTAATGTCAAGTCTAATACGGTTAAAATCAGGAGAACTGGCCTATATCACAAAACGCATTGACCGCACGGCATCCGGAGAAAAAATCCACATGCTCGATATGTTTCAGATTACCGAAGCCGTGGAGAAATACAAAAGCTCAATGGAAAAAGTGGGCAAAGCCCTTGAGGAACATTCAAGCAACACCTTATTAGACACATTGTACTTCTTGGAATTGGCAATTTTCAGTTTCCTTACCGGCAATAATGACATGCACCTCAAAAACTTTTCCATGATCAATTCAGGTGATGCCTGGACCTTGGCACCGGCGTACGACCTCTTGAATGTCGCTATAGTAAACCCCGACGATACAGAAGAATTAGCGCTGACACTCGAAGGCAAAAAGAAAAAACTAAAATGGGAACACTTTGAACGATTAGGTAAAAAATTAGGGCTAAACGACAAACAGCTAAACGGAATGGCAAAACGGTTCCTCAAAAACAAACCCATTGCCTTAGAATGGATAAACAACTCCTTCCTGTCATCAGAATACAAAGAAAAATATAGAATGTTATTGGAGGAAAGATATACTTCACTTTTCAACAAATAAACTAAATTAAGCTTTGGCAAAAAATCATTTTTTTGCCAAAGCTTAATTATAATATTCTGTCAAGTATTTTGCTTCGTTTACTTGACAAATTTAAAAAATAAATGTATCTTTGACTCCATAATTGATTAAGCATGAGTGTTTCAAAAAAAATAGAGGATAAAATCAACAAACTGCCTGTAGGTGATACATTCACCTATCAGGCACTTTCGGTCAGGCCTGATGAATACGCTGCTACTGCAAAATCATTGGAGCGTTTAATTAAAAAAGGAGTCTTGAAGCGTGTTTCTACAGGAGTATTCTATAAGCCAAGGCAAACGGTTTTCGGCGAAATAAAGCCAAGGGAAGAAGATCTTTTAAAAAACTACCTGTTCGAAAACGACAAAAGGATTGCATACATAACAGGTTTAAGCCTTTACAACAGGCTCGGGCTGACAACGCAGGTGCCTAAAGTAATCAAAATTGCCAGTCGCGATAAACGTATTTTTGCTTCTGTCGGAACCCTGAAAGGCAAACCGGTCAAAAGTTATATAGATGTCAACGATAAAAATTATTACCTTTTGGAAATCCTCGATGCCCTGAAAGATTTTAAGCAGATTCCTGATCTCGATAAAAAATCAGGGTTGTTGATTCTGGCAGATAGGATTAGGAATTTAGAGGATAAAGATATAATCCGGATGATAAAATACGCGTTAAAATACCCACCTAGGGTTAGGGCAATCTTAGGGGCTTTGATTGAAAATTTTATGGCAGCCAATCAAATCGGGTTATTAAAGGAAAGCCTCAATCCACTGTCACAATACGAATATAAGATAAATACAGATATTTTACCCAACGCCAATAATTGGAACATACTATGAAATTACACGAAAATAAAGAACTGTACCGGGATGCCATAACAGCCACAGCACAGCAAAAAGGAATTCCGGAAATATATGTCGAAAAAGATTATTGGGTTACACTCGCGCTAAATAGGATATTTACATCCGATATAGGAAAGGAAGCTGTATTTAAAGGTGGTACGGCATTATCCAAATGTTACAATATTATCGAGCGCTTTTCGGAAGATATTGATATGGTAATACTAAGGAATGAAGCAGAAACAGGTAATCAGCTAAAAGCCAAAATAAAAAAGATATCAAATGTGGTAGCCGAAGTTTTGCCCGAAGTTGAAGCTGAAGGCATAACAAATAAAATGGGAATGATACGCAAAACAGCCCATACATATGCTAAAACTTTTGAAGGTCAGTTTGGTCAGGTTCGGGATATCATTATTGTAGAATCAACTTGGCTCGGAAGCTTCGAACCTTACACTACAGCCACAGTTACATCGTTCGTGTCCGAAATGATGAAGGCAAATGGTCAGGAAGCGCTGATTGAGGAATATGGGCTACAGCCGTTCGAGGTGCAGGTACTGAGCTTAGAGCGTACACTCTGCGAAAAAATAATGAGTCTGATGCGGTTTTCATTTACAGAGGATCCTATTACTGATTTAAATAATAAAATAAGGCATGTATACGACATACATAAACTGCTTCAAAATGTTGAGATAAATGATTTTTTCAATTCTCCTGGGTTTGAGGATTTACTGCTGATTGTAGCCAATGACGATGTAATAAGTTTTAAGAACAACAACGGATGGCTCGATAACCATCCCCGTAAAGCCATAATCTATGCCGACATCGAAAACACTTGGGCTCAGATGCGCAATACCTACAACACAACTTTCAGCGATTTGGTGTATGGTGAGCTACCTTCAGAAGAACTGATTTTGGCTAGTTTAAAAGCAGTAAGCCAAAGACTGGAAAAAATCGTTTGGAAAATTAACCGTGAGCCTGCAACATAAGATATTTTAATGCATACTGTTAACCTTTTTCAAAAACCGTTCAACTTCTCTTAGTATATGTTCATCAGCTAATCGGTCAGCTTCAAGAAACCGTTTATGTTCAAGCCGAACCTCCCTGAAAAACAGAAAAACAAATAGTATAAAAAGAAAAATCTCAAAAAATATCGACATCATAAATTAGTGTAGTTTTAAAACGGCATTAGAATCTGGAAGCGAGTGTCAAATATTCGAAGAATTCGTAAAATGAAAAGCTGTTTGAGGCTTTGCCGAGTTCTTTTCATTTAGAATTCAAGAATTAATTTGACCGCTGAAGATTCATAGCCTTGACCTTTTGTTTCTTTTGGGTCAAGCCAAAAGAAAAATAAGTACTTAAAAATTACTTTGCAATTCGGGAATTACACTATTCCATTCGGGAATCCAACACCACACCATTTGCAACCAATAGTACACTCCAATAGATTTGCTCTCAATCAAATCCCAAAAAAGGCGCAAATGAAATTGTTTTCTGAACCCTTACTATCTGAATTAGAGCATCACTTAAAAGTCATCCATTCCGAAACCGAACAACCAATCCAATATGCTGAGCAAGCTATAAAAAGACTAATTACAGTTTTAGAAAAATTAAAAACAACGTTTCTAAACCACCAATTCGAAAACAAATTCGAAGAAATTGATTTTTTCCGGAATATAAAACCACAGTTTGCAGCTAAACTCATTTATTACAATGACATCTATAATATAGAAACCAACAAACCCTTTGGTTCCAAAAAAGCAATCCGCAAATACTACAATGCCGAGTTAACAAAACTGGAAAGCTATTTCACCGAAAATTTAGAATTTTACAGATACTATCGCACCGGGAACCGGAACCTGGATCATAAATATTTCATTCGTGGCAAACACGATGTCCGGCACACACTCGATAGCTTTTACTTTCAGGCAGACCATCGGTTCTCTACGTCACACGATTACAAAGTAGCAAGAATCTTGGCCAACGATACCATAAAAATCTATTTGGAAACGGAGATTTCAAAATTAGAAAATAAAGAAGTCTCAAACGCAACTGCTATGCCTTTTCTCAAAACACAAAAATGGACCGGCTCAAAAGTAGCGTTAGTAGAACTTATCTATGCCTTGCACACTGAAGGTGTTTTCAATAACGGCGCTTCAGAACTTAAAGAAATAACAACATTTTTTGAAGAAGCCTTTGAGGTCGATTTGGGGCAATTCAACCGCACATTCCTTGAAATCCGTGCCAGAAAATCCGAAAGAACAAAATTTCTAAATACACTAAAGGAAAAACTAATTCTAAGGATGGATGATGCCGATGAAAATTAATAATTTTAAAAAAAATAAAGCCCCCTCCCAATTTAGGAGGGGTGGCTAAGCTTTGCTAAGACAGGGTGGTATTTCTCAGCATAACTTATACCTTGCTCTATAAATTTCCTATTTATTCTGTACTATTCCCGTAACAAGTGCCATCGTTACTGCTTTAGCAGAACCATCTTCTGCACCTTCTGTTGAGGCAATAATATTACCGACAAATATTATCCAATCGGGATCAGTATTCTTTTTGGGTTTCTTTCGTGCCATATAAGTAGAGTGTCGCGCAATTGAAGTGGTAATTAACATGATTCTTTTATCATTGGTTGTAAATACAGGATTGGCAATTACTGCATCCTCATATTTTATTACAAAATCACTTAGAACATCCCCATTAAGTTCAGTTGGAAAAAGAACAATAAGGGAATCAATAAAATCAGTCAGACTCAATTTGGCAGCAGGTGTCATAGAACTATTCCAGATTACATCAGCAACACTGGTAGCTACGTGCTCTGTAATATATTGAACACGTTGTTGGGAAACTGCCTGGTAATTGGCATCCTTCATAGCAACAAAGACGCTATTTGAATTTGCGATAGATTCAACCCTATTGATAATTCCGGAAATATCACCCGGAAGGTTCTCATTGGCATAATACGTTTCAAATAGGTCATCATGAAGCTGCCCAACAGCGTCATAAGGATTAGCACTATTTAAGGGTAATAGCTCATTGATTGCCCTGTTTGCATTAGCGTTTGTATCAACTTCCTGATGTGTACTCGAATCATCGGTACAGGAAGTAAAAAAAGTCAAAATAAGTAGGCATGAATATATTTTTTTCATGGTTGTTAATGTTTAAATGTTACTGATTACTTTTTTTCATCAGTTCATTTCGCCCGGGGTAATTTGAACAGTGTTTTTTGGCTTTGCTCATAACAAATCCATTTGAATTCAAGGGCAAAACTAATGGGGTGCTTAGAGCCCCACAAGCCAACTGTTGCATCATTCGGGAATATAAAATAGTGTCATTCCCGAATGACACACACCTAAATTTTGATTAAACAACAACCTTTCAGCGACTTATAAAGCAGTCAGTATATTCCCAAGAAAATTGCCATTTTGAATACGCTTTGTTAGATTATTTTTTTACATTTATTCGCAATTTGTCACCATCGCAATTTTTTAATTAGCGATTTTTCCAGTCCATTAAATGATTAAAAAAAGAAACTTACTTTCAGTAGTATTGCTAATATCATATTGTGCAGTTGCACAGCTACCAGTCAAGAGTAGTGACACACTTACGTCTAAAGATTTCGAATATTTGAGCAATGGATTCAGCTCAAATCTGAATAACCCGTTTAAATCAAAAATATATGCGCAGGCTTGGTTACAGAAAGCCAAAACAGAAAAAGAGAACTATTCTCAACTGGCATTAGCCTATAAAGCATTAATTCTAAGTGCCGAGAAGAAATTTCGCCTTTTATATGCAGATAGTATGGTAGCCGCTGCTAGGCAAACTAAGGACATCGAATTGATTGGATCTGCGTATATGACCAAAGGAATTGTTCAATACGATTGTAAGGAGCAGATAAAAGCGTTGGATAATTACTTGATAGCTGATAAGTATATTTCACAGACAACCAATCAATATCTTATTTATAAAATCAAATACGGTATTGCGCAAACCAAATACTATTTAGGTTTTTATGACGAGGCAATTTCGCTACTAAGGGAGTGCATTGATTACTTTAAGGATGAAAACGACCGGGCATACCTCAACTCTATACATTGCCTAGGATTGTGCTACAATCGTATTGGAAATTATGAATGGAGTACACTCACAAATCAAATGGGTATTGACGAGGGTAAAAAATTAGAAGATACTGGTATGGAATTCTATTTCAACCATTCAGAAGGTGTTAATCAATGTAGTAAAAGGAACTATACCGTTGCAATTAAAAAGCTGACTTCTGCACTGCCGGGTGTTACTAACTTGAAGGATTTTGCAAATGAATCGGTGGCATACTTTTATATCGGTAAATCGTACTGGCAACTCAAACAACAAGAGAAAGCAGTATCCTATTTTAAAAAAGTAGATGCCATATTTGAAAAGGAAAAATACATTCGTCCTGATTTACGCGAAAGCTATGAAATACTTATAGATTACTATAAAAACAAAGGAGACACTAAATCGCAATTATATTATATCAATCAGCTGTTGAGGGTTGATCACGTACTTGGCCAGAATTACAAATACCTGCTACGAAAAATCGTCAAAGAATACGACACAAAAGAGTTATTAAAATCAAAACAGGATATCGAAAATGCAATGACATTCAGAACAATAATTGGTTTTGGTATCATTACTTTAATGGCACTTGTCATACTCTATTTAGTGTACAGGCATTCCAAAAATAAAAGGCTGTTTGAAGAAGTTATGAAACGTGATACTGCCAAACCAGGAATTCTCGATAAAACCAAAGAGGAAGTGGTATTGGCTATCATTACAAAACAGGAAGCAATCAACACTATAGTTCCGGAAATCAATAATAAGCAAGCATCACAGGAAATAAGCCCGGATATTGAAGCAGGCATTTTAAAAAGATTGGAGAAGTTAGAGCAAAACAAAAAGTATTTAGAAAAAGATATGACATTGGTAAAAATGGCTTCATTGCTAAATACCAATACAAAATACGTAACCAAGGTTATTGATAAACACCGCGGGAAAGGCACTATCGATTACATAACCGATTTAAAAAAAGATTACATTATTGAAATTCTCAAAAAGGAAAGTAAATACCGCAACTACACCAACAAAGCATTAGGTGAGGAAGCTGGTTTTGGCTCCACACAAAACTTCACTCGGGCATTCAAAGTTCGAACAGGTATTACGCCAACCTACTTTATTTACAAATTAAAAAAGTCAATAGCCGCGGACTCTTCCCAATAAATTGTACTTTTTTCTTTCACAACTTGTGATTGACTTGTGATTTAAATTAAATCAATCCCCACAATTTTGCACCATAACAATCTAAAACATACGTTATGGCTATCGAAGTAATTACCCGCGAAGACTTAAACGAGTTTCGCATTCTACTACTTTCAGATTTAAAAGAACTATTGAAAGTAAATCCACAACAAACCAAGCAATGGCTCAAATCCGGCGAAGTCAGGAAACTGTTAAACATTTCTCCCGGAACTCTACAAACACTCCGCATCAACAAAACACTTACTTACACTAAAATAGGCGGCATACTATATTACGACAACGCCGATATTGATAAGCTCTTATCAGCAAACAAAGTCACAGCCAACCCAACACTCTTTAAATAAGTTGTCATTCCCGTGACGGCGGGAACACATTTTTAACTCAGCAACTTAGCAACTCCAAAAATGAACTACATAAAACACCTCACCGGCTTTTTTGACAAAGTGGCCAATGATCGGCAATTGAATCCAACACATGTAAGCCTATACATGTCACTGTTTCAATTCTGGAACTATAACCGGTTTAAAAATCCAATCAGTATCTCCCGGGATGAAATTATGCGGATCAGTAAAATCAGTTCAAAAGCTACCTATCACAAATGTCTAAAAGCTTTGCACGCTCAGGGTTATATCAAATACGAACCATCATATAATCCATTCAAAGGCAGCCATGTTTTTTTATTTAATTTTTCCGATGATCTAAAGCCTTTACCAAAAAATACTAGTTCAAATTTTAAACCTGTCGATGAACAAGTTGTAAACAAGTTGCAGACAAGTGATGAAACAAGCCCTGAACTGGTTGATGAACAAGTCGTAGTACCTTATATAAACAATACAAACAATACAAACGATTTAAACATATTAAACAGTGTAAACTTGGGCGAGTCCGAAAAAAAAATAGAAGATGTCAAATTCAGTTTTATAAATCAGGAGGTTGATCCAAAAGAAAAAAGTTCCGGGCAAAAAGAAAAGGTAATTCCGGAATTAAAGGATGTGCTTAACTATTTTCAGGAGCATAGTTTTCCGGAACTCGAAGCCAATAAGTTTTTTAATTATTTCAAAAGCATTGGCTGGCTTGTCGGAGGCAAGACACCAATGGCCAACTGGCACGCTGCAGCAAATAACTGGATGCTTAATGCTGAAAAATTCAGCATTAAGTCCGGTCAGAACCTCAGTGTCTCCGACAATAAAAACTATGCGGAACCTCTTTAACCTCAAATATGAATACAGAACGCTCATATCCGGAAATAATCAGTTGGCTTGAAAAAAAAGGCCAAGAACTATATGGCAATCATTTCAAAATTATAGAAGAAGATCATCCTATAGTATATAAACTCATCGCCTATTTTCTAAAAGACGAGCAGGCATGCTTTCAGCTGGGAATTAACCTCAACAAAGGAATACTAATGTCTGGTCCTGTAGGTTGTGGTAAAACATCACTTATGAGCCTGATGAAATTCTTAACCCCGGTTGAATATAAATTCATCGTCAAACCATGTCGTGACGTCAGCTTTGAATTTATAAAGGATGGTTATGAAGTAATACACAGATACAGTCGCGGTAAATTAGAACAACTCGAGCCGAAAATTTATTGCTTCGATGATTTGGGACTGGAAAATAATCTGAAATACTATGGCAACGAATGCAATGTAATGGCCGAAATACTATTGAGTAGATATGACCTCTACATCAGCCGTCGAATACAAACCCACATTACCACAAATCTTTCCGCTTCCGAAATTGAAGCACAGTATGGCAACCGGGTAAGAAGCCGGATGCGAGAACTTTTCAACCTAATAGCCTACGATAATAACACTAAAGACAAACGCTAAATTTTAAAATTATGAGTAATAAAGCAACAACGCATTTTTGGAAATGGTTTCTTGAACACAAGAATAAATTAAAGAACCTTATGGGGTTGGACTATAAAGAACAAAAACATTATCTGTTTTGGTTGAATTGGCACTTGCAGTTCTATCTTCCTGGTCTTGAATATATAATTGTATTTCCCAAAACGAAGAAAAAAAAGACACATTTGATGATATCAGCTAGAGGGAAACAGGAACTTTTCAATATGGCTATTGAACTCGAAAAAACCGCCCCTAGGTTATGGGATTGGAAGTTCACCGCACTTATCCAACCACGGCAGGATATTGACGATATCGAAGCGGGAATAGACGAACCATACATTTTTCAGGATATAACCCTAAAAACAAGTGAGCTTAAATTTATTCCTTTTGAATATGACGGCGAGAAAAAAATAGATATGATTGTTTACCTGAAGAACTTCACTATTTATTCACAAAATAAAAATTTACCAACTTTGATCAATATTATGCTACAGGATTTGCTCGGCGAAAAATCAATGGCAGAAAATATCAATTTCGTCCAGCTGGCTCAAATGCCCGAACAGGAGGATGACGAACTGATTTACTTATTTGATCTTCAATACTATCTCGATGAAATTAATAAACCAAATTCGAAATTTAGATAACAAATTATCTATTTGGATAGTTTTAAAATTCTTAAAGCACCTTTGCTCACAATTACGAATACAAAAACACCAATAACCAAATCAGGAATTTTAGAATTAGTAAAATATACCAGAACACCAGCTATAATAACCCCAATATTGACAATTACATCATTTGATGTAAATATCATGCTTGCCTGCATGTGAGCTTCTTTACTTTTCGATTTTTGTAGTAGATACAAGCTTATTGCATTCCCAACAAGTGCCAGTAAGGAAATTATTATCATGGTTTGAAATACTGGTACTTCAGTGAAACCTAAAAATCTTCGTAGCACCTCGATAAATCCCAATACTGCCAATATCAATTGAAAATATCCGCTCACTTTTGCGATAAGGGTTTTTCGTGTAAGTGCACCACCTACAGCAAATAAAGCAAGTGCATAAACGATGCTGTCGGCAAGCATGTCCAAACTATCGGCAATAAGCCCCATCGAATTCGAAATAATGCCTGTAACCATTTCCAAGGCAAAGAAAAAAGCATTGATACCTAATACTTGCCAAAGAAGTTTTCTTTGGCAAGTATTGTCTGATTGTTTAATATTATCAAATGTTGTTTCGGTTTTTACTAAACTGCTATTGAGATTTAAGCTGTTAATTTTGTCAGTTATCAGTTCAACATTTCCCAAGTGATATACCTCAAGTTTTCTATTGGGAACATCAAAATTAAGCTGTTGAATTTGTTCGATACCGTTTAGCCTGAATCGTATCAATTGTTCCTCACTGGGACAATCCATTTTTGCTATTTTATAAATACTCTTATACATATCGCTACAGCTTAATTTTAATCCCTGCGTTGATAACAAACCCATCTAACGGAGCATAAATATCCTTAAAAACAGGATTGTCAATCGTTCCGGTATAGATACTGCCAAACCTTGTTTGTCTTGTATTGGTAATATTTTCAAAGTTAGAATAAACAGAAAAATGCTCCCACAGTTTTTCAATCATTATGCCGCAAACCCAATAATTTTTCCCTGTAGAACCATCATTTAGCTTTTGCGGACTGTAATAGTAAGCTTCCAATCCAACTTTCCATTTGTCTTCAATCTCATACATCAAAACATTATTAAGGCGGTGTTTTGCTGTGAGCGGATTTTGGGATTTAATGCCATTTTCGTTAATTAGAGCATCAGTATAAGTATATCCTAAGAATAACTTGAAATCATCATAACCCAATTTAATATTTGTTTCTGCACCTTTGGTAGCAATATGCCCATCAATATTAATAAACTGAAATGTTCCGTTTGAAAGGGGAGTCAATATCAGCGGATTATTAATGCGGGTGTAGAAAAACAATTGATTGATACTAAACGAAATCTCATCGGTTATATTGGTTTTATAGTTAACATCAAAATTGGCTCCATAGCTTCTCTCCAGACTATTAAAATCGCTGTCAATCGGCAGAACATTTTGGTATTGAATCCTTTCACTCTCATCGGTAAATATGGTTGGAGTCTTGTAACCTAATCCGCCTCCAATACGGGAAGAAAGTTTGTTTGTGAGCTTAAACAATACGGATGCTTTAGGTAAAAATGCAAAGCCATAATCAACAATATAATCCCCTCTCAAACCAGTTTCAATATGTAACCATTCTTTAGCCTTTAAAGTATTTTGAACAAATGCACCAAAAGTCACTTGATTGTAGTCTCTCAAAGGGAATGAAGTATTTGACTTTTCTGAAAAGTTATCCGACCAAAGGTTTGCTCCTGTAACCCAATCTGAAATTTTCCCATTGTGTGAATAAGTAATTTCTGAAAAAGTACTGTTCTGCATACCATCAAACGTATAATTTGGAATAGAAATTACACGATTAAAATTGTTTAAACTGTTGCGGAAAGTCAAACGGTCATTCTCATTCAATTGATGTGTAAAGGTTAGTTGAGTGCTAATCCTACGGGTATCATTTTTTTCAAAATAAGCCCCTGTATTACCTCCATCTTTAATGTAATCTATATTTCCTCCAATACGATTTTCAAAGGCTGTATTTAACCCAAAATCAAGCTTGGTTTTGTCGTTGAAATATACAAATAGCTTCGGGTTAATATTGAATCTCTCAAATTTAGGAATGGCTGTCAGTTTAATATCGGCAGGGTCATACGGTGCATTTCTATTATGAGAAGCAAACAGTGTTAGACCTACCTTTTTAAAACGTTGAGAATAGAATCCATTGATGTCAAGTCCTAATGCTGACGTACCATTGATATGAAAACGCAATTCCCTTTCGGCAGATGGTGTTTTTGAAATCAAGTTTACTAATCCAGCAATAGCCCCACCACCGTATAATGTGGAAGCCGATCCTTTAATAATTTCAACTTGTTTTAAATCCAGTGGTGGGGTTTGCAAAAGGCCCAATCCACTCGATGCGCCTGAATATAAAGGAAATCCGTCTTTAAGGATTTGCGTATATCTTCCGTCAAGTCCTTGTATGCGAATAGATGAATTGGCTGATGTGGCAGAGGTTTGCTGTGTTTGGATACCTGTACTTTCATTCAGTAACATTCTTATATCACCAGGTTTCATATTGCCTTTTTCCTCTAATTCTTCACCTGCGATAAATTCAACCCTCGTAGGAATATCCCTGATAGTTCTACTGCTTCGAGTTGAAGTAATGACAACCTCCTTCATTTCTTCAACTTCCGACTCTAAAAAGACTTCCAAATCATCATTATTAGGAAGAGGAAAAACTAATGTTATGGTTTTGGTTTTATAACCTATTGAAGAAAAATTTAACTTTTGTTCTCCATCTGCAATGTTTTCAATAAATATTTCACCGTTATCATCCGAGACATACCTGTTTATACTGTTAATAGTTACTGATACACCTGAAATTGGCTCTTTTGTTTGTTCACTTTTGATAATTGCTTTCAAACTATTTTGTGCTTGAGCACTCCCGACAATAAATACTGTCAGGATAATAAAAAAATATTTTTGCATGATTTATTTGCTTAATGTTTATATATAGATTTTAATACAGAGATAGTAAAATCATCTGTTGGACCGGTAAAAATTACCAGTATAAAACATTATGCTTTTTTAGGCGGTTGCCAAATTTTACAAAAGAAATCAGAATGAAAAGGGCTGTTATAAGAAACCGGAAGTTCAATAGTAGTATTTGGAATAGGTTTAATAATCAACAATGATGATGTAAAATTGAAGACAAAACCAATACAAGTTCCACAGGAATAAAAGGGAGAACAGTTACCATTACAGGTATCATCACATTTACGTGAATGGTCATCACATTGTTTTTCAATCTGATGCTTTACCTCATTATCATAAGCATAGCAAGGCAATGTCGAAAGAATCACTACAATAAATGACAATATGGAGACCATTACTTTCATATTGCAAATATATTATTTTATGTAGTTAATGTAGTATTGTTTTAATATACTTTTAATCCTGCGCTTATACCACCCAAAAGGGTAATAATACAACTATACATAAAATGCTGATGTTTTTCGATTAATTTAGCTTTAACATATTTTTAATTATATTTTGATTATATTTAGCTATATTTGTGCTGATAATTTTTCAAATGAGAAGATACCACTTTATATTTTTAGTTTTATTAGGCATATTCCTTATGCCTGATAATGCTATAGCTTGTGGTAGTGGTAAAGAAAAACACGCTTGTAAAAAAGAAGTTTCTTCTGCTAAAAAAGAAAAAAAGAGTTGTTGTGAAAGCAATGGCAAGTCAAGTAATGACAACAAAGGTTGCGAAGGCAATTGTGGTCATTCAAAATGTGGTTGTACTTCAACGTGTCCAACTTCTTCGGTAAGTTTTTTATCAGAAATTAATTTTAAAGTTAATATGTTTAACTATTCTTCAATCGGAAAAGTTAAATTTTCATATGCAACACCATCAGTCTCCGATGGTTTTTATTCCATTTGGCTAATCCCTAAAATAAGCTAAATCCAATTTTTGACAGCCATAAGTGTGTCAAATTCATAGCGTTTTGCTATCCAATTTACAACAGTTTTAGAATACATTTTGCTATACCATTATTTGGTTTGCATTTCTATTTCTTTCGCAACTGTTATTTATTCAAATTTATTTTATCAATCAATCAAGGTAAAACACTTTGATTACTAACATTATTTAAAAATGAAAAGCTCATTTATAAAAATAATGGTAGCAGCTCTAATGTTGCTATCAACTTCTATCAACGCACAAATAAAAAATGAAAAAATAGAAACAGTTAAAGTCTATGGTAACTGTGGAATGTGTGAAACTAAAATCGAAAAAGCAGGAAGTATTAAAAAAATTGCTAAAGTCGATTGGAACCAGGAAACCCAAATGGCAACATTAACTTATGATGCTAGTCTAACAAATCAGGATGAAATACTTAAAAGAATTGCGTTAGCAGGTTATGATAGCGATAAATTTCTAGCTCCTGATGAGGTTTACAATAGCCTTCACGGATGTTGTCAATACGATAGAGTAGCAAAAGTTCCTGTAAAAAAAGAAAACATAACTACTGCTAATACCGATGACCATTCCAATCATGGAAACCATTCTGAAACAACTACTAATGTAATTCAAAATGAAAATCAATTAAAAGCTGTATTTGATAATTATTTTTTATTGAAAGATGCTTTGATAACTTCTGATGGAACCAAAGTAGCTGCAACTTCAAAAGAACTTTTAACAGCTGTAAATAATGTCAAAATGGACAAGCTTGATATGGAGGTGCACATGGTTTGGATGAAGGTTTTAAATCCAATAAAAGAAGATGCAGAACACATTGCTGATACAAAAGATGTAAAACACCAACGTGATCATTTTACCACATTATCAAAAGACATATACGCATTAATTAAGGCAACAAAATACGAAGTACCGGTTTACTTTCAATTCTGCCCAATGTATAACGATGGTAAAGGTGCCAATTGGTTAAGCAAAGAAAATGCAGTCAAAAATCCGTATTATGGTTCCATGATGTTAAGTTGTGGTAAAACAGTTGAAACAATTAAATAAGTATGATGAAGAAAATTATATTAGTGTTTTTTTTAATTGCTACAGTTACAAACTCCAAAGCTCAAATTAAAATCGGCGATGCCATACCATCAATTACATTAAAAAGTAATACTAATAATGAGGTTGATGTAATATCATTTAAAGGTAAATATGTACTTGTCGATTTTTGGGCTTCTTGGTGTGCACCGTGTAGATTAGGAAACAAAAAGTTAGTAAAACTTCACAACGAAGTGAGTTCAAATACCGTCGAAATTATCGGAATATCAATCGATACCGATAGAAACAAATGGTTAAAAGCGATAGAAAAAGATAAAATTAAGTTTACGCAATTAATAGACCCAAAGGGATTTGATGCCAATGCAGCTTTACAGTTTGGAGTTGATGAATTACCATCCAAATATCTATTTAATCCCGAAGGTATTCTAATTGCTAAAAATCCATCAGAGGAAGAAATAATAAAATTAATAAAATCATAAAATGAAAAAAGTATATATAATGATAGCATCAATAGTTTTGATGTTCTCAATAAAAAGTAATGCACAAATCGTAAAAGCCGAAATTAGAGCCACTGGTTTAACCTGTTCAATGTGTTCCAATGCCATCAATAAACAGCTAAAAAGTATGCCGGAAGTGATTAATGTAGAAACCGATTTAAATACAAATACGTTTACCGTAACACTAAAAGAAGGTAATGGTTTAAGTCCAAAAGTATTTAAGGAAAAAGTCGAAAAAGCAGGTTTTTTTATCGGTTCATTAGTAGTCACTGCAAAACCTGAAACCATTGCTAAAAACACATATATTTTGGTTAATGACAAAAAAAGCAATGCTTCAGAAGTACAATTTCAAGTGGTTGACAAAGGATATGTAACGGAAAAGGAATTCAAAAAACTATCCAAATCATATAAGAATATCGAAACCTACGCTTCAAACAACGAAGAAGATTTTCACATTAAAATGATAAACTAATGAGAAAGGTCATTTTATTGTTTGCAGTCATCAGTTGCCAAACCATTTTTAGCCAAGAATTATTTGTAGTAACCGATCCAGCTAGTAATGTTCCAGCAAATTCTTTGGCGGTAAATGTGATGCAATCAGCATTTAAAGAAAAATTCGAACCAGGTTACAATTATCATTTAATGCCAGAGGTAACGTATGGTATAAATAAAAATTTGATGGTAAGAGGTTCAGCTTTTATCAGCACAAGAACTAATGCGTTGTATGCCGAAGGTGGCGGTTTTATGGCAAAGTATAGGTTTTATTCCGAAGATGATTTGAATAGTCATTTACGTTTGGCTGCATACGGAAGATACAGTTTCAATCGTGCCGACATCCATCAAGAACAAATAGAAATTCAAGGGCACAATACTGGTTTTGAAACAGGAATAATAGCTACAAAATTGGTAAAAAAAATAGCGATTAGTTCATCGGTTAGCTTTGAAAAAGCACTGGACAACCAACCAAATTATCCTTTTCCGGATAACATTGGCGACAATGCTACCAATTACACATTATCTTTTGGAAAATTAATGTACCCAAAAAAATACACTAGTTTCAAACAAACCAACATCAATCTAATGGTTGAATTTGTCGGACAAACCATCAATGAGAATGGTAAATCCTATTTAGATGTAGTTCCTGCAATACAATTCATTTTCAACAGTCAAGCGCGACTAGATTTTGCCTACCGACAAGAGTTAATGAGTTCAATGGTTCGTTCAGCTCCAAATGGATTTTATTTCAATCTGTATTATACATTTTTTGATTTAAAAAGTAAAAAATAATTTTAAAAACATAAACTATGAAAACACTTATTATAACTGCTATTTTAGCAATCACTTTAATTTCTTGCAATAATAAAAACAACGAAAAAGAAAGTTCTAAAACAGAAACTTCTACAAATTCTAACGAGCTATTTGCTTGTTCGATGCACCCAGAAATAACAGGTAAAAAAGGCGAAAATTGTTCTAAATGTGGAATGGAATTAACAGAACCAGTTGCTCAAGCTAAGTCAGAATACAGCCATAATGACGGACTTAACGAACATAAAGACACTACAAAACTGAAAACTAATGAAGCTGAAAAAGAAGTGGTTGAAGCAGAAATTGCTAAATCACCATTTTCAATAAAAGAAATAGTTACAAACTATTTAAAAATTAAAAATGCACTAACAAAAGATGATGCTAAAACTGCGGCAATTGCTGGAAATTCATTATTCAAAGTTATGGCTTCAACCAATACAAATGCTTTAACACCAAGTCAGAAAAAAGAGTATATAGACATTGTTGATGATGCCAAAGAACATTCGGAACATATAAGTAAAAATGCAGGTAAAATTGACCATCAGAGAGAACATTTTGCAATTCTTAGCAAAGACATTAATGATTTAATTAAAATGTTTGGAACTGATCAAAAGCTGTATCAAGATTATTGTCCAATGTACAATGATGGTAAAGGTGCACTATGGATTAGTGAAACCAAAGAAATTAAAAACCCATTTTATGGTTCCCAAATGTTGACTTGCGGTAGTTTGAAAAAAACACTTTAAAATGAAACGCAAATTGAAAAAGATTGCATTAGTATTCTTTTTAGTGTTTGTAGCCATTCAATTCTACCAACCAAAACAGAATATAAGTAATTCGTTCGATATTGGGAAAAACTTTGCAAACAATTATAATGTGCCACCATCAGTTCTCAATTCATTGCAAATAGCTTGTTATGACTGTCACAGTAACAACACCAAATATTTGTGGTACGATTACATTCAACCAGCTAGAATGTTTGTAGAAACACATATTACTGATGGGAAAAAAGAGTTAAACTTTAATGAATTTGGTAGTTATTCGAATCGAAAACAACAAAGTAAGTTAGAAGCGATAAGTAAGCAAATAAAATCAGGTGAAATGCCTTTGAGCTCCTATACAATATTACATCACGATGCAGCTCTTAATGAAACACAAAAACAAGAAATAATCACCTGGATTAATTCAATAAAAGAAAACAGTTTATCTAAAAATTAAGGAAGTATGGTAGAAAAACTAATAACATTCTCACTCAGAAACAGAGCAATTGTGCTGTTGGTTTCTGCATGTTTATTTGCATGGGGAATCTATAGCGTAAGACAAAACCCTATAGATGCAATTCCTGATTTATCCGAAAATCAGGTAATTGTATTTACAGAGTGGATGGGCAGAAGTCCGCAGGTTATCGAAGCCCAAGTAACATACCCTTTGGTTTCCAACTTACAAGGAATCCCTAAAGTAAAAAACATTCGTGGAGCATCTATGTTTGGGATGAGTTTTGTCTACATAATTTTCGAAGATGATGTTGATATCTATTGGGCAAGAACTCGGGTTTTAGAAAGACTTAACTATGCACAACGATTATTACCACAAAATGTAGTTCCATCCTTAGGTCCCGATGGTACAGGTGTAGGTCATGTTTTTTGGTACCATTTGGAAGCTAACGGAATGGATCTTGGGGAACAACGTGCCTTACAGGATTGGTATGTGAAATTTGCGCTGCAAACTGTTCCCGGTGTAGCAGAAGTAGCTTCATTTGGTGGTTTTGAAAAACAATACCAATTGGTTTTAGACCCTTTAAAAATGCAATATTATAACGTCAGCATGATGGAAGTAATGAATGCTGTTAAAGCGAATAACAATGACGTTGGCGGCCGAAAATTTGAAATGAGTAACATGTCTTATATCATCAGAGGTTTGGGTTACATAAAAAACATTAAAGATGTAGAGGATATTTCGATTAAAAATTACAATTCTATTCCTGTGAAGGTAAAAGACATAGGTTCAGTACAAATGGGTGGAGATTTACGCCTTGGAATTTTTGACCAAAACGGAACTGGGGAAGTCGTAGGCGGTATAGTGGTAATGCGTTACGGCGAAAATGCTGATAAAGTCATCAAAGCGGTTAAAGCAAAGATGAAAGAAGTTGAAAAAGGATTGCCCGAAGGAGTGAAATTTAAAACTTCCTATGACAGAAGCGAGTTAATCGAAAAAGCTATTGAATCTGTCAAGGGAACACTTATAGAAGAAATGATAGCAGTTTCACTCGTTATCTTAATTTTTCTGTTCCATTGGAGAAGCGCCCTTATAATCTTAATTCAACTTCCTATATCCGTAGCAATTGGCTTCATATTGCTTGAAGCATTTGGTATTTCATCTAATATTATGTCATTAACCGGTATTGCACTCGCTATTGGAGTTGTTGTGGATGATGGAATTGTAATGGTTGAAAACGCCTACAGGACAATCTCAGAGAAACAAGAAGAAATGATTGATAACAAGTAAATTGGTATGATGATAGAAAAAATTAAAAATTTATTTAAAAAGGAACACGACCCTTTATCCTCTGATGAAAAACTTCAACTAATTGAAAAATCATCAAAGTTAGTAGGACCGGGTGTTTTTTACTCAACACTGATCGTAATTGCGTCTTTTCTACCGGTTTTTTTACTCACAGGTATGGAAGGAAAATTATTTAGTCCCTTGGCTTGGACAAAATCATTCATTCTAATCGTTGATGCTTTTTTAGCCATTACACTCACACCGGTGCTTATAAGCTTTTTATTAAAAGGTAAACTTCGTCCTGAGAATAAAAACCCAATCAATAAAAAACTGGAAAGTGTATACACTCCTATTTTGGTTTTTTGTTTGAAATGGAGGAAAACGGTTTTAGGAATTAATGTAGTAGCTTTACTAATCGGTTTAGTCATGTTTACTCGTTTAGGTTCCGAGTTTATGCCACCATTGGATGAAGGTTCAGTACTTTTCATGCCGGTTACCTTGCCCGATGTTTCAAACTCGGAAGTAAAAAGAATATTGCAGGTTCAAGACAAATTGATAAAATCAATTCCCGAAGTAGACCATGTATTGGGAAAAGCTGGTAGAGCCAATACTGCTACAGATAATAGCCCTATTAGCATGATTGAAACCATCATTTTATTAAAACCTCAAAGTGAATGGAGAGAAGGAAAAACAAAGAATGATATTATAACCGAAATAAATAATAAACTCCAAATTCCGGGAGTAACCAACGGCTTTACGCAGCCTATCATTAATAGAATAAACATGCTATCTACTGGTATTCGAACAGATGTTGGAATTAAAGTTTATGGAGAAAGTTTAGATACCATTAATGCACTATCTCAAAAAATCAAAAAAGCACTCGAAGGTACTTCGGGTGTAAAAGATTTGTATGCGGAGCCAATAACTGGTGGAAGGTACATTGACATTGAGCCAAAGAGGGAGCTTTTGGGCAGATACGGCCTTTCAATTGACGATATTAATGCAGTTGTTGAAGCAGCTATCGGAGGAATGAAACTGACAACTACAATTGAAGGACGACAACGCTTCTCTGTAAATGCAAGATATGCACAAGAATATAGAAACAGTATTGATGCACTGAAAAAATTGCAAGTCCAAACGATGCAATATGGCCCAATTCCTTTAGAAACCATTGCAGAGGTAAAAATAAGCGATGGGCCGCCTATGATAAATAGCGAAAATGCCATGCTTCGGGGAAGTGTGCTGTTTAATGTACGTGATCGAGATTTAGGTAGTACTGTGAAAGAAGCTCAGAAAAAATTAAATTCAATGATGTCTAAAATGCCAAAAGGATATTACATTGAATGGAGTGGCCAGTGGGAAAATCAGTTGAGAGCCAATAAAACGCTAAGCATGATACTACCAATTGTGGTGATAATTATCTTCCTTATTTTATATTTTACTTACCACTCCATGAAAGAATCCCTCATTACAATGATAACAGTGCCTTTTGCTTTAATCGGTGGTGTTTTTATGGTCTATTTCTACGGAATAAATTTATCTGTTGCGGTTGCGGTTGGTTTTATTGCCCTCTTCGGAATGGCCATTGAAACAGCTATGTTAATGACGATCTATTTAAATGAATCGATGAACAAAATGGTCGAAAAACATGGCAATAGTTCACAAACAATTACTGAAGACATATTAAAACAATATATTGTCGATGGCTCAGCCAAAAGGTTAAGACCAAAACTAATGACGGTTTCTGTTTCTTTATTTGGTCTTATTCCGATACTTTGGGCAACAGGTACAGGTGCCGATGTAATGTTACCTATCACAGTTCCTCTTATTGGTGGGACAATTACTTCTACAATTTATGTATTATTAGTAACTCCTATTGTTTTTGAAATGGTGAAACTTCACGAATTAAAAACTAAAGGCAAAATAGAACTTATAGATGTTAAAGAATAAATATTATATCGTTATAAGCTTTTTGATTTTAAGCTTTACAATTGCTAATGCACAGATTGTTTCACTGGATAATATCTTGAGCACAATCAAAACCGATAATCCGCAGCTAAAAATGTATGATGCCGATATCCAAAGTATGGATGCTGCTGCAAAAGGGGCTAAAAGCTGGATGGCACCTCAAGTAGAAACCGGTTTTTTTATGACGCCCTACAATACCAAAATGTGGAAAGCAGATGATATGAGTCCTGGCATGGGCAGTTATATGATTGGAGTCTCACAAATGATTCCCAATTCAAAAAAACAAAATGCCGAATACAAGTATATGAACGCAATGTCATCTGTTGAAAAAGAAAACAAAAATTACACTTTAAATCAGCTTTATGCTATAGCCAAGACAAATTATTATCAATGGCTTGTACTAAACAAAAAAGTCAAAGTGGCCAATGATAACTTACTACTCTTAAAATACATGATAAAAAGCATGGAAATAAGATACCAGTACAATATGGATAAACTCCCCACTTATTATAAAGCAAAATCTCAATATAATGAGTTAGAAAGTATGATTATAATGCTTCAGAATGATATTTCACAAAAAAGAATTATGCTCAACACTCTAATGTCAAGAGATAAAAATATGGTGTTTGAAATTGAAGAAGCATTCGAACTAAAGGAATACAATTCACAACTATTGGACACCTCATCAATTTCCAAAAACAGAAGTGATATAAATGCCATCAAAAGAACCATGGAAGTAAACCAACTGAAAATTGATGCAGAAAAATCAAAATTTCTACCCGAATTTGGAGTTAAATATGACCACATGTTTGCTTTTGGACAACAGCCACAGCAATTCTCACTAATGGGCATGATGACTATCCCCATGCCTTGGTCAACAAAAATGAACAAAGCCAATATCAGTAGCTTTCAAATTAAAAATGAAAGTCTCAATTGGCAAAAACAAATGATTTTAAATGAAACAGTTGGAATGATTTCGGGCATGAATACAGAGCTTTCTAACCTCAATAAACAATACAATATCTCCGAAAAAAGCATCATCCCTTCATTGCGCAAAAATTATGATACCGCCGTTTTGGCTTGGCAAAATAACACTGGTGATTTGTTCATTGTCTTAGACGCATGGGAAGCTTTGAACATGGCCCAAATGGACGCTCTCGACAAATTGCAGTCCATACTAAACACTCAGGTCGAAATCGAAAAACAACTCGAAATTAAGTAACTATGAATAAGTATATAAAATATGGTTTGATTCTAGGTATAATAGCAATAATCGGTTCTGCTATTTATTTCTATGTCATAAAACCTGAAGTACATGACGCAAGCTCTCATCAAAACGTTGTCTATACCTGTTCAATGCATCCGCAAATTATTAGAGATAAACCTGGAAACTGCCCTATTTGCGGAATGACTTTAGTAAAAAAAGTAATTGACAATCATGCTATTGAAGATTATAATATTGAAAATGTCATCAAGCCAACAGATAACTTTGTAGTGGGTAAATTTCAAACTATAACAGCAATAGATTCAACTTTAAGTGGTGAAATCAATCTTCCTGGCACTGTCGCTTATGACCCAAATTCAGCGGTAAATATTGCAGCAAAAATAAGTGGCCGAATTGAAAAAATATATGTGAATTTTAAATACCAACGAATTAATAAAGGACAAAAATTATTTGATTTATATAGCCCTGAACTTTTAACTGAGCAAGAAAACTTTATTTATTTACTTTCAAATGATATTGATAACAGCTCAATTATTGAGGCATCAAAACAAAAGTTGTTGCTTTACGGTATGACTCAAAATCAAATAAGTGCTTTAGCTAATTCAAAAAAAGCCAATCCTAAAATAGCCATTTACAGTCCTTCTAATGGAATTGTCATAGGGTCAGAAACAATGGTTACTCCATCAAATTCTGCAATGCAAAGTATGAATAACAGTACTGAAAAACTTGAGTTAAAAGAAGGAAACTATGTCAAAAAAGGAGAAGTTGTGTTTAAATTAGTAAATACTGATAAAGTTTGGGGAGTATTCAACATTACTCAGGAAAGCAGCAGTTTTATTGAAGTCAATCAAGCCATTAAAATAACTTCTGAACTCAATGCTGAAGAATCAATAGAAGCGAAAATAAATTTTATTGAAACACAATTTAATGCTACCGACAAAACCAATAGAATTAGGGTTTATTTAAACAACAATACACTCAAATTGCCGATAGGTTTGAGATTGCAAGGTATTATAAAAACACGGTCAATTAGCGGTCTTTGGATACAAAAAAACGCATTGGTAAGTACAGGTAATAAAAAAATTGTTTTTGTTAAATCTCACAATGGTTTTAAAGCAACACCGGTAAAAACAGGGTTTGAACTGAACGGTTATATTCAAATCATTAAAGGTATTTCTGTTAGTGATACTATTGCAAAAAATGCACAATATTTAATCGATAGCGAAAGCTTTATTAAAACGGAGTAAGTATGAAAAATTTAAATCAAATAGGCATCTTTTTATTGCTTTCCCTAATATTTACAGCTTGTAATTCTTCTAAAAAAGAAGACCATTCTCAGCATGAGAATAAAAAAGAAGACCACTCTCAACATGATAAAAATAAAGAAACTACTTTTTATACATGTTCTATGGATCCTCAAGTAAAAGAAGATAAACCCGGCAAGTGTCCTATTTGCCACATGGAGTTAACACCCATAAAACAGGATGATAGTGAGGTTAACCAAATAAGTTTAAGTAAACAACAAATTCAACTTGGTAATATCACAACTCAAGTTATAGGACAAACACAAAACAATTTAGAACAAAACTACACAGGTGTTTTAACATTCAATCAAGAAAAATCTAAAACCTTTTCTTCAAAAGCAATGGGTAGAATTGAAAAATTATATTTCAAATCCACTGGTGATTACCTATCCAAAAACCAGCCTGTCTTTCAATTATACAGTGAGGATATTGCAATAGCAAAACAAGACTATTATACAGCATTTAAACAACTGGAAATGCCCGGTAATTTTGGAAAAAACGCAAAAAATATAATGAATGCCGCCAAACAAAAACTCTTATTCTATGGTTTGTCCAATACTCAAATTGAGAATATTAAAAGTAATAAAGATGTTTCCCCATATACCACATTTTATAGCACTGTCAGCGGCACAGTTTCAGAAATAAGTACTGCTGAAGGAAGCTATATCATGGAAGGCGAACCAATCATCAAAGTAACTGATTTGAATAAACTCTGGCTTGAAACACAAGTTAATATCAACTACTTCAAAAGCCTCAAAATAGGCCAAATTGCTACAATAACATTTGTCGATTTCCCTGATAAATCAATAAGCGCTAAAATCTCATTTATCAATCCTGAAATAAACCCGGAAACCCGTTTACTTTTGATTCGATTTGAAGTCCCAAATCAAAATCTAATTTTAAAACCGGGAATGCAGGCCATTGCAAAATTGATGATTTCCGGCGGTAAAGGAATATACATTCCCACCGATGCAGTAATTAGAGAAGAAAACGCATCCTACATCTGGGTAGAAAAAAAACCGGGTGTTTATGAAAATCTAATGGTAGAAACAGGAATTGAAACTAATGGACTGATAGAAATCAAAACAAAAATTGCCAATGGTCAAAAAGTAGTGATAACGGGTGCCTATGCCATCAATAGCGAATATAAATTCCGCAAAGGCAGTAACCCGATGGAAGGAATGAAAATGTAATTTAAATAGTAAGAATGAACAATTTTAATCAAATAATACAGCAATACAAAAACGATACAGAGAGTGTTTATAATACTTGGTTTGTTGACAATGACCAACGGTTAAAGGCATTCAGAACTATCCGCCGCGGAATTATTCAGGTTGTTGAAGATATCAAAAACAAATCATTCCCAAACGATTTTAAAAATAGCAGCTTAGAATTTGTACTGAATTGCATTGCCGAGCAAAAACAGGTATTTGTTGGGGTTTCACATCCTTTTTATTGGAAACCAAAACTCCGAATTCCTGATATCTATGAAAATCAAACCAATAAAATTGCTTTTGGCCAATTCTTAGAAAATTGTATTAACGCAAAAAATGAAGAACAGGTACTTAAAGAAATTGTTAAACTGGACGAATTACGCATCAAAGGATTGGGGCCGGCCGTTGCCAGTATTTTGTATTTTTTGCACCCAACGTGGTTTCCTCCTTTCAACACGGCAATTGTAAATGGTTTTAATTTTTTATTCAAGGATAAAAAAAAATTGGGGAGCTGGAGTGAATACTTAAAAATTAGAGAGACACTACTGGAAACAAATTCAAAATTCAAATCGGAACTATCCAATGATTTAGGTGCAATCGCAGGATTGTGTTTTGAAATTGGGACTCAAAAAATGCTCATAGGAAATGATGATTATCTGAGTGAAGAAGAGCGTCATAAATTCGAAAAAAACATAGTAAAACGCCAAAAAGAAATTATCGAAGAAAAAAAAGAAGATAATCTGCATAGTGAAATGCAATACCATCTATTGAAAATTGGGGCATCATTAGGATTCGATGTTACACCGGCAAGTAATGATAAAAGCAAAGCTTTCAACGGACAAAATTTTTCTTTTATCTCTATAAATAAATTCCCTGAATTACCTTGTGACAAAGACACTCAGAACACCATCAAACTCATAGATGTTTTATGGTTTGAAAAAGGAACTGACAACATTATCGGAGCATTTGAAGTAGAAAAAAGCACTAGTATTTACTCTGGGATTTTGCGTCTTTCAGATCTTTATTTCAGTATTTCTGATGGTGATGAAGTATTTTATATCATAATCCCTGACAGTCGCGAAAAAGATGTCATTCAGCAACTCAATAGACCTGTTATAAAAAATTCAAAAATGAATATTAAATACATTCTCTTTTCAGAACTAAGAACCAATTGTGATGCAATTTGCAAATTCGGTACAGACCATTCGATCATGGATAAAATAGCAAAAACAATTTAATAACTCAATGATGAAGCTACACATTAAAAATATGGTATGCAGCCGCTGCAAGATAGTAGTAAAATCTGTATTTGAAAATATGGGCATCAATCCTGTTTCAGTTGATTTAGGTGAAGTTGAATTGAAAAATGACATTCAGGAAATCCAAAAAAACGAATTATTAAAAAAGCTTCATGCTGTAGGCTTTGATTTGATTGATGATAGGAAAAGCAAAACTATCGATAAGATTAAAACATTGATTATTGATTTGGTTCAAAATAAAAACAATCATTTAAAAACAAATCTATCCGAGTTTCTATTCCAAGAGCTACACCAAGACTATAATACCTTGAGCAACCTCTTTTCCGAAGTAGAAAACACAACAATTGAAAAATACTTCATTAATCTGAAAATTGAGAAAGTAAAAGAGTTGATCATCTATGATGAATTATCCCTAAGCCAAATAGCTTACTCTTTAAACTATAGTAGCGTTTCACATTTAAGTAATCAATTCAAAAAAGTAACCGGCTTTTCACCAACACACTTTAAGAATATAAAAACCATTAAACGAAAGCAAATCGAAGACTTATAAATCTTGCAAATCAAACCCAAAATTTTGCAAATGCAAAAAGCAGTTATGATAGAAATTTGTATTAAAATAATATAAAAAATGATACATACTTACAGCATTACCGGAATGACTTGCGATGGTTGTCGCTCTAAAGTCGAGAAAGCATTGAATACTATTGATGGTATTGAAGCAAAAGTTTCATTAAGCCCACCAGTGGCCATAATTACTATGGACAAACACATTCCAACATCAAAGTTGCAGGAAGCACTGACGACTGTTGGAAAATACACCATAGAAATGAGCAATGATAAAACTACAGAAGATACTACAACTAATGAATCCGCTGCAAAGTCATGTTGTTCTACTCATGAGCATAATTATAAAAAAGAGGCTGTTATACCAACCAACGCCGCTGGTAAATATTATTGCCCAATGCATTGCGAAGGCGAAAAAGTCTATGACAAAGCGGGCGATTGTCCTGTGTGTGGAATGGATCTAGTCAAAGCACCTGAACTAACCGTAAACAAGACACTATATACTTGTCCAATGCATCCCGAAGTAATTAGTGAAACTCCGGGTTCCTGTCCTATATGCGGTATGGATTTAGTACCAATGGAACCAAGCGAAAGCGAAGACCAAAGGACTTATAAAGATTTGGTTAAGAAAATGAAAATAGCAGTTGTGTTTACAGTTCCCATTTTCGCCATTGCCATGATTGAAATGGCACACAATAATCCTTTATTGCAACTAATGGATGCGGACAAATGGAACTGGGTACAGCTTATTTTATCTCTTCCTGTTGTTTTTTATGCCTGTTGGGTATTTTTTGTCCGCGCCTGGAAATCAATTATTACTTGGAATCTGAATATGTTCACACTCATCGGAATTGGAACGGGAGTGGCATTTTTATTTAGTTTAGTCGGAATGTTTTTTCCGGATATTTTTCCAAGTGAATTCAAAACAGAACACGGAACTGTATTATTATACTTTGAAGCAACAACAGTTATTCTGACTTTAGTTTTGTTAGGACAATTACTCGAAGCAAGGGCACACAGCCAAACCAGCGGAGCTATCAAAGAATTATTAAAACTTGCGCCAACTGAAGCTACTTTGGTTATTGATGGCGGTGATAAAGTAATATCAATCCACGACATCAAAAAAGGCGATTTATTGAGAGTAAAACCCGGAGATAAAATTCCTGTTGACGGTAAAATAACCGATGGGGAAAGCAGTATAGATGAAGCCATGATTACTGGTGAGCCAATACCGGTTGATAAAAAGAAAGGCGATAACGTAATTTCCGGAACAATAAACGGAAACAAATCATTTGTGATGATAGCCGAAAAAGTAGGTTCCGAAACCTTGCTATCTCAAATCGTGCAAATGGTAAATGATGCCAGTCGTTCACGAGCTCCAATTCAGAAATTAGCAGATAGTATCTCCAAGTACTTTGTGCCAATTGTGGTCATTATATCGGCAATAACCTTTTTTGTTTGGGCAAAATTTGGTCCCGAACCAGCATTGGTGTATGGCTTTATAAATGCTATTGCTGTATTAATTATAGCCTGTCCTTGTGCTCTGGGTCTGGCAACTCCCATGTCAGTAATGGTTGGTGTTGGCAAAGGAGCACAATCAGGCGTTTTGATAAAGAATGCTGAGGCTTTAGAGAACATGAATAAGGTTAATGTTTTAATTACCGATAAAACAGGAACCATCACCGAAGGAAAACCATCTGTCGAAAAAATTTATGCATCCAATAACAACGATAGTGACTTATTGCAAAGCATTGCTTCCTTAAACCAATATAGTGAACATCCATTGGCACAAGCTGTGGTAATTTATGCCAAAACAAAATCCATTTCTTTAATCGAAGTAAAAGATTTTGAAGCCGTTGCCGGAAAAGGAGTTACAGGAACAGTTGCTGGTAAAAAAGTAGCATTAGGTAATAAAAAACTAATGGAACAAGTTAAAGCAACAGTTTCTGACGATTTAGAGAACAAAATCATTATTGAACAAAAATTAGGAAAAACAGTCTCTTACATTGCCGTTGATAACATAGCTGTTGGTTTTGTATCTATAACAGATGCTATTAAAACTTCTAGCAAAGAAGCCATAAAAGAATTAATGAGCCAGGGTGTCGAAGTAATCATGATGACTGGTGACAATGTCAATACAGCTAAAGCAGTTGCTGATGAATTGGGATTAAAAACCTATAAAGCTGGATGCTTACCCGAAGACAAACTCAAAGAAATTAAAAAATTGCAGGCAGAAGGCAAAATTGTAGCCATGGCTGGCGATGGTATAAATGATGCGCCGGCATTGGCACAAGCCAACATTGGAATAGCAATGGGAACAGGAACAGATGTCGCTATTGAAAGTGCCAAAATAACTCTGGTCAAAGGCGATTTACAGGGTATCGTAAAAGCCAAGAATTTAAGCCATGCTGTTATGAGAAATATTAAACAAAATCTATTTTTTGCCTTTTTCTATAATGTACTTGGTGTCCCAATTGCAGCTGGTGTGTTATATCCGGTTTTCGGAATTTTACTATCTCCTATGATTGCAGCTTTGGCAATGTCTTTCAGCTCCGTATCTGTTATTATCAATGCCTTGAGACTAAGAGGTTTAAAACTATAATAATTAACGATAACACGAATGAAACTAAAAAATAACATAGATAAATTAGGAACAATCGGGATGTTCTTTACAGCATTGCTTTCGCCTTGCTGTTTCCCTCTTTTTGCATTTGTAGCATCTGCTTTAGGTTTAGGTAGTTTTGAACTTTTTGGAGGTTGGACAATGTGGATTTTTCAAGGGATGGTCCTATTATCTTTAGTTGGCTTTTTTCTTTCCTATCGCCTGCATAGATGCCTATATCCTTTGTTGATAGCTATTCCAAGTACAATAATCATTTTTTACAGCTATTACTTTTGTAATAATGATTATCAGTCCTATTTTTTATATACTGGTATGTTCGGGCTTCTTATCGCTACAATAGTCAATTATCATAGAAACAAACTTCACTATGGCTGTAATACTTGCACGATGTACAACGGTAAATCAGTAGAACTGAAATCAAAAATAACATGTCCACATTGCGGTCACAAAAAAGAAGAAATGATGCCTACTGATGCTTGTCAATTCTTCTATGAATGCGAAAACTGTAAAAAAATAGTGAAACCTAAACAAGGTGATTGTTGTGTTTATTGCAGCTATGGCACTGTAAAATGTCCACCTATTCAATCAGGTGAAAAGTGCTGCTAAAAATAGTACAGGGCAGCATGCGGAAGCTAACAAAATGAAAGCTAAGCTTAAAGAATTAGATTAATATTCCAACATATTTAAAAATTAAAATAAATGAAAAAAAACATCCTATTAAGCTTTATGCTTTTGCAATCTGTAATACTGTCAGCACAAGACAAAGTTCAAATTAGAGTAACTGCAGCTAGCCCTGCAGCATCGTATGAGCAAGAAGTGGGTAGCGCAAAAATAAAAATTTCATATAGCAGACCTTTAGTCAGAGGACGAAAAATATTTGGGGAGTTAGTACCATTTGATAAACTTTGGCGAACAGGGGCAAGTGATTGTACTGTAATAACTACTTCCGAAGATATTTCATTTGGCAACAATGTATTAAAAACAGGTAGTTACTCAATATTCACAATTCCTTCAATCAATGAGTGGACTATAATTATCAACACAGATACTACTTTACATGGCGAAACCGGCTATGATGAAAAAAAGGATGTGATGCGTTTCAAAGTTCCTGTCGAAAAAAGCTCTAACTTCTATGAAACATTTACAATCGATTTAAATGACATCAACAGCAAAGGGGAAGCGTATCTAAAAATCTTTTGGGAAAACACATTGGTTAAAATACCAATAAAGAGCAAGGAAGACGATACTATACTAGCATTAATAGACCAGCATATCATTAAAGGGAAATCTCAGGATGCTAATTTATTATTTCAGGCAGCTAATTACTATTACAACACCAATAGAGATTATAAACTGGCAATGACATGGCTTTTAGAAGCCGAAAAATTAAAACCTGAAAATTTCAATTACCCAAATTTAAGACAAAAAATAGCATCCGAATTAAAAGATTACACCAATGCAATTGCAGCAGCAAAAAGAGCAATTACATTGGCCGATAAGGAAAAAATGAAAACTACAATCGAGACACTAAATAAAAGAATAGCGGATTGGGAAATGTTGTTAAAAAAATAAAGTCATGAAAACCAAATTATCAATTATTGTTTTTCTTTTTTTTATAAATCATTTTGTTGTTGCTCAAAGCAATTCACAGCAAACTTTTTATACTTGTGCAATGCACCCTGAAATCCATTCTCCAAAACCCGGAAAATGCCCAAAATGCGGAATGGCGTTGGTAAAAGAAAAACCAAAGAGCGTAACCCCAAAAGCAAGTGCAAAACCAAAAGTAATAACACCTGCAAAAAAGGAAACACTCGAAAAAACTAAATCCGAGTCTATAGATAACCTCAACAAGGAGAAAGACCATGATATGAAAAACATGGAAAACGTAAAAGTGAATTTACCTGTAAAAAAGAGAGTGATAAAAGATGAACCACCAAAAGTTATACGATACGATTTATATGTTCGCGATACTGTAGTGAATTTTTCAGGAAAATCAAGAAGAGCAATAGCGGTAAATGGGCAAATACCAATGCCTACGCTAACTTTTACTGAAGGGGATACCGCCGAGATTTATGTACATAACGAACTCGACGAAGAAACATCATTACATTGGCATGGTTTGTTCTTACCAAATAAAGAAGACGGTGTACCTAATCTTACTCAAATGCCCATAAAACCACACAGTACTTACAAGTATTCTTTTCCAATCCGCCAGCACGGTACACACTGGTATCATAGCCATTCAGGATTACAGGAACAAATCGGCATGTATGGCTCTTTTGTTATGAATAAAAGAAATTCCGATCCTAATTTTCGTGAGGGAATAGATGATCTTCCAACGATTCCAATTGTTTTAAGCGAATGGACCGATATAAAACCAGAAAATGTCCACAGGTTGTTACACAATGCCTCTGATTGGTTTGCAATAAAAAAAGGGACAACCCAAAGCTATGGCGAAGCCATTGCACAAGGTTATTTCAAAACCAAGGTTATCAATGAATGGAAACGAATGAATGCCATGGATGTTAGTGATGTGTATTACGAAAAGTTTTTAATCAACGGTAAAAATGAGAGTCAGCTTTCACAATTCAAAGCAGGTGATAAAGTCAGGTTGCGGGTGTCTAACGGAGGTGCTTCCAGTAATTTCTGGCTTACCTATGCTGGTGGCAAAATTACTGTTGTTGCAAGTGATGGTAATGATGTCGAGCCTGTTGAGGTAGACCGCTTACTCATTGCAGTTTCTGAAACCTATGATGTTATCTTAACCATTCCGGCAGAAAACACCTCCTATGAGTTTTTAGCGACTCCCGAAGACAGGACAAAGTCCGCGTCAATATACATTGGTAATGGCATCAAGCAACTCATTTCACCTTTGCCAAAACTGAAATACTTCGAAGGAATGCAAATGATGAATGATATGATGAAGATGAATGGCGACCTGAATGATATGGGAATGCAGATGTCACTGAACCAAATGGATATGAACGCCGTAATGTATCCAGAGATTACAGGTCCTCAGGATAAGGGTTCTAAAGTAGAAATGCCAATGGATATGGAAAAGGAGAAACCCAAAAAGGAAACTCCCAATAAAGATGAGCCCTCCGGGAACCACGATATGCACAACATGGCAAACAAGTACAACCCCAATGAGCTTGCTGATATCGTGACATTAAATTACGCAATGCTAAAATCCCCTACAAGTACAGCCCTCTCAAAAGATGCCCCGGTAAGGGAACTCAAATTCGAGCTTACTGGAAATATGAATCGATATGTCTGGAGTCTGGATAATAAAGTCGTTTCAGAATCCGACAAAATCCTGATTAAAAAAGGCGAAATTTTACGCATTGTTTTACATAACAATTCCATGATGCGTCATCCAATGCACTTACACGGTCACGATTTTAGAGTTATTAACGGGCATGGTGACTATGCACCTTTAAAAAATATTATCGATATCATGCCAATGGAAACTGATACTATTGAATTCGCAGCAAGCGAAGAAGGCGGGGATTGGTTCTTTCATTGCCATATTTTGTACCACATGATGAGCGGAATGGGAAGGGTTTTTAGTTATGAAAATTCACCTCCAAATCCGGAAATACCAAACCCAAAATTGGCAAAACGAAAATTATTTGCCGATGACCGAAAGTTTCATTTTATGGCAGAAAACGATTTTGCTACTAATGGAAACGATGGTATGGCAATGTTTAGTAATACGCGTTGGAGTATAGGAACAGAATGGCGATTGGGCTACAATGACCATCACGGCTACGAAACAGAAACACACATAGGCAGATACATTGGTAAGATGCAATGGTTGATGCCTTTTATAGGTTTCGATTGGCGCTACCGGGAAATGGAAGAAGGCGAAATGGAAAGAAACATATTCGGTCAATCTAACACTAAAGACAAACGATCCGTTTTGAGCGTGGGTGTGGAATACACTTTACCGATGTTAATTAAATCTCAGGCTGAGGTGTTTACTGACGGTAATTTCAGGTTACAGTTTGAACGAACAGACATACCAGTTTCCAAAAGAATAAGAATGGATTTGATGTGGAATACAGATAAAGAGTATATGGCAGGATTACGATACATCATCACAAGGTACTTTAGTGCTAGAACCCATTATGACAGTGATATGGGATTTGGTGTGGGCGCAAGTCTAAACTATTAATAAAATTTATTAACCAATAAAAATGAAAAACTATGAATTACAAAAAAACCTCAATTATTTTACTAGCAACTATAGCCTTGTTTATAGCTAGCTGTAACAACTCCGATTCTACTGAAGAAACCGAAAATGTAGCGGCGTCAGCCAAAATGGAGCAATCACTTTCAAAAATGGTTTCCCAAAACGACTCATTGGTAATTCACCATTCTGGACCATTGTATCATCATCATGATTCAATTTACCATCATCATGATTCAATTTATGTTCATGAGCATAATAATTACCATCACGGAGATACGATACATCATCATTCCGGCGGGCAGCATAATGAAACACACCATCATCAGCATGATTCTATAGTGGTATCACACCATAATATTGCTCATTAATTATTATTCATCAAAAACGTTCCAACTACATGGAGCGTTTTTTAATTCATCATTAAAGAGTAACTTTACGCTTTTCTTTTCTTATGCTAACAGATACATTTTTACAGCTCATAAACAAATATTCCCATAATAACGAATTGGCCACCAATCTTTGGTTAGAAATATTCACAAAATATTCTGTTCCAAAAAGAGAGTATCATACAATTGATCATTTAGAAGCAATAATTGTTGATTTAACCGAAGTAAAGGACAAGATTGAAGATTGGGATACAACACTGCTAGCAGTTTTTTACCATGATATAATCTACAAAGCATCAAGTAGTACCAATGAAGGCGATAGTGCAAAACTGGCGATGCAAAAGCTTTCTGAAATTGGATATCCGGCTGAAAAGATTGCAAAATGCGCCAACATGATATTGGCAACCAAACTACACGGACTATCTCAAGACAATGATACAAATTACATTATAGATGCAGACTTGGCAATATTAGGAAAAGACCAATATGATTATCAAAAATATTCACAACAAATTCGGGAAGAATATTCAACCTATCCTGATTTCTTGTATAACAAAGGAAGGAAAAAGGCCCTTCAGCACTTTCTTCAAATGGAAACGATTTACAAAACAGAGCATTTCTTTAAAAAGTATGATAAACAGGCAAGAATCAATATTGCTAATGAACTCGAAGGACTGAATTAATATTCTTAAATTACATCAGTTTGTTTTTTTTAAAGAGCTTAATAAAAAATATACTACTTTTACAATTGTGAAACTTTTTAACTATATATTAT
>ERZ724520.157-NODE-157-length-36387-cov-8.522762_pt1 | contig 36387 bp, 36 predicted proteins | sample MGYA00376053_ERZ724520 | MGnify/ENA primary metagenome ERZ724520 (study PRJEB28724, sample SAMN07190886) | activated sludge metagenome | isolation source: activated sludge of sewage treatment plant in Hong Hong | place: USA: Christiansburg, Virginia | collected...
GGCCATCCTCGGGGCTGTAGATGCGGGTCACGCCATAGGCCTGCAGCTCGGCAATCTCGCTGGGCACAATCACGCCGCCGCCGCCGCCAAACACCTGGATGTGGGCGCCACCGCGCTGTTTGAGCAGGTCCACCATGTATTTGAAATACTCGACGTGGCCGCCCTGGTAAGAGCTTATGGCGATGCCCTGCGCGTCTTCCTGCAAGGCGGCGGTGACGACCTCGTCCACACTGCGGTTGTGGCCCAGGTGGATGACCTCGGCGCCCATGCCCTGCAGGATGCGGCGCATGATGTTGATGGCCGCGTCGTGCCCGTCAAACAGGCTGGCCGCCGTGACGAAGCGCACCTTGTGCGTGGGACGGTAATTGGCCAGGGCCTTGAATTCAGCGGACAGGTCGGTCATGGGGCGCTCCTATATCACCGTGCTTTTTCCGGCACGGTTGACGTTTACGTAAACGTCAACTGTAAACCATTTGTGCCAACATTGGCTTACGCCGTTGCCGGGCGGGGTGTTGCTTCCCATCCAAATCCATTAAAGTCAGGGCCGGCGCGCACCCGCCAGAAAGAACGCCATGCAACCGATACAACTTTTTGACCCTGCGTCGAGCACCTACACCTACATCGTCTTCGACGAGACCACCCGCGACGCCGTCATCATCGACCCGGTGGACGAGCAGGTGGAGCGCGATCTGGCCCAGCTGCGCCAGTACGGGCTCAAGCTGCTGTGGACGGTGGAGACCCATGCACATGCCGACCACATCACCAGTGCCGGCCTGCTGGCCGAACACACCGGCGCACAGACGGCCGCGCCCCAGGCCTGCGGCATCACCACCGCCGCCCTGCAACTGGCGCACGGTCAGGTGCTGCGCTTTGGCGGCGAGTCCATGACCGCCCTGCACACCCCCGGCCACACCGCAGGCAGCATGAGCTTTGTGTGGCGCGACCATGTGTTTACCGGCGACACCCTGCTGATCAATGGCTGTGGCCGTACCGATTTCCAGTCTGGCAGCGCCGAGGCCATGTACCACTCGCTGACCCAGGTGCTGTTCAAACTGCCGGACGCCACCACGGTCTGGCCCGGCCACGACTACCAGGGTCGCACGCACAGCAGCATCCTTGCCGAGCGCACGGGCAATGTCCGGGTGGCGGGCAAGTCGCTGGAGGAATTCACCGCCATCATGGCCGGACTCAACCTGCCCCGGCCCAAACGCATGGATGAGGCGGTGCCGGCCAACCTGAGCTCTGGCATTCGCCACGATGCAGACGGCATGGGCACGCAGGCCGTGCGCCCGGCTCCGGGCTACGCCGGAGATGTCAGCGCTGCCTTGGCCCACAGCTGGTGGCAGGCGGGCGACGCGGTGCTGGTGGATGTGCGCACCGACGCCGAACGCGAGTGGGTGGGTTTTGTGCCCGGCGCCGTGGCCCTGGCCTGGAAGCAATGGCCCGGCATGGCAATGAACCCGGGCTTTGACGACGGCCTGCGGGCCGCTGTGCCCGCCGGCAAGAAGGTGGTGCTGTTGTGCCGCAGCGGCGTGCGCTCCGTGGCGGCCGCCAAACGTGCCACAGAACTGGGCCTGGAGGCCTACAACATCCTGGAAGGCTTTGAAGGCGACCCCGACGCCAACGCCCAGCGCGGCAAAAAGGGCGGCTGGCGACTACAGGGCCTGCCCTGGCGCCAAGGATAATGGCGCATGACCTTTCTTGCCCTGGATATTGGCAATACGCGCCTCAAGTGGGCGCAGTATGCTTCCCCCCGCCCCGATGCCCCGCTACTGGCCCAAGGCGCGGAATTCCTGGAAAACATCGAGAAGCTGGCTGACGGTGCCTGGCGCGGGCTCGCCGCACCGGCCCATATCCTGGGCTGCGCGGTGGCAGCCGATGCGGTCAAGCGCCGCCTGCAGGAGCAAATGGACCTGTGGGACGTGGCCCCGCAGTGGGTCGTGGCCAGCGAGGCCGAGGCCGGCCTGCGCAACGGCTACGACCACCCCACGCGGCTGGGCTCGGACCGCTGGATCGCCATGATTGGCGCCTACCACCGCATGCTGTCCCAAGGCGCGCCCCGCCCCATGGTGGTGGTCATGGTGGGCACGGCCGTCACGGTGGAGGCCGTCGACGCCAGCGGCAAGTTTCTGGGCGGACTGATCCTGCCGGGTCACGGCATCATGCTGCGCGCACTAGAGTCCGGCACGGCAGGCCTGCACGTGCCGACGGGCGAGGTGCGCGAGTTCCCGACCAACACCAGTGACGCGCTGACCAGCGGTGGCACCTATGCCATTGCCGGGGCCGTGGAACGCATGGTGCAGCATGTGCGCCAGCACTGCGGCGCCGAACCGCTGTGCGTGATGACGGGCGGTGCCGGCTGGAAAATGGCGCCCAGCATGTCGTTGCCGTTCGAGCTGGTCGACAACCTGATCTTTGACGGCTTGCTGCAGCTGGCCGCGGTGCGTTTTCCGGCCTAGTTTGCAGCAGGCTCTGGGGCGCCCCCCCTTCAAGGCAAGCGGTGTAAGCTGTTGGAATGCATCAAGTATTCAAGTGTGGCGGGCGGCGGATTGCGGGAGCGATCCTGGTTGCGGCGATGGTCGTTGCCGGTTGTTCGAAACAGCCGCAACCCGTACCCGCGGAATATGTCCTTCCGGTTCCGATCGGAGATGCGCTTGAAACAACGGGGGCGCATGGGCTCGTCCCGTCGATTGGCAAATGGATGGTTGCACCGTCCGGGCAGGTTGCAAACTGGTTGGGGCAACGCGTGGATGGCAAGGAGATTTACGAGCCCATCAATGTGATCCTCTTCGACCCGATTGCCAAGACGGCGGTCGAGGCACAGGAACGTCTGGTCGCGGCGAGCACCGCCGCGAACTTTCCGGCGCGCACTGGCCATTCGTCAGGGTATGGTGCCATCATCGATGGGGCGGTTTACCCCGAACTTCCCTGGGGTCCGGGAGATGCGTTCTCCGATGAGCCGTTTGTGCTGTCCAACAACCATGGCCGGATATTTGGCCCGCATAAATTGCCAACGGGCTGGCTCTTTGTCGGTGCCTTCAGCCGGGAGGCCATAGCGCCAACCCAACAGGTCAAGCACAGCTATGCGTCCTTGAACCAATCCCGCGACGCGTTTGCGCACGGCATGGTCACCCGTGCGAACTACCGCATCACTTCCTTCATCAGTCTCGGCAATGCCATCCTGGACCAACCTGCAAGAGGAACCGGCGACCACGATGGCATCGCCATTCTGCTGGAAGCGACCCGGTGAGCAAAGCAGGTGGTGCCGGCGACGGCTAGATATCCAATAGCTGCGAGAAATCGGTATCCGAGTTGCGGCGGGTGCTGCTGCCCACGACCGAGCTGGATTCAAACATGTGGTCCACGATGGTGGCCTCCGACTCACCGGGGCGCGGGCCGCTGAGGAGCGCGCGGTCCATCAGGCGCATCAGGACCGTACGTGCGGTTTCGGGGCTTTCGCCATGCAAATCAAACGTGACATTCACGGTGAGGCGCACTGTGGTCAGATCCGGGACACGCTCCACCAACCGTTGGGCGACGCCGGTGTCCTGCAACACCACGCCGTCATCGGTGACAAACAGAACGCGCGCAGGGACCTTGGGTGACAGCACGTGGGAAGTGCCTTCCGCATTGACGACCAGCATCACGCCGTTCGCAAAATCGCGGGCCCAAGCCGTTTTGCCACCCTTGAAGCCGCGGATGGTGAAGCCATACTCACGCGGTGAGACAAAGTAGCGCCCGGTGGCGTCGACCGCCGGATCGTCCACCTCGACATCGTCGTGGACAAACACGTAACGGACCACATCCGGTGAGATCTGCCGCTTGATGGCCTCTGGCAAACCCTGCGGCTTTTCACGGGAAGTCAGTTCACTCCAGCTGGTCACGGCGTTCCCCCTATTGCATCTTGTGCGCCATCATACTGATTTCCCGCCCGGCGCCAACCAGCCTTCCGCCAGCCGTACCCAGTAGGTCGCGCCCAGCGGAATCAGGGTGTCATTGAAGTCGTAGCTGGGGTTGTGCAGCATGCAGGGGCCACCACCGTGGCCCATCTCGCGGTGTGTGCCGTCGCCGTTGGCGATGAAGGCATAGCAGCCGGGCTTGGCCATCAGCATGTAGGCGAAATCCTCGGCGCCCATGGTGGGTTCTTGGGCGCCCACGCGGGCCTCGCCGACGATGCCGGCCATGACCTGGCGGGCAAACTCCGCCTCTTTGGCCGAATTGATGGTGGGCGGGTAGTTGCGCACAAATTCAAAGCTGCACTCCATGCCAAAGGCCGCGGCCGTGTGGCGGGCGATCTCCTCCATGCGCTGCTCGATCATGTCCAGCACCTCAATGCTGAAGGTGCGCACCGTGCCCTGCAGCTCGCAGCTGTCCGGTATCACATTGGTGGCCTCGCCAGCGTGGATCATGGTGACCGAGATCACGCCCGCGTCGATCGGCTTCTTGTTGCGGCTGATGATGGTCTGGAAGGCCTGCACCATCTGGCAGGCCACGGGCACCGGGTCCAGCGCGTTGTGCGGCATGGCGGCATGGCCGCCCTTGCCGCGGATGGTGATCTTGAATTCGTTGCTGGACGCCATGACCGGTCCGGCGCTGACCGCGAACTTGCCGACCTCGGAGCCCGGCCAGTTGTGCATGCCAAACACGGCCTCCATCGGGAACTGCTCGAACAGCCCGTCCTTGATCATTTCCCGGGCGCCACCGCCGCCCTCTTCCGCCGGCTGGAAGATCAGGTACACCGTGCCGTCAAAGTTGCGCTGGGTCGCAAAGTGCTGCGCCGCGGCCAGCAGCATGGCGGTGTGGCCGTCGTGGCCGCAGGCGTGCATCTTGCCGGCGTATTGGCTGGCGTGGGCAAAGGTGTTGAACTCCTGCATCGGCAAGGCGTCCATATCGGCCCGCAGGCCAATCGCGCGGTTCGAGGTGCCGGCCTTGACGATGCCCACGACACCGGTGGTGCCCATGCCGCGGTGCACCGGGATGCCCCACTGTGTCAACTGGGCCGCCACCACATCGGCCGTGCGTTGCTCGTGGAAACACAGTTCGGGGTGGGCGTGCAGGTCGCGACGGATGCTTGCGATGGCCGGCGCGGCAGAAACCAGTGCGTCAATGAGCTTCATATCAGAGGTGTTCTTGGTGGTGGGGTCAAAGGCGCATTATTACGCCGCAGGCCTTACCATGGCGGGCATGCGTGATTCCTCCACATCCATCCCCATCCGCCCCGCCCAGCAGATCGTCGGCGCCTGTCCCCATGATTGCCCGGACACCTGCTCCCTGGTCACCACCGTTCAGGACGGCATTGCCACCCAGGTGCACGGCAACCCGGCCCACCCCCACACGGACGGCGCCCTGTGCACCAAGGTGGCGCGCTACACCGAACGCACCTACCACCCGGAGCGCATCCTGCACCCGCTCAAGCGCACGGGGCCCAAGGGCTCGGGCCAGTTTGAGCGGGTCAGCTGGGAGTCGGCGCTGACCGACATAGCGGCCCGGCTCTCTGCCATCGCCAGTCGGGGGCCCGACGCCACCCAGGCCATCCAACCCTACAGCTATGCCGGCACCATGGGGCTGGTGCAGAGCGAAAGCATGGCCGCCCGCTTCTTCCACCAGTTGGGCGCCTCGTTCCTGAACCGCACCATTTGCGCCACCGCCGGCGGCGAAGGCCTGGCGCAGACGCTGGGGCGCAAGGTCGGCATGCGGGTCGAGTTCTTTGCCGAGTCCAAACTCATCATCATCTGGGGCAGCAACTCCATCGCCAGCAACCTGCATTTCTGGCGCAATGCGCAGGTGGCCAAGCGCAATGGCGCCAAGCTGATCTGCATAGACCCGCGCAAGACCGAGACCGCCGACAAGTGCCACGAACACATTGCCCTGCGCCCCGGCACCGATGCGGCGCTGGCGCTGGCGCTGATGCATGAATTGATCATCCACGACTGGCTGGACCACGACTACCTGGCGCAGTACACGCTGGGCTGGGAGGCCATGCGCGCCCACGCCATGGAGTGGACACCCGAGCGCTCCGCCGCTATTTGCGGCATTACGGTGGAACAGATCAAGGCCCTGGCGCGCGACTACGGCGGCTGCCTGCAACGCGGCGAGCCGGCCGCCATCCGCATGAACTACGGCCTGCAACGCGTGCGCGGCGGCGGCAATGCGGTGCGGGCCATTGCCTGCCTGCCGGCGCTGATTGGTGCCTGGCGACACCGGGCCGGCGGCGTGCTGCTGTCCTGCTCAGGTGCTTTTCCGGTGGCGCGGGCCGCGCTGGAGCGCCCCGACCTGTTGGCCGGCCGCGCACCCCGCACCATCAATATGGTGACCATTGGCAACGACCTGCTGCGACCGGCGTCCCCGGAATTTGGCCCGGCCATTGAGGCCCTGGTGGTGTACAACAGCAACCCGGTGGCGGTGGCGCCCGACTCCAGCAAGGTGGTGCAAGGCTTTGCCCGCGAGGACCTGTTCACCGTGGTGCTGGAGCACTTCCAGACCGACACCGCCGACTATGCCGACTACATCCTGCCCGCTACTACGCAGCTGGAACACTGGGATGTGCACCTGAGCTACGGCCATACCGACGTGCTGCTCAACCGCCCGGCCATTGCCCCGGTGGGTGAGGCCAAGCCCAACACCCAGATCTTCCGGGAGCTGGCGGCCCACATGGGCCTGCACGACCCCGGTTTTCTCGACCCCTGTTTTACAGAGAACGATGAGAGCCTGTGCCGCGCCGCGTATGGCCCGGCCGTGGACTTTGAGCTGTTGCTGCGCCAGGGTTTTGCCACCCTGCCCATGGCCGAGGCGCCGTTCGCCAGCGGCGGGTTTCCAACGCCATCGGGTCGCTGCGAATTCTTCAGCGCACGGCTGCAGGCCCAGGGGCTGGACGGCCTGCCCACCTACCTGGCCAACTACGAGGCGGTGGGCAGCTCGGCGGAATTTCCGCTGGCCATGATTTCACCGCCGGCACGCAATTTCCTGAACTCCAGCTTCGTCAACGTGAAGAGCCTGCGCGACATCGAGGGCGAACCCATCGTGGAGCTGCACGTGGACGACGCCCAAGCCCGGGCCATCCAGTCCGGCGATGTGGTTCGGGTGTTCAACCAGCGCGGCGAATACCACTGCAAGGCCAAGGTCTCGCCCCGGGCGCGTCCGGGCGTCGTCAACGGGCTGGGCGTCTGGTGGCGCAAGCTCGGGCTGGCGGGCACGAACGTCAACCAGCTCACCAGTCAGAACCTGACGGATATGGGCGCCGGGCCTACGTTCTACGACTGCCTGGTCGAAGTTGCATTGGTGAAATAGGCCGCTAGCCCTCGTAAAATATGACTATAGTGCTATTCAATTGGTAGCAATTTTCGGGTATCCGTTCCACCAATCCAGTCGCAGGGTTGGTAGGCGACACAAAGAGAAATTCAGTTTCCGTCGCCCGTGAGATGGCGCGACGGATGGTGGGGTTAGCGGGCGTAGGCCCCCCTGCTACGCCGCCGGTTTGACCTCGATGTGGTACAGGCCCCAGGGACACAACGCGAACCGCTCCTTCAGCGGTTTGTCCTTGAAACCGCCCAGCCGATCGGCGTCGTAGACCGCCCACTGGGGGCCGAGCCCGCCCAGTGCCAGGGGCCGCCCGTCCATGTGCGTGGCCACGATCATGCGGTAGGCGCGCAGGTCCGCCAGGCTCAGCGCGACGTTGTAGCCATCCACCGCCCGCAGGCCGACCGACAAACCTCCGCCCAATGCAACACCCGCGAATTCGAGCACGGTAGTGACAAGCGGGCCGGACAGAGTGTGCACCTTGGCGTCGTATTCCAGCGTTGGCTTGATCGTGGTCTTGGGCATTTTGTCCAACGCTGCGGCGTCCAGCTCCAGGGCCTGATCAAATTTCACGCCATGCTTGGACAGCATCTGGTCCAGCGCGGGATCGAGCGCACCACGGTTGGCGCGGGTCATGTTGCCGCTGACGGTCAGGAGTACAGGACCGCGCACAGAACCACCAGCCGCGCGGGCCGTTGCCGCTGGCAAGAGGCCAATCCAGGCGGTGCGGGTCAGAAAGTCACGTTTCTTCATAGAATCTCCCTGAGGCCAATATGCGATTCATTCTATCGACCACCCTGCTCCATCCGCCGGCCCAAGCGGGCCGAAGTCCGTGAGACCCACCCGTATGGTCATCCTCGGGGTTGGCGCTCTTGCGCTGTCCCTGGGCGGATGCGGCACAGCGCCGTCCCCCCGCGGGGGTTACGAATCGTCCGAAAGAGTGGACTTGCCATCACGCCTTACCGCGGACCAGGCCGGCGATGTCACCATCTATGCGATTGGACTGGTGGGCACGCCCTACCGCTACGGGGGCAATACGCCGCAGTCTGGATTCGACTGCAGCGGGCTGATTGGCCATGTGTACCAGACCCGTGCGCGGGTTGCCGCACCCAGAACGGTTGCCAAGCTCAGTGGTTGGGGAAATGCTGTTGCGACGGAGAACGTGCGCTCCGGGGACCTGGTACTTTTCTCCCAGCGCGACACCGTGACCCATGCCGGCATCTACGTCGGTAGCGGGCGTTTTGTGCACGCCCCGTCCACGGGCGGTGAGGTCCGGCTGGATTCCCTGGGCTCCAATTACTGGGCCGCCCAGCAGATTGCGTTTCGGCGGCCATGAAGGCTTTCGATTCCATGGAATACGCCGGGCGGGCAGCCCTTGTCTGTATAGTCCCCCTGCTCAGCCGGTCACACTGGCTCCTCCAGAAAAGCAGATCGATCAGATGACCCCCATTGGAAAAACCGGATCGGCCGCCACGATTACCGACGTCGCACACCGTTCCGGCGTGTCGATCAAGACCGTTTCACGGGTGATCAACCAGGAGTCCGGCGTTCACCCCGATACCCGCGACCTGGTGCTCAAGGTTGTGGCTGAGCTGAGGTACCGGCCCAAGCTGTCGGCGCGCAGTCTGGCCGGAGCCCGCTCTTTTTTGATCGGCCTGTTGTACTACGACCCCAGCGCCGCATTTGTCGGTGATGTCCAGCAAGGGGCGACGCTGCGTTGCCGCGAGGCGGGTTACCACCTGGTCGTGGAGTCCCTCCACAACGACGCGCCGGACCTGGCCCAGCAGGTGTCACGGATGGTCAGCGCCCTGCAACCCGACGGGATGATCCTGACGCCGCCCTTGTGCGACAACCCGGCTGTCCTGAAGGCGCTGCGAGAGAACCATACGCCCTGTGTATTGGTATCGCCGGCGCGGGATGTCAAGGGCATGGCCAGCGTGCGCATGGACGATACCAAGGCATCCGAAGAGATCACCAACCTCCTGATAGGGCTGGGGCATGAGCGGATTGCGTTCATCCAGGGGCCGCCGGACCAGGCCGCCTCGGGGCTGCGTTACCAGGGCTACCTGCGGGCCATGAAGTCCCACGGCGTGGCCGTTGACCAGGAGTTGGTGTGCGCGGGAGATTTCGTCTTTGCCTCCGGAGTGGAAGCCGCGAACAAGTTGTTGAGCCGGCGCGTTCGCCCGACGGCCGTGTTTGCCGGCAACGACGACATGGCGCTGGGCGTGCTGGCTGCGGCGCAGCGCCTGGGGCTTGCTGTTCCGGGTGACCTGTCCATTGCCGGTTTTGATGATTCGCCGGCCGCGCGCCTGGTCTGGCCGCCCTTGACCACCGTGCGGCAGCCCAAGAACGAAATGGCGCGGGTCGCGGTGGAGATGCTGATCGCGGCCAATCGCAGCGATGCGCCAGCCGTGACCGAAGACCGGCTGCATCGGGTGTTGCCGCACGAATTGGTGGTGCGTGACTCGACCAGCACGCCGATGGCAAGAGCGGGGAGTCACGGCAAACGCAAGTGATCTAGCGCGCGCACATCCTGTCAACCAGGGCGCGGTGGGTGGGGAGGTCTGCTACAGCCCGCTGCCCTATGGTCTGAATCATCGCGAACTCCTTGCGCGCGTCGTCCATGCGGGGGTAGGCGGCACGGGCATGGCTGAGATCGGTTTTGAACTCCATGCCATACAACACGTACTGCCAACTCGATGGTGGGTACATCTCCAGATCGGTCAGGAAATCCAGTCGGTGCGGGGGGCGGCAGCGCCACATGCTCAGCTGTTCCTTGAGCGTGCTGGAGAGGGACGCAGGGTCTGTGTTGTCGCGCCAGAACGCGTGGTCCGTGCGCTGTGTCAGGCAGTAGTGCATCTTGACAAAGTCCACGACGCGTTCGTAGCGCTGGCGCATGAAGTGGTTGAAGTGCCTGGCCACAGGCTCGGTGTTGCCGTCCGCCGGAAACAGGAACGCCAGAAGATAGGCCGCAGTTTCTATGAGCCCAATGCCGGATGCCTCCAGGGGTTCGATGAAGCCCCCTGACAGGCCTACGGCGACACAGTTCTTGATCCAGTGGACCTCACGGTATCCCAGGTCCAGCTTGAGCGCACGGGGGGTCAAGTCGGCTGACGCCGGACCGATGTAGGCACGCAGTACTTCCTCCGCACGCGTGTCGTCGGTGTGCTGGCTGGAGTACACGTAACCCACCCCGCGGCGTTGCTGCAAGCCAATGTCCCAGGTCCACCCGGCTTCATGGGCGGTAGAGATGGTGTAGGACGCAATGGGTGCGTCGGCGGTTGCATAGGGGACCTGCATGGCCAATGCGCGGTCGACGAAGAGACTGTCCTTGATGCTGTGAAAGGGCACGCCCAGCGCCTTGCCAATCAGTTCGGCCCGAAAGCCAGTGCAGTCGACATAGAGGTCCGCCTGCAGTGTGCCCAACTCGGCGGTCACGACCGCCGCGATGGCGCCCGACGCATCGAGCGTCACCCGTTCCACGGTTGCAATGCGGTGTTGCACGCCCAGTGATTTGGCATGCCGTGCCAGCAAGGACGCGAACTTGCCCGCATCGAAGTGGTAGGCATAGTTCATCTGCCCCAGGTAGTCCCCATCGTTCAGGCGTTTCGGGCCATGGCGTGCATCGGCGACCCGCTTTTGCATCGTGGCTGCCTCGGCAAAGGCGGCATCCCTGCCCGCCATGCCCAGCAACCAGTAGGGCAACAGCTCCGGTCCTCCCGGGCGCTGGCTCGGCTGGCTGAAGGGGTGAAAGTATTCGGACTTGCCCGGCGCTCCGGGCGCCCGCACCCAGTCCACAAACTGTATGCCCTGCTTGAAGGTGGCACTGCATTCGCGCACGAAGGTGGCCTCGTCTATGCCCAGCGCCGACAGCGTCCCCCGAATGGAGGGAAAGGTGCCCTCCCCCACCCCGATGATGCCAATGTCACTGGACTCCACGACGGTGATCGCCACGCTGCCGTGGCCTGCGCTGCCCAGCGTGCGTGCCAGGAAACCCGCAGTCAGCCAGCCGGCTGTGCCGCCACCCACGATAAGTACATTTTTGATAGGGGTCATGCGCAATTTTCCAGTTTCAGAACTTTTGAGGACCTAGGGTTTATCCCTGTGCGAAATTTATGACAACGCTGTCATTTTAAATAGACAACGCTGTCATTTTTCCGCATGATACGGTAACTCGAGCGATGACGACGAATAGCACTGCGAGTTGACGCTGAGTGACTGCCGATCCAAACCAAATATGAAAGAGACACTATGAAGACTCACTCCCCCAAATACCGAAAGATGTTGGGTTCACCCGTGCAACTGGCAGTCCTGGCGCTGTTGGCGGGCTCAGGCGCGGGCTATGCGCAGACCGTAGCGCAAAAGGCGGAAGCCGCCTCGTCCACATTGCCCGAAGTTGTCATCACCGCGACCAAGCGCACAACCTCACTGCAGAGCACCCCGCTGGCCGTGACATCCCTGAACGCCCAGGATCTGGAAAAGAACCACGTGCAAACGGTGCAGGACATTGCCGCACTGGTACCCAGTTTTTCCGGCACCACCCAGGGTGACCACGGTGTCATCACCATGACGCTGCGCGGCATCGGCAACGACAGCGCCAAGACCGAATACGCCGATCCCGAGATCGCGATCTTTGTCGACGGTGTCTACAGCCCCCGTGCCGAAGGCGCTGCCGTGCTGCTGTTCGACATGGAGAATATTGAAGTCCTGCGCGGCCCCCAGGGGACCCTGTGGGGCAAGAACTCAACGGTTGGCGCTGTCAACATGCAAACCGCCAAGCCGGTTCTGGGTGAGGCGTTTGGCAGCGTGAGCGGCGGCTTTGGAGACTACAACAAGTTGTCCACCCGTGCCAATTTCAATGCCCCCATCAGTGACACCATGGCATTGCGTGTCGCGCTGGTGCACGAGTCCCATGACGGCTACGTCGACTTCCAGAACCCCACACGTTACAGCGTGGCGCAGCAGCAGTCCGCCTTCCTGGCCGGCGGCGGAAAAATTGCAGACTTTCAACCCATCAACTACAACCTGTTTACACAGGGCGGCCCCAAGTACAACTCGCAAAATCAAAGTGCGGCACGGGTGAGCCTGCTGGTGAAGCCTTCCAGTAGCTTGAGCTGGAACGTCTCCTACGAAAAATTTGCGGATCGCGGCACGCCCAGCATGGACCTGATGCAAGTGCCCCGTGCCGGCCAAAAACAGTGGTCGGCCCTGATTGATACCGCACCCTACCTCAACCGCGACGTTGACACCATTCGCAGCCGCGTGGACTGGGACATGGGCAATGGCATGGCGCTGGCCTACACGGCCGGCTATTCGCATGCAACCGGCGCCGGCACGTTTGACCAGGACCGCGGCCTTGACGTACCCACCAGCTTTACCACCAACGGCTCGTACCAGGAAGACCGCACCAACTGGTCTGACTACCGCAACTTCAGCCACGAAGTGACCGTGCAGTCCACCGGAAAGCGCGACGTCGACTGGATCTTGGGCGCCTACTATGCGGCTGAGGAAAACGGCATCCGCTTTGACATTCCCATCATGAACGGCACCCAGCAGGGAACCGTGGGTTGGCAGGGTTCTTTCATCCAGCCCAAGGAGACCAACAAGTCCGCCGCGATCTTCGGACAAGCCACCTACAACATGGGTGCCCTGCATCTGACAGGTGGTCTGCGCTTCACCAATGACGAACGTGAAAACATTGGCGGTCGTGGACACGGCTGGGCGTACAACGCGGCAGTTGCACAGCGCCCCATCGACCCGGGCACCAATCCGGCGGATCCCGCATCCGGCTTCAACAACGGTTGCTGCAACGATGGCAAGTACACCGGCGGCAAGACAACGGGTCTGTTGCGCGCCAACTATGACGTGAGCAAGCAACTGATGGTGTACGGCAGCGTCGCTACCGGCTACAAGTCCGGCAGCGTGCAGGATGGCGGCAACACCTACAAGCCAGAGACACTCACGACAGTGGAATTCGGCACCAAGCAGACACTGGCTGGCGGTTCGATCAAGTTCAACAATTCGGTGTACTTCTCCGACTTCAAGGACTTCCAGTTCTCGGCACCGGTTCTGCAGTCTGATGGAAGCCGTGCATTCCTGACCGACAACGTCGAAGGCGCAAAAGTTCAGGGATTTGAGTCCGAACTGGCGTGGAAGATTACACCGGCGGACCGTCTCCAGGCCACCATGGCATTCACGGACACCAAACTGGGGTATCTCATCGGTCTGAGCAATGACTACAACCTGCCCGGTCCTTGCACATTGGTGAACATAGGAAACGGTTGCGTGCTGGTCACGGGTAACAAGATGGCCCATGCACCCACCTTCCAGGCCACCTTCCAGTACGAACACGCGTTCAATTTGGCAGATGGTGCAACGCTCACGCCACGCATCAGCCTGCACTATGAGACCGATAGCTTCCTGAGCATCTTCAACTACGGCGAGATGGATACACAAAAGGCCTATACCCGCACGGATCTGGGTCTGCGCTACAACTCGGGCAAGTCCTGGTATGTCGATGGATTCATCCGCAACCTGGAAGATGCCAACATCAAAACCAGCGCGGCTGGCGGCCCCACACTCGCCCGCGCCGTGGCGCAGTACATGCCGCCGCGCACGCTGGGAGTGAACATCGGGTTCAACTTCTAGGACACGGGTGAACAGAAGCCCGCCGCCTGTGGACGGCGGGCGCCCAAGGAATGCAATGAGGGTCCGATTCGGGGCGGGTCGGTTGGGTGTCGCCATTGAAAGCCGGCGGCACCTTTTTTTTATTGCCCCAATTCTTCGAACAAACCCATGAAAATAGAAAACTCTCCCAACTCCACTCTTTTGGAACTATCACAGAATCTTCGCCCCGACTTTCAGTGGGGATCAGCGACCAGTGCCGCGCAAATCGAAGGCGCCTACGACCAGGATGGCAAGGGACTCTCCATCTGGGACCGCTTTTGTACCGAGCCAGGGCGCATCAATGATGGATCGGACATCCGTGTCGCATGTGACCATTACCATCGCTATCGCGAGGACGTGGTTCTGATGCAGGGACTTGGATTGGACGCCTACCGCTTCTCGGTGGCCTGGGCGCGTGTGCAGCCATTGGGCAGGGGCGCCTGGAACGAAGCGGGGTTTGCTTTTTACGAGCGGCTGCTGGATGCCTTGTTGGAGGCCGGAATCCGGCCCCATGTCACGCTGTACCACTGGGACCTTCCTGCCGCGTTGCAGGATGGGTTCGGCGGCTGGGAGTCGCGTGACATCGTGCCGCTGTTTGCGGACTACGCGGCCGAAGTGGCCCGGCGATTTGGTGACCGGGTTGCCAGCATCGCAACCCTGAATGAACCCTGGTGCGTCGCAACCCTGGGCTACGAGGTCGCCCAGTTTGCACCCGGCAAGAAGGACCGCGCCATGGCCATGCAGGTGTCTCACCACCTGATGATGGCGCACGGTGCTGCGGTCAAAGCGATGCGCAAAGTGACCCGGGTGCCCCTGGGTGTGGTGCTGAACCACACACCCGCATTTGCCGCCGAGGCACTGGAGTCGGATCGCAAGGCGGCGCGCATTGATGATGGCTTGAATGTGCGTTGGTATATGGACCCTATCTTTCGTGGCCAATACCCCGCTGACATCCTGGAGCATCTGGGTTCCGATGCCCCCAAGGTCGAGCCCGGTGATCTGGACCTGATTCACCAACCGCTCGACTTCCTCGGGATCAACTTCTACACACGCAGCTTCATCAGCACGCAAACGCCTCCCAAACCCGCACCCGGCAAGCAAGGCTTTACCGACATGGGTTGGGAGATTTACCCCGAGGCACTGACACAGCATTTGGTCCGGCTTTCGCGTGAATACGCGCCACCGCCGATCTTCATTACAGAAAACGGCATGGCCAATGCGGACAAATTGGTGGATGGGCGGGTCGCGGACGTGGAGCGGATTCAATACGTCAACGAGCACCTGAAAGCACTCGCCCGCGCGGTGGCGCTGGGGGTGGATGTGCGGGGCTATTTCTATTGGAGTCTGCTCGACAACTTTGAGTGGAACTCTGGCTACACCAAACGCTTCGGGCTTTTCCACGTGGACTACGCGACCCAGGAGCGGGTAGCCAAAGACAGCGCCCTCTGGTACCGTGACTTCATCGCCGCGTTCAAATCGCGCCGGACACCAAAAGCAGGTTAATGGATATGACCCAAGCAGCAACCAAGACTGGCCGCTCACCCTTGTCCTGGGTGCCCACCGCCTACCTGGCGGAGGGCATCCCTTTTGCCATGGTGATATGGGTTGCTGGAACCCTGTTCAAGGACCTGGGGCACAGCGATACTGAAATTACGGTCTCGACCGCCAGCGTTGGAATCATGTGGTCACTGAAACCCCTCTACGCCGGCTTTCTGGACATGTTCAAGACCAAGCGCTTCTGGGTGATTGCCATGCAGCTGGTCATGGCGGGGTTGCTGGGCTTTTGGGCCTCGTCATTGGCACTCCCCAATTACTTCGTCGTGGGAATACTGCTGCTATGGCTACTGGCCTTTGCGTCCGCCACCCAGGACATTTGCATCGACGGGGTGTACATCACGGCACTGGATCAACGGGCGCAGGGCAAATTCATGGGGGTACAAGGTGCCTTCTGGAATGCAGGCCGCATTTTTGCAACGGCGGTGGTCGTGGGTGCTGCGGGCTACCTGCAAAAGCAGGGCATGGACGCAAGGAGCGCCTGGGCGCTGGCGCTGGCGGTCAGTATGGGAACCATGGCGCTACTGGCGGCCTACCATTTCTATGTGCTGCCTGCGGGGTCGATTCCGCAGCGCCCCAGGAATGTCGCCGCGGTTGTCAGCACCTTCAAAGACCAGTTTGTGGACTTCCTCAAGAAACCCCATCTGCTGGGCATGCTGATGTTTGTGTTTCTCTTTCGCATGGGCGAAGGCTTCCTGCTGCTGGAAGCGCCACTCTTCATGCAAGGCAGTGTCACCCATGGCGGTCTGGGCATGTGTGCAACGAACGCGATCAGCGCGGCTTGTCCCCATTTGCTGGAAGACAAAGCGCTCATCGACGGTTTCATCAGCACCGTGGTGAGCCTGGCCTTCGGCATGCTGGGTGGCCTTTTTGCCGGCAAGTTTGGCCTTACCCGCAGGACACTGGTGTTCATGGCCGTTTGCCTCAACCTGCCGCACATCACCTTCTACATACTGAGCTGCATGGTGTCCCCCGATGCCCCGGTTTCCCTGCCGGTCATCGCCACCTTGGTGACGATCGAAAAGGCCGGCTACGCCTTCGGCTTTGTGGCCAACATGCTCTACATGATGCAGCAGATATCGCCGGGAAAGTACCACATGACCCATTACGCCTATTGCACGGCCATCATGAATCTGACGCTCATTCCCACACAAATGGCCAGCGGCTTTTTAGCCGACCACATGGGCTTTCAAACGTTCTTCCTGGTGGTGATGGCGGCGTCCATTCCTTCCGTGCTCGGCGCTTACTTTGCGCCTTTCCCGAACAAGGTGGATGGCGATACCCCGCCGGCTGCGGCACGGCACTGAGATTCGCTGCCCAGCTACTTGCGGGCCGAGCGCATTGCCGTGGCCGTATCGGCCCTGTCGTTCTGGAAATCGAGCAGCCAGGCCCAGGGGGCATTCCAGTTAATGGTGATCTCATTCACCGAGTAGGCATGGATGTCGTCCATCCAGCACGTGGCGGGTCTGGTGACACATGAGGCTAATTGGACCTTCGCAACCGGGTCATGCAGACCCGCATTCGGGCCACCCGACAACGCACCGGGCGGTGCGAATGGAAAATCAGGATTCAAGACCCCAGCCCAAAACCGGTGGTGCGGATGTTTGACGGCCACTGTCCCAGTGCCGGTGACGAACGAAGTAGAGAAGGTATTGCGTCCCAACAGGTAATCCAGGCCCCGCGTGACGCCATTGGCGTACTTGCGTTTCTTGCTGAAGTGGTAGGCCAGGCCCATCAACATCAGTTTGTTGGTGACCCCATTGTTGGAGCCCCATTCATACTCGGACGGCGCGAGTGGGGTCGAGTAGCCAGATGCGCTTTGGGTTGCCAGATGCTGGTCGGCAATCGACATGATTTTTTGCTGCGCGGCTTTGCGTCTGGTTGCGGTGGCGGGCGTTAGCACCGTGGCCAACGACATCAGGCCCGCCAGCTCCGTGTTGGCCCAGTTGAAGTCCGTGCGGGTCAGCGAATAGGCATCCATCGTGGGCAGGTAACGACCGTCACCGGTGGTGAGATAGAGCTCCACGGCTGCCCAATAGAAATCGTCGCTGACCTTGTCATCATCGTACGCGCCACCGCCGGTGTCATAACCACCCCGGTAGAGATCGTTGGGGTGGAGCAGCGCTGCATCCCAGGCTGACTGTGCCGCTTGCAGGCACTTCGCGGAGAAGGCCGGGTCATGGTCTTTCCAGATGCGTGCTGCCTGTGCGGCGGTTGCAGCCAGATTCAACGTCGCAGCGGTAGACGGCGGAACCAGCGCCCGTTGCCGGGGGTCCTGATCCGGCGCCAGTGGCAAGCCCGTCCACTCGACGTCATGCATTTTGTGGTGCACCATGCCTGCCCTGGCGTACCCGGCCGGGACCTGCATCGCCAGCATGAACTCCAACTCCCATCGCACCTCGTCGAGCACATCCGGGATGCCGTTTGCACTCTCCGGAATGTTGAGCGTGCCGTCCCCCAGACGCGTGCTGGAGCCCCAGTACAGCCCCCGTTCCACCATATTCAACAGCGTCCACACAGAGATGCCACCATTCACCACATACTTGCCGTGGTCACCTGCGTCGTACCAGCCTTTGGATACGTCCAGCGCGTAGGCGCAGGTACCCGTCCAGCAGGGCACGTTGCCGTCCCCCTTGTTCTCGCCCCGATTGACATGGCCCGCTGCGCGGGCCCACCGGCTGTGCGATGCGTAGGAGGTGAGGCCACCTCCGGTGAACTGCGGTGCGATCGCTATACCGCTGCGGTTGTGATAGAAATATTTGAGGGCGTCGTACAGCGGGGCTTGAAATACGGTGCGTGAGATCGAGAAGGCGTGGCTGCTATCGGCGCCGACTTTCAGAGTGAAGCCAGAACCGGTTGCCGTCACAGCGCTGAAGTCAATCTGTTGCAACCGGTCACCGCTGGCCACATCTACCGCCGCGCGAGATGTCTTTCCACGCGCACGCACTTTGCCGTCTTGATGGAGTTCCCAATACTGCGGCTGGGTCTCGGCCGTCTTGAAGCTTGCAATCTTGACGCCGCCCGGCAAATACCCCAATTGATTCACGCGCGGATTTCCCACTTCGGCCCAGGCCACAAAGCAGGGCACTGGCAACAGAATGAACGCAAGAAGTGAAAAACGGTGATGGGATTTCATGGGTCAATTCGCTTGATTGAATGTATCGCAAGTTGGTCAAGGCGCGCCGGTTGCGGCACCCGATGGGGCAACGCAAGAAAGCCGCGACAATAGGGGGCCGGCACAACACCTGTGCTGGCTATATAAAAAGGAAATTCAAAAATGGCAACTGCAAAGAAAACGGCTCCAAAGGCTGCTGTGACCCAAAAAACCAAAACAATCGCAAAGGCTGTGAAGCCAGTGGCAAAAGCTGCGCCCAAGAAGGCGCCTGTGTCCAAGGCCGCCAAGGCCATTGCAAAAATCAGCGCCAGCATTGCGAAGTTGACCGAACGCAAAAACAAGCTTGGCGCAGAGATCAACGCTTTGCGTGACCAGCGCGCCGCGCTGAAGGTCGTCGCAGCACCCGCTGCCGCGCCCGTGGTGGCCAAGGCCAAGGCTGCCCCCAAGGCAGTTGCCAAGGTTGCTGCCACGGCAAAGAAGGCTGCCAAGCCCGCCGCGAAGAAGTAATGGGTTTGGCGACACGGTCGCTGTATCTGGAAGGGCCCCGAGGGGCCCTTTCCTATTTAAGTGGCCAATTTCTTTTGTTGTGAGAAGTTGTCAGAATAGGGAACTGAACCGATACAACGGACTCGAAAGGGCTCTTGCTGATGTCTTTTTCGCTCAACCACTGGACTCTACCCATGAAGAACCTGCTGTTAACCATTGCGCTTGCCATGGGCGTTGTGGCCTCGCACGCCGCCCCGAGCACCGCGGCACCAGTCGCTCTGGAACCCGCACCCCAGCAGATTCAGGCCGCGGCGATGACTGCCGAACTTTTAACCCGCTTTCACTACACGCCGATGGCTCTGGACGATGCCATGTCGCAGAAGACATTCGACCGTTACGTCAAGTCCATGGATCCCGAGCGCCTGTTCTTTCTGCAATCGGACATAGACCAGTTCACCCCGGCACGCGACAAACTGGACGACGCGATCAAGAGCCGCGACCTGACGACCCCGTTTGCCATGTTCAACCTCTATCAGCGGCGCGTGCAGGAACGGCTGGTCTATGGACGGGCGCTGCTGGATCAGCAATTCGACTTTGGACAGCAGGAGAGTTACGCCTACCAGCGCCGGAATGAAGCCTGGGCACGGACGGACGCGGAGGTGCGCGACCTGTGGCGTCGACGGGTCAAGAACGACTGGCTGCGATTGAAATTGACCGGCAAGGACGATGCGGCCATCCGCACGACACTGGCCAAACGTTATGACAATGCACTGGCAAACACCAAGCGACTCAAGAGCGAAGACGTGTTTCAACTCTTCATGAACGCCTACGCGACGTCGGTCGAGCCGCACACCAACTATCTGGGGCCCAAGGCGACTGCCGATTTTGATATCTCCATGCGGCTCTCGCTGGTGGGCATTGGCGCGGTGCTGCAAGAACGCGACGACATGACCGTGATTCGCGAACTGGTGCCTGGCGGGCCGGCGGCGCGCTCCGGCAAGCTCAAGGTAGGTGATCGCATTGTTGCGGTCGGCCAAGCCAGCGACAGTGCACTCACCGACGTTCTGGGCTGGCGCCTGGACGACGTGGTCCAATTGATCCGAGGCGCAGAGGACTCCGTGGTCAAGATGAGCATTCTGCCCGCGGACGCCAATCTGGATGCACCACAGCAGGTCGTATCCCTGGTGCGCAAAAAGGTCACCCTCGAACAGCAGGCCGCAAAGAAGTCTGTCATCGAGGTCAAGGACGGTAGCGTCACGCGACGCATAGGCGTGATCTCGCTGCCAGCGTTCTATCAGGACTATGAGGCCCGGAAGAAGGGGGACAAGGCCTTCAAGAGCGCGACCCGCGACGTCGCCAGCCTGCTCGATGCGCTGAAGAAGGACGGAATCGACAGCGTGCTGATCGATCTGCGCAACAACGGTGGCGGCTCTCTCAATGAAGCGGTTGAACTTTCGAACCTCTTCATCGGCAGTGGGCCGGTGGTGCAACAGCGCGATTCACGCGGCGCCATCCGTGTCGAAGGCAACAGCAATGCGGCAGCAGCGTGGGATGGCCAGCTCGGCGTGCTGATCAACCGGGGCTCGGCATCCGCATCGGAGATTTTTGCCGCGGCCATGCAAGACTATGGCCGTGCGCTCATCATCGGGGAGCCCAGCTTTGGAAAAGGCACTGTGCAGACCGTCATCAACCTGGACGCTGTCGCCCGCAATGACAAGCCCAAGCTTGGCGAAGTGAAAATGACCGTCGCCCAGTTCTACCGGGTCAATGGCGGTACCACCCAGCTGCGTGGCGTCACCCCCGACATCCAGCTGCCGACCTTCGTCGACACCGAGAGCGGTGAATCAGGCTTTGACAACGCCTTGCCGTGGGGGCAGATCCAGTCCGCGGACTACCAGCGACTGGGTGACCTGACCGATATCCTGCCGATGCTGCAGATCAAACACGAGCAGCGCGTTGCCAAGGATCTTGAGTTTCGGTTCCTGAAGGAAGACATCGGCGAGTTCATGGAATTGAAGAACAAGAAGAGCACTTCGCTCAACGAGGTGGTGCGCCGGCAGGAACGCGATGCCCGTGCGGCCAAGGTAAAGGATAGGGAGTCATTGCGTCAGCTTGCAGCGGCGGGCGACGACAAGACGGCCAAGGCGCCCATTCAGGACGATGGGCTGCAAGCGAATGAACGCAGCCTTAGCGCGGAGTTGGCTGCCGAGCAAGCCGCCAAGGCTGCGAAGGACATTTTCCAGATAGAGGCAGCACACATCCTCGCCGATGAGCTCGCGCTGATACAGACCAGCACCCGATTGGCGCAACAGGTGCTGTCCGGATTTTCACGTCTCAAGGCAGGCTCGACCGCGATTCCGCAATAGCCCGGGCCCGCCATTGCAATGGCCGCGCCCTCCGTCCGTCACGGAAATTGCCCGGTCCTTCGCGCCGTCTTGCAGTCTGTCGCAAGGCCCGTGCAATTGCATCTGACACCCTCTACATTCTCTTCAACGGGCCGCACACAGCGGCCCCAAACTGGAGAGAAACATGAACACCGCCACCACAACACGCCTGACATCCATCGCTCTGGCAGCATTGCTCACCGTTGTAACCAACGGATCCATGCTGCTGTCGTTCAACAGCGTTGCGCAAGAAGCCACCCTGGCCCAAAACAGCCAGGCCCCCATCGCCGTGACGCTGGACACCGTTACTGTTGTTGGACACCAGTCCTGATCCCATGAACGCACTTCTGTTGCTCATCGGCTGGTGCATCCTGTTTTTGTTGAGCTGGCCTGTGGCCGTACTGGCCCTGGTCGCATGGCCCATCGTCTGGTTGCTGTCCATTCCATTGCGGCTGATAGGAATCACAGTGGGTGCCGTATTGGCACTGGTCAAGTCGATACTGTTTTTGCCGGCGAGGATTCTGGGATACCGCCCGTAGCGATAGCGCTTGGCCGGGCAGCCGCGCAGCGCAATCGGCCACACCATGCAGAGTTGACAACATCCAGCCTGCAATTGCTACAGAATTGATAGCGCGATACCCTTGCGTCACGAGGGCTACAGGCGAATTCATCGTAAAGAATTTCAGGACGGCCAAATAAAAACCCGTCGCAGCTTTGGGCCACGCGGGTTTTGGGGTCTTGTGAGACGGTGTGATTTCAATACTTGGTGCGGCTGGCGGGGATCGAACCCACGACCCTTGGCTTCGGAGGCCAATACTCTATCCACTGAGCTACAGCCGCATGGCTGAATAAATCAACAGCGAGTATTTTCGCACATCCCTTGTCTGCAAAATCCAGGGCAGTCAATCCGCCCCTTGTATGGCACCGCCTGAGTCCGTCCGTGGACTACAGCTTCACCTGAAACGTCTTCGCAATCAGGTTCAACGCCTCGGGACTGTCCCATTCCCTCGCGCCGTAGTGCTTGTCCATCACCATGCCACGGGAGTCCACCAGCAGCGTGAGTGGCAGGCGATCTGCCCCCAGCATGTTTTCCAGAACGAGCTCGTGGTCAATGAAATTGCTGAACTGAATCCTGTAGGCTTTCAAAAATCCATTGGCCTTGTCCGGGTAGTCATCCGTGGACACGCCAATGACATTGAACTGCTTCCCGCCATACTTGTGCGCCAGCCGCTGCAGCGAGCCCATTTCCTGTCTACAGGGCCCGCACCAACTGGCCCATACGTTGATCACCAGGGGTTTGCCCCGAAAGTCGGAAAAACTCTTGGAGGGGCCACCCGCCAGGCCCTGCATGCGGGTATTGCGCAACACCCCGCCTACGTCCACCTCGCCTGGCGTCCTCGCCATGGGCTGTGCACAGAAACCGGCCAGCAACACAACCGCAACCGTAAGGTGTTTGGTTCGCGATTGCAGGATTGTTGGCACGGATGGCGTGGCTAAGGGGCTCAGGGGCGCACTTTGCTGACCTGCAGCTTGATCCCGTTCGTGCCGACTTTGACCGTCTGCACAGGTGACATCAAATCACCCGGCTCAGCCTGCGCCATGCCCGTCTTGGAGATACGGGCCTCGACTTCGACCTCACTTGCCGCTGAAATGCGCGCCTGCGGGCTCATGGACAAAGAGTCATCCAGCGTGAATTTCAGGGGCAATTCCGAGGCACGGGCCCGCAACACCGCCACGGGCATGCGCGTGCCGGGCACGCGTGCGATCACCATCACGGTGTCACCGGGTGCAGCCTTGGTCTTCAAAGCAGCATCCAGATCGACCTGTCCGCTGACGCTGGCGGCAGCACCTGCTTTTGCGGAGGTACCGCCTGCACTGGCTTCAGGCTGTTGAACAGGGAGCGCCTTCGCCGCCACTTTGGGCGCAGTTTTTCCGAGTGCCGAGTAGGCTGCATTGATGGATTCCTGCAGCATGCGGGAGTCTTCCGAGTCAGGCTCGACCTGCTGGGTCAATCGTTCCCAAATGCGTATGGCGGAGTCAAACTGGCCGCCACGGAAAGCAGCAGTCCCGGCGAGCCAGAGCGCCATCGCGTTTTGAGGGTCCACGCGCAGAGCCTTTTCGATCAGCTGCGTCGGCTTGCCTGCAAAGTCGCCATTGGCATTGGTAGCAGCCAGGTCAGCGTAGATCGCCAGGAGCTGCGCATCGTTGTCCAGAAACGCGCCGGCACGCACAAACGCCTGTTCAGCCTCCACATTGCGTCCGAGCATTTTGTAGGAGCGTGCCAGCATGGCCCAACCCTGTAGATTGTCCGGCTCCTTCTCCAATTTTTGGGCCAACCCCACCACCAGCTTGTCCATGTCCTGCGCAGCAGCGGCGTGTTGTGGACCATTGGGCTTCAGGGTCGCAGGACTGCCGAGCAGCACGTAAAGTCCTATGGCCGCAATTGGCACTAGCAGACCGACAGCCCACATGGTTCTCTTGGGCGCTTTCAGTGTGGAAATCGCATCTGCCTCAGCGGTATCGTCAAGCACCCGGCGCTGCAACTCGGTGCGCGCCTGTTCATAGTCCGCCTCGGCCAAAGTATTCTCAGCGCGGTCACGGTCGAGCCGACTGAGCTGATCCCGATAAATAGCCGCATTCAATTGTCGGCGTGACACGTTTACACCGGCAGACTTCAGCAAAAAAGGCCTGAAGAGTAAAGCCAGAACCAACACAACCGTCAGCGCACCCGCAATCCAAAATCCAATCATTTTCCGCCTTCCTTGAACATTGCCTCGGCGCGCATGCGTTCGTCATCTGTCAATAAGTTGTCGGTAGCAATGTCGGTATTGCGTCGGCGCAAGTAAACAAACAGGGCCCCAACACCAAGAATCATCAGCCCAAACGGGCCTGCCCAGAGCAACCAGGTTGTTGGCTTAACAGGCGGACGGTAAAGGACGAAGTCACCGTAACGGCTGACCATGAACTCCCGGATTTCGGCATCGGTCTTGCCCTGCTTGATCAACGTGCGCAATTCGCGACGCAAGTCGTTGGCTAAATCCGAACGAGAGCCCGCCAAAGATTCGTTTTGACAAACCAGACAACGCATTTCCTCTGAAATAGCAATGAGCCGCTGCTCCACCACCGGGTCTTCAGCCAGCTGCGCGGCTTCCTTGGCATTCGCGCCGCCAAAGGCGAGCAAGACCAACACTAGGGCGTAAAAACTTTTCACGATTTCTTGAGCTCGTTTATGAGGGGAATGATGGTCTTTTCCAGGGCCTCGGCGGTGATGGGGCCAATGTGTTTGTAACGAATGACACCTGCCTTATCGATCAAATAGCTCTCGGGAACGCCGTAGACGCCGTAGTCGATGCCCACGCGGCCGTCGCCATCAAACGCGATGATGTCGTAGGGATTGCCACTGCGCTTAAGTACGCCCAAAGCGTCATTGCGCTGGTCCTTGTAGTCCAGGCCAACAATGGGAATGATTTGTTGGCGAGCAAACTGCATCAATACAGGATGTTCCTGGCGACATGCCACGCACCAAGACGCCCACACGTTGAATAGCCAAACCTTGCCCTTGAGGTCTTCTGCGGCAAACTGCAACTCCGGATGCTCCAGTTGCGTGACTTTGAACGCAGGCGCAGGCTTGTTCACCAAAGGAGATGGCACTTCATGTGGATCAAGCCGCAGGCCCGCCGCAAGAAACACCACCAGAACCGCAAACAGTGCCAAGGGAATCAGGAACTTGGCCTTCATGGTGTCGCCCCCTTCAATCTTCCCCGCTTCGGCACAGGTGGGGAGGCGGCTTCGGGTACAACGACAGATTCCTTGACTCGCAGGCGATACCGTCGATCCGACATGGCAAACAGTCCACCCAAAGCCATCAAGAAGCAACCGCCCCAGATCCAGTCCACAAAAGGTTTGAAATACACGCGTATGGCCCAGGCTTTGCCTTCCAGCGGCTCACCCAGCGATACATAGACGTCACGGGTAAAGCCAGCGTCAATGGCGGCTTCCGTCATGGGCATGGTTGACGAAAAATAAGTGCGTTTCTCCGGTTCCAGTATTTTGGCGTCGCTGCCGTTCTTGGTTACCTCAAACGCACCACGCGATGCGCTGTAGTTGGGACCAGGCACGTCTTTCACCCCAATCATCTTGAATTGGTAACCACCCACCAGCACGGTATCACCTGGCTCCATGCGCACATCCTGCTCTTCCTGGAAACCACCCACCATAGTCACACCAAAGGCAAAGACCGCGATGCCAAAGTGCCCCATGTGCATACCCCAGAATGACGCAGGTGGGAATCCGCTTTTCAGTCGACGAGCGACCTGAATCACCCCCGAAGATGCGATCCAGACTGACAAGGCAACACCCAAGTTGGTCATCACTGTCCAGCCGCCCATCAGGTAAGGCACGAGCGCGCCGGCCACCAAGGCCAAGACGCCAGGAATCCACATGCGCAGCGCGATCTCTTTAACATCCGTATTCTTCCACCGGGCCAAGGGCACTGCCGCCATCAGAAATAATACGGGTGTCATGAGGGGCACAAAGACGGCGTTGAAGTAAGGAGGCCCAACCGAAATCTTGCCAAGCTTCAATGCATCAATAAACAGCGGATATAGCGTGCCCAACAGGACCGACGCGCAGGATACGACCAAAAGCACATTGCCCGTCAGCAGCAAGGACTCACGTGACATCAATGCAAAAGACCCACCCAAGGCCACTTTGGGAGCGCGCCAGGCAAAAAGCACCAGTGACGAACCCACCACCAACAGCAGCAGAACCAGAATAAAGATACCGCGCCGGGGATCGGTCGCAAAAGCGTGTACCGATGTCAATACGCCTGAACGTACCAGAAACGTGCCCAGCAAGGACAGCGAAAACGCGCCAATGGCCAACAGTACCGTCCAGCTCTTGAACGTACCGCGCTTCTCGGTAACAGCCAGCGAATGTATCAGCGCAGTACCAATCAACCATGGCATGAAGGACGCGTTTTCGACCGGGTCCCAGAACCACCAGCCGCCCCAACCGAGTTCGTAGTAAGCCCACCAAGAGCCTGCAGCAATGCCCCAGGTGAGAAAAACCCAGGCGGCAGTTGTCCAGGGTCGCGACCAACGTGCCCAGGCCGCGTCAAGACGCCCTGACAGCAAGGCAGCAATTGCAAACGCGAAGGCCACCGCAAAACCCACGTAGCCCATGTACAAAACGGGAGGGTGAAAAACCAGCCCCGGGTCTTGCAACAACGGGTTTAGGTCGCGTCCGTCCTCCGCCGCAGGCAACAATCGATCAAATGGGTTGGATGTAAAGAGAATAAACAAGACCAAACCCGAAGTTACCAGCCCCAATACGCCGATCACCCGTGCCACCATGGTGTCATCCAGGGTACGAGAGAACTGAGCTACGGCAACTGTCCAACCTGAGAGCAAAAAGACCCACAGTAATAGCGATCCTTCATGACCACCCCAGACTGCCCCAAAACGGAAGAGGGTCGGGAGCTTGGAATTCGAGTGCGCAGCTACATACTGCACAGAGAAGTCATTGACGTAGAAGCTCCACGCCAATGAAACAAACGCCCCCAGCATCAACAGAAACGATACCTGCGCTGCTGGACGTGCTAACACGATCCATTCGCGTCGGCCGTAGTGCGCACCCGCTATGGGAAGTACTCCCTGCACCAGACAAACGCACAAGGCAAGGATAAGAGCGAAATGGCCGAGTTCAGGGATCATGGTGCGCTAGCGCCTTTCATCTTTTGTGCTTTATCCAAAGCGTCTTTGGCTTCGGGCGGCATGTAGTTCTCGTCGTGCTTGGCGAGCACTTCCGTGGCGATGTACTCACCGCTGGCACCTTGTTTGACTTGAACCACGGCACCCTTACCCTCTTTAAATAAGTCCGGCAAGATCCCCGTATAGGCCACCGGAATGTCCTTTACAAGGTCCGTCATAACAAAGTGGACTGTTATATTGTCGCGCCGCACAGACCCCTCTTTAACAAGGCCGCCGATCCGGAACGCCTGGAGCTTAGGAGCCTTACCCGCAAACACGTCACTAGGCGTCACATACAGCGCAATATTGCTGTTGAGTGCGTTCAAAACCAGTGCAGCGGCAATGCCCACTGCGGCGAGTCCGCCACCGATGATGGCGGCGCGTTTTTTCCAGCGTTTCACTTGTGTTCCATTTCCAGTTTTTCGGCCGCCACTTGCCTGCGCAAGGTTCTAACAATATCGCTATGACGCTTGCGGATGAGAAAAGGTTCCGCCAGAAAGGCCAGCGCACACACGCCAAAGCTGCCCCACACATACAGGGCGTAGCCGCCCATGGCAAAAAATTCAGTTGGGGAGTTCCAGTTCATGGGCTTACCTCCTTCAAATGCTTGACCCACTCGGTATGCGCCTCACGCTCCAGGATGATGGCGCGTACCCTGGTCAGGGCGATGGCAATCGAGTACATCCACAGGCACAGCGCCATCAGCAGCATGCCCCACAACATGGTCGCGGCCATGGAGGGTGACTTGTTGATGGAAACGGATGCGCCCTGGTGCAGCGTGTTCCACCACTTGACCGAGAAATAGATGATGGGCACATTGATCACGCCCACCAGCGCCACAATGGCACCCGCTTTGTCGGCCCGCCGGGGATCGTCAATGGACGCCTGCAGCGACATGAAGCCGAGGTACAAAAAGAACAGGATCAGTTCGGATGTCAAACGGGCGTCCCACACCCACCAGGTCCCCCACATGGGCTTACCCCAGAACGCGCCGGTCCACAGGGATAAAAACGCCATCAGGGCGCCGGTCGGCGCCAGGGCCTGGGCCATCATGCTCGACAGCCGGGCATTGAGTGACAGCCCCATGGCCGCCCAACCGGCCATGACCATGTAGATGAACATCGACATCCAGGAGGTCGGAACGTGGATGAAGATGATGCGGTAGCCCTCACCCTGCGTGGCATCAGTGGGTGCGACAAAGAAACTCAGCCACAGGCCCGCGGCTCCGAAAATGGCAGCGAGCGTCCAAAACCACGGAATCATCTTGCCCGCCAGCGGATAGAAGGTATGCGGACTGGCGAATCTAAACCAGTTGATCAGTCGATTACTCATTCCAATGCAATCCTCAAAGCAGCCGTGGCGGCCCACGGCGCAAACAAAGCCGCCATTATCAAGAGGGCCGCCAGCAACGACAGGTGCCCCCCGGCGCCCAGCCCCGAAATATGGGACTCCACGGCCCCTGCGCCAAAAATGAGTGCGGGCACATACAAGGGCAACACCAGCAGGCTCAACAACACACCGCCGCCCCGCACACCCAGGGTCAGTGCCGCACCAATGGCCCCAATCAGCGACAGCAAGGGCGTGCCCAGCAACAGCGCCAGCATCAGCACCCCCAGCGCCCCGGCATCCAGATCGAACTGGATGCCCAACACCGGCGCCATCAGCACCAGTGGCAGGCCGCTGACCAGCCAGTGCGCGGCCACTTTCCCCACAACCAACCATACCAGAGGCGTGGGCGAGATAGCCATTTGCTCCAGCGTACCGTCTGCATGGTCGGCCGCAAACATGCGTTGCAGGCCCAGCATGGTAGCCAGCAATGCGCCGACCCACAACACGCCCGGCGCAATCTTGCGCAACAACGCAGGCTCTGGCCCAATGCCCAGCGGAAAGAGGCTGCTGACAATGACAAAGAAAAACAGCGCCGTCAACACTTCGCTTTTGCGCCGCATCACCATCAGCAGGTCGCGCCGCACAATGGCCCACATGGCGCTCATAGCTGCACAACCCGTCCGCCGGGAATCGGCATGGTCTGGTGGCTGGTGAGCACAGCCATGCCACCGCCGGCAATGTGCTCCTGGATCAACGTGGACAAGAGGTCGACGGCTTTGACGTCCAGGGCGGTAAAAGGCTCGTCCAACACCCACAACTTGGCGCGTCGGGTGGCCAGGCGGGCCAGCATGACGCGCCGCTTTTGCCCGGCCGACAGCACACGCACCGGCAACTCCTCACGACCTTTGAGCCCAAAGCGGTAGAGGGCCACCAGCGCATGGGTCTCCAGCAACTCTGCGCCGTCCATGGCGGCGGCGAAGGACAGGTTTTCGAGCGCGGTGAGATCTTCCTTCAGGGCGCCGTGGTGGCCAAAGAACAGCAGGTTTTGCCGATAGGGTGAGTCCGCATGTTTGATGGACTGCCCGCACCAGCGAATCTCCCCTTCAGCGGGTTGCGAAAGACCCGCCAAAAGCCTGAGCAAACTGGTTTTTCCAGCACCGTTTTCCCCGCGCACGTGCAACCACTCGCCCGCGTCCACGGCGAGATCCAGTTTGGCAAACAGTCGGCGTTCACCGCGCACGCAGGTCAACCCGTGTGCGCTCAGCATGAAACAAAATGGGAGGTCAAAGTGAGCACAGTCGCGCCAAAATGATTGGTACACCCTTGAAAATGGGGCATCGCTGGCCATTGTAGTCACTGCCCCTCCCTCTAATTTGACACATGTCAACGAGTTGGTAAGCAGTTGTGGAGGCGCTTTTCCGCTCAAATACCGGGCACGCGGACCAGGCCCAGCCAGGCCTCCCTGGTTCCCTGCCCGCTATAATCGCCCGTTCTTTCCGCGCCCGCACCTGACACCATTTGAGGACCCCATGAGCAACCACAGCAACGCCACTGTTCACGACGAGGCCCACAACGGCCCCATCAAAACTCCCAAGCAATTGTTGCTGGCCGTCATGTTTTCCTTCGTGGTGCCCATTTTCGTGATCATCGGCCTGGTTTATTTCGTGACTTCGGCCAACAAGCCCCAGGCCGGGTCGGTGGATCCGGAGCAAGCCGTGGCGGCCCGCATCCAAAAAATCGGCACGGTGGAGATCCGCGACGCCAACCGCGCCATGAAAACCGGTGAACAGGTATTTGGCGCGCAATGCACCGCCTGCCACACCTCGGGTGCCGCTGGCGCACCGAAGTTTGGTGATGCCGCCGCGTGGGGCCCGCGCATCAAGACCGGATTTGACGCACTGCTGAATTCCGCCCTGAAAGGCAAAAACGCCATGGGAGCCCAAGGCGGTGGCGATTTTGATGACTTTGAGATTGCCCGGGCAGTCGTTTACATGGCCAATGCGGGCGGCGCCAAGTTTGCCGAACCCGTGAAACCTGCTGCACCCGCCAAATAACGGCCTCAGCTCCCCGTCACCAGCCGGCCTTTGCGCCGGCTTTTTTACGTCTGCCCCAAGAAGTATCTGACAAAATTTAGCGCTAGCCCTCGTCAAATAAGCACATAACGCTATAGTATTTATAGCATCTTGTGGCTCGACGCCGGACTCGCAATGTAGCCGTAGCGCATGGGCAGATCCCCCCGTGCCACAGCTTGCACGGTCCACAAGCCGCTCTCAACCGCCTGCGCCGCCAGTGCAACGTCCTGGGTATGCACCAGACCGAATCCCAGCGGCGACTCCAGATAGAGCCAGCCGTGTTCATCCATCAGGCACGCGGTGCAGGTGGTGGCCAGGTCGGTATGGGTGCGCAGCGAGAAGTCCGCCTGAACACGCCAGATCCAGGGTGTTGCGGCCAGTTCGACGAACACCCGTTGCGGTCCGTTCTGAAAAAACCACCGCCCCTGATCATCCGCCATGTAGTTCCGCTGGATGAATGCGATGAGCTTGTCGTGCAGCAGCAAGGAGCCCTTGGCGCCGGGCGGTCCGCTCGCAAAGGCGCCCAGGGCCTGGACACGGTCATCGCGCATATACCAGTTGCCCCGGGCGTCGAGCCCTAGCCACCCAAAGCAGTCGGGCACGTTGGGCCACTTGGCCATGGCTTGCTTGACGATGTCATCCATGGCTGCGTGCCGCCGTTCTGCCGGTATGTTGCTGCAGCCACCCGCCCACCGCTTCAGGCAAGGGCCGGACATGGCCGGGAAAGCGGCCTTGTGCGAATCCGACATGCCCACCGTGCGCCGGTTGCCACAACGTAACGTGGGAGCCCACTTCGCGCTGTGTCGGCAAACACCAGGCCGGGACAAACGGGTCATTGCGCGCGTTGACAACGAGGGCCGGTATCTTGATCTGCCGCAAATGGGGCTTGGCCGACGCGCGCGACCAGTAGTCATCGGTGTTTTTGAATCCGTGCACCGGCGCGGTAAACACATTGTCAAAGTCATACAGATCTTTGGCCCGGAGCATGGCCTCGCGATCAAACAGCCCCGGGTGCTGTTCCAGCTTTCGCAAGGCCTTGGGTTTCATGGTGTTGAGGAACATGCGGGTGTACACCAGCCGGTTGAATCCCTGCCCAATGGCACGGCCACCCGCCGCAAGATCGATCGGCGAACTGACGGCCGCCACAGCCGACACCACATTCCCGGCGGTCGCGCCCATCTCCTGCGCCCAGCGCAGTAACGCGTTACCACCCAGTGAGACGCCAACCACCACGATGGGGCCTGCATGCAGTTCGCGAAACCGCTGCAATACCCAGCCAATCTCCGCATGGTCACCGGAGTGGTAGGCCCTGGGCCCAAGATTGAGCTCACCGCTGCAGCCACGAAAATGCGGCACCGCGAAGGCCATGCCCTGCTGGCGCGCAAAATCGGCGAAAGCCTGCGCATAGTGGCTCCCGGATGAACCCTCCAGTCCATGGAACAGCACCAGCAAGGCCGGTGCGTCGGTTGCTGGCGTGGGTGGCACGTCGGGCCGCCGCGTCGGGCCGCCCCAAGCAAGGCCAGCCCCCTCGGGGGGCAGCGCAGTACACGCAGTGACAAGCGTGGGGGCACTATCCACCAACCAGTCGACGTCAATGAAGTCGGTATCGGGCGCGGTCCAGCGCTGGCGCCGGTATACGGGCAGGTCATCGACCACCCGGCGGGCATACAGGGCCGGCCAGATGGTCTGGAGGTTGCCGCCAGGTAACCAGCGAGGTGCTACATAATTCATAGCTGTGGTCATAGCAGATTCGAGGGCTGGCGGCACATTTTGTTCAATGCAGGACTTGGGGCGCCTGATTGATCTCCTGCACTTCGTCCTGCGTGCCGGGGCTGGCGTGGTGCGCAACCAGCCGCCAGCCACGGGGGGTGTGGTGGTACACGTTGGTGGCCAGTACAAAGGCATGCACCGGCCCTTCGCTGGTCATGACGTCAATACGCTCCAGCACGCTGTGCACAGCGCTGGCGACCGAATCGATACGCCGGATGGCCTCGGGCTGGACGTGGATGGACCCTTCGTGACCAAAGATGGCGTCAAACGCAGCGCGGATGGCGCCCGCACCCACCACCCGGGGTCCGCCGGGATGAATGCACACAATATCGTCTTCATCGGCCCAGCAGGCCATCAGCTTTTCTATGTCAGCCGACTGGAGCGCTTCGTAGAACGCGGCTTCAACCTCGTCGGGTGAGCCGCCGAGTGTCGCGGCGTGCTGGCGTGCTTTGGGCATTAATGGAGGCAGTTGGGACGATGGCTTCATTTTGCCGTGTTTATCCAAGCCCTGCCGGCCCTCTTGTTTACCGTCCCGGGAGTCCCCATGTATGCTTGCGTCGTCAACCTGATGGAGACCGTAATGAAGACCTGGATTTTGGCATTGCTGACAGCGACCGCACTGACGGGCTGCGGCTACAACGACTTTCAACGACTGGACGAGGAGACGAAGTCGGCTTGGAGCGAGGTGCTGAACCAGTACCAGCGGCGCGCTGACCTGGTGCCCAACATTGTGGCTACCGTCAAGGGCGAGGCAAACTTTGAGCAGGAAACGCTGACCAAGGTCGTCGAGGCCCGCGCCAAGGCCACGGCCATGCAAGTGACACCGGAGACCTTGAACAACCCAGAGGCGCTCAAGAAGTTTCAGGCCGCCCAAGGCGAGCTCAGCGGTGCGTTGAGCCGCTTGATGGTTGTAAGTGAACGCTATCCCGACCTCAAGGCCAACAAGGGTTTCAGCGACTTGCGTGTGCAGCTCGAAGGCACCGAGAACCGCATCACGGTGGCACGCAATCGCTACATCAAGTCGGTTCAGGAGTACAACGTGCTGGCCCGCAGCTTTCCCAGCAACCTGACGGCCATGGCGTTCAGCTACCAACCCAAGCCAGCGTTTGCGGTGGGGAACGAGGCAGCGATCTCGACGCCTCCCGTCGTTGATTTCAACAAAAAGTAGCAAGCCCCTGTGTTGATCCGTTGGTTCTGCGGACTGCTGGTATGGCTGCTGGCCCTGGGCGCGAGCGCACAGGGTGTGCTCCCGGTTCCGGCGCTTTCAAGCCACGTGATCGACAGCACCGCGACGCTGACCAGCGCGCAGCAGCAGGCGCTGGATGGCAAACTGGCTGCATTTGAGTCATCCAGTGGTACCCAGCTTGTCGTCCTCATGGTGCCCACCACCCAGCCGGAGGACATTGCCAGTTATGCGCAACGAATCGGTGACGCGTGGAAGATTGGGCGCAAAGGCGTCGGGGACGGATTGCTGCTCGTCGTCGCCAAGAACGACCGCAAGATGCGCATCGAGGTTGCCAAGTCACTGGAAGGCGCCATTCCAGATCTCGCTGCGAAGCAAATCATAGACACCGCCATCACGCCACGCTTCAAGCAGGACGACTATGCCGGCGGAGTCGATGCCGGCGTGGACCGGATCATGGGCTTGATCAAGGGCGAGGCTTTGCCTGCCCCCGCAGCGCAAGCGGGCATGGATGTGTCACGGGATGATTTCCAGTGGGGTCCCATGCTGGCGTTCCTGTTTTTTGTCGTCATGATCGGTGGCGGCATCGCCCGCAAGCTGCTCGGTAACAAGCTGGGTTCGCTGGTGACGGGCGGCCTGGTCGGGCTGTTTGTCAATTCTTTGACCGCCAGTCTGCTGTTAGCCATCCTGGCGGCTCTGGCTGCCGTGGTCTTCACCCTGGTCAGCAGTGTGGGGCGCAGCTTTCGCGGTACCGGAGGTGGTGGTTTTGGTGGTTCGGGATCCGGCGGTGGCTGGGGTTCCGGAGGCGGTTCGGGGGGTGGCGGTTTCAGTTCCGGTGGGGGCGGTGACTTTGGGGGCGGTGGAGCCTCGGGGGATTGGTGATGTTGGACCGTGTCAAACGCCTTATACGCCACCGCTGGATGGAAGATTCCAGCCGTCTCATGGACTCCGCGGCCATACAAAGGCTGAAGCAAAGGGTTGCGGCTAGTGAAGCCCTGCACTGCGGAGAGGTCCGCATTTATATCGAGAGCGGTCTGCCCAACAGCTACCTGATGCGGCCCGGAGCGATCCGCACCATTACCCGCCAGCGTGCACTATCCCAATTTGGCAAGTTGCGCGTCTGGGATACCGAGCACAACAACGGCGTTCTGATCTACCTGTTGCTGGCTGAGCGGACCATTGAGCTGGTCGCTGACCGCGGACTCAACCAGTTTGTGACGCCGCAACAGTGGTGGGCCATGGTGGCGAAACTGGGCGAGGCATTGCGCGAAGGCCGCTATGAAGATGGCCTGGCGCAGGCGGTGGATGAGGTCTCATTGACATTGCAGCAGCACTTTCCGATGCAGGAGGGACAGGTGCGACCGAACGAACTGCCGGATCAACCTATCCTGTCCTGATTGTCGGGATTTGGGACTCCAAAAACAAAACCGCCCGAAGGCGGTTTTGAATGCGAGTGCAAATCGGCTTACTTCTTTTGACGGAACTTGCGTAGCGCTGCAATCTGGGCAGCAATAACCATGAGTTCAGACTGGACGGTTGCCATGTCAATTTCGCTTTTGGCGTTCTTGAGGGCTTCTTCGGCCAATGCTCTGGCTTCATTGGCCTTTTCTTCGTCGAGATCCTTGCCACGGATGGCCGTGTCGGACATAACAGTCACGCAGTTAGGCTGCACTTCCAAAATGCCGCCGGCCACAAAGACAAATTCTTCGCTGCCGTCGGTCTTTTCGATGCGCACCGAACCAGCCTTGATGCGGGTGATCAGGGGCGTATGGCGGGGATAAATGCCGAGCTCGCCGGCTTCACCGGGCAGCGCCACAAATTTGGCCTCGCCCGAGAAGATGGACTCTTCAGCACTGACAACATCAACGTGGATGGTGTTCATGGTTTACCGCCGATCAGATTTTCTTGGCTTTTTCGAACGCTTCGTCGATGGTGCCGACCATGTAGAAGGCCTGCTCGGGCAGGTGATCGCACTCGCCGTTCACGATCATCTTGAAGCCGCGAATGGTCTCAGCCAGGGTGACGTACTTGCCAGGAGAGCCGGTAAACACCTCAGCCACGTGGAACGGCTGGCTCAGGAAACGCTGGATCTTGCGGGCACGTGCCACGGCCAACTTGTCTTCAGGGGCCAGGTCATCCATACCCATGATGGCGATGATGTCGCGCAGTTCGCGGTAGCGCTGCAGCGTGCCCTGCACGGCACGGGCCGTGTTGTAGTGGTCTTCACCCACCACCAGCGGATCCAGCTGGCGGCTGGTGGAATCCAGCGGATCAACCGCAGGGTAGATACCCAGCGAAGCGATGTCACGGGACAGCACCACGGTAGAGTCCAAGTGGGCAAAGGTAGTAGCAGGCGACGGGTCGGTCAAGTCATCCGCTGGCACGTAAACGGCCTGGATGGAAGTGATGGAACCCACCTTGGTCGACGTAATACGCTCTTGCAGACGGCCCATTTCTTCGGCCAGCGTGGGCTGGTAACCCACGGCGGAAGGCATACGGCCCAACAGCGCGGACACTTCGGTTCCGGCCAGTGTGTAGCGGTAGATGTTGTCCACGAAGAACAACACGTCCTTGCCTTCGTCACGGAAGGACTCTGCAATGGTCAGGCCGGTCAGCGCAACGCGCAGACGGTTGCCTGGGGGCTCATTCATCTGACCGTACACCATGGCCACTTTGGACTCGGGCAGGTTTTCCAGATTCACGACGCCAGAATCGGCCATCTCGTGGTAGAAGTCGTTACCTTCACGGGTACGCTCACCCACACCGGCAAACACGGACAAAC
>ERZ724520.160-NODE-160-length-36009-cov-4.741976_pt1 | contig 36009 bp, 22 predicted proteins | sample MGYA00376053_ERZ724520 | MGnify/ENA primary metagenome ERZ724520 (study PRJEB28724, sample SAMN07190886) | activated sludge metagenome | isolation source: activated sludge of sewage treatment plant in Hong Hong | place: USA: Christiansburg, Virginia | collected...
CTGCTAATGCTCCAGAAATTGTATGAGTCCATGCACCTGATAAACTAATATTACCGCTCATTGTAACTGGTACATTTGCATTTATTGTTATATTAGGCAATACAGAACGACCAGCTGCAGATGTACTAGAAATACTAATTGAAGTTCCATTAAAAATAAAATTTGCCGTGTTTGAAGTTGGTATACCTAACCCTGAATTATCCGTAACAAGCCCTTGCTTTATATTTAAAGTTCCTTGGTATCCAAATAACTTACTGTCAGTAATATTCAAAACATTTACATCTGTAGTTGCAAAATTTACATTTCTTTGCCCAGTACCTGCTAAAAACACGTGTAGTTTTAAGGTGTTCAACATATTAGTAGCTGTATTAAAACCAGTAATATTAATTGTAGTTGCATCTTCAAAATACAAATGCATGGTTCCTGAATTATTATTAAAAACCCCTGCTGTTCGTCTAACAATTGAAGAACTGGAAACAGCCTTATTTAAAATATTGAAATCTACATCTGGTGCAATAAAGGTACCTGCAGCTTGCGAAAAGTTACCATTAACGTCCAAACTAAATCCAGTACAATTAATTGTTCCCGTATAACCAGCAGCTATCGAAAAACTAGAAACAGAATGATCCAAACTAAAATCACAATTTTTTGTACCTGTACCATTAAATAATACATTATTAGTTGTAGTTGGCACTACACCACCAACCCAGTTAGCTGCAGTACTAAAAAAATTATCTGCTCCTAATCCACTCCAAACAATCGTTTGAGCATTTAGCCCTCCTAAGAATAAACTTAAGAATAGTATTGTATATATTTTCTTCATAAAATTATGTTTTATAGTTATTGTAAATATCAAAAAAAAAAATCAAAAATCCTAATTATGTTTTCAAAATTTATGCCATTAATCGACCAAACTAACAATCCAATCATTAAGTTTTATTAAATACCATTCTAATTAAAAATATTTTTAAATTTATATATGCAAAGTTCTAATTTCTTAGTTTACAAATCATCTGCTGGAAGCGGCAAAACATTTACTTTAGTTAAGGAATACCTAAAGTTGGCACTAAGAGATAAAAATAATTTATCTAATTCGTTTAAAGGAATATTAGCTATAACTTTTACAAATAAGGCTGCTGCCGAAATGAAATGGAGAATTATTAGGGCCTTAAGGGAAATTAGCACGCATAAAAATGAATTTTTAAGTTCGCTCATTGCTAAAGAATTACAAATTAGTTCTGAGGATTTACATGAAAGGGCTAGTATAGTTCTAACCTCCATATTACATCACTATTCCGATTTTTCTATTGGAACTATTGATAGCTTTACCCACCGTATTATTAGAACATTTGCATTGGATTTACAACTTCCATTCAACTTCCAAATAGAAACTGATACTGATAGCGTTTTTAATAAAGTTATATCAACTTTGATAAGTAATTTGGGCAAAGATGAATTAATAACAAATTACCTTGTTCAATTTTCATTATCACAAGTTGAAGAAAACAAATCATGGGATCCTGAGAAATTATTATTCGACTTTATTAAAGAAATTAATAAAGAAGGTGATGTTGATGTTTCTGAGCAATTTAAAGAGTTTCAAATTAATGATTTCGAGATAACTAAAAACAAACTATATGAGCTCATAAAATCGTATGAATTGTATTTAAAAAATCAGGGAGAAAAAGGTATTGCAATCATTCAAAATAAAAAAATTAATAAAGATGCTTTTTCGGGTGGTGGCACTATATTTAACTTCTTTAAATTTCTTAAAAATAATGAGAGAACCACCGCTGAAGAATTATTTATTTCTACTGTAAATAAAACTTTAGAAACCCAAGTATGGCATTCAACAAAGGCAACCTTAAATGATAAAGATTTAATATACAGTGTAAATTCTCAATTAGAAGCCATTGCCTACGAAGTAAAAAATTATTTAACCGAACACGAAAAAAAATATACTGTATACAACTTAATTTATAAAAACATTTATGCAATGGGCTTGGTTAATGAACTAGCCAAACTCACTGCTGAATACAAAGAAGATGAAAACGTACTTTTTTTATCTGAGTTTAATGAACGCATTTCTAAAGTTGTTTCTGATGAACCAACACCTTTTATTTTTGAACGTTTAGGAGACAGGTATAAACATTTTTTGCTTGATGAATTTCAGGATACATCAGCCATGCAATGGCATAATTTATTACCATTAGTAGATAACTCTTTAGCAAACGGTAATTTAAATTTAGTTGTTGGTGATGGTAAACAATCTATTTACAGATGGAGAAATGCAAATGTTGAACAATTTATTAATTTGCCATTTATTAAAAATAAGGACAAAAATATATTATTATCAGAACGTGAAGCATCATTAATACGAAATTTTAAAGAAGAATTTTTAGATACAAATTTTAGAAGTGAACCCACCATCGTAAAATTCAACAATCACCTATTTGAATTTCTCTCACACAAATTACTTGATGAAGATTTTAAAAGAATATATTTTAACCAAGAACAAAAACATAAAATTGGAGAAAGTGGTTATGTAAGTATACAATTTCCTGAATTAAACAATGATGATGTAGATGCAATTAACACAAAACTCACACTTGAACACATTGAACAAGCAATTAATGATGGTTACCAATATAATGACATTTGCATTATTGTCAGTAAAAATTATAACGGCAATACAATAGCTAACTTTTTAATTGAGCACGGTATCCCCGTTGTATCAAGAGAATCTCTATTACTTAACAATGCCAAAGAAGTTATTGTTTTAACTTCTTTTTTAAAATACATTTTAAATCAACATGATTTTATATCTGCATCAGTAGTAATAAATTATTTATACCTCAACCAATGGTTTAGTGAAGAAAAATACATTGAATTTTTAAAATTGGTTAACCTAAATAAATCAACTTCGTTAATTAAACTTTTCAACCAAGCAGGAATTAAAATTGATGAACTTAAAATTGCAACTTCAAACTTGTATGATTGTTGTGTTGAAATTTCAAAAGCGTTGAAGCTAAATGAAACAAACCCTCAATACATAAGATTTTTTTTAGACGAGGTGCTCTCATTTTTACAAACCAATACATCAAACATTTCTATATTTTTAAATTGGTGGGAAAAGCGTTCAGCAAAAGCCTCTGTAATTATTCCTGAAGGAATAAATGCCGTTAATATTATGACCATTCATGCCTCAAAAGGTTTAGAATTTCCAATTGTAATATCGCCATATGTAAATTTTAAAACAGATAAAGCCAATCCAATTTGGGTTAATTTGTCGGAAGCAGAAAAGGAAGAACTTAACTTACCAATTGCCTTATTAAATATTGGAAAAAAAATTGATTCTACTGAGTATAGCCCAGTTGCTCAAAAAGAACTTATGTTAGTTAAACTCGATTGTTTAAACATGCTTTATGTTAATTTCACTCGAGCCGTTGAAAGACTGCATATTATTTCTTCCAAACCAAATAAAACAGTAGATAACACAAGTTATACATGGCTAAAAGAATATGCTTTGAATCAAGCAAGTTTTGATAAGGAATTAAATACATTAGAAGTTGGGACATTAGAACCTAAAAAACAGCATACACATATTCAATCAAAATTAGAACAATTTAAAATCGAAACACTTAATTTTAATGCGGAAAATCCAATAAAGATTAAAAATGCAAGTGGCTATAAATCCAACGAAGAAGTAACCAAAGCAAGAGAGTATGGGATTCTAGTACATAATATATTATCGCAAATAAACTCTATTAATGATATTGAAACTATAATAGAAAAATCGGTTTTAAAAGGAGAAATTAACGAATTTGAAGCATTGAGTATTAACAATGATTTAAATGAAATCTTACAAAATGCAGAAATAGAGTCCTATTTTAAAAATGAATTAAATGTAAAAAATGAATTTGAAATTTTAAATAAAGAAGGTGAAATACTAAGGCCTGATAGAGTTGTAATAATTGGTAATGAAGCTATTATAATAGATTATAAAACAGGCAAAAAAAATTCTTCAAAATACCATTCTCAAATGCAAGATTATAAAAATGCTTTATTAGAACTTGGTTATACTTCAGTTAAAAAAGTGTTATTATATATTCACGAAAAAGAAATAGAAATTTTAGCATAAAATTAATTTGTAACTATTCCATTTTCTATTAAAAGTAATTCTACTTCTCTATTTTGATCTAATAAATAAGCATTAATACCAATTTGTGATGCGCCATTTACATGAATTATAGTATCATCAATAAATAATGTTTCTTCAGGATTTAAACCATTTTCATTTAAAACAAATTCAAAAATATCACTATTAGGTTTTCTCATTCCAATCCTGCATGAATAATACACTTTTTCAAAAAAAGAATCTAAATTTTTAAAACCATGATTTTCAAATAAAGAAGCCTCAAATTCCGTAATATGCGTTTCATTTGTATTACTTAACAAAAATATTCTGTATCTATTTTTTAATTTAAGTAGTAAATCCAACCTATTTTTAGGAAAATCTAATAGCATGGCATTCCAAGCAAATTTCATTTTTTCGAAACTTAAATTGGAGTTTAATAACACATTAATTTTATTAAAAAAATCTTCTTCAGTTATTTCGCCTTTATCAAATTTATCAAATACATCATCTTGTTTTAGCTGAGTATAAACATTTTCAAATGGCTCAGGAGTTATTTTATTAAACTCATTTATAGTTTTTGGAATATCAAGATTGATTATAACACCCCCTAAATCAAAAATTATATTTTTTATTTCGCGCATAAATTTTGAAAATCAAATACAAATATATACTTTTGCAACCTTAAATCTGAACTAGATTTCAGATTGCTCCTATAGCTCATTCGGTTAGAGCAACTGACTCATAATCAGTAGGTGCCTGGTTCGATTCCAGGTGGGAGCACGATTAATCGAATAAAAAGCCTGTAAATCAATAAATTACAGGCTTTTTCATTTTATTAAACAAAAAAACCTCAACCTTATTATATAAGATTGAGGTTTTTATTTAATATTTTAATTATCTAAATAAATTAAAAGTTCCTTGTTTTTCAACTTCTTTTCCATCATAACCTGTCGCTTTTATAAAATAGAAGTATGAACCATCAGAAGCTTTGGAGCCATTTGCATTTATACCATCCCAACCAGCTTTAGGTCCAGTAAATTCATATAATTTTTCGCCCCATCTATTAAATAATTGCAATGTTATTTCTTTTACACCAGTTGATTTTATCGTAAATATATCATTGCTTCCATCATCATTTGGAGTAAATACATTTGGAATTTCTAAACTAAAACCATCTTCTACAACTATAGTTACAATTGCAGTATCTATACAAACTCCATTTGTAATTATTAACATTACATTATAACTACCCGTTGATGGATAATTTGTACTTGGATTAATTACTGTTGATGTATTTCCGTTATCAAATGTCCAACTATAAGTTAATGCTCCAGTGCTCATATCAGTAAAATTTACATTTAAAGGAGCACCACCAGTTATTGGATCTGCATTAAATGCAGCTGTAATAGTTCCCTGTGTAACATTTACTGTAGCTGTTGAATTACAACCTGTAATTGTATTAGTAGTAACTACAGTATATATTCCAACCTGACCTACAACAGGGGTTTGTGAATTACTACCAGATAAAATAGTTGGTCCTGTCCAATTATATACTATATCAGTTGTTAATGTTGACGTTGCAGTTAAAGAAACTGTTGCAATACCACATGGTATTACTGCATTTGATGCTGTTGATACTGTTGGAATAACTGTACCACCTGTAATTGAAATAGATCGTGTATTAACACAACCAGTAATTAAATCTGTAATAGTTGCTACATATTCTCCAGCTGCATTAACCAATAATGGATTAGATAATGTTGTAGTTCCTATTGACCAAATAATTGCATTTGTATTACTACTACTTGCTGTTAAAGTGATAGTTGGTGCAGCACATGTAATTGTATTACTTGTTGCAGCAACAGTTAATGTAGGCAAAGCACTGCTTGCAGTAACATTTACAGTATGCAATGTAAAACATCCATTTATAGGATTTGTACATGTAATTGAATAAATACCAGAACCTTGTCCTATAGCATTTTGGCTACTTGCACCACTTAATATTGAACTTCCTGCTGGTGCAACCCATGAATAATTCATTCCTGCTAAAGAGGAACTTAAATTAACAGTATTAGTAACACATGTTATGCTTCCAGTATAAGAAGCTGTAAAAGCAGGGGCTGTATTATTTACAATTGCAGAAACTACAGCAACTCTAGAACATCCATTAACTGGATTGGTAATATTAACAGAATACGTTCCACTTCCTGAACCTATAGCGTTTTGAGAAGATGCTCCAGAAACAATTGAACTTCCTCCTGGTGCAGTCCATGCATAAGTCATACCCGAAGGCGAAGAGGTTAAATTTATTGTATTTGCTAAACAAGTAACACTACCCGAAGTACTAGCAATTGAAGACGGTAAAGAAGTATTTTGTGGTACATTTACAGTTGCAGTATTCGAGCAACCATTTATTGTATTAACTGTTGTTAATGTATAAATCCCACCAGATGTAGCAACTGCTGACGAACTAATTGTTCCACCGCTAAAACTTGGTCCACTCCAAGAATAGGTTACTCCTGAGCTTGGACCACCAGTTAATGAAATTGTTGTATTGCTACAAGTTATAGATCCTGAACTACTAGAGGCTGTTGTAACCGGTGCTGTTATATTTTGAGAAACACTTACAGTAGCTGTACTACTACATCCTGAAGAATTTGTAACAGAAAGTGTATATGTTCCTGGCTGATTTACAGTTACATTTGCAGTACTTCCACCAGAAACTACTCCTGGTCCAGACCAAGCATAAGTAGTCATTCCAGTTGGCCCACCATTAATAACCAAATTTGGAGTTGAACAAGTTAAAATTCCAGGCGATGTGGCAGTTGCAACTGGAGCTGTTCCTGATGAACTAACAGAAATTGTAGATGTTGCTGCACCAGGACATGCTCCACCACCACCAGTTACAACAACTGTATAAATACCAGCAGCATTTACAGTAACAGCGCTTGTGCCTGCACCAGATAAAATTCCAGGTCCTGACCAAACATAAGTAGGTAAAGTAACTGATGTAGTAGCAGTTAATACAGAAGTTAAGGCTGCACATGATAAGCTTCCTGAACTAGTAATTCCTGAATTTAACTGAGGAAAAGGACAAGAGGCAAAATCACTTGCTCCTGTTACTAATGAAGATGGAGAAAATGTGATAGTTGTACCTGAAATAATACCAACATATTGTGTACCACTGCAATCTGCAAAAAGTTTATTACCAACAATTGCATATCCACCACCAGCTGAAGCAATAGGGCTTCCAATTAAAGTATATGTGCAAAGTATTGCACCAGTTGGACTATATTTTACAAGTCTTGGCGAAACTGAAGTTGTAAATAAAACATAAAAATTACCGTCATAATCTCCAATTAAATCATAAGGACCACTCCATCCTGGCAGTGTTAATACTAAAACATCTGTACCAGTGCCATCATATCTATATACTTGGCTAGAAATCCCTGACAAATTGTAAATATAAGGTCCAGCGCCACAAAGATTTACTGCAGCTGAATTTGTTACTGAATGCCCAGTATTAACCCATGTTGATCCGTTATAATAATGATATTGAGTTCCAATAATAGAATAAAAAGTTACTGCAGGCAAGGCTGCGTTTAAATTTTTACTAACTGCTAATCCATTACCTGTACATGATATCGAATTAGGAGTAGAGGTTAATGCAATAGGATCATAATTGGTTATTGATGTTCCATTTAAAGTGTAAAACAAATTACAATTTATTGGTAATTGCGCAAAGCCACATTTAATTACAAAAAGCAAAGCAAATAATAGATTTTTTCTCATAACATTTGTCTTTAATATAATTTATTGGTAAAAAAATGTTGTTTGTTTTGATGATTTAGATTGTGTTTGCTGCTGAGTTAAAACAACTTTTTTCTCCTCATTAAAAAACACACAATCAAACACATAACCATCCGATGGAGATATTACTGTGAAAACTCTTGACCCATCAACTTTTTCAAGCTTAGTCTTAATAAAATAAGTAGTAGTTAATCCCAACGTTTCAAAAGAAATTGTATTTGAACTTAAATCAATTGTTACTAATGACTTATTTGAAGATTCTATGCAATCTGAAACTAATTGCTTTTCAAAGTCATACTTACAAATTTGATTCTTTGTTGATAGAAGTTTTTCCTGTGAAAATAAAACAATTGAAACAGAAAATAATAGGAGTGTAAAAATTTTTTTTCTCATAGTATCTGGATTGATAGTAAAAAATTATTTAATTATTCATTAGTAGAATTGCCCTACTAACTATGTGATAAAGGTAAGCTATTTACTTTTACAATTTCAACTGATAAAGAAAACCCCCTTCACAATGAGTAAAGGGGGCTGTTTATCGAGTGAAAAAAATCAGAATTTTTAAATGTACTTATTCAGTAGCTTTTTTCTCATCTTTATTTTGAGAATTAAAAGCATCAAAATCAAATGTTAATGTAAATCTCAATGTATTTTGAAGTGGATTTCTTTGAGTAATTGGAATTAAATAAGCCATATCTAATCCAAAAACATTATATCTTAAACCAATACCTGCAGTAAAAAATTTACGATTACCTTTAGTTTTTGCTTCATTAAAATAACCTGCTCTTACTGCAAATGTTTTTGCATACCAATACTCAAATCCTAAACTGTAATTAATCTCCTTTAATTCTTCTTTTCCTCCTCCAGGAGCATCATTAAAAGATTGTAATATTCCTTTAGCAATTCCTACATTAGGATCTTTACCAGCTGTAATAATTTTTTCTTGAGTACTAGTATTAATTGAATCGTTACCTGTTGAACTTTTTAAATAAATTGGAGGTGTTGGAACTAATAATTTATTTAAATCTCCATAAAAACCAAATGTATTATAATCGTCAATAATCATTTTTAAACCAGCTCCTAATCGTAAATTCATTGGGATAAAATCCTTTTGAACAGAATAGCTTACTTTTGATCCAATATTACTAAAAACTAAACCTGCAGAAGCAATAGATTTTTTTCCATTTATTTCAAGTTTTTTTGATTGGTAATATAAGCCAACATCAACATTTGCTGAAGTGCCAGCTTTTGTAGCTTGTCCATTACTTAATGTGTAATTACCAGTTAAATTTGAACGAACATATCTCATTGCCAAACCAGCAGAAAATGTTTCTGATAGTTTTTGAGAATAAGCTAAATCCAAAGCAAATTCATTTGGCCTAAATTGTCCTGTTGTGTTACCAACAATATCTGTAAACGTTATGTTTCCTAAAGAAAAATACCTTAATGAAGCTCCAATTGATTGCGTTTTACTTATTTTACCGTAACCTGCAACATAATACAAGTAAATATCTGGAACTAATTGCTTTAACCATGGTGTAACATTTATTGTAGCGCCCGCCTTTTTATCAGCAAATGCCATTTTAGCAACATTCCAGTGTATACTGTTTCCATCAGCTGGAGTTGCTGCACCTACCTCTCCCATCGCTCCATTTCTAGAATCAGGGCAAATCAATAAAAATGGAACCGCTGTTGTAATAGTATTTACACGGCCACTTAAATCTTGTGTTGATATTGCAGAACCTTGACTAAATGCTTGATTAGTCAATAATATTCCGCAAGTTATAGTACTTAAAATTTGTTTTTGCATTGTTTTTTCTTTTTTTAAAAGAGCCTCAAAGATATAATTAATTTAGAATTACCAACTTCTCAATTTTATCAGCTTTTTTATTTGCACCATCAGTTACTGACACTCTGTAAATATAAACTCCCCTAGCCAATTTATCTCCAAATTCATCCCTTCCATCCCACTCTATACCATCAAAACGAAAACCTTGATTATTTATTGTTTGATTTATAGATTTTACAATTTTACCTGTAATTGTATAAATTTGAATTTGAACCTTAAGCGAAACACAGCATTGGTTATGCTCAATAAAAAATTTAGTTTTAGATGTAAAGGGATTTGGATAATTTAATATATGGCTTAAAGCTAAATCCGCTTCTTTTGAAACTATAAAATCAGTATAAGCTGTAGAAGAATTATTTTGAACATCCCATACTTTTAAAGTTAAATCATGCTTACCTTCAGGTAAATCTGATAATGAGTAGCGAATTTTACCAGATTGATAGGTATTTAAATTAGCAACGTAATAATCATTTAACACAATTGGATTACCTGATTTAGCATCTAATACTGCAATTAAATCATGCCCTATTCCATTACCAACCGTATTAATACCACTTGAATCACTTACTAAGGCATAAATTTTTGGATTCTCATTTGTGGTACCACCAGTTACAAATTTCTCATCATTCATAAATAATTTAATTTCTGGCCCTATTGCATCTGCTACAGCAAGTGGATTTGATCCACCAATAACAATATGATCATAATAACCATTTGCATCATGTACTCCATTATGTGCATAATAACTAATTTTTCCTTTTCCAAAATTGTAAGAAATATCTTTTGGAACTAAAAAAGTAAATGAAAAATCACCATTAGTAACTAATGATTTCCCTCTATATATAATATTCCTTTGAATTTTAAATGTATCAACTAATGACCCAGAAAAACCTGGTCTGCTTGGGTCGTTTGCTAAGGTTACCAATTTAAGTTCTTTATCATATACAGTTGGATAAACTACTCCATTAAAATTAGTTAATTTGTTTCCTAATTTATCACCAACAAAACCAGTAATAACCATTTTTGTTAATGCTTTTAATGTATCAGAAGATGTTAATGATATGGTTTGAGAATTAATCGTAGACGTATAAACCTTTTGTTCGGGATATGCTAATTTTAAAGCTGGATCACCTAAAATTACAAAATTTAAATATTGAGGATTAAAACCTAAATCCCTCTTTGTAAGTCGGTATAAATCTCCAATATGCGGTATTTTACCATTTATCATTGGCTTTAGTGCATGGTTAAAAAATCTAATATTTAAAGCATCATTTAAACCTGAAAAAGCCAATCTTACTGTTGTCATTAAACCAACTGCACCACCTTGCGGATTTAAGAAACAATACTCTCCTGCTGATGTTCTATCTGGATCATCAAATCTACTAAATTCACAGGTTGCAGTTACCATCAATGGTAAATTACAGTTATTTTTCCAACCTAAAATTTGAGGTACTTCAACAAATCTTTCGGCGCCTAAACCTAATTCACCGCCATGACCAGTATAATTAAAAATCAAACACCCTTTTTCAAAACTTCTGTTTATTGCGTTTACTACATCCGGATACCTATCACCACCCGGTGTTGAATACTGTTGATAAGCATCTGAATAAATTTTGTTTACATTATAATCTTTATAAGTATTATAAACAATGTTGGCAACATTCTCAGCTCCACGCAAGTGTTCATTGCTATCTTCATCATCAGCTAAAAACACAATTGAATTTCTCCAATCACCTTGAGGGTAGCATGTTGCTGCAGAGCATGAACTTTCTTCTGTATTAGGATTAAACCCAAAATTTCTTTTATAGTACTGCTCAATTTTTGAGGTAACTTCTTCTGCTTCTGCTTTAGTATGTACTGGAAACCTTCCTACTCCAATATCAGGCAAATCACCCCTTCCGCTACTTAATGAATCGTTGCTGGTACCTACTAAAGCGCCCTCATCATGATCCATCATTGCAAAGTAATCATCTGATACAAATGATTCTGTGTAAGATGTAGAGTTTGGCGTTTCATAAGTCGGAATCATTGCTGTGTTACCCGATAATGTTATATCTCTATTTTTATAAGAACCGTCACCTAATAATAACAAATATTTTGTAGCTTTGGTTGGGTCAGTTGGTCTAAAATAGAGCATTCGTACAAATTCTTTAATTGCTCCAATATCAGGAGTACCTGAAGAAAATTCATTATAAACTTGAGTTGTTGTAGCAATTGCATATGATAATGTATCATAATCTGCATGAACTTTAGCAATTCTATTTGCTTCATTTAAATAAGCAGGATGGGTTACTATGACAAAATCTGCTTGAGTTATGGCATGTAAATTTTGATTAGGAACTGTTCCATAAGGTGTGGGAATAAATGCTGTTGCAGGACTAAAGGCAACATATTCTCTTAAAGAATCTGATGTAGCAGTAAAATCTAATGCAGAACCAATTGTTGAAAATAATTGATTTGAAACATTCAATGGACTAGTAACATCCCAAATTGATATTGCTGCACCTGTAGGATTTAATAAATTATATTTTGCAAAAGTTCCTGCACCACCTATTACTCTTCTATCTCTAAAATTAAACTGACTCGATGTGAAATTTAAACTCTTACGGGCATTAATTTCAACATAATCTAAGTATCCAACTGCTGATGGAGTTTGTTTACTTACAGTTACACTCAAAAAACTGGAATTTAAAATTCCACCTAATTCACTATCATTCGGGTATCCATAATCAGCAATATAATAATCTACATTTGTTAATGGACAAGATACATTAAACAAATAGGGCCCAAATGTAACAGCATAGTTAGAAATTGTGGCACATCGCGACATGACTCTTGATTTCACATAAACACTATCTCCAATTACTGCATCAGGAATTAAAAAATTAAATACATAAGATGTGTTTAAATCAAATTTTTCACCATAAAACTCTCTACCACTTTTTACAGCATTAAATGCATTAACTTCATGAATATCATAATAATCTTGAGTAGTAGTTGTTTTAGTTGCCACAACAGCTAATGAACTTTGATCATTAATTCTTTTTCCCAATGTATTAATATCCACATTTATAAAATAAAAAGAGGTATCGCTAAATGAATGCAATTTACGGTGGTAAGGAATTCTATTACTAGAAGATCTCACCCATGAATCAGTACTTTGTCCGTAAAACAAAACATAATCTGCATTATCAAAAACACCATCACCTTCACCAACAACTTTAATTGCGTTTTCTTGCAAATCATCGTATTTAAAATCGCTATTTCTTTCAGGCATTAATTTTCCACCATTTCCATAAACCTTAATGTTTCTAGGATTAACAGCGCTAACATCAATTCCTAAATTTGTTAAAAAAGTTTTATCAATTTTATAAACACCATCTTTTGTAACACCAACTTTATACCATTTACCAGAGGCTAAAACCGATGTAGAAACTTTAGCAACTCTGTTGTTACTTCTATTTAAATTTGCATAAGTAGAAATATCTTTTGCATTTGAATAATCCCAAAAAGTCTCGTAAGAAACCAAATACTCATAAATATTACTAGAGTTTAATCTTATTGGAACAATATTAGCATACAATAATTTTTCTTGTCGAGAAATACCTGAATTATAAGTACTTTGAAAATCACTAGTAATATATTTTTTATAACTTTCAATTAAAGCTAATTCTGAGCTTGTTAAATTTCTTATAACACTATTTTTTAGTTTAAAGCTTGGAATTAAATTATCTGTTAAAACCAAATTTTCAGAAAAATAAGGCAAATTGTTTTTTTTGTGATTAAATAGAGCTTCTGCTAAAAAAGATTTAGGTTTACTTTCAGTTCTGTTAAAATTTACATTTTTTTCTAAATTATTAGTTTGAGAAAATAAAATAGTGCTGAAAAGCAAAATAAAAACTAAAAAAATTAGATTTTTAAATTTAAATATTGACTTATTTATCATGAAATTTTGTTTTATGTTACAAAGAACGACAAAGAAAATAAAATATTGTTGTTAAAAAGTTTTATTTTTAAAAATAGACTGCTATATTTGTATTTAGGAAAAGATTAAGTAAACTAACTTATATGGCTAAGAAAATTTTGTTATTACTCGTTGTTTGTAGTGTTTTTGGCACTATTACAGATTTAAAAGCTCAGGATCCTCAGTTTACTCAGTTTTATGCCAACCCAACTTATTTAAATCCTGCATTCGCAGGAACCGCTCGTTGCCCGCGTATTTGCATGAATTACAGGAATCAATGGCCTAATTTATCAGGAACTTATGTAACATATGCAGCTTCTTACGACCAACATATTGATGCTATTAGTGGGGGAATTGGAATAAATGTAATGCAAGACGATCAAGCAAGAGGTACTCTAAAATCAACTTCAGCTAATTTAATTTATTCTTATTTATTACCAGTTAATCGTGAGTTTTCACTTAAATTGGGGTTACAAGCAGGATTTTTTCAAAAAGCATTAGATAAAACCAAATTAAATTTTGGTGATATGATTGATGCAAGAAGAGGATTTGTTTGGAATACAAACGAAAACATTCCTCTAGCTAATAAACAAGGTTTAGATTTTGGTGCTGGTATTTTAGGATATAGCAAAAAATATTACATTGGTGCAGCATTTCATCATATTACTCAGCCTGATGAAGGTTTATTAGGTACTTCTAAGCTACCAATGAAAATTACAGGGCATGCTGGTGCAGTTATTCCTTTAGAAAAAGGTAACGAGTCATTTATTTCTCCTAACATTTTATTTATGCAACAACAAAATTTCACACAATTAAATTTAGGTTTATATTTTGTGAAAGGATCTTTTGTTGGGGGCGTTTGGTATCGTAACTCTGATGCATTTATTGTTTTATTAGGAGTTCAAACAGATCATATGAAAATTGGATATAGTTATGATGTAACTGTTTCAAGATTATCAAGTAATACAGCTGGTTCTCATGAATTATCATTACAATTACAATTTGAATGTAGACCAAAGCGTAAAAAATATAGAACTATTAGTTGTCCATCTTTTTAAAAATAATTTGTAACCTTTTTATAAAACTTTCGTTATAGCTTTAAATAAACCAAAAATTATGCAGTTTAAATTCATCAAAAGTCGAAAAGCATTTGCCATCATCTTATCGGTATTAGCGGTATCATGCTCTCAGGAACGTTCTGGTATTACAGGCTGGGCCTATAATGATCCTGATAATGGAGGATTTGAAAAAGTTCCGTATGAAGAACAAGAAACTGGTCCTGGATTAGTATTAATAGAAGGTGGATCTTTTTCAATGGGACGTACAGAAACTGATGTTACTTATGAATGGAATAATGTACCACGTAGAGTTACAGTATCTTCATTTTATATGGATGAAACTGAGGTAAGTAACTTTTCCTATTTAGAATATTTATATTGGACAAATCGTGTATTTGGTCCAACTTTCCCAGATATTTATCAAAAAGCATTGCCAGATACTTTAGTTTGGAGAGAGAAATTAGCATATAATGAACCATATGTAGAATATTATTTACGTCATCCATCTTACAGAGATTATCCTGTAGTTGGTATTGATTGGTTACAAGCTAATGAATTTTGCGCTTGGAGAACTGACCGTGTAAACGAGTTTATTTTAATTCGTGAAGGTTTATTAGAACATGCTCCTAGTCCTTCTGATCAAGATTACTTTAGTACTGAAGCATATTTATCAGGAAAATGGCAAGGTCAATTAAAACAAAAATTACCTTCATTTGATCCTCAAAACCCAGAAAGAGATGTAAGAATGGAAGATGGTATCTTTTTACCTAAATACCGTTTACCAACTGAAGCTGAATGGGAATATGCAGCTTACGGCTTAATTGGAAATACAATTGGAGAACGTATTACTGATAGAAGAATTTATCCTTGGAACGGACACGGTGTTCGTAATTCATCTGACAAATACATTGGGCAAATTGCAGCAAACTTTGTGCGTGGAAATGGTGACATGATGGGTACAGCAGGTTTCTTAAATGATAACGCTGATGTAACTGCTCCAGTTTATTCTTACTGGCCAAATGATTACGGGTTATATAATATGGCTGGTAACGTATCTGAATGGGTTATGGACGTTTATAGAGCTACAACTGCTCAAGATGCTGATGAGTTCCGTCCATTCCGTGGTAATGTTTTTGTTACACAAGTAAAAGATAGTACTGATAATTCAATATCAACAAATATTGATGGACCAATGTTTCAAAAATTCAATCATAAAGTGAACGTTCCTACTGCGCATGGTGTGAGTCAAGAAACATCTGAAGTTACTGATAGTGTTTTAACAACTTTAACTAAAGATGCTCAAGGTTATGCAAATGCACCTTCTGATGGAAAGTCTGATATTCCAGGTCGTGTGAAATGGAGAGAAGTTTCTGCTGCAGTTTCTTCAGATAATTTAGATGAACGTAGAAACTACAAAACATCTGATTACATTAGTTATTTAGATGGAGATGTAAACTCTTCTTTATACTATGAACAAGGAGAAGATGCATATGGTGATAAAGCTGATAAATTAATGTATGAATATGCAAAAACATCATTAATTAATGACAAATCACGTGTATATAAAGGTGGTAGCTGGAGAGATAGAGCTTATTGGTTAAATCCTGGAACTCGTAGATTTTTAGATCAACGTCAATCAACTGCATACATTGGATTTAGATGTGCAATGACAAGAGTTGGTAGCCCAGTTGGTATGGGAAAATAATTTTGTTGAAAACTATATGAAAGCCCTTTCGAAATTCCGAAAGGGCTTTTTATTTTTATAGCATGAACAAATATATAAGCATAGAAGATTTATATAATGTATTTATTAGTTGTAATCAGCTAATTTCTACAGACACAAGAAATTTAGAATTAAACTCCCTGTTTTTTGCATTAAAGGGTGATAATTTTAATGCGAATTTATTTGCAAAATCGGCAATAGACCAAGGCTGCAAACATGCAATTGTGGATGATGAAACTATTTCGAATGGAACAACTATTTTACTTGTAGAAAACGTCTTAGAATCACTCCAACACTTAGCAAAATACCATAGAACAAAATTACAAATACCAATTATTGGAATAACTGGAAGTAACGGCAAAACAACAAATAAAGAATTAATACATGCTGTGTTATCTAAAAAATATAATACTTACGCTACTAAAGGAAATTTAAATAACCACATTGGCGTACCACTAACTCTTTTAAAAATAAATACTACTCATGAAATTGCAATAGTTGAAATGGGTGCAAATCATCAAGGAGAAATTTCTTTTTTAAGTAATATTGCACAGCCTACTTATGGTTTAATTACAAACATTGGAAAAGCCCATTTAGAAGGTTTTGGAGGAGAAGAAGGGATAAAAAAAGGCAAATCAGAATTATATAAATATTTAAAAGAACATAATGGTAAAATTTTTATTAATGGGGATGATTCAACTTTAATTGAATTAGCTGGAGATATACCCAAAATTTATTATGGTAAAAATAATGAATTTGATGTTTATGGAAAATTGATTCCAACAAATGAATATGTTGACTTTAAATGGGCTAAAAAGGAAGAAGCACTATTAGAAAAACCCATTATAAAATCTCATTTATTTGGTCATTATAATTTTATAAATATATTATGTGCAACCTGTATTGGAAATTATTTTGGAGTTGAAGAAAAGCATATTAATGATGCGATATCTAATTATTTGCCAGAAATGAACCGTTCACAAGTAAAACAAACAACTCATAACACTTTGATTTTAGATGCATATAATGCTAACCCAAGTAGCATGCAACTTGCAATAAACCATTTTTCAAATCAAAACATACAAAACAAAATTGTAATATTAGGCGATATGTTTGAATTAGGTGACTATAGTGCCAAGGAGCATGAAGCAATACTAGAAGCACTTAAATTAACTAAAGACATAAAATGCATATTAATTGGTGAGCATTTCTATAATTTTGAAAAAAAATATTTAGGATTCTCATTTTACAAAACAATTAATGATGCAATTGTATTTCTAAAAGACAATCAATTAATGCATAATACGATACTAATAAAGGGTTCTAGAGGTATAAAGCTTGAAAAACTTGTAGACTATTTGTAGAAAAACTTTTTGTTAAATAAGCCATTATTATAATATTAAATCATTAAATTTGTGTAAAATGTTGTTTAATTAATATATATAAAATCATGAAAAAACAGTTACTTTTTGGTTTTGTAGCTTTAACAGCTGTGTCTGTAAATGCTCAAAGATCATTCAAAACTATTGCCAATCCAAAGGCAAAAAAAGTGGAAACAAATAAAATACTTCCTCTTGAAGAAAATAGAACCGCTAAAACAACTTTATCTACTAAAAGAGTGTCTGCAGCACCATACAAAAGAATTGGTGGATCTGCAAATGCATTAGGTGTTATTGTTACTGAGCAACGTTGTGTAAACTACAATGCTGCTACAAATTTAACAGGATTTATTCACAGAGCTGGAGAACCTACAATTGGTTCTTTGGGAACGTTAGGAAATACTGGTACAATTATGTACACTTGGACATCAAATAATGGTACAACTTGGGATTCAACAATTTTAGCAACTGATGCTACTCATTTTAACCGTTATCCTACTGGTGCTATATATAATCCAACTGGTAATACAAATCCTGCTAATGCATATGCAGTAGGCTCTGGTCCTTGGCATCCAGGTTCAAACTGGCAAGGTAATTTCTTTGCTTCTAAGCAATTAGGAACAGGATATACACCAACAACTGGTCCAACTACTTATATGGATAATTTGGCTTTAACTGGTGTTCAAAAAAAGAATGATTTTTCTCGTATTGAAATGCAAGTTACTAGTGATGGTGTTGCTCACGTATTAGGAGAAATTTTAGTTGACGCTAATGCTACAACCGTTGCTGGACAAGGTTGGAGAGGAGCTATGTTAAATAGAGGTACATTTAGTGCAGGTTCATTTACTTGGACACATGACTCTTTAAAACCATCATTTAAAAATGATTTATCTGGAGATCCTCAAAGATTTGGTTCTTACCAACAAGCTTGGTCTGAAAATGGACAAATTGGTTATGTATACTTTTTTGGTGTAGATGCCGCAGCAGCGCCTGGTACATCAGCAAACACATTCCAACCATATGTATATAAAACAACTGATGGTGGAACAACTTGGGCTCGTCATGCTGCCTTATTTGATTTCACAACAATTCCAGCTATTAGTGATAGATTATTCGCAACTCGTGGGTCAACAGTTGTAGGTTTAGCAAAACCATTTATTTCACCTAGTGAAGGTGCTTCTGCAACAGTTGATGCTGCTGGTAACTTACATTTATTTACATCAATGGTATCTGCATTTTCTGATAACGTAGATAGTTTAGGTTTTACTTATTCAACTAACTACAATCAAGTTTGGAATTACTTATACGATTTCGTAAGTACATCAACTGGTTGGAATGCTATGATTATTGATTCATTAAGTTGCGAAGGAGTTACAGCTACAGAATCTCAATGGGCTTCAACTTCTGGAAACTTAACTTATGATGCACGTTTACAAATTTCTCGTACTACAGACGGAAAAAACATTTTCTATAGTTGGGCGGATAGTGATTCTAATATAGTTGCTAGTACATTCCCTCACTTTAGTGTTAGTCCTGATATTTTCATGAAAGGTTATGATGTTACAGCTAATAAAATGACTTGTAAAAAGAATATGTCTGCTGGAAAATCAGGTGTTCAATATAACTCTTTCTTCTTCTTTGCATCTCCAACAGTTGCTAAACCAAATGCTTCAACTTTTTTAATTCCAACTACAATTACTCGTGGTGCTGATGGTGGTACAAATGGTGATGTTGAAGTTAGTCACTATTATATTGATGACAATATGTTTTCAAATACTGAATTTACAGTTGCAGTAAATGCTCCTGGTTGTACAGTTTCTAGTGGTGTTGGTATTAACGAATTAAATAATTCAATTACTGAAGTTAATTTCTATCCAAATCCAGCAACTATTAATGGAACAATTGATATTACATTAGCTGAAAACTCTAAGTTAGATTTAACAGTAATGAATTGTGTTGGACAAACAGTTTATAAAACAGTTGTAAACGGTGTTGCTGGTTCAAATAAAGTTAATGTTGATTTAAATAATTTAAGCAACGGTATTTATTTCTACCAATTAAAATCTGCTAACAACAAAACTATTACAAGAAAATTTGTTGTAGGTAAATAATTAAAAACTTTAAAAATTAAAAGCCATTTGTTTTAAAAACAAATGGCTTTTTTTTGAAAAAAAGTTTGGTGTATTCAAAAAAAGTGTATATTTGCACTCTAAATTTTTAATAAATATTTAGAATCGGGGTGTAGCGTAGTTGGTATCGCGCCACGTTTGGGACGTGGAGGCCGTCAGTTCGAGTCTGGCCACCCCGACTTAGGTTAAGTCAATCACTATTAAAAGCCAGTAAAATCAATAATTTTACTGGCTTTTTTAATTTTCTTACATCACAATTAATCAAAATAAAGCTTCTTATTAGGGACTAAATCGGGCACCAATTCAAATCGATTATACTTAGTCCATAATTAGATACATCCCTTTATTATCAAGGGTTTAGTGTAATCTGATTCAGTTTAATACAGTTTGATTTTGGGACTAAAAAAGGACTAAAAGTCAATGATATAAAGCTCTCGCAATTAAATTTTAAATTTTTAATGGACTTTGATATGTTTTTAAGAAATCACGTGCCAGGAGAAAATCAAAAGCCGTGTAGCAATAATACAGTAATGAAACACATTGAAAGATTAAGAAAAATAATTTCAATGGCAGTAAGATTTGAATGGATAAAATCTGACCCATTTATGAAATTTCAGCCTAAATTTATTAAAAAAGAAAGAGGCTTTTTAACTGAAACTGAATTAGCCATTATTGAAAACAAAGCCATCTTTAATGAGAGTTTGAAAACAGTACGTAATTTGTTTATATTTTCTTGTTACACAGGCTTAGCATTTACAGATGCATATAATTTAAAAGCAGAAGATATGAGTAGAGGTATTGATGGAGAAATGTGGTTAACAGTTAATCGTCAAAAAACAAACATAAAAGCACAAATTCCATTATTGCCAAAGGCTTCACAAATTATTGAAAAATATAAAACTCATCCCAAAGCAAAAGATCATGGCACATTGTTACCAATGTTATCAAACCAACGGTTTAATTCATACTTAAAAGAAATAGCCGATATTACAAACATCAATAAAAATCTTACGCATCACTTAGCTCGTCATACTTTTGTTACAACGGTTTGTTTATTAAATGGTATTTCTATGGAAGCTACATCAAGTATGTTAAGGCATGCATCCATGCGCACTACTCAAACTTATTGTAAAATATTGCCTAAGCATATTAGTTTTGAAATGGCGATACTTAAAGAAAAGATTTTTAACCAAAAAAATCAATAAATTGGTCTATAAAAGAGACCAAATATTTTTTTTATACCCAAAATCAACTTTTTCAGAGATAAATTTTGATTACTATTGTTTTAATAAGCAACTTTATCTTATAATGAAAAAAAACAGTTTTCATATTTTATTTTGGGTTTTTATAGCTTTATACGTTTTCGATTACATAATCGATATATACGATATAAAACAAAGCATTGTATATACTGTATTTGAAACTGCAATTTATGCAACCGAGTTTTATATTAATTTGTTAATACTACTGCCATTTGTATTAGAAAAAAGGGGCAAGCTACTTTATGGAATTGGTGTGATATTTTTATTTATAATTTGTTTTGGTATAGTTATTATAACAGGATTAAATGAAGGACTACTTTCGCCAAATTTACCAAGAGCAATCGCCTCTTTTTTACTCAATAATTCACTCTTTATTGTTATCTCTTATTTTGTTTGGTATTTCAATAAATTTGAGCAAGAAAAACAAAAAAGGTTGCAATTAGAAAACGAAAAATTGCAAACAGAAATGATGTTATTAAAATCTCAAATTAGCCCTCATTTTTTATTTAACACATTAAATAACATTTATACCCTTACACTATTGAATAATGATAATGCACCTAAAATGCTTTCGGCTTTATCGGAAATATTACGCTATTTTATTTACGATGGTAATAAACAAACAGTATTTTTAGATTCAGAAATTGAAGTCGTTTCTAAATACATTCAATTGCAAAAATACAGACAAATAGCAGGTATGAATAACATTAATTTTGATATTATTGGTAATGTTTCAGGATTAAAAGTTCCACCTTTATTGTTTATGACCTTAGTTGAAAATGCGTTTAAACATAGCAACATTATTGACAATATAAACGGATTTGTTGCAATAAAATTTGAAGTTAAGGATACTGCAATTGTGTTTAGTATATCAAATTCTTTTGAAACAAAACAAACAAATGAAGGTGTTGGATTAAATAATATTAAATCTCAATTAGATATATTATACCCTAAAAACTACAACCTAAATATTTGTAATAAAAACAACCAATTTAATGTAGATTTACAATTAAATGCAAAATAATAAACTATATAAATGCCTAATAGTAGATGACGAGACGTTAGCTAGACAGCTTATACAAACACATTTAAAGCAATTTAAAAGCATTGAAATTATTCAATCTTTTAGCTCCGCTATTGAAGCGAAAGAGTATTTAAAATCAAACAATGTAGATTTAATTTTTTTGGATATACAAATGCCAAAACTAACTGGTATAGATTTATTAAAATCATTAACAAATCCACCAAAGGTCATTTTTACTACTGCTTATTCGGAATTTGCATTGGAAGGTTACGAATTAAATATAATTGATTATTTATTAAAACCCATCACATTTGAGCGTTTTGAAAAAGCTGTTAATAAAGTAATTGAAATACTAAATGTCGAAAACTCAACAAAAACAACAATTTCAACGGAAGTACAAGAGAAATCAATTGTCATAAAATCAAGCTATCAACTTATAAAAATTGATATTGCAGATATACTTTACATTGAAGCACTACACAAATACATCAAAATTGTAACTGCCGAAAAAAATTACACCACCTTATTTTCGATGAATGCAATTGAGCTTGAAATTCCATCAAATTTATTTTACCGATGCCACCGTTCGTTTATTGTTAATATTGATAAAGTGAAATTAATTGATGGAAATCAAGCCATTATTGATAAATACAAAATACCGATTAGTAAACTCAATAAAACAGAGTTGATAACAAAATTGGGAAAGCAATTAGGTTAGTTGAATTTCTGTACCCAAAAAAGTTCATTTAAGAGAATAATAACTCCTTTTAATACATAATAATGTATTTTCGTTGCAAAAATATTTCTATGAAAAGTGTGAAAATTTCTTTTGCAGTATGTTCGTTTCTAATTGTTTTATCATCTTGCAAAAAAGAAGACCAAGTTGATAATAATACAGAGCCAACTCCACCTCAGGCAACAAACACGATTAAATATACAATGCCCGAAGAATCTTTACCTCATGAGGGTACTTGGTTGCAATGGCCTCATCATTATCAATATGGTGTTACATATAGAAATAGATTAGACCAAACTTGGATTGATATGACTGCGGCATTAGTCTCAAGCGAAAAAGTTCATATCGTCTGTTATGATGCGACTGAACAAGCCCGTATTACAACCTTACTTAATACTGCAAGTGTTCCTTTAACAAATATTGATTTTAAAATTTATCAAACAGATGATGTTTGGGTTAGAGATAATGGCCCTATTTACGTGAAAGATAATAGCGGAAATTTAGTTATTGAAGATTGGGGGTTTAATGGTTGGGGTAATAAAGCACAATTTACAAAATGCGACGCAGTACCTTCGCAAATAGCCATCGACCAAGGTAAAACAATAGTGAACTTAAATTCAGTAATGAAAAATGAAGGAGGTAGTATTGAAATTGATGGACATGGTGTAATGATGGCTTGTAAAAGTTCGATATTAAATAGTAATCGTAACCCAAGTATGACTCAAGCTCAAGCCGAAACAATTTTTAATGAGAATTTGGGCATTACTAAATTTATTTGGTTACATGGAGTAGCTGGATTAGAAATTACTGATATGCACATTGATGGATTTGCTCGATTTGGAAATGCAACTACTATTGTAACAATGGATACACCGCAATTAACAGAATGGCAAGTTCCAACTTCTGACATTACTACTCTTTATGCAGCAACTAATAAAAATGGAACTCCATATACATTCTTAAAACTACCATTAACTCAAAACAACGTAACAACTACATACGGTTCGCCATTAGCGTATAAAGGCTCGTATATTAATTACTATATAGCTAATACAAAAATATTAGTTCCTAATTACAACGATCCAAATGATGCCGTAGCTAATGCTGCTATACAGGCTTTATACCCTACAAGAACAGTAGTTGGGATTGATGTTAGAAACTTATACGCTAATGGTGGCATGGTGCATTGCGTAACGCAACAACAGCCTCAGTAAATTAGTACATCTTTTACTTTTTAGTAAATTTGTTTCCATAAAAAAAATAGCTATGGAAAATGAAACAGTAGAGCCGATACAAAATTATAGACAACCTATGGTTACAGCTATTGGAATTATTTTAGGTTTTGTATTAGGTTTTATAGGTAAATGGGCTACTGAGCCAGTTGATAAAACAGTTTTATCAGATTATATTGTGGCTGTTGGTTTAATAATTAGTGTTATTTTATTATTGATAGCTTTATATCGTATATTAAATAATAACTATCCATCACAAAAAGTTAGCGAGTATTACAAAAAAACTTTAATGTTATTTATTGTAGGTATTTCAGTTGCTTTTTTTGGAATAATAATCTCCATTTTTCAAACAATTTTATCCAACTAAATTATTGATGATAAGGTTTATTTTATTTGTTTCGTTTTTAACGTTCTCTATTTCATCTTACGGTCAGGTTCAAGTCCAGTCTGCTTTTGGATTAAGTGAAATTGGCATTAACACTTTAATTCAAAAAAGCATTTCAAAAAACAATAAATTTAATTATTACAATCATTCTAATTTTGAAGTGAATACCACAAAAGATACCACAGGCAAAACAGAATTTTTTCATGTGGTAGATTATAAGTTAGTTAAATGTGCGGGTTTAGCTTTAGGCAATACTATTAATAACGGCGAGGTGTTACCCGAACTAGGTTTAGCTTTTGCTTTTACAAAGAAAAAGTTTGATTTTAATTTTTATCCAACCATTAATTATTCTTTTAAAACAAACTCAGTAGGTTTTGGTGCAAATGGCATGGCATCGTATTCACCTAAAATTTCTAAAAAATTCAACTTATATAATTTACTCATTCTGGGTGCTGATTTTGGAAGCGATAACAGCATATCAGGTAATCAAACTTTATTAGCAGGTTTAGAATATAAAAATAAAATAGATTTTGGTGTGAGTTTAAATTTAGCAAATCAACAAGAACAGTTTAATACAGATGTAGGTTTATTTTTAGGTATTAAAATATTTAATCTTAATTCAGATGAACAACCAACAACTTTTAATTTAACTCCAAATAAAATGTATCAAAAATCAACAATAGAATATACAATGCCCGATGAAAGTGAACCGCACGAGGGAACTTGGCTGCATTGGCCTCATCAATACCAATTTGGTATAACTTATCGTAACAGGCTTGATAGTGCTTGGTTGGCTATGACAAAAGCTTTAGCGCCAAACGAAATGGTACACATTGTTGCTTACGATGAAATTGAAAAAGAACAAATAACTACTATTTTAAATAAAGCAAATATTCCATTAACACATATTGATTTTAAGATATATAAAACAGATGATGTGTGGGCAAGAGATACAGGCCCAATTTACACAAAAGATAAAAATGGGAAATTAGTAATACAAGATTGGGGCTTTAATGGCTGGGGTAAAAAATTTAAGTTTGAAAATTGTAACGCCATACCATCAAAAATTGCAATCGACCAAAAACAAGAAATTGTTGATTTAAATGCAATAATGATATTGGAAGGTGGCTCAGTTGAAATTGACGGTAATGGTACGTTGATGGCTACAAAAAGCGCTATATTAAATAAAAATCGAAATCCTAAATTGACACAGGAACAAGCTGAAATTATTCTAAATAAATATTATGGAGTAGTTAATTTTATATGGTTAGAAGGTGTTGCAGGGCTTGAAATTACAGATATGCACATAGATGGTTTTGCAAAGTTTGCAAATAAAAACAGCTTAGTGACAATGAGTGAAAATGATTTATTAGAATGGCAAGTACCAGCTAATGATATTATAAAACTATATAACTCTAAAAATGCAGAAGGACAGAATTATAAAATTGTAACATTACCTTTAACGCAAAATGAAGTAACAACTGAGTATGGAAAAAAATTAGGTTACAAAGGTTCATATTGTAACTATTATATAGCTAACAATGTGGTGCTAGTACCTAATTACAACGATGCTAACGATGCCATTGCAAACGCTACGATACAAAGTTTATATCCTAATAGAAAAGTAATAGGCATAGATGTAAGAAATCTTTATGCAAATGGGGGAATGATACATTGTGTTACCCTACAGCAACCAAAATAATTTTTCATTCAATATCTTAATTGAATTTTCTGTACCTAAATAACGTTGTTTAAGAGAATATAATTTAGATTATTGCCAATCTAAGTTATCTTTGAATTATACTAATCATTTAAAACAGTAGATTATGAAATAGCTATGTTTGCAAAAACATAAATACTAAAAATTAAACTGGCTATACCAAAAGACAATTAAAAATCTTATAATTAAAAACATATGAAAACAATCATTTTATTAGCAATGATAATCACTTTAAATACATCTATGTTTTCACAAACATACACTATGCCTCATGAAAATGACCCACATGAAGGAACTTGGTTGCAATGGCCTCATCAATATGAATACGGAGTAGCATATAGAAACTCATTAGATGCAACTTGGGTAGCTATGACACAGGCATTGGTAGCTAATGAAAAAGTACATATTATTGCATACAATTCAACTGAGCAAACTCGTATTGCAAATAAACTAACTACTGCAGGTGTTAGTTTAACTAATGTAACTTTTTTGATTGCTCAAACTAACGATGTTTGGGTAAGGGATAATGGGCCTATTTTTGTTCGAGATGCAAGTGGTAATTTAAAAATTGAAGATTGGGGTTTTAATGGTTGGGGAACGAAATACGGGTACTCAAAATGTAATCCAATACCTACATCTATTTCCACATCTATTAGTGTACCTGTAATTAATTTAAACTCAGTAATGGTAAATGAAGGAGGTGCAGTTGAGTTGGATGGAAATGGTGTTTTAATGGCTTGTAAAAGTTCTATCATTAGCCAAGCTCCTGCAAATAGTATAAGGAATTTAGGCATGACACAAGCACAAGCAGAAACACATTTCACACAATATCTTGGTGTTTCAAAGTTTATTTGGTTAGATGGTAAAGTTGGAGATGTTAATGATGTTACAGATTTTCATATTGATGGTTTTGCTAAATTTGTTGATGATAGTATTTTAGTTACTATGAATAGTGCAGACCTAACCTATTGGGGTGCAACAACAACAGATATTGCCACACTTTATAACGCAAGTAATATTAACAACAAAACCTATACAAAAGTCTATTTACCATTAACTCAAAATAATGTTATTACAACAAGTGGAACAAACCTGGGCTATAAAGGTTCATATGCAAATTACTATGTTGCTAATGGTATAATTTTAGTGCCCAATTACAATGACCCAAATGACGCTGTTGCAAACGGCATAATTCAATCGTTATACACAGGAAGAACAGCAATTGGTATTGACGTTAGAAATTTATATGAAAATGGTGGAATGGTGCATTGCGTTACACAACAACAACCTGTTGCTACAATATCCACAGGATTAAATCAAATTAAAAACAAAAGTGATGTCACATTAGAACAAAATTTCCCAAATCCTTTCAGCGAAACAACATCATTTAATCTAAAACTAGATAAAGAAATCATGTGTAAAATGGAAATCTATAATTCCGTTGGACAAATAGTAGCAAGAGTTTTAAATAAAAAATTACCTATAGGCGAACATACTATTTCTGTTGACGCAAAAGAATTTGCTAATGGCATTTATACATGCGTGTTAGTAACAGATAACATAAATAAGACATATAAAAAGATAATTGTATCAAAATAAATGGATAATAATAAATAAAAAAAGGTTTGATTATTTTAGTCAAACCTTTTTTTTATTAAAGAAGACATCCATTGTTGAACGGACAGTTTTTTTGAAATTATTACAAATATACCAATAATATTTTAAAGCTTCTTTTGACTTTTAATATAAATAAAATAAATATTAAAATATTTTCATTTTCGCATAGGGGTATTATCAATTACAATTGTCTTATATTAAAAGTTACTAAATTTATACCTGTAAACCAAGTTTTGAGTTGGAGATAAATCAGGATGAAATATTAATATTAAAAGAAGGAGAAATAGGGAACTTCGAGCTAATCTTCCATAAATACTATATGGCATTGGTTAACTATGCTAATACTATTTTAAATGATATTGAAGAATCGGAGGACCAAGTTCAACAAATATATATTATGTTATGGGAAAAACGTGCAATAATTGAAATACATACATCCCTTAGAGCATTTTTATACAAAGCTGTACATAATGCTTGTTTAAATAAAATTAAACAACAAAAAGTGAGAAGTGAATATGCTAAAGAGATACAATTAAATAATAATTCTGATTATCAATATGAAAAATTAGAAGTAAATGAATTACAGAAAAAAATAGACAATGCCATTGATTTACTTCCCGAACAATGTAGCAAAATATTTAAAATGAGTCGATTTGAACAATTAAAATATCAAGAAATAGCTGACCAATTAGGGCTGTCAATTAAAACAATTGAAAACCAAATGGGTAAAGCTTTAAAAATATTAAGAGAACAATTAAAGGAGTACTTACCATTATTAATTATTTGCTTAACTAAAATAGTATCGTGAATAAAATAGAAAACATAGATAATCTAATTAGTAAATTTCTGTCGGGTAATGCCTTACCAGAAGATGCTATGTTATTAGAAGATTGGAAAAATGAAAACCCAACCAATAAATTGTATTTTTTGGATTGTGAAAATATTTTCAAAAACAATAAAAACCAATCTAACATTGAAAATATAGATAATACTAAGGCTTGGGTTAAAATAACACAGTCTATAAATAAGGAAACAGATGTTAAGCAATTACAAACAAAAAAAATAGTTTATTTGCGCATAGCAGCATCTTTCGCATTTATTATTAGCATTGGGGCAATTATAGCTTATATGCTAAATAAAAACACTTCTCAAGAATTAAGTTATGTAACCACTAATAAACCACTATTTGTAAATTTAAATGATAGTACGAAAATACATATTCTTGAAAATTCAAAAATAGTGGTAGATCAAAATTTCGGAGTAAAAAACCGAATAGTTTATTTAAAGGGAAATGCTGATTTTAATGTTACTCATAAAGACGAGTTGCCATTTATTGTTGATGCTGGCAGCTTCTTTATAAAAGATATAGGAACAAAATTTAGTGTAAGACTATCATTAGATACAGATACGATTTATGTAAATGTGGATGAAGGAGTAGTTTTATTATTCGACAGTTTAGGATCAGAATTAGAAATCAAAGCTTCTGAAAAAGCTATATATATACGTTCTAAAAAACAACTCATTAATGCACAAGAGATTAATTTGAATAATGCTATTTTAAAATTTGAAAACACAACTTTAAAAGAGGTTGTTTTAAAATTAAATAGTACCTATAAAACAAATATTATCTTACAAAATACTCAATTAAATAATTGCACTATAACTACCGAATTTACGAATGAAGATATAGATACTATTATAACAATTATTGCCGAAACGCTTGGTTTAGATTTTGAAAAAACAAATTCGGGTTATTTGATAAAAGGAAAAGCATGCCTGCCATAAAACTACTTAAATACTTTATTTTATGGTGTTTAATAATTAGTTTTAAATGTATTAAAGCTCAAAAAGCGCCTTATCTAGAACGATTAGTAACCCTTAATGCTAATAAACAAACTATAGCCGAATTATTCAAAACTATTTCAGCTCAAACCTCTGTTGTGTTTTCATATTCTCAACCATTTAACGATAGGCAACTACTAAGTATAGTTTGTAAAAATAAACCCCTAAGACTTGTGATTGCAGAAATACTTAAATCTTCCAATTGTTTTTACAAAACAAAAGATAAATATATTATCATAACATGTGATAATAAACCCAGTTTACCTATTTCAAAAATAAAAGGCTACATATATAATGCTTATGATAGTTTAACTATTCCGCAAGCCAGTATTTACATCAAACAAGATAAACACTCAGCAGTAACAAATAATTTCGGTTTTTTTGAACTAACATTTTCCAATAAATTTGAAAATGTTGCCATATCTGTAGCCAAAGAAAATTATTGTGACACTAGTATAACCTTATATAATAAATCAAATCAGGAGGTAACTATCTATTTGTACCCAAAAGATAAATTAAAACAAACCGTTATAACAATTAATCAAAGTTCATCAATTGATTCCTCAGCTATACAAAACGACGATACAATTGAAAAAAAATTAAGCAACGCAAGTATAAACGAAAATCGTTTTAAAATTTTTAAAACCAATTTCAAAAATATTAGCGACACATTGTTTTCCAATTTTTCTGTCTCTTTTTTGCCTTTTGTTAGCACAAATCGATTATTGTCTGTTAATACAATTAATAAATATTCTTTAAATATTTTAGCTGGATACTCTAAAGGCATTGATGTAATTGAAATTGGCGGATTATTAAACATTGACAATGGAAATGTTAAATATGTTCAAATTGGTGGGTTAGGAAATTGCGTGTTTGGAGAAGTTACTGGTGTTCAAATTGCAGGTTTAACCAATATTAATACAAAAAAAACAAAGGGTGTTCAAATTGCCGGAATTGTAAATATAAATTCAATGAATGTAAAAGGCTTACAAATTGGTGGGATTGCGAATTTAAATAAACAAAACACAAAAGGAATGCAAATTGCTGGTATCTATAATCAAACCAAATCAATAAAAGGTGTTCAATTATCAGGCATAGTTAATACTTCAGATACAATAAATGGCTTTCAAATTTCAGGCATTGTAAACAAAGCAAAATATCTAAAAGGAGCACAACTATCATTAATAAATATTGCAGATACCGCTTCAGGAATCCCTATTGGTTTTTTTAGCTATGTAAAAAAAGGGTATCACAAATTTGAAATTTCTACAGATGAAACCAAATTTGGCACCCTGTCCTTTGGAACTGGTGTAAACAAATTACACACTATTTTTCTTATAGGTATAAACTACAATAAAACTCAATTGGTAACTTATGGCTATGGTATAGGAAGTACTTATCAGTTACACAAAAAATGGAACTTCTCTTTTAGTGTATTATCACAAAACATCCAATCAACAACTGGTAATGATATTAGCTTTAAGAATAATATCAGTAAATTAAATGTAAGTACTGAATATAAGATTTACCCAAAATTATTAATTGGATTTGGTCCAACCTTATCTGTATTTAATGCCGATACATATAAAACAGTTTATGCTCTATTCTATCATGATTTAGCTCCTTACACGTTTTATAATCAAACCTCAGGAAGTATAAATACAAAAATGTGGGTTGGTGCAAAATTATATTTAAAAATTATGTAAATATTTTTAAATGACATAGGGGTAAAATTCATTTCAGTTTTCATATAGATATAAAACAAAATATTCAAATATGAAACAGTTAAAAACATTTTCACTTACTATCTTTTTTTTAATTTCTCTTAATACTTGCATAATTGCACAATCTGCAACACAAACTGTGAGAGGTATAGTTGTTGACAAAATATCGCAATCACCAATCCCAGGTGCTATAATTCAAATATTAAACTCAAATCCTATACTTTCAACAACATCTGATAGTGAAGGAAAATTTATTTTTAGTAATATATCTGTTGGGAAGCAAACCTTAAAAATTTCATTTCTAGGCTATAAAGAAATAACATTACAAAACTTATCAGTTAATGCAGGGAAAGAATTAGTATTAACAGTACAATTAGAAGAAGATGTAAAATCACTTGATGAAATAGAAGTTACAGCAAAAATAGAAAAAAACAAACCCTTAAATGAAATGTCAACCGTAAGTACAAGAGCTTTTTCGGTTGAAGAAACTCAAAAATTTGCCGCTGCTGTTAACGATCCTGGCCGAATGGCTACATCTTTTGCAGGGGTTGTAAATGCTGGAGATGGAGGAAATATGATTTCTATTAGAGGTAATTCTCCAAATGGATTATTATGGCGAATGGAGGGTGTAGAAATACCTAATCCTAATCATTTTTCTGCAGTTGGAACCTCCTGTGGTGGTGTTTCAATTCTAAGTGCACAATTATTAAGTAATTCTGATTTTTCTACAGGAGCATTTGCAGCAGAATACGGCAATGCACTTTCAGGTGTATTTGATTTAAAACTTAGAAAAGGCAATGACCAAAAACGTGAATATACATTTCAATTAGGTGTTTTAGGTGCTGATATAGCAGCTGAAGGCCCATTTAAAAAAGGATATGGTGGGTCTTATTTAATTAACTACCGCTATTCTACTTTAAATGTACTTGCAAAACTTGGGGTGCCTTTAGGAGATGCTATTACTAATTTTCAAGACTTGTCATTCAATGTATTTTTACCAACAAAAAAAATTGGGAACTTTAGCATATTTGGCTTTGGAGGTTTAAGCTATCAAATAACTAAAGCTGTTAAAGATAGTATTAAATGGGATGGCGATGATTTTTACAAATTAAATACATTATTTAAAAGCAATACAGGTGCAGCTGGTTTAACACATACAAAATTATTTAATAATCAATCTTACTTAAAAACAGCATTAGTTTTTTCAGGAACTGAAAACGGTAATGAAGGTGCAAAATTGGAAAATGATTTAATCACATTTACTGATTTATATAAAGAGAAGTATAGCCAGAGTAAAATAACTTTAACATCAACTTACACAAAAAAAATCAATGCCAAAAGCAGCATAAGAACAGGTTTAATAGTTAATCAACTCAACTATAATTTAAATAAAAAAAACAATACAGATACAACAATACTTTTAACAAGAATTAATCTTAAAGGGTCAACACAAACAGCACAAGCTTACTTCCAATTAAATCATAAGTTTAATAATAAATTTACTACAAACATTGGATTACACTATTTACAATTATTTTTAAATAACTCATTTGCCATTGAACCAAGAGCAAGTTTAAAATATACTATAAATAACAAAAACAACATTTCATTTGGTTATGGATTGCATAGTCAAATACAGCCTATTGGAGTTTACTTCGCTCAATCTACAGATAGTTTAGGCAAGACAACAACATTAAACAAGAACTTAGATTTAAGCAAGGCACATCATATTGTTTTAGGATATGATTATTCAATTAATGAATTTTCACATATAAAAACAGAAGTTTACTATCAACATTTATTTAATGTACCTATTAGTAATGAAAAATCAAATACTTATTCAATATTAAATTCTACTGATGGTTATTACACAAATCAATTAGTGAATAATGGATTGGGTAAAAACTATGGCTTGGAAATAACATACGAGCGTTTCTTACATAAAAATTTATATTATTTAGTTTCAGCTTCATTATATGATTCAAAGTATAAAGCATCCAATAACAGATGGTATAATACTCAATTCAATACTAATTATGCGCTAACAATAACTTTTGGTAAAGAATGGATACTATCAGAAAAAAGAAAAAATCGAATTATAGGAGCCAACTTTAAATCTGTTTATGTAGGAGGATATAGAAATACTCCAATTGATTTAGTTGCATCCCAAGCTAATGGAGAAACTATTTTAATAAATGATCAAGCGTTTGAAAATAAAAATCAAGACTATTATAGGCTAGATATAAGAATTAGTTTAAAACGAAATTATAAAAAGGTTACAAGTACATTTGCAATAGATATTCAAAATACTACTAACCAAAAAAATATTGGAGGACAATATTATAATTCCAAAACTGGAAAAATTGTAAATTGGTATCAAACTCCACTTATTCCTATTTTGAGTTATAAGTTGGAATTTTAAACAATGAATACAATACAAGCGCATGTAAACCATTTTTTTTCTAAATGTAGAATCTATCTTAATTAAATATTTTCTCTACTTTGGAATCATCACTTAAATATTTAAACGTATTAATTCCAAACTCGTGTTTGATTGATTAGTAATTTTAGCAAGTAATACAACTATAAATATAACCACCACAGTGTGGCTATCTCTTGAAATATTATTGTACTTTTATACTTTAAATATTTTATATTATAATGATGGAACCAAGTAGTATATATGAAGTTTTTTTTAAATTTCTAATGCAATATCAATTCGATGAAAAAAACATTGATTACTCTGTTATTCCAAAACAAATTAAATCGCTACAGACTTTATCAGATGTAAGTAATTCGGGTGTTAGTATTTTTGATCTCAATAAAAAACAAATAATATTTTTCTCTTCAAATTATGGAAAATTGTTAGGGTATCACCCTACAGAATTTCAAGAGTTAAATCATCAATTTTTTGATAGTAAAATTCATCCTGAAGAAAAACTTCAACTTGCGTTAAATGGTATTTCAATATTAAAAATATTCAATGCCTTTTCAAGCGACGAAAAACTAAATCATAAGGCAATATATGAATATCGGATGTTGAATTCTGACAATAAATATGTTAGACTAGTTGAACAGTATCAGATCTTAGAATTAGACAAAATCGGTCAAATATGGCTTATGCTAAGTATTGTAGATATATCTCCGAATCAAGAAGAAAATAGCCCAGTTAAGAGCCAGTTACTAAATTTCAGAACAGGTAATTTTATACCTTTTGAAATGCCACAAAAAGCAGAGTTGGACTTAACAAAACGAGAACTGGAAATCTTAAAACTGGTTAAACAAGGTTATTTGAGCAAGGAAATTTCAGATAAGTTATCAATAAGCGTTCATACTGTAAATACTCATCGCCAACGTTTCTTAGAAAAATTAGGAGCTAACAATTCCTTCGAGGCTGTTATTTTTGCATCAAAATACGGCTTACTAGAATAAGAGTACTGATAAATCAGTATTGTATAAAATAGAGGATTGAAAGACTTTTGTACTTTCTAAACTCTAAATATATGATACGTACTTATTTCACTTTATTTTTTATTTTAATTTTTATTAATTTTAAGGCACAACCTTTTCAAACTATCAAGGGTTCTGTTATTGATAATGCTTCTAATGCACCGGTGGCTTTTGCCAATGTAATAGTACTAAATACTCAACCTCTATTAGGCGGTGTAACAGACAGTCTTGGTAATTTTTCAATCACAAATGTATCTGTAGGTCGCTATGATTTAAAGATTACTTGTATTGGCTACGAGAATGCCATTATTCGCGAAGTAACGGTTATTTCTGCGAAACAAACAATTCTAAATATTTTGGTTAAAGAAAATTCAAAAACACTTGAGGAAATAACTATTAAACCAAATGTCAATAAAGAACAGCCACTTAATTCAATGACTACGGTTAGTGCCAGAATGTTAAGTGTTGAAGAAGCAAAACGTTTTGCAGGAGGATTTGATGACCCGGCTCGTTTAGCCTCTGCTTTTGCAGGTGTTGCATCCAATTCAGGGTTTAATGGAATAATCGTAAGAGGCAACGCTCCTAAGTACCTTCAGTGGAAAATGGAAGGAGTAGAAATACCTAATCCAAACCATTTTGGTGATTTAAAGTCATTCGGAGGAGGTATCTTAACTGGATTAAGTAGCCAAATGTTGGCAAATTCAGATTTTTTATCAGGAGCTTTTCCAGCGGAATACAATAACGCACTATCTGGAGTTTTTGATATTTCAATGAGAAAAGGAAACAATGAGAAAAAAGAGCGCACTATCCAAATTGGGCTCATTGGTATTGATTATGCGGAAGAAGGTTATTTCAAAAAAGGTGGAAAAGCGTCTTATTTATATAATTACAGAAATTCTACACTTGCTCTTCTACAGCCTCTTTTACCGGAAAATGCAGAAAAAATTAAGTATCAAGATCTATCTTT
>ERZ724520.161-NODE-161-length-36006-cov-8.128369_pt1 | contig 36006 bp, 39 predicted proteins | sample MGYA00376053_ERZ724520 | MGnify/ENA primary metagenome ERZ724520 (study PRJEB28724, sample SAMN07190886) | activated sludge metagenome | isolation source: activated sludge of sewage treatment plant in Hong Hong | place: USA: Christiansburg, Virginia | collected...
TTCAGCCAGCTCTCGCCATAGGCATCGGTGTAGCCCAGAAAGCCCACGGTCTTGACGCCCTGCTTCTTCATCAGGCCGACCATGGCGTGCGCCATGACGCCATTCGACTGGGGCAGGCGGAAGGTCCAGCCGTCCTTGCCGGGGGGCAGCGAGGCGGGCGAAAACGCGAGTTGCACGGTCTCGGCTTCCGCCGCCACACCGGCCATCGGGATCGCCACCGGTGTGGCGGCTGAGCCCATGATGATGTCCGCCTTGTCGTCGGTCACAAAGCGCTTGGCGTTCTTGACACCGTTGGTCGGGTCGGTGGCATCGTCGAGCACGATGACATTGAGCTTTTCACCGGCGATGGACGTGGGCCAGAGCTTGATCTGGTTGCCCATGGGAATGCCCAGGCCAGAGGCCGGCCCGGTCAGCGGCAGGCTGATGCCCACGGTGATGTCAGCCAGCGCGGCGCCAGCGGCCAGGGCCGTGACTGCGGTGGCGATGAGTGTCTTGACGGTCTTCATGGTTGTCTCCTGATTAGTAGTGGTGGTGGCAAGGGAACGGAAAACGGGACTTAGCTGCACAGGGCCTTGATGTCGGCCGGCACGGGAATGGCTTTGATGCGATCCGGATCACCCTCCGGGTGCACAACGAAGGCCCGTGTCTCGCGGCCCTCGCACAGCACGGTGTCGCCACGCATCACCACGTGCTTTTGCACAAAAGTCTTGGCAGCCCAGGATTCGACGCTGGTGTGTACGTGCAGCGTCTCGCCATAGGTGGCCGGGCGCATGAACTTGGTGTGGATCTCCAGCAGCGGCGTGCCGATGATGCCGGTGGTCTTTTTTAGCTCGCGCCACGGGGGCACGCCGCACTCCATGAAGAAGTGCAGCGAGGCTGCGTCCATCCACTTCGAGAAGTTGGGGAAGAACACGATTCCGGCCGGATCACAGTCGCCAAACTGCACCTTGATGTCGTAGACAGTGGTTTTGCTCATGGCGCAGTGTCCTTCAACGTGGGGCCATGCGCAAGGCACCGTCCAGCCGGATCACCTCGCCATTCAGGTGGCCATTGGTGACGATGTGGGCGGCGAGTTGGGCAAACTCTTCGGGCTTGCCCAGGCGCTGCGGGAACGGAATGCTGGCCGCCAGCGATGCCTGCACCGCCTCCGGCAGCGTCTTCATCAGCGGCGTGGCAAACAGACCGGGTGCAATGGTGCAGACGCGGATTCCGTGTTGTGCCAGGTCGCGCGCCATCGGCAGCGTCATGCCGGCCACGCCGGCCTTGGACGCGCTGTAGGCCTGCTGGCCCACCTGGCCGTCAAAGGCGGCGACCGATGCGGTGAACACCATCACGCCACGCTCGCCGTCTTCCATCGGGTCGAGCTTGGCGCAGGCGGCGGCAAACAGGCGCGCGGCGTTGTAGGTGCCGATCAGGTTGACATTGATGACGCGGGCAAAGTCCTCCAGCGGGGCGGCGTTTCCGTCTTTGCCGACCACACGCTTGGCGGCGCCAATGCCGGCGATGTGCAACAGCATGCGGGCCGGGCCATGCGCAGCAGCGGCGGCAGCGATCGCCGCTTGCAGGCTGTCGGCGTTGGTGATGTCGCAGGCACAGGCCAGTGCCGTGCCGGCTCCCTGCGCGGCATTGATGTCGGCGGCCACGCGCTCGGCGTTGGCCAGGTTGATGTCCAACACCGCCACCTTCGCACCCAGGCGGGCCAGCTCGCGTGCCGTACCCTCGCCCAGGCCCGAGCCACCGCCGGTGACCAGTGCTGCTTGTCCTTGAATCTGCATGGTGCTGTTTTCCTTGTTGCCAGTGAATGCTATTGAATTGATAGTGAACTACGCTTATTCCACGAGGGCTAGCGGCTGATTTTTCTTAAGCCTTAGTACTCAGACCGAGCCATCCGGGTTCTCCAGCAGCAGCGCAATGCCCTGCCCACCACCTATGCAAGCGGACGACACGCCGTAGCGCACGCCGCTGCGCTGCATCTCGCGCGCCAGGGTCAGCGTCAGGCGCACACCGGTCACGGCCAGCGGGTGGCCCAGGGCGATGGCGCCGCCGTTGACATTCAGTTTGGACAAGTCCAGCCCCAGTTCGCGGCCCACCGACAGGGTTTGTGCGCCCTGCGCTTCGTTGATCTCGAAACGGCCAATGGCATCCAGCGTCAGACCGGCGCGCTCCAGCAGCAGGCGGATGGCGGGGGCCGGGCCAATGCCCATGATCTCGGGCGGCACGCCAACCACGGCCGCAGCCACCACACGGGCCAGCGGCTTCTTGCCGTGGGCCTTGGCATAGGCGCCCGATGACACGACCGCAGCGGCCGCCGCATCCACCAGCGCGGCGCTGTTGCCACCGGTCTGCACGCCGCCCGCGTGCACGGCGCGCAGCTTGGCCAGCACCTCCACGGGTGACAGGCGGGCGTGGGTGTCGTTTGCCACTTCGGTCATCTTGCCTTGCAGCTTGATGCCACGCGTGGCATAGCCTTCCAGTTCAAACTGCTCACTGACCACGGGCACGATCTCACCGGCGTGGAAGCCGCTTTGCTGGGCTGCAACAGCACGGGCGAAGGAGCTGGAGGCAAAGGCGTCGACCTCTTCGCGGGTGATGCCGTATTTCTTCGCCAGGTTCTCGGCGGTCTGGATCATGTTGATGCCGCAGGCGGAATCGTTCAGCGCTTCCCACATGAAGTCCTTGAATTCCACCGGCGCGCCCAGCTTGAAGCCGGTGCGGTGGGTGAAGGCGGCAATCGGGTTGCGCGTCATGGACTCGGCGCCCACCACCAGCGCCACGTCGGCGCAGCCACTCTGGATTTGCTCACCGGCCTGGCGGAACAGCTCGAAGCCGGTGCCGCAGATGCGCTGCGTCATCAAGGCGGGCACGTCCTGCGGCACGCCGGCATACATGCCGATGTGGCGCGGCAGCATGAACTGCTCGAAGTCGCCAGGCGCCATGTTGCCGGCCAGCACGGACTGGATGTCGGTGGCGGGCACGCCGGCACGCTCCAGCGCCGCGCGGGCGGCCTTGATCCCCAGGTCGGTGGGCGAGATGTGGCCCAGCGCGCCGCAGTAGTCCACCATGGGCGTGCGTATCCCGTCGAGCATCCAGATGTCATCGAACGCGTTGAAAAAACCTTTGCTTGCCATGGTGCTGTGTCTTTCAGAGAGATTGGGTGTTATTGGGGTTTGATGATGCTGTGCAGCGTGTCGTCGTGCAGGGCCGCAACCGTCTGGGCACGGTGGGTGAGCACGGCACGCTGGTTGATGGAGCCCTTGTCCGTCACTTCGCTGCGGTCAATGGTGGGCGGCTCGGCCAGCAGGCACATGCGGGCGATGCGACTGGCGCTGCCGGTGGCATGGACGGCTAGCTCGTTGAGCACTTTCTGGAACTGGGCGATCACCGGCGCACTGGAGAGCACATCGGCCATGGGCACGCTGACGTCCAGACCACTCAGGGGCCGCACGGCCTGGGTCGGAAACACCATGGCCCCGACCTCCTTGAGGTTGATGCCGGTCAATACCACGTCCTGGATGTAGGGCGCACCGGCCGCAATGATCTTGGCGCGCAGCGGCCCCACGCTGACAAAGGTGCCGGTGGCCAGCTTGAAATCCTCGGCAATGCGGCCATCGAATTTGAGGCCCTGGTGCACGTCGGTCTCGTCGATCCACTTGACTGCGTCACCCGAGCAGAAGAAGCCCTCTTCGTCGAAGTGCAGGGCGGTCTCGGCCGGCGCGCGCCAGTAGCCCGGCGTGATGTTGGGGCCGCGGTAGCGCACCTCGGTCTTGCCCTCCATGTCGACCAGCTTGAGTTCCATGCCGGGTGTGGGAACGCCCAGGTCGCCAGCCTTGACATTGGGGTTGGTCACGAAGATGGCGAACGGGCCGGACTCCGTCATTCCCAGGCCGGTGCTCATCACGATGCGCTCGCCAATCTCGCGCTCCTGCGATTCAAACAGGCTGTCCCACACCGGCTGGGCCAAGGCGGCACCGGCGTAGAAAAACATCTTGACGCGGGAGAGCAGGTTCTTGCGCAGCACGTCATCGGTCTTCATGGCCAGCGCAATCGCCTCGAAGCCGGTGGGCACGTTGAAGTACACGGTGGGCGCGATCTCGCGCAGGTTGCGCAAGGTCTCGCCGGTGAGCGCGGGTGTGGGCTTGCCATCGTCGATGTACAGCGTGCCGCCGTGGTAGACCACCATGCCGAAGTTGTGGTTGCCGCCAAAGGTGTGGTTCCACGGCAGCCAGTCCACCAGCACCAGGGGCTCCTGCGCCAGTACGGGCATGCTTTGGGCCATTTGCTGCTGGTTGGCACACCACATGCGCTGCGTGTTGATAACGGCCTTGGGCAGCTTGGTGGAGCCGCTGGTAAACAGAAATTTGGTAATGGTGTCCGGCCCGGTGGCGGCCATCGCCGCGTCCACCTGCGTTGTAGCGGGTGTGGCCACCAGCTCGGCAAACGCCAGGCTGGAGCGGCCCTCCAGCGCACCACTGGTCAGGACCACTTCGATATCGTCGCCTACCGCCGAGGTGATAGCCTTGCCGTAGCGCGCCGCATCGGCCGCGAACACCATCCCCGGTGTCACGGTCTGGAGCACGTGGCGCAGCTTGTCATAGTCCTGGCTGATCAGCGAATAGGCGGGAGACGTGGGCACAAAGGGCACACCGGCGACCAGGCAGCCCAGGGCCAGGAGCGCGTGCTCCAGATCGTTCTCGGACAGGATGACCACGGGGCGCTCGACGCTCAGTCCGCGGTTGATCAGCGCCTGGGCAATGTTGCGCGCGCGTTCCCAGGCCTGGGCGTAGCTCACCTTGACCCAATTGCCCGTGCCGCCCGCGGCCAGCTTCTCGCGCCGCGCCATGAAGGTGCGTTCGGGCGCAACCTGCGCCCAGTGCTGCAGGCGGTCCGTCATGCGTTCGGGGTAGTCGCTCAGCGGCTGCTCGGCGCGCAAGTAGTGCACGCCCGGCGCGCCATCGCGCAGGTCCACGCGGGTCACACCAAATTTCAGCGCGCGGTATTTCGGGTCAGTCATGTTTGTCTCCAGCGATCTCTTTATTTGTTCTTCAGGCCTTCTTGACCTTGTCGGCGCGGCCTTCCAGGAAGGCGCGCACACGGTCCTTGGCTTCGGGTGCGCTCTGCGCAATCGCGGCCATCATGGCTTCGGTCATGAAGCCCTGGTCGGCGGGCTGGTCAGCAATGCGGGGCAGCACATGGGTCAAGGCGTAGTTGGTCAGCGGCGCATTGGTCGCAATGCGTACGGCCAGCTCGAAGGCCTTGTCAAAGGCCGTGCCCGTGGGAACCAGGTACTGGGCCAGGCCAATGCGTTCGCCATCCACAGCATTCACCACACGGCCGGTCAACATCATGTCCGTCATGCGTGCAACACCAATCAAGCGCGGAATGCGCACCGAGCCACCGCCACCAACAAAAATGCCGCGCGAACCTTCGGGCAGCGCAAAGAAAGTGGTTTCATCGGCCACGCGGATGTGGCAGGCGCTGGCCAGCTCCAGGCCACCGCCGACCACCGCGCCGTGCAGCGCGGCGATCACCGGCACCGGACCGTATTGCACGCACTCCAGCGCGGCGTGCCACATGCGGGAGTGGTGCAAGCCCTGGCCGGCGTCGCGGTCCTTGAGCTCGCTCAGGTCCAGGCCGGCACAGAAGTGCTCACCCTCGCCATCGATGACCGCCGCGCGCACGCTGGCGGGCATCTTTTCGAACAGGTCGCGTAGCGCCAGAACGAGGGCGTCGTTGATGGCATTGCGTTTGCTGCCCCGGGTGAGGCGAATGACGGCAACTTCCTGTTGCTCGCCGCGAAGTTCAAAATGGAGGTCTTTGTTGCGCATGGTTTCTTTCGTTCTGGGTTGAATTATGGTTATAAAACATAATCAATTCAAGACGGTTTCCGGCTCTTTTCATCGGTGTTTACCCTAGGGCCGGCCGGCTGTTTGCGGCACACGCCACGCACAAAAAAATAGGGCCCCCAGAAAGGGAGCCCTACAAATCTCCCTTTGTGGGAGGCCCGAAATGCTGTAGCCGTGAACTGGCTTGCGCCAGCGCCGGATCAGAAGTTGTGGCGAATGCCGATGCCGTACAGATCGATGTCCTGCGCCGTCTTCACCGTGCCCAGGCTGCTCTTCTTGCCGGACTTGCCGTCACGCTGGTAGTTGCCATAGAGGGTGGTGCGTTTGCTCAAGCTGTAGCCTGCGTACAGCAGGTAGTTGGTGTCGTCAAAGCCGGTGTCCTGCGCGACGTCAACGGTGAACGCCCAAACGCCAACCGGGACGCGGACGCCCAGTGTCCAGCCCTGGGAAGGGCCCGCTGGATCCTGGTAGCTGCCTGCCACGATGAACGAGCCGAAGTTGTATTTCGCGCCCAGTGCGTAGTTGCCGTCGGTGGATGCTCCGGCCGCTACGTTATCCAGTTTCCAGTACGACAGGCCGACCGTCAGAGGTCCTTGTGCATAGATGGCGTTGGCATCTACCTTGGCGGATTGTGGCGCGCCAGCGGCAATGTTGATGCCGTTGTCGAGCTCAGCCACATAGCCCAAAGTAGCGGTGAAGCCACCCATTGACGGTGTGGTGTAGCTGAACTGGCTGTCGTTGCGCCCGGAAGACCCGACAAAGCCGAACTGGTTGACCACGGCGGAGAAGTTGGCAACGCTGGTCAATTCCCAGGCGGCAATACCAAAGAAGGTTGGGGACAGTGTGCGGCCGAAGCGGAGCGCACCGAAGTTGCCGGACAAAGCGCCATAGGCGTAGCGACCGTTGACGGTGCCGGTGGCGCCGGTTTCGTAGTTGATGTTTTGCTCGAACTGGGCCGTGAACTGCATGCCGCCACCAAGGTCCTCAACCGCCTTGAAGCCCCAACGGCTGTTGCCGTCGGTGAAAGCGTTATTGCCATGCATCTGAGCATTGGTGTTTGCGCCAGGCGCATTGGAGGAGCCAATAGCCAGGTCAGCAACGCCATACAAAGTGACTTGCGCCATCGAGGCGCCGGATGCGGCCAGTACGGCCAAAGCGATGAGGGTTTTTTTCATGTCGGTTGTCTCAAAAAGGTTAAGCAGTGGACTTCGGTCTTGCGGAATCAGAACCGTTTTTCACGGGTGTACTCGTTTTTAGAATATGGATCGAGTGGACGCATTCTGGGTACTGCTGTCTGCTTTGATAAGCGTTAGACGCCACTATCAGTTATATTTTATAAACATAACAGAGGCATCGATATCGCCGAAGACTGCCATTGGGCCCCTTGCATCATCCGCGCGCATCGTGGTGGCGCGGCGGCGGAGCTTTGGGTTGGTGCGTCACAGATCCAGCACCAGCCGTGCCGTTTTGGCGCGCGAGCAGCAGGGGGTGAACTGGTCGTTGGCGGCCTGCTCCTCGGGGGTGAGGTACATGTCCTTGTGGTCGGGCACGCCGGACAGCACGCGGGTCAGGCAGGTGCCGCACACGCCCTGCTCGCAGGATGTCATCACCTCCACGCCCGCCGCCGACAGTGCCTGCGTGACGGTCTGGTCCCTGGCCACGGCGATCACCCGCCCGGAGCTGGCCAACTGGACCTCAAAGCCGGCGTCGCTGTCGGACCTGGCGACTTCGGCCCCGAAGAATTCGTAGTGCAACTGGCTCTCAGGCCAGCCTCTTTCGCGCGCCGTTTTAAGCACTGCATCCATGAAGCCCTTGGGGCCGCAGACATACAAATGCACACCGGCTTGCGGGTCGGTCAGTAATGCGACCAGATCCAGTTTTTGATCCGCAGCGCCGTCGTCAAAGTGGAGCTGCACCCGGCTCGCGTAACGGGACGCCGTGATGCGCTGCAGGAAGGCCGCGCGGTCGCGCGACCGCGTGCAGTAGTGCATCGCAAATTCCGCACCCGTCAGGGCCAGGCGCTCGGCCATGCACAGGATGGGTGTCACGCCAATGCCGCCGGCCAGCAGCAGGCTACGCCGGGCATCGTGTGCCAGGCCAAAGTGGTTTCTCGGCGCGCTGATCTGCAGCACCTGCCCTTCTTGCACCTGCTGGTGCATGGCTTCTGAACCGCCGCGCGTGGCCGGATCCCGCAGCACGGCTATCAGGTAGCGGTGGGTCTCCGAAGGGTCGTTGCACAGTGAATACTGGCGCGTCAGGCCGCCCGGCAGGTGCACGTCCACATGCGAGCCCGCCGAGAATGACGGCAGGGCGGCACCGTCGACGCCCAGCAGCTCGAAGGTGCAAATGTCCGTGGCTTCCTGCGCCTTGCGCGCCACTCGGACCGATAGGGTTGCAGTGGATGGCATCGTCCGTCCTCAGGTTGGGGCAGCCGCGGTGTTAGCGGCTTGTTCCTGCGCCATCAGCCTGTCCAGAATCTTGCGCGACTGAATGCCACCGGCGTCGATATTGAGCATCAGCAAGGCGCGCCCGGGGTGGGCCAACAGGTTCTTCTGCTGCAACTCCAGCATTTGCAAATCTTCACTGAAGATCTTGCCCTGGCCCTCACGGATGGAGGCGGTGAGCGCCTTGTCGGTGGGGTTGAACTTGCGCGCCATGCCCCAGAAATAGTGGATCGAGGTCTCGGTCTCGGGGGTGATGAAGTCCACCACCACGCTGTAGGCCTTCTTGTCGTTCGGCGCGTCATAACCGCCGTGGCCCATGTGCGCCACGCCGACTTCAATCATCACATTGCTGGGCGGGGTGAAGCGGCAGATCTGCCAGCGGTCCACCGGCACATCGTCGGCCAGGCTATTGGCGCGCAAGGCCATTTGCCAGAAAGGCGGTGGCAGGATGCCGCTCATGAAACGACTTGTGACCACCATTTCACCCTCGACCGTGGTCTTGCACGGGGTCTCGTCAATTTCCTTCTGGCCAATGCTGGTGGAGTGCACATAGGTTTCGTGCGTCAGGTCCATCAGGTTGTCGATCATCAGCCGGTAGTCACAGGCGATGTGGTACAGGCCGCCGCCGTAGGCCCATTCGGGGTTGTCGTACCACGCCATGTGCGGGATGGTGTCGGCATTCGCCAGGGCCGCATCACCCGGCCAGACCCAGATAAAGCCGTAGCGCTCGACGACGGGAAAGCTCCTGATCGCCGGGAAGCCGCGCACGCGCTGGCCTGGCATGGAAATCGTCTTGCCCTCGCAGCCCATTTCCAGGCCGTGGTAACCGCAGACCAGCTTGCCTTCGGACACATAGCCCAGAGAGAGCGGCGCACCCCGGTGCGGGCAGAAGTTTTCTACCGCCGCGACGCGGTTTTCCTCGCCCCGGTAGAAGGCAATGTTTTCGCCGCAGATGGTCCGGCCCAGCGGTTTTTCATCGATCTCATTCGGAGTGGCGGCGACATACCAGGCATTTTTGGGAAACATGATGGACACCTCGTGGGTTGATAAGTCCTGCAGCAAACCCTGCAGAGCGGTGATTGGGCAATCTTTACATTCAGTATACTGAATGACGTTCATTGTACGGAATCACCATCTGCCGCGGAAGCCCCCAAACATCGGTATTTACCCTTGCTGGTGGTCAGTTTTTTCTACCAGCTACCCACGCCAAGCTGTCGAGCAGCAGGGCTGGGGTGAGCGCCAGAGTGAGGTCAAGGGGAAGACCGAAGGGCGGAGGACACGAACGGCGGCGTTTACTCCAGCCCTGCTGCCGGCGCGCACCGGAAGTGCAGCTACTTCTCCTGGTCGTTCAGATGCACAAACTTGCCCAGCAAGCGCATGAACTCACGCTGCTCCACCGCATCCAGGCTATCCATCATGCCCAGATACATCTGCTCAATGCCCGGGCGCATGTCCGCCAGCACCGCCTCACCCGCCGGTGTCAGCGACAGACTACGTTGACGCCGTGGTAACACCTCGCGCAGGATCCAGCCCTTGGCTTCGAGCCGCGTGGCGATATCGGCGGTGCTGGAGGTATCCAGCGCAATCAGCTGGGCCAGCGTCACCTGGTCCACGCCCGGCGTCTCGTGCAGGGTGCGCAATATCGCGTACTGGATGGGCGTGACATGGCGGCCATGCACTTCGTGGAACTTGGACACCGCAATTTGCTGGGCGCGGCGAATCAGGTGGCCGGGCTCGTCATAGAGCCTGAAATTGGGCGGGTTGTTGGCTGCTGGAGTCATGGGCAGATTTTGCCCGAACGGGTTTTCCGGGGCAGCACCGTGCCCGTCAATCGGTTCAATAGCGCAACTGTCCAGCCGAGTCCAGAATCGCCAGCTCCACATAGGAAGAGCCGATGTGGTTTGCCGGCGAATAGTGGGACACGAACTTGCCAAAGCTGATGTCGCCGCCGGTTTCCAGCCCCTTGATGAAACTCTCGGTGCTCAGGTTCTTGCCGCCGCGCCGCAAGCCTTCCACCAACAATTTGGCGTGGATAAAACCCTCAAACTGCGAACTGGAAGCCTGGGCCTGGGGATCTTTGGCCTTGAGCAGGCGCAAATACTCTTGCACCACCGGCACCGAGCCATTGCGCAGCGACGGCATGATCTGCGCCAGCACAATGCCACGGGCGGCAGCACCCAATTCGCGGTTCAGCACGTCAGTACTGACCACAGAGAAGCCATAGACCACGGGCCGGGCGGTGGTGGCGTTCAGCGCCTTGACGAATGCCGTGAAGGTCAGCCCCGCCGTACCCAAGACGACAGCCTGCGGTTGGGCTTTCAGGATGGCGGCGGCCGCGGCGTCAAAGTCAGGCTGCTTGGGGTCGATCTTGACGAAGGTCGGGATCACCAGTTGGCGCGCATCGGCCGCCCGTTTGACTTCCCCCATCAGTGCATTGCCAAAGCCATCATCCTGGTAGACCACCGCCACTTGGGTGATGCCCAACTGCAACTGCTGTTGCACGATGCGTTGCGCCTCGGCAGCGTAACTGGCACGCACATTGAACAGATAGCGGTTGAAGTTGTCCCGGAAAGTGGCGGCCCCGGTGACCGGGCCAAAAGTGACGGTCTTGTTGTCGGTCAGCAGCGGCAAGACCGCCGCTGTGTTGGCCGTGCCAGTGCTGTTGTAGAGCAGGAATACCTTGTCCTCCAGCACCAGCTTGCGGGTGTTTTCCACCGTGCGCTTCACATCAAAACCGTCATCCAGCGGCTTGTAGACAATTCTGCGGCCATGCACGCCGCCTGCGGCGTTGACGGCGTTGAAGTACAGGCCGGAGCCCACGGTGTACTCAGTGGTCTGCGGCCCCAACGGACCGCTCAACACGGCCGACGAGCCGATCAGGATTTCGGTGTCCGTAACGCCGGAGTCCCCGGCCAACAGCGGCGTGCTGCAGCCCAGGCCGATGGCGAGGAGAAGTATCGTGAGGGCGTGGTGCATGGGGTCGTTCCCGGTGGTCATTGCTGCACCGGGCTAGTTTCGATTGAGGCGAATTATGGTTATAAAACATAATTACCTCAAGTAAAACCCGAGGGACTTTTGTCGGTGTTTACCCTCGCCACCGCGCCTTGGGTGGACGCAGCGCTTGCAGCACCCATGCGATGCAGCAGGCGTGCCTATCCCCGAAGCAGTGGCCTCGTTAACCCGGGCCGTGGGCCGTAGGGAGGGGTTGCAGTGCTAGCGGTCTTCGCCCAGGCCAATGGGCGCCGGCGCGCGCGTCACGATGCGGGTGAACAGCCGGTCGTAGGCCGGGTCACGCGGGTATTGGCCGGTGAGGGGATCGCAGTTGGTTTCGAACGCGGCATCCAGCTCGACCCAGTCTGCTGCGCCCAGCACCTTCAGTGCGGCGGGCAGGATGACGGTTTCTTCCAGCCGCATGTGCTCCAGATAAAACGCCAGGTAGCGCTTGGCCGCCGTTTCAAAGGCTTCGCGGCGCGGCTCGCCAATCAACTCCCAGGCCATCAGCAGGTGCTGCAGTTCCCGCACATTGGCCTCGCCCCTGTCGTGGTCCTTGTCCAGCCGGGCAATCAGCTCTGCGGTTTCGGGCACCAGGGCGGCGACCCGGGGAAACAGCAACTCCGACTCCTTGGGGTGGTGCAGGCGCTCGGGAAACTCATCGATGTAGAACAGCATGGCGCCCAGCACATCGAAGAAGCTCTGCGGGTCCTTGCCCGGGCCCCGGTCCACCATCATGCCCATGGACCGCAACATGGCGGCCAGGGTGGTGTGTTCGTCGCGGATGATGCGGATACTGCTGGGTTCCATGGAAATTCTCCTGTTGAATAAGCGGATTCTGACAGCGTGCACTCAGTGGCCAAAATCCAGCGGCAAGCCAACATAATTTTCGGCAATGGTGCGCGAGCCGGCCTCGCTGTGGATCAAGTAGTCCAGCTCGGCTTGCTGGAACTTGGCGACGATGGCGCCGTCGTCGGGAAAACGGTGCATCAGCTGCGTGAACCACCACGAGAAGCGCTCGCCTTTCCAGATGCGTTTGAGGCACTTCTCGGAGTAGCTGTCGATGCCGGCCTCGCTCTGTTCCTGGTAGAACTCGATGATGCCGTTGGACAAATACTTGACATCGGTGGCGGCCAGGTTCAGCCCCTTGGCGCCGGTGGGCGGCACGATGTGGCCGGCGTCGCCCGCCAGGAACATGCGGCCAAAGCGCATGGGCTCGGTGATGAAGCTGCGCAGCGGCGCAATGCTCTTTTCGATCGACGGCCCGGTGATGAGTTTGTCGCGGCCTTCTTCGTCCAGGCGCAGTTTCAGCTCCTGCCAGAAGGCGGCGTCGGTCCACTCCTCGACGCGGTCGGTCAGCGGCACCTGCAGGTAGTAGCGGCTGCGCGTCTTGCTGCGCTGCGAGCACAGCGCAAAACCGCGCGGACTGTTGACGTAGATGAGTTCGTCATGCACCGGCGGCGTGTCCGACAGCAGGCCCAGCCAGCCAAAGGGGTAGACCTTCTCGAATTCCTTGATGGCGTTGCGCGGCGCACTGGCGCGGCAGACGCCGTGGAAGCCGTCGCAGCCGGCGATGAAATCGCATTCGATCTGGTGCTGCTGGCCGTCCTTCTCGTAGGTGACTCGCGGGCTCTTGGTATCAAAGTCGTGGATGGCCACATGCTGCGCCTCGTACACCGTGGTCAGGCCAGCGGCCGTGCGGGCATCCATCAGATCATGGGTCAGCTCGGTCTGACCGTAGACCATGACATTCTTGCCGCCCGTGAGCTTGTTCATGTCGATGCGGTGGCGCTGGCCGTCAAACAGCATCTCAAAGCCGCCGTGCACCAGGCCCTCGCGGTGCATGCGGGTTCCGACACCGGCCTCGTCCAGCAGGTCGATGCAGACCTGCTCCAGAATGCCGGCGCGGATGCGCGTCAGCACATAGTCGCCGGTCTGGCGTTCCAGAATGATGGTGTCAATGCCGGCCTTGTGCAGCAGTTGACCGAGAAGAAGACCGGATGGACCGGCACCGATGATGGCAACCTGTGTACGCATGGGAATATGCTCCTGTTTGTTATGCCACAAGCTTAGGACGATGCCGACCTCTTGTGTAGGCCACGCCGCATTGATTGTGCGATGATTGCACCATTTGCGCGATGATCGCGCAGCCATTGGAGCACTGCATGACGATCGCCAAGGCGGATTTCATAGAAGGCATGGCCAAGGGCCTGGCCGTGCTGGAGAGCTTTGACACCGAGCGTCAGCGCCTCAACGCCACGCTGGCCGCGGCGCGCGCCGGCATCACCCGGGCCGCCGCCCGGCGCCACCTGCTGACGCTGGCCCACCTGGGTTATCTGGAGACCGATGGCAGCTACTACTGGCTGTCGAGCAAGGTGCTGCGCTTTTCGGGCAGCTACCTGGCCTCCAGCCGCTTGCCGCGCGCGCTGCAGCCCACGCTGAACCGGCTGGCTCTGCAGACACAGGAGTCGTTCTCGGGCGTGGTGCTGGATGCCGACGAGGTGGTGATGGTGGCGCGCAGCGGCAACGACTCCGCGCTGGCCACAGCGGCGCCCGGACGGGTGATTGCCTACGGGCTGCACATGGGCGCGCGCCTGCCCGCGCACGCCACCTCCACCGGGCGGGTGCTGCTGGCCGCCAAGACGAGAGGCGATTTCAACGCCTGGATGAAGGGGCGCACGCTGGCGCGCATGACGTCACTGACGACCACCGACCCCAAGCAATTTCGCGCCCTGATCGAGCAGGTGCGCAAGGACGATTTTTGCCTGACCAGCGAAGAGCACGAACCCGGCGTGCACGCGCTGGCGGTGCCGCTGCGCAATACCCAGGGCGTGACGCTGGCGGCGCTGAACGTGGTGGCATCGCAGAGCCGCATCTCGCCACTGGCCATGCAGCGGGATTTGCTGCCCCTGCTGCTGGAAGCGGCGCGCGAACTGCGGACGCTGTTGTAGAGCGCGCTCGTCAGCGGGCTCTACTTCACTTCACGCGTTTGCAGCAAGCGATCAGCGTAGTCTTGCCAGGGCGCCCCTTTGACCACATCGGCAAACAGGCCGTCTCGGCTGTGCTCTGCCATCCAGCCCTGCTTGTCGGCAATGGCCGTCGCCATGAAGGGCTCAAACCCAGCTTCACGCACGGTGTTGGCGGCCTCGCGCATTTCCTCGGCGCGGCGCTGGCCATGCTGGGCCACGCGGCTGAAGAAATAGGCACCGGTCTGCTGCCAGTCGATGGACGGAAAGGTCTCTGCCAGCGTGGGGATCATGTGGTCCTCGACGCCGTACTGGCGGGCCGTGGTGTAGCTCTCGATGACCAGCGCCTCCAACCCCTTGATCATGACGCTGCGGCACATCTTGATGGCCGACGCCACCCCGATGTCGGACGACACCGCCTTGGCGTCCATGCCCCAGGCGCGCAACTGGTCCGCCAGCGCCGCGGCCTTGGCTCCGCCCAGCAGCATGGGCACGCGGATGCCGTAGGGCGGTACCGAGGTCATGACCCCGGCCTCGACGTAGTGGCCACCGGCGGCGTCAATGGCGGCGGCAGCCTGCTGCTTGGTGCCGGGTGACGCCGAGTTGAGGTCCAGAAAAATGGCACCGGGGCGCAGGTGGCGGGCCGCCGCTTGCGCCACCGCCAGCGTGTTGGAAGCGGTGACGGCGGAGATGATGAAGCCTGAAGTCTCACACAAGGCCCGCAGGGATGCACACGTCTGCACACCCGCCTGGGCCGCGTGGGCCTGCTCTTGCGCGCGCACCGCGGGCAGCGCGCTGAGCGGGTCCAGTTTGAGGTCCCAAGCCTGCACGCGGGCCACCTGGGTTTTCAATCCACTGGCAAAGATCTTGCCGACCTCGCCATAGCCGATCATGCCCATGCTGTGGAGATTCATAGCGGGTCTTTCCCAGATTCTTGTTGAGAAAACGGGGCTCTAGCCCTCGTGGAATATGCGTACTACGCTATCAATTCAGGAGTATTCAGGCCGTACCCCGGGTTAACGGGCCACACCCAGCAGCTTGTCCAGCAGCGCCGGCTGCTCTTGCAGGCTGCGCGCCGTGCCGCTGTAGACCACGGTGCCGCGGTCCAGCACGGCGGCGGTGTCCGAGATCGCCAGAATGGCCTGCGGGTGCTGCTCCACGATGATGGACGACAGGCCCTCGTCGCGCGTGATGCGGCGGATGGCGCGCAGCAGCTCCTGCACGATGATGGGGGCCAGGCCCTCGCAAGGTTCGTCCAGCAGCAGCAGCGTGGGGTTCAACACCAGGGCGCGGCCCAGGGCCAGCATCTGCTGCTCGCCGCCCGACAGTTGGGTGCCCAGATTGCTCTTGCGTTCGGCCAGCCGGGGAAACAGTTCGTAGACGCGCGCCGGGGTCCACGGACTGCTGGCGCGGCCCGCGCGCGCCGGGCGCGCCACGGCGGTCAGGTTTTCGTCCACCGTCAGCGACTTGAAAATGTTGCGCTCCTGCGGCACCCAACCGATGCCAGCCGCGGCGCGTTCGTGTGACGGCAGCTTGTGCAGCGCCACGCTGGCGGCACCGGCGCCCAGCGCCACCGTGCCGCCATGCTGGCGCGTGGCCCCGGCCAGCGTGTTGATCAGCGTAGTCTTGCCGGTGCCGTTGCGCCCCAGCAGGGCCAGGGTCTGGCCTTCGGCAATGGACAGCGAGACACCGTGCAGGACGACCGCTTCGCCGTAGCCCGCACTCAAATCCTCGACTTTCAACAGTTCAGCCATGCTGGACTCCCATGCCATGCACCGCATCGTTGATTTCATCGCCGTGGCCCAGGTAGACGGCCTTGACCCGGGCGTCGTTGGCGATCTGCTCGGGCTCGCCTTCGGTCAGCACCGTGCCGTTGACCAGCACAGTCATGAATTTGGAGAAACTGAAGACCAGGTCCATGTCATGCTCGATCAACAGGATGGAAACATCGGCCGGCAACGCGGCCACCGTCTGTAGCAACTCCTCGCGCTCCCCGGCCGGCACACCGGCCACCGGCTCGTCCAGCAGCAGCACGCGCGGCTCGCAGGCCAGGGCGATGGCGATCTCCAGCAGGCGGCGCTTGCCGTAGGCCAGCACGCGGGTCTCCTGGTCCATCACCGCGGTCAGGTGGAACTGCTCCAGCAACTGCTCGCAGCGCTCGGTTACCTTGCGGGAGGCACCCAGGGCACGCCACCACTGGCCACCCAGGCGCTGCTGCTGCGACACCACCATCGCCAGCGTCTGCAGCGGCGTCAGCGTGTCAAACAGCTGGTTGATCTGGAAGGTGCGCACCATGCCGCGCCCGACCCGCTTGTGCGGCGCCAGTGTCGTGATGTCCTCGCCCTCCAGAATGATTTTTCCCTCGGTGGGTTGCAGCACCCCGGTCAACAGGTTGATCAGCGTGGTCTTGCCCGCACCGTTGGGGCCGATCAGCGCGTGGCGCGCGCCTTTTTTCAGATTCAGCGTGACGTTGTTGGTGGCCGTGATGCCGCCAAAGCGCATCACCAGGCCCTCGGCCGACAGCACGGTGTTGGCCGTGTCCATGGTGGTGGTGGCGCTCATGGCTGGCCTCCCTTGGCGCCCCGGCCAAACCAGGTCCAGGGCCGAATCAGGCGCTCGCGCCCCACCGACACCAGCACCACCAGGAACAGGCCAATCCAGAAGGTCCAGTACTCGGGGGTGATGCTCGATATCGCGTCCTGCATCAGCTTGAACACGATGGCACCGGCGACGCCGCCATACAGCCAGCCGACGCCGCCAATCACCAGGATCAGCATCACGTCGGCCGAGCGGTGGAACTCGAATACATCCAGCGACGCAAAGCCCGTGGTTTGCGCCAGCAGCGCACCGGCGGCACCTGCCACGGCTGCCGCCACCGTGTAGACCACGGCCAGGCGGCTGTTCACCGGAATGCCGATGGCCATGGCCCGCAGGCGGTTGTCACGTATGGCCTTGAGCGTGGCGCCAAACGGCGAGTTCACAAAACGCCGCGCCAACACAAACACCAACAGCAGCACGGTCATGGAATACCAGGCCGCCGTCTGGCCGTACAAATCGAATTCAAAGCGACCCAGCAACGGCCCCATGACCACGCCCTGCAGGCCGTCGGCACCCCCGGTCAGCCAGTCCAGTTTGTTGGCCAACTCCATAAGGATCAGACCCACGCCCAGCGTCACCATCAGGCGCGTCAGGTCGGTGCCGCGCAGGATGGTGGCACTGCACAGCGCGCCCAGTACACCGGCCGTTGCGATGCCGACGAGCAGGCCCAATAGCGGATCGGGCATCACCAGCTTGGCAAACAGCGCGGCGGAATACGCGCCCATGCCGAAGAAGGCCGCATGGCCCAGCGACACGATGCCGGTGTAGCCCAGAATCAGGTCCAGCGCCAGCGCAAACAGCGCGACGATGGCGATCTCGTTGACGATCAGCGCGTGGCTGGGCAGCAGCAAGGGCACGGCCAGGGCCAGCGCCCACAGCGGGTATTCCCAGCGCTTCCAGCGGCCGCTGTTCAGCAGGGTGTCTTGGGCGGTGTGCATCACTTGCCCCCCTTGCGCACAAACAGGCCCTGCGGGCGCCAGATCAGAATCGCAATCATCAGGCTGTACACGATAAAACCGCCCATCTTGGGGATGTAGTACTTGCCGGCCACATCGGCCACACCCAGCAGTAGCGCGGCCAACAATGGCCCGGTGATGCTGGACGTGCCGCCCACCGCCACCACAATCAAAAAGTAGATCATGAACTTGAGCGGGAAGCTCGGGTCCAGCCCCAGCACTTCGGCACCGAGTGCACCACCGAGCCCGGCCAGGCCCGAACCGACGGCAAAGGTGCCCAGGAACACGGTGTTGACATTGATGCCCAGACCGGCCGCCACCCGCTGGTCGTCCACCGAGGCGCGCAGGCGGCTGCCGAAACGGGTCTTGGTCAGCACATACTGCAGGCCCACGGTGAGCGCGGCACACACGGCGATGATGAACAGGCGGTAGTGGCCCATGCCCAGCATCCAGGCGCCCTCCCCCAGCTCGGTGCGGCCCTTGAGCCACTCGGGCAACTGCACGTTCTGCGGGCTGGAGCCTATGAAGTAGGTGGCCGTGGCCACGGCCATGAAGGTCAGGCCGATGGAAAACAGCACCTGGTCCAGATGGGGCTTGTGGTACAGCGGGCGGTACAGCGTGCGCTCCAGAATGCCCCCCAGCACGGCAGCACCTACAAAAGCCAGTGGCAGACACAGCAGAAAGGGCACGTCCATCTTCTGCATCAGCAACACGGTGATGTAGCCGCCCACCATGGCAAAGGCCCCATGCGCGAGGTTGATGAAGTTCATCAGCCCCATGGTCACGGCCAGCCCTACGGCCAGAATGAAGAGCAGCATGCCGTAGGCGATGCCGTCAAAGAGGATGGTCAACATAAGAAGTGAGCCGAATGAAAGACGTGGCTGGTGGCGTGCTTGGTTTGGCCTGGCGACTGGACAAAGCGCTGCGGTTTTGGGGTGAAATCACGCGCGACTGGCAGCCAAGGTACGCAGCGATGGCCTCCGCGCACCTTCCACCCCAAAGCCCGGTCACTTTGCCCAATCACCAGGCATTGCGCCACGGTTACTTGTTCTTGCCGGGGTCCTTGACGTCCTTGATCACGTCAAACTCGACGTTGTGCAGTTGGCCATCCAAACGCTGCACCTTGCGCAGGTAGATGTTTTGAACCACGTCGCGGGTCTGGCCGTCGATGAACATGGGGCCGCGGGGGCTCTCGAAGATCTGGCCTTTCATGGCACCTAACAATGCGTCGCCGCCGCCCTGGCCCTTGGTGGCCTTCAGGGCCTCGTAGATCACGCGCATGCCGTCATAGCCGCCCACGGCCATGAAGTTGGGGCGCATGCCCTTGTTGGCTTTCTGGAAGGCCTCGACAAACTTCTTGTTCATGGGCGATGGGTGTGCGGCAGCGTAGTGGTGGGAAGTGACCACGTTCAAGGCGCCGTCACCCATGTCGTTCAGCTGGTCGTCATCGGTCACGTCACCAGTGCCGATCAGCTTGATGCCGGCCTTGTCCATGCCGCGCTCCAGGAACTGCTTCATGACCGCCGCGCCCGCGCCAGAGGGCACAAACACGAACAGGGCGTCGGGTTTCAGGTCACGCACTTTCTGCAGGAAGGGCGCGAAATCCGGGTTGCGCAAAGGCACGCGCAGAGACTCGGCAACCTGGCCGCCGTTGAACAACAGGCGCTCGATGAAATACTTCTCGGCGTCAATGCCGGGGCCATAGTCGCTGACCAGGGTCACCACTTTCTTGATGCCGTTCTTGGGGGCCCAGTCACCCATGGCGACCGCGGCCTGCGCCAGCGTGAAGCTGGTGCGCACGATGTAGGGCGAGGCCTGGGTGATGCTGCTGGTGGCCGCGGCCATCACCACCATCGGGGTCTTGGACTGGGTGGCGATGGGCGCAGTTGCCAGCGCCGACGGCGTGATGCCAAAGCCGGCCAGCACGTTGACCTTCTCATTCACGACCAGCTCCTGCGCCAGGCGCTTGGTCACGTCGGGAATGGTGGTGTCGTCCTTGATGATGAGCTGGATCTTCTTGCCAGCCACCGTGTCGCCGTTCTGCGCCATGTACAGCTTGGCCGCCGCCTCGATCTGACGCCCGGTGCTGGCCTGTTGGCCGGTCATGGGCAGGATCAGGCCGATCTTGAAGGTGTTGTCATCCGCTATCGAATAAGTAGCGCTCAGTGCAGTCAATGCGAGGGCTGCGGCGCGAATCAATGCTTTGTTGTTCATGTCTTGTCTCCAGTAAAGGAATCGGATCTCGGGCTGTCCGCAAGTATGAAGGGAAGTCGGCTTTTTTGTAATGGGAATTTGCGACTCTTTGTTATGCCGGAATTGAATAACACGCAGCCTCTTACTCACCGAACCGCAAATGGCGAGGGTGCCGCGCCTTCACACATCAGTCTGCGGACCGGGTTTGCGCCACCAGCGCCAGCAGGGCCGGCAGCACGATGGCCCACAGCGCAATCCAGATCCAGAACGTCACCGACTGATTCAGAAAAGTCCAGCTGACCGTTCCGCACATGGCGCGCGGCTCGAACACATCCGGAAGCCAGACTTCCAGCGGCATCCATTCCGGGAAACCCTTGAACCGCCCACAACTCGCCTCCATGCCTTCGCGTACCTTTTGCTCCAGGTTCAATAGCAGATTGGCACGGTACAAACTCCAGCCCAGGGCCAGCAGCCACACGGCCAGTGCACTCCAGCGCAGCATCAGTATTCTGGGTGCCACCGCGCCAATCAATCCCGATATGGCAATGCCAAGAACCCCCACGCGGATGTAGATGCATTCATTGCAGGGCTCCACGCCCATGACATGCTGCATGTACAGTGCAAAGCACTCCAGCAGGACGGCACAAGCGGTTAGCAGCAGCCACGGCCCACGCCGCATGGACAAAGTTTTGATGGTTTTAAACAAAATGCTTCCTGTATTTGTCGTGTTGCGATGATTCATGTCCGGTGACATCCGCACAGTCTACTTGCGCGCCAGGTAAACGCCCCACACGGTGAGCGCCATCCCCATCAGAGCCAAACCGGTGAACGCCTCGCCAAACAACAACCACGCAACGAGTGCCGTGCACGGAGGCACCAGATAGAACAGACTGGCAATGTTGACAGCATCACTGTGGCGAATCAACCAATTCAGCAAACTGATAGCGCCGATAGACAGCACCAGTACCAGCCAGCCCAGGGCAAAGACAAATTCGCCAGTCCATTCAACCCGGAACGTCTCGGTGAACAGAGCCAGAAGAAAAGTCGCCACCGTAGTCGGCAGGAACTGTGCAATGGCGCCGGTTCGCCAGTCAAAGGGTGGGCAGAAGCGCTTTTGGTACAGCGTTCCGGCTGTGATACCCATCAGGGCGGCGATGGCGGGCCACAGCGCCTCTACACCGAACCCCGCCCCAATCTTGCCCAAGACAACCAGCCCGACGCCCACCAGGCCCAGAAGCAAGCCCAGCCACTGGCGTTTTAGAACAGTTTCATGCAGCAACCACCCTGCACCCACTGCAGTGAGCAGAGGTTGCACGCCAACCACCAGACTGGTGACCCCTGCAGGCAAGCCCTTTGAAATGGCAATGAACACGCCGCCCAGGTACACCCCGTGCAACAGCAAGCCGGCCACACCGATGTGGAACCAGGCCTTGGGAGTGGAGGGCCATGGCGCGCGCGTGATCCATGCAACCAGGGTCATGCAAACCACCACGGCGATGTAGCGGATGAGCAGAAAGGTCAGGGGTTCTGCGTGTGGCAGACCCAGCCGGGCGCCAATAAAGCCGGTGGACCACAGCATGACGAAGACGAGAGGGAAGGCGCGGGAGAAGCGTGTGGTCATGGGCCGGTGAAGTATGTAGGGGTCACCGCTGGATTCTGCACTGCTACAGTGCCTGTACAGGATTGCGGAAATAGAATACCCGCGCGCCGCACCACCCCAGCCTTCCAGTACAGGTATCCAGTGAGCCAAACAATCCCGATCCGGTATGTCAGCCCGGTCTTTCGACCGCCCAGTGAAGCCCAATCACTGATCCTGCCCGTCACCAACGGCTGCTCATGGAACAAGTGCACCTATTGCGAGATGTACACCGAGCCGCAAAAGAAGTTCCAGGTACGTGAGGAACAGGAAACACTGGACTCCATTCGACGGTGCGGGGAACAGTTCCCCCATCAGGTCCAGCGGGTCTTTCTGGGCGATGGCGATGCCATGGTTCTTTCGACCCGTCGACTCATGACGCTATTGACAGCCATCAAGGAGCATTTGCCCGCTGTCCGCCGGATATCGACCTATTGCCTTCCGCGCAATGTGCGCAACAAATCCGTCGCAGAGCTCAAAGAATTGCGTGACGCAGGCCTTTCGCTGGCCTACGTTGGCGCAGAGTCTGGCGATGACGAGGTCCTGCAAAAGGTCAACAAAGGCGAAACCTTTGAATCCACGCGGGACGCCCTGGACAAGTTGGGTGCAGCCGGCATCACGCGATCGGTCATGCTCCTCAACGGCTTGGGCGGTCGGGGTCTGTCCAGGCAGCACGCCGAAAGCTCTGCGCGCCTGGCCAATTTGACGCAACCAGAATTCCTGGCAACCCTGGTCGTCAGTTTCCCGCAGGGCGAGGAGAGGTTCCGGCAAGGCTTTCCGACTTGGGAACCCCTCGATCAGCGCGAGATGTTTCTGGAAATCGAGCTGTTGCTGCAAAATCTGGAGCTCAAGCGAACGGTCTTTCGCAGCGACCATGCGTCCAACTGGCTGGCGCTCAAGGGCACACTGGGTGCAGAAAAGAGCCGATTGCTGGCAGAGGTACGCACCGCCATCGAACACCCGCAATCCGCAAAGCTGCGGAACGATTGGGAACGTGCGTTGTGACGCACAGTCCATCACCAACTGGCGCAGACCGCGCATCGTAAATTGCAGCCTGTCGCAATCGTGATGCAACAGCGGCTGACAAGAAATACATTCTCTTCAACGGACCACGGTGGTTCGCAAACTGGAGAGAAACATGAAGACCCCATTGACAACCCGCATGACAGCATTGATGGTCGCAGGTCTGCTGACCGTTGTGACCAATGGATCCGTGCTCCAGAATTTCGACACCGTCGCACGCAACGCGGCCTCTGTGCACAAAGCGCAGACACCTGTATTGGTAAAGCTCGATACCGTGACCGTCATCGCGAAGGCAAACGCCTGAACACCTTTAGCGCGAGGATTTCAGTAGTCGCCCGCGAGGAGACAACGCGATCTCTGGTCCAGGCAACACTGGGCGCCAATTGTTCGATGGGTCAAAGTTGATGGACTTTGGCCAGAAAGGCAGGAGGAATAGGCGTCACCTTGCGGTCTTCCCGGGTGATGAAGACGATACCAATCTTGCCCAGGGCGACTTCCCGTTGGGTTTCCTTTTCTGACATCCGAAACTGCAGATCAAATCCGTATTTGTTGAAGTCCGTGGTGGCCATCTCAATGCGCATGGTCTCACCATGAAAACCTTCCGACTTGTATTGGGCGACGATGTCCCCAACCACAATATTGGCGCCCTCCACGCCAGACTCAAAGTAGCCCAGTGACTTGAAAAACCGCACCCGTGCTTCTGACACCAAGGTCAATAATTGGGCATTGTCGAGATGGCCGCCCTGATTGACATGGCTGATATAGATCTGGATGTCGGAGGCAAACGGGTATCGCTGGGCAGGTGTGTGCTGGATGCGTGGCATGGCGAAAGGTCTTCGTGATGTTTTACGTAAAAGTCCATCTTAGTCTTTGCCCGTAAGTGCCTTACATACCCCACCTTACGTCACCCAGTATCAAGCTGCCGACCGATGGACAAGCTTGGTCAGCAACAAATGTCCGGTCCTTATGCGCCCTTTGGGTGACCAGGCGACAGGATATGGTTGATTGCTCTTTCCGCTCATCACGGTATTTACCCAAGATGTCACTCCCAGCCGCAGTTTGTCGCATACCGGGTGCATTCCCTTTCCAGCGGAAATACATTCTCTTCAACGGGCCGCAGTGGCCTGAAATTGGAGAGATCAGAATGTTCGCAACCTCACACAGCACTTCTCGCTTGGCCGCTTTCACGTTCGCCGTACTGATGGCCGTCGCCATCAACGGCGGCATGTTGATGAAGTTCGACAACGTTGCGGCAGCAGCTACTTTGGCGCAGAGCATCCAAGCTCCCCGTGTGGCGGTACTTGAAACCGTCACCATCGTGGGCCAGCGCATTTAGTTCGTTGAAACAATTGCCGTGAAGATTCCGCTGTTCCTGGTGGCGTGGTTCATTCTGTTTACAGTGAGCTGGCCTTTGGCGCTGCTGGCACTGGTCGTTTGGCCACTGGTCTGGCTTATCTCACTGCCGTTGGCCCTGGTCGGCAAGGGCATCGAGGCCGTGTTTGCCCTCCTAAAGTCCACTCTCTACTTGCCCGCCAAAATTCTGGGCCACCGGAGCCGATAGGCCACAACGGTGGTGGCCCACCAGAAGCTGAACCGCACGGATGTTCTTGGTGCGACGGCAAATCAACGATGGCTCGGTTCTGCACAGGGGGTGTTAGGCGGCTATCTGCACACGACGCCACGAAGGCTGCAGAACATGCCCCTTTATGTTGGCTAACCACAGGAAATAGACGCCCAGCGCGAGACAGACCGCAACCGAGACAATCGAAGCCTCGGGACCGAAGGCACCGCCAGAAAGTAATGCAGAGCCATGCAGGTGGCCTTCGAGATAGCCCGCAGTGTTCGAACCCGACGTCGGCACTCCGAATATGCCGCTCTGCGTGAAGTTCCATGCGATATGTATGCCGACGGCCAGCCAGACTCTTCTGGTGACCATATAGGCTGCAGCCAGCATCACGCCGGCCTCCAGGGCGATTGCCACTGTACTTAGCGCAGTGGCTTCCGGATTCGGGAGATGCAACAGGCCGAAAAGGATGGCAGAGGCGCTTAGGGCTAGCCAACTACCAAGCCAGGTTTCGAGGATTCGGAAAGCCACTGCGCGAATCAGCAGTTCTTCTGTCACTCCAGCCATGACAGCCGCCATCAGAGCCGGAACTACGGCAACCGAGCTTCTCGCCACAGTTGCAGAATAGTTGCCGAGAAGATAAATGAGGCCGATCACGACACTGAAGAGTCCGACACCTATCACCGCTCCGATTCCCGCTTCTTTGAGAGAACCTGGAGACAGCAACTCCACAACGGGTCGCCTTTCTACGATGCGCACGAAGGCGTAGTAGCCAAGAAGAGCACCAATGGCCAATAGAAGTGGCGCTGCTGCCGCCATGCCAACTGGGAGCAACCCTGATGCGCCTGATCCCAAGCCGATGGCCCCACCTACCCAGAAAAATCCAAGAACCGCCCGAATCGGTGGAAACAGCATCGCGCGACGAAAGCGGCCTGGTTGACTAACCAATGTTTGCATAAGTGGTCTCTCAGGGTGTCTGTGGCGACTAGCGGCGCCGGGATACGCAGCAAGAACGCGCGTGTTGGATTGGCGGGTGGGTTCGCAAATGCAGAGCTTCGATTCACATGGTATCAGTGGCCCGTTTTTGACGGTTGAATCGGCTCAGGACCCAGTAGACTTACTCCAGCCAATTCCAATACTTAGGGGTGAGCAATGCATGTCGCCACTACTGGAGCATCTAGCGGGATTGGTCGAGCACTGGCTCAAGAGTACCTAAGCAAAGGTGCAAAGGTCACCATGGTTGCGCGGCGGTTGGAGCATATGCGTGAGACCGCTGGCCCAAATTCTGACCGGGTGAATTTTGTCGTTGCAGACCTTAGTAATACCGAAGATGCACACCACTGGATTGACGATGCCGAAGCACTTTTTGGACCGATTGATATATTGATCAATAACGCTGGAACATCCGTCGTGCACCCCACTATTGACACCGACTGGGCCGCCGTTCAAAATTTGATGCGACTTAATGTTTTCACCCCATTCAAGCTAACTTGCACGCTCGCACCACGTATGGTTGCGCGAAGAAGCGGATGCATCGTTGACATAGCTTCAGCCGCCGCCCTTGCTCCACAACCAGGTTTCTTTTTCTACAACGCATCTAAGGCCGCGCTGTCCGCAGCGTCTGAAAGTCTTCGCGCAGAATTGCGTCCTTATGGTGTGCATGTACTGACCGTCTATCCCGGTCCCATCCATACCCCAATGGCCGAAGCCAACTTCTCTGTTTTCGACCCTAGTCTCGCAAGATGGACTCCAACTGGCGACCCCAAGGTTTTGGCAAAACTCATCGCAAACTCTGTTGAACAGCGTAAGGCCCGTGTCATCTATCCTCGCGTCTATACATTGGCACGCTGGTTCCCGGCACTATTTCGTTGGGGAGTTGACCGCTTCACACCGCCGATGAAACGGCCCAGAACATCGGTGAATACAAGTCCGAAATTGTCTGCCCAGTTCGAAGACCATGTCGATAGCCATAGCTAGTCTTCGTTTTCAGGTTTACGTTGGAACGCGACAAATGACAGCAATCAGCCTCAAAGAGGCTACTACGGCGTCACATCCTATGACTGCTCCCGCCTCATCAAAGCCATCCGTCCAACTCTTTGAATAATTCTGCACTTCACGTCTCGCTTCCAGATAGCGGCCATTCGGCAGTGGCTGCAGCTGGCCCAAAATCCCGTCAATACTGCCAGGCCGCTTGGGGTTGCGCGAAGCCTCGAACAGTAGAATTTCCTGTCCCTATTGACCGGGGCAGTGGCCAAATTTTTTGAGGAATCCATCATGCGATTTGTACAGCACACACTCGTCCTCGGCATGGCTGCGGTGGGAGCCGGCAGTCTTTACGCGCAAACTTTACATTTCAAGGTAACGGGCGATTACCAGGCTCAAACCATCATCGCCTACCAGGAGGATGGCGGTCAGGCAACAGTCAAAGACCGTGTGGTGATTGAATTTGACAAAGATGCCAAGTCAGGAAAAGTTGGGCCGGTAATGATCCAGAACTTTCCGTCCGAGTCCAAAGACTTCCGCAATGTCGAAAAGAAGTGTCCGGCCCCAACACCCAAGGGCAATTACGAACACATCGAGGTTACATCCGCGACCTACGATGGTTCCGCAACATTTTTGCTGAGGGGCACACGCTCATACCCTGAAGTTCAGGTAACGGCCTACTGCCAGGGCAGCTGGGCCAAAAAGACAGTCGCACCGAGGAAGACACCCACCGAAACCTATGTGGCCATGATTGAGGGCAATGAGCCCACGGTATTCAACATCAAACTCGATGATGGATGGACCTGGAACTACGTCGTCACCCGAGGCGGCAAGTGAGCCTCACTTGATTTTCCATGCATCCGTTGCATCTCCGAACGTGCCCGTCAGGACGCCAGATCTCTACTAACCGCTATGCACAGGCCAGTCTTGCGCCGGATATGCTGTCGACACTGTCAATGCGTAAACACATAGGCCACTCAACATGAAATCACGTCGCAGCTTTCTGATGACTTCGCCGATGGCCGTTATGGCCGCCACAGTCCTACAGCCATCGCTGGCCGCAGACGGTACTGCCGCCACCCCAGGTGCACCGCCAACTTTTGGAACCATGCCTGCTGTAGGACCGGAAGTTTCAGCTTCGACATTTGCCGAGGCGGAGAAGCTGGTGCAGGTCACTATGTCCGAGTCGCAGCGGGACATGGCTGCTCTTAGCTGGCGCACGTCCATGCCGGCGATGCTCGAACGCCGGACAGGCCCTCGCAAAGTGGCACTGGCGGCGAACCTGCCCCCCGCCACCCAATGGAACCCCGCACTGCCGGGGACCAAGCAGGGGCCACTGCGGAACCGCTTTATCCGCAGCAAGGCGATCTCGCTACCCTTACCGAAGAATGATGCCGACATCGCGTTTGCCCCAGTCAGCCAGTTGTCCCGCTGGGTTGAGGCCAGACTGTTGAGTTCGGAACGACTGACCCGCATCTACTTGGCCCGCATTGCGCGACTCGATCTGCAATTGCGCAGCGTGATTACGCTGACTGCAAGCCATGCGCTCGCCCAGGCTAGGCAGGCGGACAAAGAGATTGCGACTGGCAAGTACCGGGGGCCGTTGCATGGCATCCCATATGGGGTCAAGGACTTGCTGGACACCGCTGGCATTGCCACCACGTGGGGTGCCGAGTTTTACAAAGATCGGATTCCAACCCAAGACGCGTCCTTGGTTGCCAAGCTCAACCGCGCCGGTGCGGTACTTATTGCCAAACTCAGCCTGGGGGCTCTTGCGCTAAACGACATCTGGTTTGGTGGCCAAACCATGAACCCCTGGCTCTTGGAGGAGGGCGCTTCCGGATCCAGTGCCGGGCCGGGTGCCGCCACCGCCGCGGGTCTGGTGGCATTCTCGATTGGCAGTGAAACCGGCGGCAGCATTGTGAGCCCATCCATGCGCTGTGGAGTGACCGGTCTTCGCCCTACCTTTGGCCGCGTAGCCCGGACAGGCGCCATGACTTTGTGCTGGTCGCTGGACAAACTGGGGCCTATGACACGCTCAGTGGAGGATGCCATGTTGGTCCTGCAGGCCATTTCAGGGCCGGATGCAGGCGATGTGGGCAGCGTCGCGTCGCATATAGACTTTGAAGCCGGGCGGCCGGTCAAGGGTCTCAAGGTGGGCTACATCCCGGCATGGATGCAGGAAGAGCCGGCCACCGAAGTGGACCGTATGGCGCTGGAGTATCTGCGCGGTTTGGGTATGGTGCCAACACCTGTGCAATTGCCTGACTGGCCGTACCAGTCTCTCAATACCATCTTGTTTGCGGAAGGTGCAGCTGCCTTTGAAGACATCATGCTCGATGGGCGTGCCAATCAGTTGAAGGTGCAAGTCCCAGATGCCTGGCCCAATATGCTGCGCCAAGCAAGATTCTTGTCGGCGGTGGACTTGGTGCAGGCAGACCGCCTGCGTCGCAAAGTTGCCACTGAGATGGCCAGAGTCTTTAGCCAGGTGGACGTGATGCTGGTGCCGTCCCTGCGCGATGAGATGCTCACCATTTCCAACCATACCGGCCATCCTTCGCTAACCTTGCGGACCGGGTCGGTCCACATATCGGAGGCACGCAGCGATTGGGCACCCGATCCAGCCCATCCTCTTCCGAAGTTCTCCTCGTCCCGCGCAGTGCCCCACGGCGTTACCTTGATCGGGCGTTTGTTTGATGAGGGCACGCTGGCAAGCGTGGGTATAGCACTGGAAAAGGCTGCGGGAGTGGCGGCGGAGCGGCCGAAAGGGTTTGCAGCCTAAGCTGCTGCAGTTGCTCAGATTGGTGATGTGCAAAACAGAGACGCTAACCAAACTGGCGACATTCAAAGCGGTCATTCATTCATGATTGACTGCAACTGGCCCAAGCCCGACTTGCTGAACCGCAGCACACCGCGGGCTCTGATCCTGTGCCGGTAATGCTGCCTCCGAGGTCACCGCTGTCGCAGCGAGGGCGGCGCGACCAGGTCTTGTTAATCAATGAAAGCCGCAAGCACCTGGCCCATCAGGGTGTCCGCATGAGCCGCATGGTCCAGGCATAGCTGGCGCAGCCTTGGTTGAGTCACCCGTGGTCGCAAACACCGACAACAGTTTCTCAAGCTTGTTTGAATGACAACTGGGACACGCCGGTGTGTCACCAGAGCGCACGAGTGTTTCAAATTGGTTGCCGCAATCATTGCAGGCGTATTCGTAGATTGGCATATTCCCTCCTCGTATCGGCAAATTATCGTTTCGAGGCAAGGTCCCGCGCAATGTTCAACATCAAGCGCGGCTGTTATAGACCCGGGCTCGCCATGCATCATCACTTTGCCAATGCACCGTAAATCAAGTGGGCAATCGATGCCGTTTCTCAGTAACCAAGGATTTCTGTACTCCGTTGCCCCCTTTGGCCCTTTACCCCACTGGTCCCAGCAATCGCTATATCCTTGCTCGGTGGTCACGACTTCTCAAGGATTTTCATGCTGATCGGAATCATCATTCTTGCGGGCTTCTGGGCGGGTCTGCAGAATTCCTTGGCCGGTGGCGGCTCGTTTGTAACCTTGCCGGTTTTGATTCTGTCGGGCATGTCGCCCCTGGCGGCCAACATCACCTCGACGGTTGCATTGTTCCCTGGTCAAGTAACGTCTGGGCTGACTGGCAGACGACTTGTAACTGGTGCTGGCAAGCTACCCTTTTGGGCGCTCTTTGTCATCAGCATTTTTGGAGGAGCGGTTGGTGGCCTTCTACTGCTCAACACACCTTCAACAGTATTCACATCCCTTGTTCCGTGGTTGGTCCTCTTTGCCACCACGGTATTCGCCTGGGGCAGCTTCTTCAGCAAGCCTGGTGATATTCACGCTCACTTGGGCCCGCTCGGCGCTGGGGTTGCCCAATTTTTGATAGCAATCTATGGCGGGTATTTCGGAGGAGGGATCGGCTTCTTGATGATCGCAGCGTTAACGATGGCAGGCCTTCCCACTCGCAACGCCGGCGCCACCAAGAACGCGTTGGCCGGCGTCATGAATGCATCTGCTGTGCTGCTCTTCATCACGTCTCCGCAAGTTCACTGGGGCGCAGCTATTGCGCTGGGTGCTGGCGCCATCGTCGGTGGTCTGTGCGGCACCTGGGCGCTGCACAAGGTCACTATGCGGCACCTGGGCGCTGCACAAGGTCAACGAGCGGGTCCTCAGGGTCATGATCGTCTGCATTGGTATCGCATTGACTATCGGTTTGTTCCTCAAGCCGATCTAGAGCGGGCGGAGATGGGCCCACTCAATGCGTAGAAGCTTGCGCCGATCAAAGAATGCATCTTCAAACAACACCGGCTTGAATTTGGTCGGAATTGTAGAAGTCTGTAGCCCGGCATTGACTTGGGCACCTGAACTTCTCTAGTATCCACGCAGAATTCTTGACGGTGACATGACCCAATGGTCGCGACAAAATTACCAGACGCCTAAAGGGCTACCACCCAATGGTCAAAATCACCATTCCCAAAAACACTGCGGGCTATGGTTGGGCTACGGATGGGCTATTTTTGGGCTACAAAGCAAAACGCCCACTAGAAGTGGGCGTTTACATGCGGGGAGAACCCCGTCTTTATTGGTTGCGAGAGAAGGATTTGAACCTCCGACCTTTGGGTTATGAGCCCAACGAGCTACCAGACTGCTCCATCTCGCGGTAGTCTTCTATTATAGCTTATTCTGCGGCTGCGTCGGCATTTACTTCGACTTCAGCGGGACGATCGACCAACTCGACCAGCGCCATGGGCGCATTGTCACCCACGCGGAAACCCATTTTCAGAATGCGGGTGTAGCCGCCTGGACGGGCCGCGAAACGGGGTCCGAGGTCGTTAAACAGCTTGGTCACACTGTCACGGTCACGCAGGCGGTCAAATGCCAGACGGCGGTTCGCAACGGTCGCTTCCTTGGCCAGAGTGATCATGGGCTCAACCACGCGGCGCAATTCCTTGGCCTTGGGTACTGTGGTCTTGATGACTTCGTGCTCGATCAGCGAGTTCATCATGTTGCGCAACATCGCCAGGCGGTGTGAGCTGGTGCGGTTGAGTTTACGTAGTCCGTGTCCGTGACGCATGGTAGATTTCCTTTGAGTTTTAAATGGGCAGCCGTATCAGGTACTGCCCTTTGCGTGGAACCCCTGAGGGTTCGAAAAAATTAGCGCTTTTCCAACGCTGCAGGTGGCCAGCTTTCCAGCTTCATACCCAGCGTCAGACCGCGGGAAGCCAGAACTTCCTTGATCTCGTTGAGCGACTTGCGACCCAAATTGGGGGTCTTGAGCAGCTCGTTCTCAGTGCGCTGGATCAGGTCACCGATGTAATAGATGTTTTCGGCCTTCAGGCAGTTGGCGGAACGAACCGTCAATTCCAGTTCGTCCACAGGGCGCAACAGGATTGGATCGAACTGTGTGTTGCCACGTGGTGCGGGTGCATCAAATGCGGCCAGCTCGCTGCCTTCCAGCTGTGCGAACACAGCCAGTTGCTCGACCAGAATTTTGGCGGACGCGCGAACCGCATCTTCAGCGGAAATGGCGCCGTTGGTTTCGATTTCGACAACCAGCTTGTCCAGATCGGTACGCTGCTCAACACGTGCGCTCTCGACGGTGTAGCTCACGCGCTTGACGGGCGAGAACGATGCGTCCAAAACGATACGGCCGATAGACTTGTTGGGCTCGTCAGCATGGCGGCGCATGGTGCCGGGCACATAGCCACGACCCTTTTCAACCTTGATCTGCATGTCCAGCTTGCCGCCGTGCGACAGGTTGGCAATGATGTGACCGGGGTTGATGATTTCTACGTCGTGCGGTGTCTGGATGTCGGCAGCCGTTACCAGGCCTTCCACATCCTTGCGCAGGCTCAGGGTGACTTCGTCGCGGTTGTGCAACTTGAAAACCACGCCCTTCAAATTCAGAAGAATGTTAACGACATCTTCTTGTACGCCGTCAATCGACGAGTACTCGTGCAGCACGCCCGCAATGGTCACTTCCGTGGCCGCGAATCCGGGCATGGAGGACAACAACACGCGACGAAGCGCGTTACCCAAGGTATGGCCATAGCCGCGCTCGAACGGCTCCAGCGCCACTTTGGCGCGGTTGGTGCCGAGTTGTTCGACGCTGATGGATTTGGGTTTTAGCAAACTGTTTTGCATGCAGACTTCCTCTCAATACCCCCGACTCGTTACGTCGGTAAGGCTGGTGAAGCACCTTGACTGCAGTGCCCCACAGCCAAGGAACGATTTCAACAATTCAAACGCAATTAGCGTGAATACAACTCGACAATCAACGACTCGTTGATGTCGGCGCCAAACTGGTCCCGATCGGGAACCATCTTGAAAGTGCCTTCGGCCTTTTCAATGTTGACTTCAACCCAGGCAGGCATACCGACTTGTTGCGCCAGTTGCAGAGCTTCGACCACACGGTTTTGCTTCTTGGATTTTTCACGCACGCACACCACGTCACCAGCCTTGACCATGTACGATGGAATATTCACCGAGTTGCCGTTGACTGTGATTGCCTTGTGGGAAACCATCTGACGCGCTTCTGCGCGGGTGGAACCAAAGCCCATACGGTAGACGACGTTGTCCAGACGCGATTCCAACAGGAACAACAGGTTGGCACCGGTGTTGCCCTTGCGGCGGTCAGCTTCTTCGAAGTAGCGGCGGAACTGACGTTCCAACACGCCATACATGCGCTTGACCTTCTGCTTTTCACGCAGTTGGAGACCGTAATCAGACGTACGGGCACCGGAGGTGCGGCCGTGCTGACCAGGCTTGGAATCGAACTTTGCCTTGTCTCCAATGGCGCGGCGTGCGCTCTTGAGGAACAGGTCGGTGCCTTCACGGCGGGATAGTTTGGCCTTGGGGCCGAGGTAGCGTGCCACTTGATCTTCCTTTTATGTCATCTGCCGCACCAAACGTGCGGGAGCCACCAGCGGTTGCTGATGGCGGTGGGCTTGTTAAAAATTAAATACGACGACGCTTTTGAGGGCGGCAGCCGTTGTGCGGAACGGGGGTCACATCAGCAATCATGTTGATGCGAATTCCCAGTGCCGCCAGGGCGCGAACCGAGGACTCACGGCCAGGACCAGGACCCTTGATTTCAACGTCGAGGTTCTTGATGCCTTGGTCCAAAGCCGCACGGCCAGCAACTTCGGAAGCTACCTGGGCAGCAAACGGAGTGGACTTGCGAGAGCCCTTGAAACCTTGACCACCCGACGATGCCCACGACAAGGCATTGCCCTGGCGATCGGTAATCGTGATGATGGTGTTGTTGAACGATGCATGCACGTGTGCAATACCGTCAGCAACATTCTTGCGGACTTTTTTGCGAACGCGTTGCGCTGCATTATTGGCGGGAGCTTTTGCCATGGTGGTTTCTCAATCCCTGTTATTTCTTCAAAGACGCAGCAGCCTTACGCGGGCCTTTGCGGGTACGAGCGTTCGTGCGGGTACGCTGACCGCGCATGGGCAACCCACGGCGATGGCGGAATCCGCGGTAGCAACCAATGTCCATCAATCGCTTGATGTTCATGGTCGTCTCACGACGCAAATCACCTTCGATAGTGAATTGAGCGATTTGATCCCGGATTTTCTCCAGATCACCATCAGTCAAGTCTTTGACCTTCTTGGAATAAGCAATGCCACAGGCTTCGCAGATTTTGCGAGCGCGGGTGCGACCGATACCAAAAATGGCGGTCAGGCCAATCTCGGAATGCTGTTGCGGCGGAATATTGATGCCAGCGATACGTGCCATTTTCGTCCTCTAAAACTCTTGCAATTAACCCTGGCGCTGCTTGTGGCGTGGATCTGTACAGATCACGCGCACAACGCCTTTGCGTCGGATGATTTTGCAGTTGCGGCAAATTTTCTTGACCGAAGCCGAAACTTTCATATTTCTCTCCTAAAACCCTTCGCCCCGTTCCGACTTTGATTCGCGCGGAACATGCGCTATTTACTTTGCTCTGAACACAATCCGCGCACGACTCAAGTCATACGGGGTCAATTCAACGGTGACCTTATCGCCTGGCAGGATTCGGATGTAGTGCATCCGCATCTTCCCGGAAATATGTCCCAACACTACATGACCGTTTTCCAGCCTGACGCGAAATGTCGCGTTGGGAAGGTTTTCAACCACCTCCCCCTGCATCTGAATCACGTCATCCTTCGACATCTGAATCCACTGCTCCTCAAGACGACTTAAAGTTAGCCTTCTTCAACAGCGATTCATATTGCTGGGACATCATGTAGTTCTGGACCTGTGCCATGAAATCCATGGTCACGACAACAATAATCAACAGTGAGGTTCCACCGAAGTAAAACGGCACGTTGTATTTGAGAATCAAAAACTCTGGCAACAGACACACAAACGTGATGTAGATTGCACCGGCCAGCGTCAAGCGAAGCAGGATTTTATCAATATATTTTGCAGTCTGATCACCTGGACGAATTCCGGGGATGAACGCACCGCTCTTCTTCAGGTTGTCTGCGGTTTCCTTGCTATTGAACACCAGAGCGGTATAGAAAAAGCAGAAAAACACGATAGCGGCTGCATACAACATCACGTACACCGGCTGGCCTGGGCTCAGCGTGCTGGAAATGTCTTTCAACCAACGCATGGAGTCCCCTGCGCTGAACCAGTTGGCAATCGTCGCCGGCAGCAAAATAATGGAAGAGGCGAAGATCGGAGGGATCACACCAGCCATATTCAGCTTCAACGGCAGATGGGAGGACTGGCCACCATACACCTTGTTACCCACCTGTCGCCGGGCGTAATTCACCAGAATCTTCCGCTGTCCACGCTCCACAAACACCACAAAATAGGTGACCAGGGCAACCAGTACAACCACCAGCAGTGCAACAATGATGCTCATGGCACCGGTTCGCACCAGCTCCAGCAGACCGCCGATGGCATTGGGCAAACCTGCCGCGATACCACCAAAAATCAATATCGAAATACCGTTGCCCAAACCACGCTCGGTGATCTGCTCGCCCAGCCACATCAGGAACATGGTTCCTGCCGTCAGAGTCACCACCGATGTCAGACGGAAACCGAATCCAGGAGAAATCACCAGGCCGGCAGACGACTCCAGAGCCAGCGCGATACCCAGTGACTGAAACAGCGCCAGCCCCAGGGTTCCGTAGCGGGTGTACTGCGTAATCTTGCGACGTCCCGCCTCGCCTTCCTTCTTCATCTGCTCGAAAGTCGGCAGCACGTAGGTCAGCAACTGCATGATGATCGATGCCGAGATGTACGGCATGATCCCCAACGCAAAAATGGTGAACCGGGACAGCGCCCCGCCCGAGAACATATTGAACAGGCTCAGGATTCCGCCCTGCTGGCCTTTGAACAACTGCTGCAGCTGCGTTGGATCAATGCCCGGCACCGGAATGTGTGCGCCCACGCGGTACACGACCAGCGCGAGCAACAAAAACACAAGGCGGCGACGCAAGTCACCAAACTTGTCTGTCTTTGCTATTTGAGCTGCGTTAGTTGCCACTTAGAGTCTCTCGGCTTCTGAATTAAGCAACGCTGCCACCGGCAGCTTCAATAGCTGCCTTGGCACCAGCGGTAGCACCAATGCCGTTGAGCTTCACCGATTTGGTGAGCGCGCCGGTATTGATAACCTTGACCACTTTTGCCATCTGACCAACAAGCTTTTCTTGTTTGAGCGTCAGCAAATCGACTTCGGCCATGCCCAGAACTTCCAATGTCGTCAACGTGATCTCAGCATTGAACTGGAGCAGATGCGACTTGAAACCGCGCTTGGGCAAACGGCGATGCATAGGCATCTGACCGCCTT
>ERZ724520.162-NODE-162-length-35836-cov-5.044213_pt1 | contig 35836 bp, 22 predicted proteins | sample MGYA00376053_ERZ724520 | MGnify/ENA primary metagenome ERZ724520 (study PRJEB28724, sample SAMN07190886) | activated sludge metagenome | isolation source: activated sludge of sewage treatment plant in Hong Hong | place: USA: Christiansburg, Virginia | collected...
ACAAAAACAAGTGCATCAAATATTGGTTCTACAGGTAATAATGTTTTTAATGGTACAACGTCTATTACAAATTCAGGTACTGGTTATTTAATTTTGACTAATGGTGGTGTAGGTAGAAATGAAACATTTAATGGTGTTACAACTTTAAATACTACAAATACTGGCGGTTTATATATTGGCTATGGACAAAATGTTGCAGTAAATGCAAATATGATAATTAATAATACTGCAAGTACAGGATTAATTCAACTTGGCAGAGTTGGTACATTTGTTTTAAATTCTGGTGTTACATTAACATGTGGAGCCTTTTCTGGAGCGAGTTTAAATCTTTATAAAATTTCGCAAATAGGAAGTACAGCACAAACCATTTCGCCAGGTGCAAATGGTGGTGTAAATATTTATGGTTCAAATTTAAGTGGTGCGCTAACTGTAAATGCAGGTATAATCACAGCACAAACATCTACTTTTGCAACAACGGTTACTTATAACATGTCTGGTACAACAGGTAATTGTTGGGCTAGTGGTGGTAATACCTATAATGGAGTTTTAAATGTAAATAATTCTAGTTCTGGTTATATTGGTTTTGCTAATGGTACCGCAGATACTTATAATGGTGTTGTAAATTTAACTAACACATCTGCAACAGGTGGTAGAATTATTTTTGGGAATAATTGCACCAGTCAATTTAATGAAGATATTAATGTAAGTCAATATGGAACTACATCTGCCTCTGGTATTGCTTTAGGCTGGAGTGGAACATTTCCAGTTATTAATCTGGCATCAGGAAAAAACATTTTTGTAAGTGGAGCCTTTAGTTCTGGATATTTGCAATTGTTGAAAATGCAGGCTGCTGTTACTACTGCAATTAATTTATCTACTACAGGAACAAGTAATGTTCAATTAAATAATAATGTTTTTAATGGAACTGTGGATGTAACAGCACCAGATATTTACCCTAATGGTGGAACTTATAATGCGGCGGTAAGTTTTATTAAAACTGGAGGAGCAGGTGGTAATCATAATTCTGGTAATGTAAATATTTTCAATTCAACGCTTAATATCGAAAATCAAAGTACTGGTTATATTATGTTAGGTTATCAGTCGGCTGACCAATTTAATGATAATATTACTGTTACTAGTTCTAATACTGGTGGTATATATTTTGGTTGGTTTGGTGATACAGGTACACCAACTTTAGCATCAGGTAAAACAATTACTATTGGTTCAGGAGGATTTAGTGCTGGTTCATTGCATTTTGGTAGCTTTACTCAATTAGGAACTGCAACTCCAATAAACCTTACATTAACTGGAACAGCAATGTTTGAAGTTTATAAAAACACAATTCCTACAACTTTTAATTCTGATTTAACTGTTACAGCGCCAAATATCGAATTGCGTGGAGGTACATTTAATGGAACAGCTGAGTTTACTAAAACTGCTGGTACATCAAATCACAATAATGCCATTCAAAATATTTTTAATAAATCTTTTACCATTAATCAGCAAAGTACAACTGGTTATTTTATGGTGGGATATAATTCTAATGATTTATTTAATGGTGATATAATTGTTACAAACATTGGAACTCAACCTATTTATTTTGGTTGGGGATCTGGAACTGGCACTCCAACTCAAGCTGCAGGTTATTCAATTACTGTTGGTCCGGCTGGATTTAGCGGTGGAGCATTGGTATTTAATACATTTACTCAATTAGGTACTACGCCAGTTAATTTAAATTTTACTGGTACAGATGCTTATTTACGCTTTGCTCGTAATTCTATATTTAATGGAGATATTACTTCTGTAACGCCTCGTATTTTTTTTGATGGATGTACATTTAATGGTTTCGTTAATTCTACTAAAACAGGCGCTTTAAGTGATGCGAGTAATGGAGGGAATTTTTTTAACGGACTTTCTACTTTTGTTAATAATGGTAGTGGTTATTTTATGTTAGGAAATGGAAGTCCGGATACTTGGAATAATGATGTTACTTTTACTAATACTGGTTCAAATTGGTTTTACACCTGTTATAATTCTGTAGGTAATTTGTTTAATGGAAATATTACAGTGAATTCAACTGGAACTTCTGCAGGTATAAGGTTTTGTGACTATGGCACTTCAACTGCAACATTATCTGCAACCAAAACAATCCTTACTGGTACCTTTGATAAAGGAACTTTATTATTGCCACGATTTACTCAATTAGGTAGTGCGCCAATTAATCTTACATTATCTGTTGGTTCTAGTAATTTAATTTTTGGCCCCTCTTCAGCCTTAGGTGGAGATGTTACTTCTACAAGTCCTGGTTTATATTTTAATGGCTGTGTTTTTAACGGGCTAACAAATTGCACAAAAACAGGAACTGGTGGCGATTATAGCCAAGGTGGCAATGTGTTTAATGCACCATCAACTATTATAAACAGTGGTAGTAGTTATTTATTATTAGGAGGTACGTACCCAGATACTTGGAATGATGATGTGACTTTTACAAATAATGGTTCTGAAAGGCTCTTGCCATGTTGGACTTCAACTGGAAATTTATTTAATGGTAATATTTATGTTAATACTGCCGGTAGTGCACAAGGTATTTATTTTTGTGGTGGTAATGCAACAGCAACTGCTACGTTGGCTGCTACAAAAACAATTGCTTCTGGTACTTTAGGACTAAGTGCGGGTTATTTAATACTTAAGCAGTTTACACAATTAGGAAGTGCTCCAATAAACTTAACGCTAAATCCTACGGCTACTTATTTACAATATGGTCCTTTATCTAGTTTAGGGGGAAATGTTACATCAGTTAGTCCTGGGTTATTTTTTCATGGATGTACATTTAATGGAACAACAGATTGCACGAAAAATGGTTCTTCGGGAGATTATAGTCAAGGTGGTAATGTGTTTAATGGTGTTTCTAATATTACAAACAGTGGAAGTAGTTATTTATTATTAGGAAATTCAAATCCAGATATTTGGAATGATGATGTTACTTTTACTAATAATGGTTCCGAAAGATTATTACCATGTTGGGCAACTGTTGGGAATATGTTTAATGGAAATATTTATGTAAACACATCTGGTAGTGCACAAGGTATTACTTTTTGTGGTGGTAATTCTATAGCAACAGCTACATTGGTAGCTACTAAAACAATTGCCTCAGGAACTATTGGATTAAACGCTGGTTATTTAATACTTAAACAATTTACACAATTAGGAAGTGTGCCTATTAATTTAACACTTAATCCAACAGCAACTTATTTGCAGTATGGACCATTATCTAATTTAGGTGGTAATGTAACTTCTGTTAGTCCTGGATTATATTTCCATGGCTGTACATTCAATGGTTTTGCTACCTGTACTAAAAATGGGACAACTAATGATGCTAGTAATGGAAGTAATATTTTTAATGGAGTAGCAACTATGAATAATACTGGTAGTGGTTACTTATTATTTGGAAATGGAAATCATGATGAATTTAATACTACAGCAACATTTAATAATTTAGGTTCAAGTCATATTTATGTTTCATATAATAGCATAAATAATATTTTTGGAGGTGTTACTACATTTAATAATTCTCCTACTTCCACAAATTCATGGATTTATGTGGCTAACTATCAAATTAATAATTCAATATTTAATGATAACATAATTGTAAATTGTTTAAACGGAGCTGGAGTTTATTTTGGAAGTTCAACTGGAACTTCAACGCTTAGTGCTGGTAAAACAATTAGTGTTGGAGCTGGTGGATTTAATTCTGGACAACTTATTTTACGTCAATTTACACAAGTTTCTGCAACCCCACAAAGTTTAACAACTACTGGAACTAGTTTTATTCAGTATGGTCCAACATCTTCATTTGATGGAAATGTAACTTCTGTGAGCCCAGGCTTATGGTTTCATGGCTGTACGTTTAATGGTTCAGCTACTTGTACTAAAAATGGTACTAGTAACGATCAAAGTACTGGAAACAATGTTTTTAATGGTACTACTATAATTAATGATATTGGTTCTGGATATTTATTATTAGGAAATGGTAATAGAGACCAGTTTAATACAACTACTACATTTAATAATTTAGGTTCAAGTAATATTTATGTTGCCTATAATAGTGTAAATAATATTTTTGGTGGTGTTACAACGTTTAATAATGCACCTACATCTACTGGGTCATGGATTTACGTTGCTTTGTTTGCAGCAAATAATTCTACGTTTAAAGATAATATAATAGTAAATTGTGTTAATGGAGCAGGTGTTTATTTTGGTAATTCTACTGGAACATCAACTTTAAGTGCAGGTAAAACAATAAGTGTTGGATCTGGTGGGTTTAATTCTGGTCAACTTGTTTTAAAACAATTTTCTCAAGTATCTGCTACTCCACAAAGTTTAACAACTACAGGAACTAGTTTAATTCAATTTGGTCCAACTTCTTCATTTGATGGTGACATCACTTCTATTAGTCCTGGATTATTATTTAACACGAGTGTTTTTAATGGGTCAGTTACTAGTACAAAAAATGGTACTACAAACGATGTTTCTCCTGGTGGAAATATTTTTAATAGCACAGCAAGTATTACAAATGCTGGAACTGGAGCATTATATATGGCTAATTCTTTCAGTGATGCTTACAAAGGTAATGTAGTATTTACTCAAAATAATACGGGAATATTTTATCCTAATCATAATACTAATTGCACATATGAAGGTAATATTGCTGTAAACTCAACTGGAACGTATTCAATAACTTTTGGACAAGCAGGCGGTGGAATTGCAACTATTACAGGTTTAAATCCACAAGTTATTTCAAAACTAGGGACAGCTGGCAATCCACGTTTTTCAAGATTAATAATTAATAAAAGTGCCGATTCGGTTTATTTACAAACTAAAGTTAATGTATTAAATTATTTAACCTTAACTCAAGGTATAGTTAATACCACTTCTACTAACATTTTATATATGAATAATGCTTCAACTACATCTGTTGGCAATAGTTTGAGTTTTATAAATGGTCCTATGGATTACGAAATGAGTTTAACTGGTATTCGCGCCTTGAATTTACCAATAGGGAAAGCACCAGATTGGAGACCTGCAATTTTAACTGTAAATCATAGCAGTGGCACATCATACACTTACAATAGTGAAGTTTTTAATGCAAGTGCTAATGCTTTAGGTTGGACCTTGCCTACAACTATTGCAAATGTATCTAGGATTCACTATTGGGATATCGTTAGAAGAAATACTACTACGTCTGTTGTAACACCAACTTTACATGTTTCAGGAACTCAAACCATTACTCTTTTTTATGATGTAAATGATGGTGTTACTGATCCAACAAATTTAGCTGTTTGTAAAAATACATTTACTGCAACCACAGCTTGGAAAGATATTGGTGGAACAGGCGCAACTATTACAACAGGTAGTGTAACTTCAACTTCTGCACCAACTGTTTTTAATTCGTTTAGTAGATTTACATTAGGAAATAAAGATAAAGGAGTTAATCCATTGCCAGTTGAATTACTATATTTTACAGCAACTCCAAATGATAATCAAGTAAATTTGGATTGGGCAACAGCAACTGAAGTAAATAATGATTATTATGAAATTGAAAAAAGTAGCGATGGTGTAAACTTCGAATATATTACAACAGTGAAAGCTCATGGTGACGGTAATAGTACTTCATTGCAGAAATACAGTTCAGTTGATAAAAATCCATTAAAAGGCATTTCATATTACCGATTAAAGCAAGTTGATAAATCAGGAGAGTTTAAATATGCACCAATTGTTGATGTTGAATTTAAATCTAATTCATTTGTAAATATTTTTCCAAATCCTGCATCCACTGTTTTATATGTAAATTATAGTCAGGATTTTGAAAATGCTACAATTAAAGTAATTAATGCTACAGGTTCTTTAGTAAAAGAAAATGTATTGATTAAATCTTTTAATGGACAAATTAATGTTTCAGATTTAGCTAATGGTATTTACTATTTCATTGTTGAAACCCCTAAATCAATTGAAAACATTAAGATTAGTATTCAGAAATAAGAAAGTTATTCGTTAACTTATACCACCATTTCTTAAAAATTATAAGTAAAATAATAGATATGAAATTCACTTTTTACAATTTATTTATTTTGTTACTTGCAATTGCAAGTTGTTCAAACTCATCAAGTTCAAATGATCGATTTCCGGAACATGAAACTTTTAAAATTCAATCTCAACAAGTAGGTGAAGAAAGAGTAATTAATGTTTGGACTCCGTTAAACTATAAAACATCCACAGACTCTTTACCAGTAATGTATATGGCAGATGGTGGAATTAATGAAGATTTTCCTCATATTGCAAATACATTGGCTAAATTAATAAAAGAGAATAAAATAAAGCCACTGATCTTAGTTGGTATAGAAAACACTCAACGAAGAAGGGATTTAACTGGATATACTGAAATAGCTAAGGACAAAGAGATTGCACCTATTGTTGGTGGTTCTGAAAAATTCAGAGCATTTATTAAAGAAGAACTTTTTTTGGAAATAAATAAGCGATACAGAGTAACAACTGAAAAAGGTATCATTGGTGAATCAGCATCAGGACTTTTTGTTATGGAAACTTTTTTTTTGACGCCAGAAATGTTTGACAATTATATAGCATTTGATCCTTCACTTTGGTGGAACAATCATTATTTAGTTAGAACAGCCAAAGAACATTTATCTAAATTTCCAAAAACAGAAAAACGAGTTTGGTTTGCTGGTTCAAACGCAGAAGATGTTTCACCTTTCACTAAGGAATTAGCTGAAATTTTGAAAGTGGAAAATCTAACAAATTTGAAATGGAAATTTTCTGATGAACCAAAAGAGAAACATACTACAATTTTTAGAGCAACAAAAGAAAAAGCAATAATTTGGTCACTAAGTAAAACAGAGTAAAAGCGGAGTGCGTAATTTCGGTTTTGCAAAAGAAGTTGCAGTATTATTAAATTTAAATGTTGGAATTCTAGTCAAAATATGTGATGAATTTCATATTTTATTTTGAAATCCCCACTTGTTTAAGGCCTATTAAAACTAGTTGCTAGTTAAAAAACAAAATGCCAAAACTCCCTGATACTACAAATAATCTTCCTGAGCCATGGTATTGGAGTGACCAAGATTTATCTCGCCAACTAGAAACAGAAATAAGTGTAGATCATATTTTAAATAACAAGCAAGTAAAAACGATTGCACGAAGACAAGATAATGATGATGTCATATTTCAATTAAATGAAGGAGTATACGCTGTTGTTCATTTAACTTGGCAAAAATATCCACACTCTGACAATAAATGGCCTCTTACTAAATTATATACAAACTGGAATGAGGTTTATGAAAATGTAATTTTAGAAGATAGTAAAGATTTTATGTAAAATAGTTTGTTATTATTTTTCTAACTAAATCTGAAAATACAATTAAGTGAAAATAATTCAGCATTAAATTAGTAATGGTTTAAATATTATTAGATTTTTTTTTGAAACTAAAAATGACGTTATTGTAGAATAAAACATATGAAATAGCCATGTTTGTAGCAAGCATAAACACAAATGATTAAACTGACTATACCATATGACAACTAAAAAAACAATAATTGAAACATATGAAAGTAGATAAATATATAGGATTAAATGGTTTTACATCACGTAGGAAAGCCTACGATATGATTGAAAACAAACGTATTTTAGTAAATGGAAAATTAGCAAACTTTAGCACTAAAATAAAAGAAGGAGATGTTATTTTAATAGATGGTGTGCCACTTGAACAAAAAGAATTTGTTCCTACATATATAGTTTATAATAAACCAAAAGGAATAGAATGCACCAGTGAAAAAATTGAAAACAATATAATTGATGCTATTGGTCACACTCAAAGTATTTATCCAATTGGCAGATTAGATAAGGATTCGGAAGGCTTAATATTATTAACTAATCATGCCGAAATAATTAATAAAATTGGGAATTCAAAGTATGAACACGAAAAGGAATATATTGTAACTCTTAATTTGCCTGTGAGAACCGCTTTTTTGAAAGAAATTTCAGAAGGAATAAATATACAAGGTGATATTACAAAACCTTGTAAAGTGAGTAAAGAGCCAGACTCAAAGCGTATATTCAGAATAACATTAACTCAAGGTTTAAACAGACAAATACGTAGAATGTGTAATGCGTATGATTATCAAGTAATAAAATTACAACGTGTTAGGGTTATGAATATTAAATTAGATAAATTAAAAATTGGTGAGTGGAGAGATTTAACACCATTTGAATTAGAGGGTTTAATGGCACAGTTAGTTTAACTAAGTAACCTCAAGTAATTTAAAAGTGTTGATATAAATGGATTGTTTGAGAAATCATATTGATGAAAAATAATCTAAAGGTTAATAAATCAGTTGTATAATTTTAGTGAGGTGCGGTAGGTTTCGGCAAAACAGTGCGAAATCCTAGTTTTTCAGGTGGAGATGAAGCGGAGGAAGTGCGATGAACTGCGAAGCCAATCATAAACACCAAAATAAAAATAAAAAAAAGTTTATAAAAACGGATTTGGTGTTTTGCCTAGACTTTTTTGTTTCTTTTTTCGTCATGGAAAAAAGAAAAATGGAGCTAAATTACTTTTGAGGGACGAATAACTAGTTTTGTATCCATTTGTCAATTTGCCAAACAAGCAAAGAAGACCCAATACCAACCACCATTCCTCCTAATACATCACTTGGAAAGTGAACACCTAAGCGCATGCGCGAATAACCAACGCCGCATGCATATAAATAACTTGGCACTGCAACATACCATTTTTTGGTTGAAAGTGTTGCAGCAGTGGCCATAGCAAATGCAGTAGAGGTGTGTCCCGATGGAAATGAAAATTTACCAACTTCGTCTCTTTTAATAATATCATTAGGATATTGCGCAAATGGTCTAGCTCGGTTAATACTTACTTTTAAACCTGTAGTTAATGCAATGTTTAATCCTATAGCTGCAGCTGTTTTTACACCATTTCGCATCATGGGTTTATCGTTTTGAAAATAGCCAGTAAGGAATATTGAACTTGGAGCAATAACCATCGCCGGATAAATAGATTTAGAAGTGAGTTTCATCGTTTTGTCCCAACAAGGCATTTCGTTTTTATTGATTGATTTTAATATTGATAAATCAACCGATTGAGCAGTCATAAAATAACTGCTTAATATAAAACTAACTATTATTGAAACGTATTTCATTATTTAAAAGGATTGTAATGCATAAAGAAAAGTGCAGGTAACCCAATTAAGAAAAATAAATAGATAAGTAACATGATTATCTTTCCTAAAATTTTTATATCAATTATAAATGGCGTTTTTAAAATACTAATAACGTGTTTTACTATACCACCTTCAATAATACTGTATTTATAAACACCAGCAGGCACACCAGCGTAGCGCTTACTAAATGATAATAAAATTGCATCTCTAATTGTCCAATAATCGGTATCAGGAAGATCTGAATAATTAATGGTATAATTTATATTTTCTGTTTTTAAAAATTCTCTAATTTTTTGATTTTTAATTTCCATAATTAATTCAAAAATCATAGAGGCAGGAATAATTAAGAAGAATATGTTTTGACTTAATACGCTTAATCCTAAAATAGCAATTATGGAAATGATGGTGAATACTAAACGTATAATGTAATTATTTTTTAAGAACAATATTTCAAGTAAACGACCTCCATCTAGCGGCACAAAGGGGAAAAGATTAAGTAAGTTTAATAAGAAAAAAGTATTTGAGAGCATTAATAATTGTGGATTTGGATAAGAAGAATGAACAATTGCTAATACGAATCCAATAATTAAACCTGGCACTGGCCCAGCTAAAATAACCACACTCATTTGTCGTTGAGAAATGGTGTTTTTAGTTCCTGTTACATATGCACCAAGTAATGGTATAAAAAATAACTTAATGTTAGAATAGTTAAAGGCTTTCATGGCAAAAAAATGCCCTAATTCATGAATTAATAATACTACAAGTAATGCTGCTATATAGGCCAAATCTCTATCAAAAATTACATAAAATAATAAGGCATAAATAGCTAAACTAATCATAGACCTGCGCATCCAATTTTGTTTGTCTTCTTCAAGAATTGGTTTAGGCAAAATACTTGGAGCAGTATATTCTTGTTCTGAAAAATTATCTTCGGTTTCCATTAATTAATGAGGCTATTTTGAATTAAAAATACTATAAATCCTGATATATATCCAATAAGGGCAAGTAAACTTATGTTTTTTAAATACCAACTAAAGCTAATATTTTCTAATCCCATAACTGCAACACCAGCAGCGCTACCAATAATTAAACAACTACCACCTGTTCCAGTGCAATAACAAATCATTAACCAAAATGTATCATCTAATGGCATGTTATACATGCCTAAAGTAGCTGCTAGTAAGGGCACATTATCTACTATGGCAGAAAGTAAGCCTATGCTTGCAGAAATTAATTTTAAATCACCTATAGTATTATTTAAATAGGTTGCCATATCACTTAATACATGCACCTCTTGCAAACAAGCAACAGCTAACAGTATTCCTAAAAAAAATAAAACACTTGGTACATCAGTTCTCGATATAGCATTTGATACCGAAAAACGATCTTTTTCCTCTGTTCCTTTTTTCTTATGAATTAGTTCTGTTACAATCCACATAATTCCTAATCCAAATAAAATTCCCATATATGGAGGAAGATGAGTAATGGTTTTAAACACCGGTACAAACAATAATGTAAATAATCCTAAACTAAAAATAATTGTTTTTTCAGTTTTAGAAATAGGATTGAAATCTGATGTTGCTTCAATGTTTTCTACGTTTCCTTTTACCTTTAATAATCCAATACTTAAGGGCACCATTAAACACACCAAACTAGGAATTATTAAATGACTTATCATATAAGTTGCACTTAATTTATTTCCTACCCAAAGCATTGTGGATGTTACATCTCCAATGGGGCTAAAACAACCACCTGCATTACATGCAATAATTATAAGTCCAATAAAAAAGTAACGATCTTGTTTTTCGGGAATTATTTTTTTTACAATTGTTGCCATTACAATGGCTGTTGTTAAATTATCTAGTACTGCTGATAAAATAAATGCAACAATACATATGATTAATAATAAATAACGTTTGTTTTTTGTTTTAATGGAATCAGTTATAATATCAAAACCATTATGTGCATCAATTAATTCAACTATTGCCATGGCTCCTAATAAGAAAAATATAATTTCTGATATTTCTCCTAAATGATGACTTAATGAAGAACCAATGGAATCATTATGTGAAAATAGAGCGTAAATACTCCAACACAAAACACCAAGCATTAAGGCACTTCCAGATTTATTAATAGCTACACTATGCTCAAAAGCAATAAATAGATAGCCTATAATAAAAATTAAGATTATTGCACTTATCATTTTAGTTTTTCTTTTAAATATTTAGCGGTATAGCTAGCTTTTACTTTTACAATATCTTCTGGTGTTCCTTCAGCAACAATATTCCCGCCTTCTTCTCCGCCTTCTGGTCCAATGTCAATAATCCAATCAGCACATTTAATAACATCTAAATTATGCTCTATAACAACAATTGAATGTCCTCTATCTATTAATGCATTAAATGATTTTAATAACTTGGCTACATCATGAAAATGTAAGCCTGTAGTTGGTTCATCAAAAATAAAAAGAGTTTGTGTAGTTGAACTGCCACCAATTAAAAATGTAGCAAGCTTAATACGCTGAGCTTCTCCACCACTTAATGTGCTTGATGACTGACCAAGTTGCACATAACCCAAACCTACTTCTTGTAATGGTTTTAAACGTTCAATAATTTTTCTACAAATTTTATCTGTTTCATCTTTACTAAAAAAGTCAACCGCATCATCAATGGTCATTTCTAACACATCCGAAATTGATTTTCCTTTATAAAGTATTTCTAATGTTTCTGATTTAAAACGCTTACTGTTACAAGCTTCACAAGGCAACTCAATGTTTGCCATAAATTGCATTTCAACTGTAATAGTTCCTTCTCCTTCACACACTTCGCATCTACCGCCATCTACATTAAACGAAAAGTGAGACGGTTTGTAATTTCTTATTTTTGATAAATTTTGTTCCGAAAATAAATTACGTATTTCATCGTAAGCTTTTGTATAAGTTACAGGATTACTACGAGATGATTTACCAATCGGATTTTGGTCTATGTACTCAATATGTTTTATTTGATTTAAACTTCCTGAAATCTTATCGCTTTTAACGCTTGCAAAATAGCCTTCTAAATACTTTCGAACATTAGGGTACAAGGCTTTTTTTACTAAAGTTGATTTACCCGAACCACTTACTCCTGTTACACAACACAGTGTGTTTAAGGGGAATTTTACAGTAATGTTTTTTAAATTATTATCATTGGCATTACTAACTAAAATAAATTCTTTCCAGTTTCTGCGTTTTTTAGGAACATCAATATTTAATTTATGTGTTAAGTATTGTGCCGTTAAACTATGTTTACTTTTTAATAATTCGTTGTGGTTACCTTGAAAAACAAGTGTTCCACCGTTAGTACCAGCTTCGGGTCCAATATCAATTAATTGGTCAGCAGCTAACATCACATCTTCATCATGTTCAACTACAATTACTGTATTACCTTGAGCTTGCAATGATTTTAAAACACCAATTAATCGTTCGGTGTCTCTAGAATGTAAGCCAATACTTGGTTCATCTAATATATACAAACTCCCAACTAAACTACTACCAAGCGAAGTAGCTAAATTAATACGTTGACTTTCACCACCACTTAAAGTATTAGCAACTCGGTTTAAAGTTAAATAACCTAAACCTACATCTAATAAAAATTGAAGTCGAGTTTTAATTTCAATTAGTAATCTCTTACCAATATTTAATTCATGGCCTGTTAATTTTAAGGAATTGAAAAACGTACTCATTTCAGTTATTGGTAATATCACCAATTCAGAAATTCCAAGTCCACCAACTTTAACGTAATTGGCATCTTTGCGTAAACGTGTGCCATTACAATCTGGGCAATTAGTTTTACCTCTGTAGCGAGCCAACATTACTCTGTATTGTATTTTATAACTTTCTTTTTCAAGCATTTTAAAAAAAGCATCAATACCTTCAAAATGACTGTTGCCAGACCAAAGTAGAGCGTAATCTTTTTTGCTTAATTCTGCAATTGGTTTATGTACTGGGAAATCAAATTTATGAGCCGCTTTTATTAATTGATTTTTAAACTGACTCATAACTTCGCCATTCCAACATACAATAGCATTTTCGTAAACCGATAAACTCTTATTAGGTATAACTAAATCGGGGTCAATACCAATTACACTTCCAAATCCTTCACAATGTTTACATGCTCCAATTGGGTTATTAAAACTAAAAAAGTTTAAATCGGGTTCTTCAAAGCTCATTCCATCTGCTTCAAATAAATTTGAGAAATGATGCTCTTTATAATTTTTGTTTTGGCCCTCTATAAAAATATCACACTCGCTTTTACCTTCATTAAAGGCAGTTTGAACACTGTCCGAAATTCTATTGTCAAAATCTTCGTCCTTATCATCAACACTTATCCTATCAATTAATAAATAAATTACATCCGTTTTTTTAATTGAATTGGGTTTTATTTCATTTATTTTAAAAATTTCTTTATTTATTAAAACCCTCGAAAAGCCTTGTTGATTAAGTAATTCTAATTGTTTTTCTAACGTTTTATCTTTAGGAATTGCTAGTTTTGACAGTATTAAACATTTTGTTTCGTTTGGCAAAGTTTTAATAAAATCAACTACATCACTAATAGTATCTCGTTTTACTTGTTTACCAGAAATGGGGCTATATGTTTTCCCAACACGTGCATAAAGCAGTTTTAAATAATCATAAATTTCGGTAATAGTGCCAACTGTACTGCGTGGGTTACGCGAAATAACTTTTTGTTCAATAGCAATTGCTGGCGAAATACCATTTATGTAATCTACTTTTGGTTTTTCTAAACGCCCTAAAAACTGGCGTGCGTATGCAGATAAACTTTCTACATACCTACGCTGTCCTTCAGCATAAAGGGTGTCAAATGCTAGTGATGATTTTCCTGAACCCGATAACCCAGTAATAACAATAAATTTATTACGAGGCAAGGCTACATCAATTCCTTTTAAATTGTGCATACGTGCACCTTTAATAATAATGTAGTTTTTCGGGCTGAGTGTTGTAATATCTTTTTCTGTTGCCAATTTATTAATATCTAAAGCTTAAAAATAAGAGAATATTTGATGGTAATAGCCATCTGTTTATTAACATATAGAGTAGGAACTAGTTTAAAAAAAATTATTTGCGTTTATGTTTCCAACGTCTGTGGCTCCATAACCAAATTTCGGGTTGAGCCAAAATGTCTTTTTCTAATTTACGAGTATGTAATTCAGATATTTCTCCTTCTTTAGTGTTTTTTGGTTCATTTACTAGTATTTCGGAATTCACAGTATAAAACCCTCTTTTCACTTTGCTTATTGTTACATATACAATGGGATAGTTTAATTTTTGTGCAATTTTTTCTGTTCCCCAAAAAACGGGTGTGTCTTGGTTTAAAAAGGTGGTCCAGTAAGCACTTTCGGGAGCAGGAGTTTGGTCGGCAATAAAAGCAGTAGCGTTTACTTCATTTCTGTTTCTAATCATTTCGCGCATGGTATCTTTCATGGCATATAGTTTAGTGCCAAAACGCGAGCGCATATCATACATTAATTTATCTACATTTTTATTTGATAATGGGTGGTAAATTACATACAATTGTTGTTTCCCCTGTAAACTAAAGCTGTTACCTGCCCATTCCCAGTTTCCAAAATGCCCCATTACAATAATGCAAGATTGTTTTTTTTCGGCAAGGTCATCAAATATGGCTTTTGTTTGGGGAGAGTATTTACAACGTTTTATAGCCTCTTCTTTTGATATTGTTAATGTTTTTAATGTTTCTAAAAACAAATCGCATAAATAATGGTAAAATGCTTTTTCAATTTGTTTTAATTCCTCATGGCTTTTAGTTGGGAAAGAGTTTTTTAAATTTCCGTAAACAACTTTTTTACGATACCCAATAACTCGGTAAAGCAAAAGATACACAAAATCTGAAAAAAGGTAAAATACCGGGAATGGTAATATAGAAATGAGGTAGAGTAGCGGTAAAACGCAATAGTATAAAATTGTGCTCATGGGCTAAAATTAGTTATTTATTACACTTTTAACGCTTTTTTTGAACAAAATTACCCCATAACAAAGTAATTTTTTATATTTAGTGTTTACAAATTTAAAAATTATGATTAAATCTTTTACTTTAATTACGCTTTGTGTTTTTGCCTTAAACTTTAGTTTAAAAGCAATTGATGGTCCCGACCAAGTTAAAATGGTTATGGCTAAACAAAAACTGTATGCTGGACAGTTTATTGGCGCTTTAAATTTATATAAAGAAGTGCTTGCCAAAAATCAAGATGATGCATCGGTGTTATATTATGTAGGGTATTGCAACTACGAATTAAAAAAATACGACTTAGCAGCAGAGCATCTTCAAAAAGCCATTGCTACTAATAAAGATGTAAAACCAGAAACGCATTTAGTTTTAGGTAAAATTTATTTAACTCAAGAAAAAGTAAACGAAGCACTTACAGAGTTTAATGCGTTTAAATCATCTGCTAAATCAAAAGATGCGCAATTAGAAGATGTAGATGTTTATATAGAGCACTGTAACAATGCTAAAAAATATTTACCAAGTCCTAACAATGATATTAAAATTGCAAATTTAGGTACAGCAGTTAATTCTAAGTTCGATGATCAAACGCCTTGTATAAGTGCAGATGGAATGAAATTAGTATTTACAACTCGCCGTCCTCAAACTACAGATTCTCCAACAGATATTGAAGGAGATGGTAAATATTTCCAAGATATTTATATTTCTAACTGGGATACAATTAACAAAAAGTGGATGGAGAGTGATGAGGTTTCAGGGAATGTAAATACAGATGCTCATGATGCTTGTACAAGTATTTCGCCAGATGGTAAACAAATATTTTTATATAAAAACGATTTAAAAGATAACGAATCAAGAGGTGGAGATATTTTTGTATCTAAAGTAATTAGTAATAAATGGAAAACTCCAGAGCCATTGGGTAAGCCTGTAAATACTACGTTTTGGGAAGGTGGAGCTTGTATTTCTCCTGATGGAAAAACATTATTTTTTATAAGCGAAAGAAAAGGCGGTTACGGACATGCAGATATTTGGATGGTGAAACGTATAAATAAAAAAGAGTGGGGTAAGCCAGTGAATTTAGGTCCAGAAATTAATTCGGAGTATGATGAAGTAGGAGCATTTTTAGCACCAGATGGTAAAACATTATTTTTCTCTTCAAATGGAAAAGGTTCTATGGGATCGTATGATATTTTTAAATCAACCTTAGAAGGCGATAAATGGTCGAAGCCAGTAAACTTAGGATTTCCAATTAATACAGTTTACAAAGATGGTCCTTTAGTAGTAAGTGCAGATGCTAAGTTAGCTTATTTTGCTAGTGAAAGACCAGGTGGTTTGGGTGAAAGTGATATTTACAGTGCTGATATTAGCAAGTATGGTATTTTTGAAAAAGATGGTAAAAAGAAAGATCACAGCGATTTAAGTATTTTAAAAGGTACAGTACGCGATGGTTTTGAAGGAGTTGGTATTGCAGGTGTAGAAATAAGCATTTTAGATGCAGCAGGAAATGCCATAGCATCAACCGTTACAAATGACTTAGGCGAATATTTTTTAACATTAAAAGGTGATGTATCATACACAGTAAAAGTTGTGAAAAAAGGGTACAAAGCCGCTGAAGAAAAAATTGATTTAAAGGTTGGTAAAACTGAAACCTTCTCTTTAGAAAAACAATTTATGCTTAGTAAGGAAAAATAGTTAGTTAAACTTACAAGTTTTGTATTTTAAAAATAAGCAATAAAAAGCTGCCTCAATTGAGACAGTTTTTTTATTATCTGATAATTTATGATAAAAAGTGTAAATTTAAATTATCGAGATAGAACTATAAAAAACATCCTTATCTTTTGAAAAAGTCAAGATAAATATGAGAAAAGTAGTCCTATATGGACGTTAGGCGTCATTATAGAAAATACAATAAATGGAAATATTTAGACAAATTACTGCAAACAATCTGACCTTAAAGGAATATCCTTTTTGGAAAGAATTAGCAATGGAAGCCTATCTTTTAGAAAACGAAGAGATTTTAAAATTAGACAAGGAAAACTTTAATGACATAACTATACTTGATGCTGAAATCGCACTAAAGCAAGGCAGGACAAATGGAGACGGTAGAATAGATATTTTAGTAAAATATTCCGGTGAATATTTAGGAATTGTAGAAATAAAATTAAAGGAGATTAATGAAATAAGTCTTAAACAATTAGAAGATTATATAAATCAAAAGGATCAAATTTTACAGCACAGTAATGAATACTGGACTGAAAATGCAAGTCCAAAGTGGGTTGGTGTTTTAGTCGGGACAGAAATATCCAGCGGTTTAAGAGACAAATTAAATAGTGGTTATGAATATAACGGAGTACCAATTGCAGCTTTGACAATAAAGCGTTTTAGAAGTGCAGAAAATGAAATTTTTGTAATTTCTGACACATACTTCAAATTCAAGTATTTGAGTAAAGATTACTCAAAATTTATTTTTAACGGACAAGAATATAACAAAGGTAGACTTGTAAACGCAGTAATTCGACATTATATAGAAAATAATCCAACGACATCATTTGCGGAACTAAAGCAAAAGTTTCCAAATTCCATTCAGGGTAGTTTTGGCGTGTTTGACACAAAAGCGAAAGCCGAGGATATATTTCAACGTTGGGGGCATAAAAGACACTATATAAATCCCGATGAAGAAATAAAATTAAAAGACGAGACAATTTGCACTTGTACACAATGGAATCCAGAAAACATAAAAGCTTTTCTTAATCAATCAAATACCCTTGGACTTACTATTGAAGTAAAATAACGAACGCCTAACACACGCTAAGGCAACGTTTGGCAGGCAACAAAGCTTTTGCAAAAGCGGTCCGCCAGCTGGCGGAAAGACGTTTATTTTTGCTTTGCAAATGTCTAATAAAATTATAGCTTTGTTAGTAATATTTCGGTAGAAACGGTTTCAAATCCCCAAACAGAAATAAACCGCGAAAACGTTATGGGTAATTAGTGAGAATACAATCTAAATATGTTCGATAAAATAGAAAGAATTATTAAACTCCTCAAGCCAAAATATTATGACGGCTTGACATATTTAGTTGTTACTATTGGGGCATCATTGCTATCTAAACCTATTTTGGCAAATATCTTAAATTCGATTCTAGTAGCATTCAATCCAAGGTACATTCCTGTTGAACTAAATCTTGTAGGACCTGTATGGGACACAATAATTGCATTGATTTTAATTGCGGGTGCATTGAGTTGGAATACGAAAAATCGACTAATAGATCTCAAACATCATCCCGAAACACAGCCAGCATACTTATCAATTAATAATTTAAATGTAGAATCATTTGAAGAATTATGTCAAAACATATATCCACTCCTTAATGACAATGAATACATTTTTAAAACCGTAGGTCCAAATTCAGGTTTCATGACAACCGAAGCACTTAGAACAGACTTTACAATGTGGAACAGATACAAACTCGAAACTATAGTTCCAAATAATTCCAAAATAAAAGCACTATTAGTAGCAAATCCAACTTTAATTCCTTCGAAAATATTGGACTTAACAAGGAAATTAGTTATTCATATTGATGCTTTTGAGGAACATTGTCAAAATCCTGATTTTGACTATTCTCAACATCGGTTTCCCGTTGAATTTAAAAATATTGTCGAAAAGACCTGTTACAATTCAGCAATTTCTTCAAAAATTTTTGTAAAAAGAAAAAAATGGTTGAATAAGAAATTAAAAAAAGTTAGAATAACCGAATGGCAAATAATTGGATCGTGTTTATTCACCCCTATCACATCAGGTGATATGGACATAGTGCTTTTGCTACCAACTGAAAAAAATAGTCTAAGAGAATCTATACAAGACATAAAATTTGATTTCAAATTGAAATTTAAAATTAGTCTCCATGAAACTGCTTTTGCTCAAAATGAAATCGAAGGCTTTGAATTTTTTCTATCAAAAAATAACTTTAAATTAATTGGAAATGGGTAAAGACTTGCATTATTCAATCAGACCATTTATCAAAAATGCGTTAATAGGACATAAAGCAGTTAAGTCAATTGAAGAAATTGACACAGACGAATATTATGTTTATAAAATAACAAGGAATTTTGGTTATTCAGATGTCCTTGTAGTGCTTAGTGACGCGTATACATTTAATCATTATAGTTATTTGAATAAACCAGATATACTTAAAAATGGTGGTTTTTTTTTAGTTGCAAGACCTGAGGCAAGTGTTAACGAAATGAATGACATTCCTAATAAAACAGTTGTTGGTAGACTTTCAAGATTACTTGGTGCGCTTAATAAAAGTGAATTTTGGACATATGAGCCACCTCAAAAAGACAAAAACTAACTGACCATAACCGCACCTAAAAAAAATGCGGGCATTCAGCGTTGGCATTTGCAAAAGCGGTCGCAAGCAAAAGACATTTATTTTTGCTTTGCAAATGGCTAAAAAACATTTAGCTTCGTCAGTAATATTTCGGTAAGAAAATGTTTCAAACCGCACTAGGCAAAGCTCCAAAACGTTACCTGCTATTTTAAACAGCCACTATGTAAATGCAGTAAGCTCCTCAATAAAAAGTACGATTTAAAAGAATGGGGCTACTTTACTTCAAAATATTTTTTAAAGTTGTAAGTAAATAATAATAGTAAGTAACGGTTCAAAGCATTTGTTCTAATATCTTGTATATAGCTATCAGTGTTGGTTCGCTGTATAGAATTGTTTTGATTTAAAATATCATACGCCATTAATTTTAGTTCTGCTTGTTTGTTTTTTAAAAACTTATAGCCTATGGCTGCATTCCATAAAGAAATAGTTTGGTTGTAACTACTACTTAATCCATTGTAATAGGAGTTTATGTATTCTGTTTGCAAAATAAGGCCTTTCCAAGGGTTTAAATTAATTTTTAGTTTGGAGTTTTGAGAAAAGTATGTGGTGTTGGCACTGCTTTGCAACGTATTATTAATATTACTGTAAGATGAATTTGATGAAATGCTGTAATCAAATTTTTGGCTGATATTACTACTCAATACTAATCCTAAACCAGCAGTGGCAGTTTTTGCATAGTTTAAATTTTGATTTATTAAACCTGGTATATTATTGTAATTACCCGAGGCATTAACGCTCAAATTTGATTTAATAATGGAAATAGGAAATGTATAATTTATAAATGAACGAATGGTGTAGTAGTTATTTACATTCACAGGGCGTGTTATTTGCGAGCCTTTAGCTAAGTAAATAGAATTGTAAACTGTTGTATCATTATTAGCAATTAAGGTACTATTACTAATGTAATTGGATGAGTAATTGCCATTTACCAATGCAAAAAAGGATGTAGCTTTTTCGGTATTTACTGCCGAATACCTAATGTTTAAGGCTTGTTGAAAATCTTGCTTTAAATCAGAATTACCAGTACTAAGTTGTAATGAGTTGGTATTATTTACTACATCTTGCAATTGCTCAATACTAGGCGCATTATTAGAAGTTTTGTAAGTGAGTCGTAAATTTTTCTTTGGTGTTATTTTGTATTGCAGTTGTGCAGTTGGCAAAATAGATTGAAATATTCTGCTATTAATTAAACTACTTGGGTACTCTTGGTTTTTACTTAGTTGTGCCCATTGGTAAGCAGCATTTAAAGTAATATTTAATTTTGGTTTTTGGTATTTGTAACCTATACCTCCCGATTGAGATTGATAACTATTCCCAAAAACGTTAGATAAAGAAGTGTCTAACAATGTGTAGTTGTTTGAGGTATAATTATAATCATAATTTTTTTTAGAAGAATAGTTAGAATTATAAGTTGTATTGTAGCTTACTAATAAAAAGCTAGTGAGGCTTAGTGGTTCTGTATATGTAATGTTTCCGCTAATTGTTTTCCCGTTTTTACCCGTAATGGTCGTTTGATTTATGGTGTCGGAAAGTGTAGTGGTATTGTAATAATTATTTAAAATATATAAATTTCCATCACCATTATTTTTGGTAATTGTTGGAGTAATATTAATTGATAGTGTTCTTCCTTTTTTAGGAAATGAGTGCCTATATAAAATTGGTAATGAAATATTATAGCTAAAATTAGTTGATGATGTTTTGTTTTCGGTATTACTAATAGTTGTATCTAATTTAATATTATCACCAAATAATTTTTTTGAATTTGTATTGTTTTGGAAGGAGGCTTTAGGTTGAATTGTAATTTGATTGTTACTGTCTAGTTTAGTATCAAACTTAAAATTGATTCGGTTATTGTAATTATCAGATATTACGGTGTTATTTTCATTATAAATAAGTCCATTAGTATTGCCAATAATGTATTGCTGGTAAAGATTTGATAGGGCATTGTTATTAGTGAAATTAAAAAAATAACTTCCTGTAATGTCTGTTTTCTTCCCCCATTTATCAAGGTAGTTTATTCCAATTGCCGATGTTGTATTAATCCCATTGGTAGTATTTACCAAAAAATTATCACTTGGGTTTTGTCCGCCATTTCCTTGTCCTCCAACGCCTCTTTGTCCTCTACCAGAACCTTTTCCTCCATTACTTCCAGAACTCATTACACCTGCAAGGTCATCACTCGAAAAATTTTGTTCGTTAATGTTATTCATTTGAGCCAAAACAGTAAGTCGTCTTTTATCTTTAAAATAATTAATTACACCACCCACTTTATATTTATTATCATAACCATAGCCAGCATAAGCCTTTCCAAATAGGCCATTTCTAAATTGTGGCTTGGTAACTATATTTATAGTTTTTTGTGCCGAACCATCATCAAATCCTGTAAACAGCGATTGATCACTTCGTTTATCAAACACCTGAACTTTGTCAATAATTTCTGCTGGTAAATTTTTTAAAACGGCATTGGCATCATCACCAAAAAATTGTTTGCCATCTACTGTAACTTGTTTTACTTCTTCGCCTTGTGCATTTACTTTACCATCAACAACTGTTACACCAGGCATCTTATTCACTAAATCTTCTGCAGTAGCATCTTTATTTACTTTAAAAGCATTGGCGTTATAGCTTGTTGTATCGCCTTGTTGCGTTGCTAATGTTTGCTTAGCTTCAACTGTAACTTCTTTAAATAATTTAGATTCTTGCACTAGATTAAAAGTGCCAAGTTGTATTGGTTCTGTGTAGGTAAATATATTTTTAAAAATTGTTTTATAACCCATCGACATCAACTTTACAACGTACGGAGTATTAGTTTTAGCATCATTAATTATAAAGTTTCCATTTACATCTGTTACCGCACCTTGTACTAAAGATGAGTCTTTAGGATGCAGTAATATAACAGAAACACCAACTGCTCCTTCTTTACGTTCATCTATTACATTTCCACTAAGGCTTATAAATTGAGCTTTAGCTGCCGAAACAAACAATAGGAAATAAATTATTATAAAGCACCTTTGCACCATTCTACTAATATACAATTTCTATTTATAGCGTATCTAATTTGAAAAGCACTTATTATTTTTGTATTTTTAATTTGAATTTAAGCTTGATAATAATAGAATACTATGAACCAAAAGATTAAAGATTTTTTAAATAATGCAAAAACATGGAAAGAAGAATATGAATTATTACATTCTATTATTTCTGATTGTGGATTAGTTGAAGATTTTAAATGGATGCACCCATGTTATACTTATAATAAGGCTAATGTTGTTTTAATTCATGGGTTTAAAGAGTATTGTGCAATTGCCTTTTTTAAAGGAGCGTTGTTAAGTGATTCAAAAGGTGTATTAATTCAGCAGACAGAAAATGTTCAATCTGGTAGGCAAATACGATTTAAATCTTTGAAGGAAATTGAAAAGAATGAATCTATTATTAAGGCTTATATTTTTGAAGCTATTGAAATTGAGAAGGCAGGTTTAAAAGTTGAATTAAAGAAAAGAGATGATATTGTTGCCTGTGAGGAATTACTCAATAAATTCAAAGAAGATGAAAAATTTAAAAAGGCATTTCACACTTTAACACCTGGGCGTCAAAAAGCCTATCATTTGTTTTTTAATGATGCGGCTCAATCAAAAACAAGGGTTACGCGCATCGAAAAATATTTACAAAGAATTATGAATGGCAAAGGGTTAACTGATTGTACTTGTGGCTTATCTAAGAGAATGCCCAATTGCGATGGTTCTCATAAACAATTGTTGAATAAATAATTGCTTATATAATTAAATCATTGAGATTGAATCAAAAGTCCAAAATCGTCATGCCAAACTTGATTCGTCATCTCTATTGTGTTGATTTTACTCATCTCTAGATTCTGAATCAAGTTCAGAATGACTGTAAAATAGATATTTGATACAGCCTCGTTTTTTTTCTTAAAAAAAGTAAATTAAAAAATTTTTGGCCTTAAAGTTATTGTATTTATAATTTAGACCAAATTAAAGGATTTGTCAGGCGAAGGGTTGAAATGTCGAAGTTTTTCGTCATCGCGAGGAAGAATGACGAAGCGATCTCAAACTAAAACAGATTGCTTCTCCGTTAGATAACGGATCACAATGACGGAACAATGTCACATCGAGCGAAGTCGAGATGTCAATTAGTTCTCGACTTCGCTCGAACTGACACATTTGACTAAAAGTGATATGTAATTGTGGGTAATCAAAAAATAAAATCCCAGATTACATGATAGAAGTTCTAACATATAAACTGGGATTAATTGTTTTTTTGTTTTTTTACAATGTACCTCTTAAAGCTTGTTCTCTTTCAATACTTTCAAATAATGCTTTAAAGTTACCAGCACCAAATCCTTTAGCTCCCATACGTTGAATTATTTCGTAAAAAAGAGTAGGGCGGTCTTCAACTGGTTTGGTAAATATTTGTAATAAATATCCTTCTTCATCAGCATCTACTAGTATTGATAATTTTTGAAGTTCTTTAATGTCTTCTTTCATCATTTCCATGTGTACACCTAATCTTCTTGGAATATCATCATAGTAGGCTTGTGGTGGAGGTGGTAAAAATTCTACACCACGAGCTTTTAAATCGGCAACCGTTTTAATAATATCATCTGTGGCTAATGCTAAATGCTGAACTCCGGCACCTTCATAAAAATCGATGTATTCTTCAATCTGAGATTTTTTCTTTCCTTCTGCTGGTTCGTTAATTGGGAATTTAATACGACCATTTCCATTACTCATTACTTTACTCATTAGTGCAGAGTATTCAGTAGTAATTTGTTTATCATCAAAACTTAAAAAGTTTACAAAGCCCATAACATCTTCATACCACTTTACTGTTTCATTCATTTGGTTCCATCCAACATTACCTACCATGTGGTCAATAAATTTTAAACCCACAGGAGCTGGATTGTAATCACTTTTCCAAGCTTTAAAGCCAGGTAAAAATTCTCCTTTGTAATTTTTACGTTCAACAAACATATGAATTGTTTCACCATAAGTATAAATGCCGGCACGCACCACTTCACCATGCTCATCACTTTCTACAGTTGGTTCCATGTATGATTTTGCACCACGTTTAATAGTTTCTTCATAAGATTTACGAGCATCTTCAACCCATAATGCAATTACTTTTACGCCGTCACCATGTTTTTTAACATGTTCTCCAATTTCTGAATTACTATTTAGTGCTGTAGTTAAAACAATACGTATTTTATCTTGTTTTAAAACATATGATACTCTGTCTTTCAAACCTGTTTCTAAACCAGCATAAGCATAAGATTGATACCCAAATGCTGTTTTATAATAGTGTGCTGATTGCTTAGCATTTCCAACATAAAATTCTACATAGTCAGTTCCTAATAATGGAAGGAAATCTTGTGCTCCTTCAAATATTTTTTCTAATCCGTACTCTACATTTTTTATTTCTTTTGCCATTTTTTATTTTTTATTTAATGAATAATTTATTTGTTGAATAAATGAACTTGTTAATTTAGTAATTCCAAAAATTTCTATTTACTAATCCCACATTGCCATGTAAAGCGAACGAAGCTCTAATTTATTTTTTAATAATTTTGATTCCATTTTTTAATTTCAGATTATTTTTCTATTGGTTAAACTTTCCTGAACTCTTACTTATTCCAGATCACCTATCTCATATCTAAACTCTCACATCTCCCTTATTCTACCCAGCTTTTATAATATTTTCCATCATCAATGCCCATTGCCTCTTCTGTAACTTTTAATGGTCTAAATGTATCAACCATTACAGCTAATTCTTTTGTTATGGTTTGTCCAATACTTCTTTCCATAGCTCCAGGAGCAGGCCCATGTGGTATACCTTTAGGGTGTAGTGTAATATGACCTTGTTCAATGTTATTTCTACTCATAAAATCTCCATCTACATAATACAAAACTTCATCACTATCAATATTACTGTGGTTGTAAGGAGCAGGAATAGCTTCAGGATGATAATCGTATAAACGTGGTACAAAAGAGCATACAACAAAAGTTGAAGTCTCAAATGTTTGATGCACTGGAGGTGGTTGATGTACACGACCAGTTATTGGTTCAAAATTGTGAATGCTAAATGCATAAGGGAAGTTATACCCGTCCCAACCAACAACATCAAAAGGATGAGTTGCATAAACAAATTCATGCATCATTCCTTCTTTTTTTATTTTGATTATAAAATCACCTTTTTCATCATGGGTTTCAAGCTCAGTTGGTAATTTAAAATCACGTTCGCAAAATGGTGAATGTTCAAGTAATTGACCAGATGAGCTTTTATAACGTTTAGGTGTGTAAAATGGTGCAAAAGATTCCACGTAAAACAATCTGTTTTCTGTAGTTTCAAATTCCATTTGATAAATCATACCACGCGGAATAATTAAGTAATCACCGTATTCAAAATCTATGTTACCCATAAAAGTTTTTAGTTTCCCTTTTCCTTTATGTATAAAAATCATTTCATCAGCATCAGCATTTTTATAAAAGTAGTTTTTCATACTTTCTTTAGGCGCAGCTAATCCAATATGGCAATCGCTATTAAATAAAACTGTTTTTCTGCTTTCTAAAAAATCGTTGGTAGGTTTAATTTCGAAACCTTTTAATAGTAATGATTTAATATTTTTATCAATAGCAACTTTCGGTTCAACAGAATAGCTTTTTAAAATTTCTTTTACTTGAGTTGGTCTATGAGTATGGTAAAGGAGTGATGAATGGCTATTAAAACCTTCTGTGCCAAATAACTGCTCGTAATAATAATTACCTTGAGGCGATTTAAATATTGTATGGCGCTTTTGAGGAATATTCCCTAAGTGATGATATATTGGCATAGTAGTTATTTTTGATTTAAAGATAAATCATTTTTTATAATCTCAGCTAAATTTGGTCTTAATCTACTTTTATAAACTGATAGACATTCTGGTCCATTCTTAACCCTTCCTTTTCTTAGTTCTCTTTGCATTTCAATAGGTAGAGCTGCAATGTTTTTACATTTAGGAGTACAACAACCTTCCATTTTTGTTGCGCATTCATCACATTGTATAAATAATAAATGACAATCATCGTTTTTGCAATTTACGTGTGTATCGCATGGTTTGCCACATTGATGGCATTTACTTAAAATGTCATTAGTTATTCTCTCTCCTATGCGTTCATCAAATACAAAGTTAATGCCTCTAAATTTACTTTCTAAGCCTTTTTCTTTTACTTCTTCGGCATATTTAATTATGCCTCCATGTAAATGATTTACATCTTTAAATCCTTTGTGTTTTAAGTAAGCACTTGCTTTTTCGCAACGTATACCTCCAGTGCAATACATTATTACTTTTTTATCTTCTTGTCCTTTTAAGTGTTCTACAACTAATGGAAGTTCTTCTCTAAATGTATCCGCATCTGGGCAAAATGCATTGTCAAATCTTCCTACTTCACTTTCGTAATGGTTGCGCATATCTACTACAATTGTATTTGGATCTTCAATAGCTTTATTAAATCCTTCAGCATTTAAGTAGGCGCCAGTATTTGAAGCGTTAAAATCTGGATCATTAATGCCATCAGCCACCACTTTTTCTTTAACTTTAATAATTAGTTTGTAAAACGATTTTCCGTTTCCATCTACTGCAATTTTAAAAGGAATATTATTGAAGCGTTCGTCTTTATATAATAAGGCAACAAAATTATCCCAGTTTTCTTTAGGAATACTCATTTGAGCATTTATACCTTCATGGGCAACGTAAATTCTTCCAAAACAATTAAAGCTGGTCCAATCAATAAATAATTGGTCTCTTAATTCTTTTGGATTTTCAATTTTAACATATCTGTAAAATGAAAAGGTAACTCTTTCAATATTTTCTTGGGCTAATCGAGCTTTGAGCTCATCTTTGTTTATTCGGTTTCTTAATTCTGGCATTTTCATAAGCAAAAAAATCAGCTTTTATAGCCACATGTGCAACATTCGCTCCTTTTAATAAGAGTTAAAAGAAGATTATTTGTTGTACATAATAGATATAATTGCAGGTTATACTATTTTTTTATAAGTTAATAATAACAAAACGTTTGATTTTTAAATCAGCACATTTTTAATTACGTTTGCAAAGGTAGTTAAAAACTCAAAAAATTACTTATTTTAATTATGTATAATAAAGAAGATAAAATATTAATTATTGGTGCTGGCGGTCAAATTGGGATTGAATTAGCTCAAGAGCTTAGTTTGCTATATAGTAATAATAATGTAATTGTGGCAGATTTAAAGCCAATTGTTGCCTTACCAAATAATCCATTTGAAGTGTTAGATGTATTAAACAAGGAGGCATTGTTTTCAATTGTTAAAAAACATAGTATTAAGCAAGTGTATTTATTAGCGGCCTTGTTATCTGCAACTGGTGAGCAAAATCCTATGTTTGCCTGGAAGCTAAACATGGAGGGCTTATTTAATGTGTTAGATTTAGCCAAAGAAAAACATATAAATAAAGTATATTGGCCAAGTTCTATTGCTGTATTTGGACCAACTACTCCTAGAATTGATACCCCACAATATACGGTAATGGAACCATCAACTATTTACGGAATCAGTAAACAAGCTGGTGAACGTTGGTGTGAATGGTATTTTAAGAAATTTGGAGTAGATGTAAGAAGTCTTCGTTATCCTGGGTTAATTGGCTGGAAATCTGCACCAGGCGGTGGAACTACCGATTATGCTGTACATATTTTTCATGAGGCACTTAAACACAAATCTTATGAGTGTTTTTTGTCGGAAAACACTGCTTTACCTATGATGCACATGGAGGATGCAATAAGAGCAACTATAGAAATTATGCACGCACCTTCAGAAAATATAAAAATAAGAGGAAGTTATAATTTAGCTGGTATAAGTTTTACACCTGCTCAAATCGCTTCAGAAATCCAAAAATTTATCCCAGAATTTAAAATTTCGTATAAACCAGATTTTAGACAGGATATTGCAAATAGTTGGCCTCAAAGCATTTCTGAAATTAATGCCAATAATGATTGGGGTTGGTCAGCTAAATACAACCTTTCGTCGTTGGTTGAAAACATGTTGAAAAACTTGGCATAAAAAATGTCTATTTTCTGTAACTTTTTAAAACTGATGTAAGTTTAATTGTCAAAAGAAATTTAAAAAATTACTATTTTATTTTTTTTGAAACTTTATCGATGAAATTAATCTTTTAGTCTAAAAAATATTGTTAAATTCAATAAATAAAATTAATTTAGTAAATAAGTATTTTGTTAAAATTGTACTCATATGAGAAAAATATATTTAATAGTCATTTTTTTAGTTTACCAAATTAGCCAAGGCCAATCTCAATCCTATGAATTAGGCGGTGCTTCAGGTAAAGATACCGTTAATTTAATTGATGCCTTAGGTAAAAAACAAGGTAAATGGATTTTAAAAGGTAAACACAAACCTGGTTCTTGCTATGCTCCAGAGCAAAAAGCTGAGGAAGGAAAGTATGCTGATAATCGTAAAATTGGTAAGTGGTTAGAGTATTACTGTAATGGTAATATGAAAAATCAATTAACTTTCCAAAATGGTCGTCCTGATGGTTATGCTATTATGTATCATGAAAATGGTAAAATTTCAGAAGAAGGAAATTGGAAAAATAATCGTTGGACAGGTCCTTATAAGTTATATTATGAAAATGGTCAACCGCAACATGAATTTAATTTTAATGCTAGTGGAAAAAGAGAAGGGCCTGTTAAATATTTCTATGAAAACGGTCAATTAGCTATAGAAGGAAATTTTGTTAATGGAAAAGAGGCTGGTGTTATTAAAGAATATCATGAAAATGGAGATATAAAAGCTGAAAAAACATTTAATGATGGTAATGTTGATGTAGCTACTATTAAAGAATATGCTCCTAAAAAACCAATTGTTAAAACTGTAGAAAAAATTGAAGGTCCTAAAGTTGTATTAAAACCAGATGAAAAAGTTAATGGCGCTTCAAAAGGTCCGTTAGTATTAAATGGTCAAAATATTACTTATAACAAAAACAAGCAAATTACTAAAGATGGTGTTTTTAAAGATAATCGTTTAATGGATGGTAAAGCATACATTTATGATGTAAATGGTATTTTGCAAAGAATTTCAGTTTACAAAAACGGAAATTATGTTGGAGATGCCCCTATAGAAAATTAAAAGTATTTAAAGATATTTAAGATAAGAGAGACGGTTAATTACCGTCTTTTTTTATTACATTTAAAATCTTAAAATTAGTATGGAAAAGTTATTTATATACAATACGCTTAGTAGAAAAAAAGAAGAGTTTAAGGCTATAAATCCACCATTTGTTGGAATGTATGTTTGTGGACCTACAGTTTATAGTGATGTGCATTTAGGTAATTGTAGAACATTTATGTCTTTTGATATAATTTATAGATATTTATTGCATTTAGGCTATAAAGTACGTTATGTAAGAAATATTACAGATGCTGGACATTTAGAAAGTGATGGGGATGTTGGCGAAGATAAAATTTCCAAAAAAGCAAAATTGGCTCAATTAGAACCAATGGAAATTGTTCAGAAATATACTGTTGGCTTTAGAGATATAATGGCACTATTTAATGCTTTGCCACCTAGTATTGAACCTACTGCAACAGGACATATTATAGAACAACAAGAGATTGCCAAAAAAATTATTGAAAAAGGCTTAGCCTACGAACACAATGGTAGCGTTTATTTTGATGTTGAAAAATACGCTAAGGATAATAATTATACTGCACTTACAGGAAGAAAACTTGACGAATTACTTGAAAATACAAGGGATTTAGATGGTCAACAAGATAAAAAAGGACGTTTGGATTTTGCATTATGGATTAAAGCAAAGCCTGAGCATTTAATGAAATGGCCTAGTCCTTGGGGTGTTGGTTTTCCTGGTTGGCATATCGAATGTTCTGCTATGAGCACAAAATATTTAGGTGAGCAATTCGATTTACATGGTGGGGGAATGGATTTACAAGCAACACATCATACAAATGAAATTGCACAAAATGTAGCTTATTGTGGAAAAACACCTGCAAATTATTGGATGCATACAAATATGCTTACTGTAAACGGGCAAAAAATGAGTAAATCTTTAGGCAATAGTTTTTTACCTATGGAATTATTTACTGGTAACCATCCTTTATTAACTAAAGGTTTCAGTCCAATGGCAGTTAGATTTTTTATGATGCAAACGCATTATAGAAGTACTTTAGATTTTAGTAATGAGGCATTAACAGCATCTGAAAAAGGCTATCAAAAATTAATGGAAGCATATAAAACATTGCAAACATTAACTCCATCGGCAAATGCAAACGAAGATCTTAAAGCATTAGAAAGAAATTGTTATGAGGCCATGAATGATGATTTTAATACACCAGTATTAATTGCTCATTTATTTGATGCTATTAGAATAATTAATTCTGCAAATGATAAAAAACTATTTGTAACAAAAGAGGATATACAACTATTGAATAATATTTATCAGTATTTTGTATTTGATGTTATGGGATTAAAGAAAGAGGAAGAATCTGGTAAATCTAATGTGGCACTCGAAAATGTTATGAAATTAGTGTTGGATTTAAGAGCTAAAGCTAAGAATAATAAAGATTTTGCAACTTCTGATGAAATAAGAAATAGATTAACAGAAGCTAATATTCAAGTAAAAGATGGTAAAGATGGTTCGTCTTGGAGTATTTAATAAAGTTTATACGATGAGAAATAAAGGTATTATATGCTCGGTTTTATTTGCCACTTTTTTAATTTCATGTGGGCCAGATAAACCAAAGGAAGTAAAAAATGTAGAAGTTCCACCAGTAGTGGAAACTCCTAAAACTCCTGTAATTACTTATAGTTTAGTCAATACCTTTCCACATAATATAAATTCATTTACTGAAGGCTTTTTGGTTAATGATGGAAAGTTATTTGAAAGTACAGGTGCCCCCGAAAATTTACCTCAAACAAAATCGTTGTTTGGTATAGTGGATTTAAAAACAGGGAACATTGATACAAAAGTAGAAATTGATAAATCTCTTTATTTTGGAGAAGGCATTTGTATACTTAAAAACAAAATATATCAGTTAACCTATAAAAACCAAACTGCTTTTGTTTATGATGCTAAAACATTTAAAAACATTGGTAAATATTCTTATCAAAATAGAGAAGGTTGGGGTTTAACAACTGATGGAAAGAATTTAATTATGAGTGATGGCACCAATTTTCTAACTTTTTTTGATGAAAATTTTAATGTTACCAAAACGCTTGATGTTGCAGAAAATGGCTATGCTGTTGATTATTTAAATGAACTTGAGTACATCAATGGATTTATTTATGCAAATATTTACACTACGCACGATGTTGTGAAGATTGACCCTGCAACAGGTGATGTAGTTGGTAAAATGGATTTAAGTAATTTGTTTCAAGCTAGTAGGGAAAAGAATATGTATGCTTTAGAAACAAATGGAATTGCTTATGATTCAATAAGTAATAAAATTTATGTTACTGGAAAAATGTGGCCAAGTATTTATGAAATAAATTTTGCTCACTAAATTATAATATAGAAATGACTACTTTAAAAATGAGATTAAGTTTTATTTCTATCATTGGTTTAGTTTTTTTATCATTTCACACTTCCTTTTCTCAAGTAAATTCTTGCATTGAATCTGAAATAAATTCAGTATCCTACAGAACAAATTATTTAAACTCTTTAAATGTTCTTAGTAAGGACACTAATTATTTATATAATGTTATACCTACTAGTGGTTTTCAAAATTCTAAAATTTTGAGTTTACCACATTTCCCTTACCCAATATTATTTATACATGGAATTTATAGTAGTGCTGATACATGGCTGCCATTTTTTAATTATGCTATTAGTAAAGGTTGGAGTTATGGAGGACAAACTAATTTTTGTTTGAATTCTGATAATGATTTGGTGTATTCAAATATAACTAATGCAGGCACAACTGATATAAAGGATTATACGGCAAGCTTAACAAATGCAGATTTTTATTTATTGAATTTTAATGTTGATGCTGACGGAACTGTATATGGAGGAAGTTATAACACCGCTACCCAAAGTAACCAAGCTGCTATTAAAAAACAAGGTGTTGCTGTAAAGGCGGCTATTAAACATATATTAGAAACAACTGGTAAAAATAAAGTAGTTATAGTTTCTCATTCTATGGGAGGATTAGCCTCAAGAGAATATTTACAAAATCCGGTTAATTGGCAAGATGATGGAGAACATCATATTGCAAAATTGGTTACACTTGGCACTCCACATGGTGGTAGTAATATTAGTGGCACGAGTTTATCTACCTTTTTTACTGGCATAGATGAAAAATCTGATGCAATGAGGGATTTGAGAAAATCATATTTTTATTCGGGAGACCCAGGAGTTTATTTATTTGGTGGGGTAGAAATAAAATCTGTAATGCGCGATAATATTTTTGGTTTTTATAATTATGATGTGAGTTGTAATGCTGTAGATAGTGAATTGGTAATTGGTTTAAATCACAAATCAATTCCTTCTAATTTAGATTATTGCGCTGTTATTGGCGATTGGTCCTTGGATCCTGCTGGTCCTGGAGATGGAGCAGTGGATGTAAACCAAGCTCAACCAAAAAATTATTTACCAATTGTTTCCGAAACTTTTGTGGTGCCTGTAAATCATACTGCAATACAATCTCAAACAAATACAGTTTTTCAAGCATTTGATGAGCCTGATGATTCTAATCTTGCATATGAAGTTAAACTTTCAGAATCATATAATGGTTTTTTATCTTTACAAGCACCTGATGGAAAATATTTAAATGATATTGATAATTATGTTTTTTCTATCGCTGCATCTGCCAGTATTATAGCCAGCTTTAGCAATTTTGTACTCCCAAAAACACATATTAAAATTATTAATGCACAATCTCAAGAATTAATGTATCATGACTCTGTCAGTAATTTTTCGTTTGTAACTCCTAAAATTTGGTTGCCAAGAGGGAATTATATTTTAGAAATGTCTGGTAATCCAACTGCCGATAGTTGGCAATATCCGTATAATTTTAAAATTGATTTAACAGGTAAAAAAAGCAGCTTGAATTTATATCCTAATCCTACTGCGGGTTCTTTGCAATTTTCATATTGTAATTTAAGTGAATCATTAGCAAATATTGCTATTTACAACCAGTTTGGTGAAAAAATAAAGGAAGAAAATAATGTGAAATTAAATATGCCTATTTTAGTTGAAGATTTAAGTAGCGGAATTTATTTTTTATCGGTTACTCAAAATGGAACGAGCATTGGCAATTTTAAATTCGTTAAAGTGAAAGAATAAATTAATGAAATTGCTATATTATATATAATTACAATTATTCAAACTTATGATAACAAAAGATACTACCAAAAAATTATTTTTACTAGATGCCTTTGCTTTAATATACAGAGCTCATTTTGCCTTTGCTAAAAATCCCCGTGTAAGCTCAAAAGGATTAAATACCTCTGCAATTTTTGGTTTTACAAATACTTTACTCGAAATTTTAAATAAAGAAAAACCAACTCATATTGCTGTTGTATTCGATACTCCTGAACAAACAGCTCGACATATTGAATTTGAAGCCTACAAAGCACATCGTGAAGAAATGCCCGATGATTTGCGTGCTAGTTTACCATACATAAATCAATTAATTGAGGGCTTTAATATTCCCATTATTAAAACTCCTGGTTTTGAGGCAGATGATGCAATTGGCACCTTGGCTAAGGTTGCCGAACAACAAGGCTTTACAACTTACATGATGACTCCCGATAAGGATTATGGACAGTTAGTGGATGAAAATACATTTATTTATAAACCAGCTCGTTTTGGTAATGCTCCCGAAATATTAGGTAAAGAAGAGATTTGTAAAAAATGGGAAATTCAAAATGTATCTCAACTCATTGATATTTTAGGATTAATGGGAGATACAGCCGATAATATCCCAGGCATCCCAGGTGTAGGAGAAAAAACAGCTATTCAATTAGTGAAAGATTATGGCAGTGTAGAAAATTTATATTTAAATACTGACAAGTTAAAAGGTAAGTTAAAAGAAAAAGTTGAAAATAATAAAGAGATGGCTATTCAATCAAAACGATTAGCTACAATTATTTTAGATGTGCCTGTAGAATTTAATGAACAGGAATTGGCATTACAACCAGTAAATAAAGAGGCACTCCGTGAGTTGTTTACCGAATTAGAATTTAGAGGATTGGCTCAAAAAATTTTGGGAGAAGATATTGGATCAGTTTCTTCTGCACCAATTGCTGATGTATCGAAATCTAAAACACCAAGTAAACCTGCAGTTAATGATTTATTTAGCTCGGCAGAAGAACAGGCTAGTAATGATGAATTATTAGAAGAGACAGAAGCAAAAGTTTTTAAAACTATAAAAGATATTTTGGTTGATTATGTATTGTGTAATACACCAGAAACAATTTCAACTTTAATTGAATTATTAAATTCACATGATGAGTTTTGTTTTGATTCTGAAACAACTGATTTAAATACCATTAATGCTGAATTGGTAGGTTTGTCATTTTCTGTGAAAGAAAACCAAGCGTTTTATGTGCCAGTTTCATCAAATCAAGAGGAAGCGCAGCAATTAATGAATTTATTTAAACCTTTGTTCTTAAATGAATCTAAAACATTGGTTGGTCAAAATATTAAATACGATTTACAAGTTTTAAAAAATTATGGTATAGAAATAAAAAATAAATTGTGGGATACCATGGTTGCGCATTTTTTATTTATGCCCGAAATGCGTCATAATATGAATGTTTTGGCTGAAACATATTTAGATTATTCGCCTATTAGTATCGATGATTTAATTGGAAAAAAAGGTAAAGATCAATTAAGTATGCGTGATGTAGCAATAGATGTAATTAAAGATTATGCTGCTGAAGATGCTGATGTTACCCTAAAATTGAAAACTATTTTTGAACCAAAATTAAAAGAAGCGGGTGTAGATAAATTGTTTCATGAGGTGGAATTGCCATTAATAGAGGCATTAGCAGGCATGGAACGTGAAGGGATTAATTTAGATGTAAATGCATTACAAGAGTTTTCGGCACAATTGCAAGATGATATTACTAAGGTTGATGCTGAAATACAAGAGTTAGCAGGAACAAAATTTAATA
>ERZ724520.163-NODE-163-length-35629-cov-9.523950_pt1 | contig 35629 bp, 32 predicted proteins | sample MGYA00376053_ERZ724520 | MGnify/ENA primary metagenome ERZ724520 (study PRJEB28724, sample SAMN07190886) | activated sludge metagenome | isolation source: activated sludge of sewage treatment plant in Hong Hong | place: USA: Christiansburg, Virginia | collected...
GGTATGCGCTTCGAATCGATAAACCCATGATTCTGGGGCGCGCTTACCGCCAACATCCCGAGTTCCGCCAGGGCGCGCTTGACATGTTGGGCGTGGCGCCGGGCATTGCCGCCTGGGGTTTGATGACCGGCGTGGCGATGGTCAAGTCCGGCATGAGTACGGTCGAGGCCCTGCTGATGGCGGCCATTGTGTTCGCTGGTAGCGCACAGTTGGCCTCGATCCCCTTGATTCTGGCAGGGGCGCCGATGTGGGTGGTACTGGCCACCGCCCTGTGCGTGAATTTGCGTTTTGTCGTGTTCAGTGTGCACATGCGGCCCTATGTCATGCACCTGCCACTGTCGCAACGGCTGTTGGCGGGCTACCTGACAGGAGACCTGACCTACGTCCTGTTTGTGAAACGGTTTGCCGACCCGGCAACGGACGCCGATGGCCGCAACGGCCAGATGGCCTACCTGGTCGGCAATGGCGGTGTCAACTGGATCAGCTGGACGGCCTGTAGTGTGGTGGGTGTGGTGCTGGCCAACGCCATACCCACCCAATGGGGTCTGGGCTTTGCCGGTATTCTGGCCCTGCTGGGGATGTTGTGTTCGCTGGCCTCCAACCGCTTGCGCTGGGTCTCGGCGGCCGTGGCCGGAACAGCGGCGGTCGCCGCCTTCGCGCTGCCACTCAAACTCAATATCCTGGTTGCCATTGCTGCCGCAGTGTTGGTCTGTGTGGTGCTTGAAAAAACCCTGCCGTCCAGCCGTGGAGCACCCCGCACAACGGGGCATTAAACATGGCCGACTTCTTTACCGGTGAAACCAATGCCTGGACACTTGTGACGATTGTGGCTCTGGCCGGTGTCAGTGTGTTGTCGCGCTCTTTGTTCTTCATTTCGAAGAAAGATTGGGTATTACCACTCTGGGTACAGCGCGGCCTGCAGTACGCCCCCATTGCCGCGCTGTCGGCAGTGATCGTGCCCGAGATCGTCATGACACAGGGCATGCTCATTCACACCCTGCAGGATGCCCGCTTGTACGCGGCTGCGGCCGGTGTGGGCTATTTTTTCTGGCGCAAGGGCGCCGGGCAAGTGGTGCTGGGCACCATTGTGGTTGGCATGGCGGTGTACCTGCCGTTGCACATCGGGCTGGGTTGGTGAACGTTTTGTTCCCCGCGCGCCCGCAGCGCGTCTGGGGTGAGCGCCGCCGTTCGTGTCCTCCGCCCATGCACGGCTTATAGCCGTGCATGGCCTATTGCCACAAGGTGAAGCGCATCCGCGACAGCGGATGCACAGGTCTCCCCCTTGACCTCACTTTGGCGCTCGCCCCAGACCCGCTGCTCGAAGCTGTCGTCGCGTCCATCTGGCCTTTTACAATCAGTTGAAAGCACGCAACGCCGCTGCATCGTATTTCCCACTTCCATCCGAGGTATCTCCATGAACGTCATCCGCTTCTCCGATCTGTGCGCGCAAGGTAAAGTTGCCGGCAAGCGCGTTTTCATTCGCGCCGACCTCAATGTGCCGCAGGACGATGCGGGCAATATCACCGAAGACACCCGTATTCGTGCCAGCATCCCGTGCATCCAGATGGCGCTGGATGCCGGCGCTGCGGTGATGGTGACCTCCCATCTGGGCCGCCCCACCGAAGGCGACTTCAAGCCCGAAGACTCGCTGACTCCTGTGGCCGCCCGCATGGGCGAGCTGATGGGCCGCAGCATCCCCGTGGTGGCGAATTGGGTGGATGGTGTGCAGGTGAATGCAGGTCAACTGGTGATGCTGGAAAACTGCCGCGTCAACAAGGGCGAAAAGAAGAACAACGAAGAACTGGCCAAGAAAATGGCCGCGCTGTGCGACATCTTTGTGCACGACGCCTTTGGTACCGCCCACCGCGCCGAGGCCTCCACTTACGGCATCGCCCAGTTCGCGCCAATTGCCTGCGCCGGCCCGCTGCTGGCGGCCGAGATGGACGCCATCTCCAAAGCCCTGCTGGCACCCAAACGCCCGTTGGTGGCCATCGTTGCGGGTTCCAAGGTGTCGACCAAGCTCACCATTCTGAAGAGCCTGGCAGCCAATGTGGACCAGTTGATCGTCGGTGGCGGCATTGCCAACACCTTCATGCTGGCCGCCGGCCTGAAGATTGGCAAGAGCCTGGCAGAGCCCGATTTGCTGGACCAAGCCACCGCCGTCATCGAAGCCATGAAGGCCCGTGGCGCGGCAGTGCCCATCCCCACCGATGTGGTGACCGCCAAGACCTTTGCCGCCGACGCGCCCGCCACTGTCAAGGCCGCGACCGACGTGGCTGACGACGACCTGATTCTGGACATTGGACCGCAAACCGCCCAGGCGCTGGCCACGCAGCTGATGTCGGCGGGAACCATCGTCTGGAATGGCCCGGTCGGCGTGTTCGAGTTCCCCGCATTTGAGAACGGCACCAAGGTGATTGCCCAGGCGATTGCCGCGTCGAGCGCGTTTTCCATCGCCGGTGGTGGCGACACCCTGGCCGCCATTGCCAAATACGGCATTGAAGACAAGGTGGGTTATATCAGCACCGGTGGTGGTGCCTTCCTGGAAGTGCTGGAGGGCAAGACCCTGCCGGCGTTTGAGGTGCTGTCGCGCCGCTTTGCCGGTTAAGCCCTGCTGGGACCGGGCTGGAGGTCAGCATTCCAGCGCCGGGCGAGGATGAAAATGCTACACGTTTTGTAGCGACTTATTCAACATCCACGTGGGCTGGAAGCTCTTTTTCCTTAAAGAACTGATCCGCAGCCCTACACCAGCAGCGCATTCACCCGTTTCACATAAGCCGCCGGGTCCGCCGGCATACCGCCTTCGGCCAGCAGCGCCTGGTCAAACAGGATGTGCGCCAGGTCGTTGAAGTGCACCGAGCCGTCCAGCTTCTTGACCAGCGCGTGTTCGGCATTCACTTCCAGCACGGGCTTCACTTCAGGCGCTGCCTGGCCAGCTTGTTTCAGCATACGCGCCAGTTGGGTGCTCATGCCGTCGTCCTTGACCACCAGGCAAGCCGGGCTGTCCACCAGGCGGGTGGTGACGCGCACGTCTTCGGCCTTGTCTTTCAGCGCTTCCTTGAGCTTGGCCAGCAGGGGCTTGAGGGTCTCGGCGGCTTCCTCGGCGGCCTTCTTTTCGGCTTCGTCCTGCAGCTTGCCCAGGTCCGCCGCACCCTTGGCCACGCTTTGCAGCGGCGTGCCGTCAAAGTCCTGCACAAAGTTCAGAGCCCACTCGTCAACGCGGTCAGTCATCAGCAGGACTTCGATGCCCTTCTTCTTGAACACTTCGAGCTGCGGGCTGTTCTTGGCAGCGGCAAGGGTGTCGGCGGTGATGTAGTAGATGGCCTCTTGGCCTTCTTTCATGCGCGCCTTGTAGTCGGCAAAGCCTACGCTGGCCGAGTCGCTGGTCGTGGACGCAAAGCGCAGCAGCTTGCACAGGCGCTCCTTGTTGGCGAAGTCTTCGCCCAGGCCTTCCTTCAGCACGGCGCCAAATTCGCTGTAGAACTTGGTGTATTTGCCGGCGTTCTTTTCGGCTTCAGCCTTGTCTTCGGCGCTGAGAACATCGGTGACCCCTGCGGTAGTCGCATCCGTTGCGCCATCGGCTGAAGGGGCAGCGGCTTCGGGCAACTTGTCGTGGTTCGCCAGGTCTTCCAGCATGGACAGCACGCGCTTGGTGCAGCCGTCGCGGATGGCCTTGACGTCGCGGCTTTCCTGCAGCAGCTCGCGGCTGACATTCAGCGGCAGGTCGGCGGAATCGACCACGCCTTTGACGAAGCGCAAGTAGGTGGGCAGCAGGGCTTCGGCATCGTCCATGATGAAGACGCGCTTCACGTAGAGCTTCAAGCCGCCCTTTTTCTCGCGGTTCCACAAATCCATCGGCGCCTTGCCGGGGATGTACAGCAACTGGGTGTACTCGGTGCTGCCTTCCACGCGGTTGTGCGTGTGGGCCAGGGGCGCTTCAAAGTCGTGGCTGATCTGCTTGTAGAAGTCGTCGTACTGCTCTTGCGCGATGTCCTTCTTGGGGCGGCTCCAGATGGCGCTGGCCTTGTTGACGGTTTCCCATTCGCCGGTCTTGACCATGCCACCGGGTTGGCGGCCGCCGTTCTCGTCGCTGGGGTTGATCAGCTCGCCGTCCTTCCACTCTTCCTTTTCCATCTGGATGGGCAGGCTGATGTGGTCGGAATACTTGTTGATGATGCCCTTGACCTTCCAGGCCGATGCGTAGTCCATGGCGTCTTCGCGCAGGTGCAGGATGACGCTCGTTCCCCGTGCGGGGCGGGTGATGGCCTCGACCTCGAAGTCACCGGCGCCGCCGCTGACCCAGCGCACGCCCTCGGTCTCTTTCATGCCGGCGCGGCGCGATTCCACGGTGATCTTGTCGGCGACGATGAAGCCGGAGTAAAAGCCCACGCCGAACTGGCCGATGAGCTGGGAGTCGGCCTTCTGGTCGCCGCTCAGCTTGCTGACGAAGTCCTTGGTGCCGCTCTTGGCGATGGTGCCCAGGTGGTCAATGGCCTCCTGCGCGCTCATGCCAATGCCGTTGTCGGTGATGGTCAGCGTCTTGGCATCCTTGTCGAAGGTGACCTTGACCTTGAGTTCAGAGTCGTTTTCGTACAGGCCGCCGTCGTTGATGGCCTCAAAACGCAGCTTGTCGCAGGCATCCGACGCGTTGGAGATCAGCTCGCGCAGGAAAATTTCCTTGTTGGAGTACAGCGAATGCGTGACCAGGTGCAGCAGTTGTGCAACTTCGGCCTGGAAGGAAAGGGTTTGCTTGGTCATGGGGTTTTTACTTTCTCGGTAAAGCTTCGACAAAAAGTGCTGCTGGACGCCCAGTGCGTCGCGCGCGAAACCCTCAATTATGGGCGATGGGGTGTTATTCAAGGGCTTTGGGTGACCAGCAGAAACCTTTGGAGGAATGCCATGGTGGCTTTGGTATCCATCGGGTAGCGGGCTTTGCTCCGTGTCCCCCGCCCGCTGTGCGGGCTCCTCCTTTACCTGCGCAAAACCCACTACCCGATTGCTACTGCGCGGCTGGGTTGGTGCCGATTTAGGGGAGAAGTCCGTCGTCTCGCTTCGCCGTCCCAAGGCGAGATCTGCGACCAATCGTTGCGCGCAAAGGTTCGAGCAGTAGAGCTGGGGTAAGCGCCAAAGTGAGGTCAAGGGGGAGGCCGAAGGCCGGAGGACACGAACGGCGGCGTTTACCCCAGCTCTGCTGCGGGCGCACAACGCGATCGTGCGGGCGATTACTTCAGCCACTGCACCACTTGGCTCGCTCCAGCGTTGCGTATGGTTTAGAACGATTCATGCGGCGCCAGGTAGCGCCACTGCCCCACGGGCAAATTCCCCAGCATGACCTTGCCCACCCGCACACGCTTCAAGCCCACCACCTTCAGCCCCACCAGTTCACACATGCGGCGGATCTGGCGCTTTTTGCCCTCCACCAGCACAAAACGCAACTGCTCGGGGTTTTGCCATTCCACCTTGGCGGGTTTCAACGCCTGGTCATCCAGACGCAGGCCGTGGCGCAGCAGGCGCAGCTTTTCCGCCGGGAACACCGACTGTACGTCGGTGCTTACGGGATCGCCATCGTCAATGCGGCTCAGTTGGGTCGGTGGCGCAGGGCGGGCGGCGGCACGCGCACCATAAGTGGCTGCGGCCGAGTTGGCGGCCGCCGGATTGGCCACACCGGTGTAGACCACGCGCACCAGGTATTCTTTTTCCATCCCCGAGTCTTCGCCAATCAACTGGCGCGCCACGCGGCCGTCCTGCGTCAGTACCAAGAGCCCGGTCGAGTCAATGTCCAGCCGACCGGCCGGCACCAGACTTTTGAGTTGGCTGCCATGGAAGAAGAAGCGGGCGTTGTCGTCCGCCCAGCGGTTTTGCGGCTGTATCAGTTTGATGGCAGGCTCGTGCCCGTCTTCGGCCTGACCGCTGACGATGCCAATCGGTTTGTTCAGCAGAATTGTCACCTGGTTGGCCTGTGCGCCCTTGGCCTGCTGGGTAACCTCGATGCGCGCATCGGGGGCCACCTGCATGCCCATTTCGGCCACCTTGCCATTCACCTTGACCCAGCCCTTGGCGATCCAGTCGTCGGCCTCGCGCCTTGAGGCCAGGCCCAGCTCGGCCATGCGTTTGTTCAACCGCATGGTGCCGTTGGCTCCGTGGGCTGCGGTGTTGGTTTGCCCGGCCGGGATGGCCGCGCGGCTGGCGGTGCCTTTGCCCGCCGGTGATGGAGCGCGGCGGAATGCAGGGGCGGGCGGTTTGGAGTCTGTCATTTGCTATCTCTTTTGTAGCTAGTTACGCATATTCTACGAGGGCTGGATGGTCTTTTGGCTTGTCAATTTGACACCAGGGCGTCCTTGCGAAAAAATAGGCCAATGCATTCGACCACCCCCTCCCTGTGCGCTGGCCTGCGCACATTCGGCGCAACCGCCATTCTGCTGTCTGCAGGCCTGCTATACCAGTCCCAGGCCTTGTCCGCAGAACCGGATTGGAGCATCGGCGTCTACGGCGGCAAGTTTTACGACACCGAGCCCGCGGGTCTGACGCAGGGCAAAGCCACTTTCATGAACCACCACATGCTGGCGGTCACCGGCACCAAGACACTGTGGCGGTCCGAGTCGTTCCCGATGTCGCTGGAACTCGACGCCATGATTGGCCAGCAATTCGGCATGGACTCTTTAACCGAAATTGCCTTTGCCCCGGTGTTGCGCTGGAGCAGCTTTCCGTGGAAGGACACCCTGCAAACTGATCTGCGTTTAGGGCCCTTGGGTTTTTCCTACACGTCCAAGGTGAGCTCGCTGGAGTTGGGACCGGAGGGCAAGGGCAGCCAGACGCTGAATTTTTTGATGATCGAGTTGGCGTTTTCACGGCCCAAGGACCCTTCACGCGAAGTCTTTGTGCGGCTACACCACCGTTGTGCTGTCTACGATTTGTTGAATAACTACGGCGCCAATGGCGAGGACTTTTTGTCCTTTGGCTATCGGGTGCGGTTTTGAAGGACGTTGCGCTTTAACAAGTGCACAGCCCCTGGCCAATCCCTCTGGACTACTGGGGCGGGTTTGGATGCGGGAGCAAACGCGCGCATTCTTCGTTGACTGCGGCATAACATTCACACACACGTTCCTCCAGCTTGGCACGGTCCAGCAGTTCGATGCGTCCTCTTGAGCAGGCAATCGCCCCTTCCTTGTGAAGAAGGCCAGCAGTTTGCGTCACACTTTCACGGCGAACACCCAGCAAATGCGAAATCTGCTCTTGTGTAATCAACATCGTGTCGCTTTGCAAACGGTCGAAACTCGTCAAGACCCAACGACAGAACTGCTGCACCAGGGAATGGTGTTGGTTACACACCGCCGTCTGGGATGTTTGGCAAATCAGGGCCTGTGTGTACAACAAGGCCAGGTGCTGCAACTTGCCACCCAATGCAAATTCGCGCTTCATGATCTTGCGGCTCAGCCGATAGGCCTGGCCCGCGCTTTGCACTTCGGTGCTGCTGGGCATGCTCTCGCCGCCCATGTAGATGGAGATGCCTATCATGCCCTCGTTGCCAACCAGCGCAATCTCACTGGAAGACCCGTCCTCCAGTGCATAGATCAAGGACACGATGCCGGACGTCGGAAAGTGCAAAAAATTCACATGATCGCCCGACTCGGACATGGTCCAACCCCGTGGCATTTCCACCAGTTCCAGTTCAGGCAATATCCGGGCGTAGTCGGCTGCGGGAAGCGACGCCAGTATTTGGTTTAACTGGGGATCGGGTGCGTTCGCGGCGGCTATTTTTGACATGGAAACTTTCGGGTTGTCTTGGTTTGACCGATCAACATTGGCAAAACCGGGAGCGTTTGGCGATTTGTGGATATCGTCGGCACCTGACTTCAAAGGGCCGCGGATTGTAGTGGTATCAAATCCCCAGAGCTGAATACGTCACTGCAGTGATCCGTCGAACCGCGTCACCCGGGCGTGAGTTGGCGAACAGACGGCACATTACACCCGGCATACGCTGCTGCGGATGAGATCCCCAGAGAATTCAAAACAGTCAGCAATGGACTCCAAGTTGCCCGTTGATGCTGACGCGGGCAAGACCTTGACCGATGTTCTGGGGCAGGCCGAACATGTGAAGGGTTTGGTGGAGCAAAGTGCGCAGGAGCTTTCATCCGTCAATACCGGGCTTGCACAAGAGATGGCCCACAGTCGCGAGTCACCCGGGGTGCGGGTCGCGCTGGAAAAAAGCCAGGCGGTGGAACACAAGGTACAAGAAGCATCCGAAAAGCTGTCGGAGGTCAATTTGGCGTTGGAGGCCGAGGTCACTGCACGGCATGTACTCGAAGCGCAATTGGCCACAGTCACCCAAGACGCGCAGGCGGCCCGCCATGCGGCTCTGCACGATGCCCTGACCGGTTTGCCCAACCGCCACAAAAGGACTTTGGCTGTGATGTTCCTGGATTTGGACGGCTTTAAAAGGTGTATGGTCACGACGTTGGTGACGCGGTGCTCCAGTGCACCGCGGAGCGACTCAAACAACACGCCCGTGGTGACGACACCGTCAGCCGTTTCGGTGGTGACGAGTTCTTGTATTTGCTGACCGAAATCGACACTGACCACGATACCGCGCTGGTTGCACAGAAGGTTGCAGACGCAGTCCAGCTTCCGTTTCAGCTGAGCATTGGTGAACTCACCATCAAGCCCAGTATCGGAATTGCGATTTTTCCAAGGGACGGGACAAGCTTGAGTGCCCTGATGAAGAGTGCCGATACTGCCATGTACAAGGCCAAGCAGGGCAAACTGGTATACGCATTTGCAAGTTAAAGTCGCTTAGCGGAACGTCACCTGGCTGCGCAGTGCTCCCAAATCCAGCACCCGCAGACCCCCATATTCCACCTTGATCGCCCCGCTGGCCGCGAGCGCGGTCAGCGCCTCGTTGACCCGCTGGCGCGACAGACCCACCAGGTAGGCCAGCTCCTGCTGGGTGATGCGCAGCACTTCACCCACTCCGGGGTAGAGCACCGGGTTGAACAGCGAGGCTAGGCTGCGCGCAACGCGAATGTCGGGGTTGGTCATGCGGTCGATTTCCCGCGCGGCAATGAACTGGCCCAGGCGCTCGTTGAGCTGGTTCATGACGAAGCGGTTGAAGCCGATCGAGTGGTCCAGCAGCCAGTGGAAGGTGTCCACGTGCAGGCCAGCCACGCGGCTCTTGCGCAGGGCCTGGATGTTGTAGCGGTAAGTCTCGCGTTTCATGGCGGTTCCTTCACCAAACCAGCCGCCCGGTGGCACACCGGTGAAGGTCATGGTTTGGCCGTCCGCGTTGTCGCTGCTCATTTTGAGCAAGCCATCCACAACGCCGAACCAGTAGGTTACCGGGCGCCCGATACGGCAGATGTATTCGCTGGTGTCGGCATCCGCGATCTTGAGCTCGTCGACGGCGCGTTGTCGTTCGGCGGCCGACAAGAGGTGAATCCATGGAATGGCGTTGAGTTCTGGCTCCGTCAAACCCCGGCGGCGTTGGTGCAATGCGGATTCGGACGTCATGGGGTTGGGTTGTAAGTTGGCAGAAAGTGAAGGGAAAACCCCTAGCGAGAAATGCATGAATTGTCGTTCAAACGACAACCCGACGTCAAATGCGAAGCTACTATTCGCAGCAATAGAAAGGCTTGTTGCGCGGCAGCAGGTTGAGACAAATGGTGAGAAGGATCAGGAATGCAAACGACTTTTCCGCGGCTACTTCAAAAGCACGCCAGTGAGCGCCCTAACGCGCCCGCCATGCGTGAGAAGGAATACGGCATCTGGCAATCATTAAGCTGGGCCGACCTGTCTGCAATGGTGCAACAGATTGCTGCCGGCTTGCACCAAGCGGGTCTGCGCCGTGGTGAACACATGGTGGTGGTTGGCGCTAACCGGCCACGCCTGTACGCCACCATGCTGGCCGTGCAGTCGCTGGGTGCCATTCCGGTACCTCTGTACCAGGACGCAGCAGCGGCGGAATGTGTCTTCCCCATCAACAACGCCGAAGTGCGCTTTGCATTTGCCGAGGACCAGGAGCAGGTCGACAAGCTGCTGGAGATTCGTGACCAATGCCAGCAGCTGGAGCGCATCTACTTTGATGATCCGCGCGGCCTGCGCAAGTATGACGACGCCTGCCTGGCTTCGCTGGACGAGTTGCAGGCGGCGGGCAAGGCCTTTATTGCACTGCATCCGGAGTTCTATGCAGCCGAGGTTAACCAGGCAAAACCGGATGATGTCGGTGCCATGTTTTTCACCTCCGGCACCACCGGCAACCCCAAGGGAGTGGTCCACACCCACAACTCACTGCTCAACCGGGCGCGCGTGGGGGCAGATTTTGACAAACTCACCGGCACCGAAGAGGTATTGGCGTACCTGCCGCCTGCCTGGATTGGCCAGAACATTTTTTCCTACGCCCAGTGGCTGGCCTGCGGCTACGTCGTGAACTGCCCGGAGTCGGCCGCCACGGTCACCATCGATCTCAAGGAAATTGGCCCCACCTATTACTTTGCACCTCCGCGGGTGTTTGAAGGCCTGCTGACCAACGTGATGATCCGCATGGAAGATGCCGGGGCGATCAAGCGCAACATGTTCCATTACTTCATGGGCATCGCCAAACGCGTGGGACCTACCCTGATGGATGGCAAGTCGGTGTCTTTCATGGACCGTGTGTTGTACGGCCTGGGCACCCTGTTCGTCTACGGGCCCTTGCGCAACACGCTGGGCATGAGCCGCGTACGCGTGGCCTACACGGCTGGCGAGGCCATTGGCCCGGACCTGTTTTCGTTCTTCCGCTCCATCGGCATCAACCTCAAACAGTTGTATGGCTCCACCGAGACCGCCGTGTTTGTCTGTCTGCAGCCCGACCACGAAGCGCGTGCCGACACGGTGGGGGTTCCCTGCGAAGGTGTTGAGATCAAGGTGGCGGACAACGGCGAAATTTTGGTCAAGTCACCGGGCCTGCTAAAGGAATACTACAAAAACCCGGCCGCCACCGCCGAGGTGTTGACCGCTGAAGGCTGGTACCACACCAGTGACGCCGGTTTCATTGATGCGCACGGCCACTTGAAGATCATCGACCGCGTCAAGGACGTGGGCCGTATCAAAGGTGGTGCCAACGACGGCGCCATGTTCGCGCCCAAGTACGTGGAAAACAAGCTTAAGTTCTTCCAACACATCAAGGAAGTGGTGGCCTATGGCGACGGCCGCGACCAGGTGTGCGTGATGATCAACATCGACTTTGACGCGGTGGGCAACTGGGCCGAGCGGCGCAACCTGCCCTACGCCGGTTACACCGATCTGGCGCAAAAGCCCGAGGTCTACCAACTCGTCAAGGAGTGCGTGGAGAAAGTCAACGCCGATTTGAGCGTGGACACGCTACTGGCGGGCAGCCAGGTCAGCCGCTTCCTGGTGCTGCACAAGGAGTTGGACGCCGACGACGGCGAACTCACCCGCACCAACAAGGTCCGTCGCGGCTTTATTGCCGAGCGTTATGACGTGTTGATCGACGCGCTGTACGGCGGCAAGACCTCTCAATTCATTGAAACCCAGGTCAAGTTTGAAGACGGTCGCACGGGCAAGGTCAGTGCCACTTTGCGTATCGAAGACACCAAGACCTTTGCACCCGTGAAGGCGGCAGCATGAGCAACACAACACCCGCAGCCGTGGCGCCGATTGGTGCCCAGAAGAAGATTGGCGACGTCATTCTGGATGTCAAAAATATTTCGCTGAGTTTTGGTGGCGTCAAGGCGCTGACCGATATTTCCTTCAACGTGCGTGAGCACGAGGTGCGGGCCATCATCGGTCCCAATGGCGCTGGCAAGAGTTCTATGCTGAACTGCATCAATGGGGTTTACACGCCGCAGCAGGGCTCCATTACCTTTAGAGGGCAGGCCTTTAAGCATATGGACAGTCACCAGGTGGCGGTTATGGGCATTGGTCGCACCTTCCAGAACCTGGCACTGTTCAAGGGCATGAGCGTGCTGGACAACATCATGTCTGGGCGCAACCTCAAAATCAAAAGCAATATCCTGATGCAGGCGCTGCGGATTGGCCCCGCCGAGCGCGAGGAAATCATGCACCGCGAGGCGGTGGAACGCATCATTGACTTTCTGGAGATTCAGGCCTTTCGCAAGACGCCGGTTGGGCAATTGCCCTACGGTCTGCAAAAGCGGGTGGACCTGGGTCGTGCCCTGGCCATGGAGCCCCAAGTGTTGCTGCTGGACGAGCCCATGGCCGGCATGAACGTCGAAGAAAAGCAGGACATGTGCCGCTTTGTGCTGGACGTGAACGACGAGTTTGGTACCACGGTGGTGTTGATTGAACACGACATGGGGGTGGTGATGGACATTTCTGACCGCGTGGTGGTGCTGGACTACGGCAAGAAGATTGGCGACGGCACACCGGATGAAGTGCGCAACAGCCCGGAAGTGATCAGCGCTTACCTCGGCACAAGCCACTAAGGAACAAGAACATGGCATTCTTTTTAGAAACACTTTTGGGTGGCCTGATGGCGGGCATGCTCTATTCCCTGGTGGCATTGGGCTTTGTGCTGATCTACAAAGCCTCGGGCGTATTCAATTTTGCGCAGGGTGCCATGGTGCTGTTTGCTGCGCTGGCGATGGCGCGGTTTGCCGAATGGATTCCGGCCTGGACCGGTATTTCAAACCCGATTGCGGCCAACCTGATTGCCTTCGTCATCGCAGGCTTTCTGATGTTCGTAGTGGCCTGGGTCATCGAACGGCTGGTGTTACGCCACCTGGTCAACCAGGAAGGCACAACCCTGCTGATGGCCACACTGGGCATCAGCTACTTTCTGGACGGTATCGGCCAGACCATCTTTGGCAGCGATATCTACAAAATTGATGTGGGCATGCCCAAGGAACCGATCATGGCCTTCGAGCAGATGTTCGAAGGTGGCATCCTGATCAACAAGGAAGACCTGTATGCAGCGGTCATTGCGGCAGTTCTGGTGGCTTTGCTGAGCGTGTTCTTCCAGAAGACTGCCACCGGTCGTGCCTTGCGCGCGGTGGCCGATGACCACCAGGCGGCGCAAAGTATTGGCATTCCGCTCAACCGCATCTGGGTCATTGTCTGGTGTGTGGCCGGTGTGGTGGCCCTGGTGGCCGGCATGATCTGGGGCAGCAAACTGGGCGTGCAGTTTTCACTGACCACCGTGGCCCTTCGAGCCTTGCCGGTGGTCATTCTGGGTGGCCTGACCTCGGTACCTGGCGCCATCGTCGGCGGCTTGATCATTGGCGTCGGAGAAAAGCTTTCCGAGGTGTTTTTGGGTCCCTACGTGGGCGGCGGCATTGAAATCTGGTTCGCCTATGTATTGGCGCTGCTGTTCTTGCTGGTCAGACCGCAAGGACTGTTCGGCGAGAAGATTATTGATCGAGTCTGACCAAAAACTGATTGGATAAAGAATATGTTCTATAGAGAAAACGGTCAGTACAAGACAAGCTACCGCGCGGACCAACAGGTGTTCCCGATTGCACAGGACCGCTGGGCGGTGCTGCTGCTGATTGCTGCGGCCTTCTTGGTCGTGCCTATGCTGGGCAGCGACTACATGTTCCGTGCCATTTTTATTCCTTTTCTGATCATGGCGCTGGCCGCTTTGGGGGTGAATATTCTGGTTGGCTACTGCGGCCAGATCTCTCTGGGTTCGGGCGCCTTCATGGCGGTGGGGGCGTATGCCGCGTTCAACTTCTTTGTGCGCGTTCCTGGCATGCCGCTGTTGTTGGCGCTGGTACTTGGCGGGTTGTGCGCCAGTGCTTTCGGAATTTTGTTCGGCCTGCCCAGTTTGCGTGTCAAAGGCCTCTACCTTGCAGTGGCGACGCTGGCAGCCCAGTTCTTCAGCGACTGGATGTTTCTGCGCATCAAGTGGTTTACCAACGATGCACCGTCCGGCTCGGTCTCGGTGTCCGGCCTTCAAGTACTGGGGTTTCCTATTGAGAGCCCCATTTCCAAATACATCCTCTGCCTGTCCATCTTGGTGGTGGTCGCCCTGATGGCCAAGAATCTGGTGCGGGGTGCGGTGGGCCGTGAGTGGATGGCCATTCGCGACATGGACGTGGCGGCGGCCGTGATCGGGATTCGTCCGATGTACGCCAAGCTCAGCGCCTTCGCGGTCAGTTCCTTCATTGTGGGGGTGGCTGGCGCCTTGTGGGGATTTGTTTACCTGGGCGCCTGGGAGCCAGCCGCGTTCTCGGTGGACATGTCCTTTCGCTTGTTGTTCATGGTCATCATTGGCGGCATGGGTTCCATCATGGGCAGTTTCTTCGGTGCCGGTTTCATCGTCCTGTTACCCATTTTCCTGAACCAGTTCCTGCCCCTGCTGGGTCATTTGTTCGGGGTTGAAATTTCGACGGCAGGCATATCCCACGCCGAGCTGATTATTTTTGGTGCGCTGATTGTGTGGTTCCTGATTGTGGAGCCCCATGGCCTGGCCAAACTCTGGTCACTGTCCAAGCAAAAACTGCGTTTGTGGCCCTTCCCCCACTGATCGATTGATGGTTTTTCACCGTGTTGTTCGTTCGTTAACCACAGGCATGCCAATGCCGACCTTTAGGAGACTTTGATGAAAATTCGCAACGTTGTTCTGGCCAGTGTGCTGGCCGCTGCCGGTGCCGGCGCCTTCGCGCAGGCCAAGGAGCAATTCTTTCCGGGTCTGCCCTACAGAACTGGCCCCTATGCGCCCAATGGAGTGCCATGGGCGAACGGTTATTCCGATTACCTCAAGCTCACCAATGCCCGTGGCGGCATCAACGGCATGAAGATCATCTATGAAGAGTGCGAGACCGGCTACGACACCGCGCGCGGCGTGGAGTGCTACGAACGCCTCAAGGGCAAGCATGGTGGCGCCACGGTGTTCCAGCCGCTGTCCACCGGTATTACCTTTGCGCTGACTGAAAAAGCCCCTGGTGACAAGATCCCGTTGATCACTGCTGGCTATGGTCGCAGCGAAAGCCAGGACGGCCTGGTTTTCAAGTGGAACTTCCCATTGGCTGGAACCTACTGGCTGGCGGCCGATGCGCTGGTCCAGACCTTGGGCAAAAAAGAAGGTGGGATGGACAAGCTCAAGGGCAAGAAAGTCACCTTGGTGTACCACGACTCCCCCTATGGCAAAGAGCCAATTCCCTTGTTGCAGGAGCGCGCCGCGCAATTGGGTTTCAACCTGCAACTGCTGCCGGTAACGGCGCCAGGCGTGGACCAAAAAGCCACCTGGCTGCAAGTGCGCCAGGCCAAGCCTGACTACGTGTTGCTCTGGGGCTGGGGCGTGATGAATTCCACCGCTTTGAAAGAGGCGCAAGCTACCGGATACCCCCGCGAAAAGATGTACGGCGTGTGGTGGTCGGGCGCGGAACCTGATGTCAAGGACGTGGGCGAAGGCGCCAAGGGCTACAACGCGGTGACCATGCAGCACGGTGCCGAGCCGCAATCTGGCGTGGTCAAGGAAATCCTGGAGAAAGTCCATGCCAAGGGCGAAGGCTCAGGTCCCAAGGAAGAAGTGGGTCAGGTGCTTTACATGCGCGGCGCCATGAGCGCGATGCTGGCCGTTGAAGGCGTGCGCCGTGCGCAGGAACGTTTTGGCAAAGGCAAGTGGATGTCGGGTGAGCAGGCCCGCTGGGGTTACGAGAACCTGGCTTTGGACCAGAAGAAGCTTGATGCCCTGGGTTTTGCTGGCGTGATGCGTCCCATCAGCACCACCTGCGCCGACCATATGGGTTCCAACTGGGCGCGCGTCCATACCTGGGACGGCAAGAAGTGGAACTTCTCGTCCGACTGGCTGCAGGCGGACGAGCAAATCCTCAAGCCCTTGGTCAAAACCACCGCTGCCAAATACGCGGCCGACAAGAAGCTGACACCGCGCACTCCAGCGGACTGCCAGAGCTAGAACTAGGCACACCCCCCGGCTTGCCCACTGCGTGTGGCCGCTTTCCCCCTTGCAGGGGGCAACACCAGCGGTCCGGCAAGCCGGTCCCGCGGTGTTTCTGGAAAGGTGGCTTGCTTCGCATTGCCACCACCACAGAGTGCCACGGGTGGGTTGGCAGTGGCTCTTCGGAGCCACCAAATGAAAGGGTCGCGCTGCGCGGATCTTTCATTTGGTTTGAATGGAACTACCACCATGAGTGAAGCGAAAAACATTGTTCTCAACGTGAATGGCATCGAGGTCATTTACAACCACGTCATCCTGGTGCTCAAGGGCGTGTCGCTGCAGGTGCCGGAGGGCGGCATTGTGGCCATTTTGGGGGGTAATGGGGCGGGCAAGACCACCACGCTGCGAGCGGTATCCAATCTGTTGGCCGGAGAGCGTGGCGCGGTTACCAAGGGATCCATCGAGCTGCGCGGTGAGCGGATTGAAAACCTGTCACCTGCTGACCTGGTGCAGCGTGGCGTGGTGCAAGTCATGGAGGGCCGGCATTGTTTTGCCCACCTGACCATCGAAGAGAATCTGCTGACCGGTGGTTACACGCGCAAAAGCAAGGCTGAAGTCGCCGCCAACCTGGAAAAGGTCTATAACTACTTCCCCCGTCTGAAAACCCGGCGCAGCAGTCAGGCTGCCTACACCTCGGGGGGCGAGCAGCAGATGTGCGCCATTGGTCGCGCGCTGATGGCCAACCCCAGCATGGTGCTGCTTGACGAGCCCTCCATGGGCCTGGCCCCCCAAATTGTTGAAGAGGTGTTCGAGATTGTGAAAGACCTCAATGTCAAGGAAAAAGTGACCTTCCTGCTGGCCGAGCAGAACACCAACATGGCCCTGAAGTACGCCGACTACGGGTACATCATGGAGTCCGGTCGTGTGGTGATGGATGGCGCTGCCGACTACCTGCGCACCAACGAAGACGTCAAGGAGTTCTACCTTGGCATGGGCGGCGGCGAGCGCAAGAGCTTCAAGGACGTCAAGAGTTACAAACGCCGCAAGCGCTGGTTGGCTTGAAACACCCCCCGGCTTGCCCACTGCGTGTGGCCGCTTTCCCCCTTGCAGGGGGCAACACCGGTGGCCCGGCAGAGCCGGTTCCACGGTGTTTCTGGAAGGGCGGCTTGCTGCGCATTGCCGCCAGGATACAAACTAGGAGGATGCGCTCGTGATTGATTTTTTCGACTTGTTGGAAACCCGCTCTTCTGCCGAGCGCGAAGCGGCGTTGCTTGCCGCATTGCCGGCGCAGATCGCACATGCCCAGAGCCGCAGTGCCGCATTTGGGCAGATTTTGCAGGGTGTCGATGCTGCCAGCATCACCAGCCGTGCGGCGCTGGCACAGCTGCCGGTCACGCGTAAAGGCGAGTTGCAGGCGCTGCAGCAGGCCTCACGCGAGCAAAAGGTCGGTGGCAATGTCTTTGGCGGCTTCAGTGCCGTGGGTTTTGGTGCCACCATGCCCCGTGTATTTGCCAGCCCGGGCCCGATTTACGAACCCGAAGGCACGGCGCGTGACTACTGGCGCATGGCGCGCGCCATCTACGCCGCTGGGTTTCGTGCCGGTGAGTTGATCCACAACAGTTTCAGTTACCACTTCGTGCCGGCCGGATCGATGATGGAAACGGGTGCCCATGCCATAGGCTGCACCGTGTTCCCTGGCGGTACCGGACAGACCGAGCAGCAAGTGCTAGCGATGCGCGACCTCCAGCCGGCGGGCTATATTGGCACGCCGAGTTTCCTGAAAATCATCGTGGAGAAGGCGTCTGACATGGGTGTGCCTTTGACCAGTCTCACCAAGGCCATGTTTGGTGGCGAGGCTTTTCCACCCAGTCTGCGCGATTGGTTCCTTGAGCGGGGCGTTGCCGGGTACCAGTGTTATGCCACTGCGGACCTGGGGCTGATTGCCTACGAGACGTCGGCGCGTGAGGGTTTGGTGCTGGATGAACACGTGATCGTTGAAATTGTGCGGCCCGGTACCGGGGACCCGGTGGCTGAAGGCGAAGTGGGAGAGCTGGTGGTGACCACCCTCAATCCCGATTACCCTTTGATTCGTTTTGGAACCGGTGATTTGTCTGCGGTGTTGCCGGGGCACTGCCCCACCGGGCGGACCAATGTGCGCATCAAGGGCTGGATGGGCCGTGCGGACCAGACCACCAAGATTCGCGGCATGTTTGTGCATCCCAAGCAGGTCGACGAAATCGTCAAACGATTTGCCGAAGTGGCGCGTGCGCGCTTGGTCGTCAGTGGCGAGATGGCCAACGACACGATGCTCTTGCGCGTCGAGGCCAGTGAAGGTGTCGACAACCTGGGCGCACGGATTGAGGAAGCTATCCGTGATGTCACCAAACTGCGCGGCCAGGTTGAAATCTGCTCTCCGGGCACCTTGCCCAACGACGGTAAGGTGATCGAGGACGCGCGCAGCTACAAATAGCCCTGCGGGTTGTGAGGTGGGAGAAGGGTATTGGTAGTTTTCTGGATGGCAATTCGGTAGGCTGTTGGTAGTCTCTGAAAACTTAACCCGAGGAAGACCCATGAAAAAACTACTTGTCGTTGCCGCCGCCGTAACCAGCCTGTTTGCCTACGCGGACACTTACCCGTCGAAACCGATTTCCATCGTCGTGCCGTTCTCAGCCGGCGGACCCACGGACCGCGTCGCACGCGACTTGGCAGAGGCGCTGCGCAAGCCTTTGGGCGGGGTCAGTATCCTGGTGGACAACGCGGCGGGTGCTGGTGGCTCTATTGGCGCCAACAAGGTGGCCAAGGCCACACCGGACGGTTACACCCTGCTGTTGCACCACATCAGCATGGCCACCATGCCCACGCTGGTGCGCAATATTCCGTTCAAGGTGGAGACCGATTTTGAGTACATCGGCATGGTCAACGATGTGCCCATGACACTGATCGGTCGGCCCAGTCTGCCCGCCAAGAATTACAAAGAATTGACCACCTGGATTGGCCAGAACAAGGGCAAGATCAACCTTGGGAACGCCGGTGTGGGCTCGGCCTCGCACCTGTGTGGCCTGATGTTCCAAACAGCCCTGGGGGTGGACATGACAACCGTTCCTTACAAGGGGACCGCGCCAGCCATGACCGACCTGATTGGTGGCCAGATCGACTTTATGTGTGACCAGACCACCAACACGTCCACGCAGATTGAGGCCAAAAAAGTCCAGGCTTATGCAGTGACAACGGCCAAACCGCTGACCACACCGGCCCTGAAAGACCTGCCAACCTTGCAAGACATGGGGCTGAAGGGTTTTGAAGTGACGATCTGGCATGGGCTGTACGCACCCAAAGGCACCCCTGCCGATGTCGTGGCCAAGATCAATGCTGCGCTGAAAGTGGCGCTCAAAGATGCTGATTTCATCAAGAAGCAAGAAGGATTGGGTGCTGTGGTGGTCACCGACAAACGCATAGAGCCCGCCGAACACAAGAAATTTGTTGCAGCCGAGATCGCCAAGTGGAGCCCGATCCTAAAGGCCGCAGGCGTCTACGCCGACTAAGCCTTAGATGAGCGCACAACTCACCGCCGGGCCGCCCCAAGGCGAGTTAGCCCCCTTGGGGGCACGATCGATTCAGACCCCCCAGACGATGTCCTTTTCGGCAGCTTGGCAGCGTTTGAGCATGTCGATGAAGGGCACGGCACGTTGGCGCAGGGATACGACATCCGAGCGGGGCAGGACCTGACCTTCGGCTTGGGCTTGCGCCAGACGTTGCTGCAACGCAGCCTCGTCCTGCGCAATGGCGTGTTCCAATGCGGCCACGGCGGCGGGCATGTCCGCCGGCTGCAAGATGCCCTTGCGCAGCGATTCCGCATCGTTTTTGCCGATCAACGTCAGAATTTGACGCCCATTGGGTTCCAACATGATCAGGTCGGCGGTGACTTTGGATTTGAATTTGTATAGCATGGTGGGCACAGACTATCACGTACTCACAAAATACACTGGTTTAGGAGAGCGGCATTGGCAAACCTTCATATTCGGCGCGAACATTCCCTCAGCTTGGCGCAGGCACGCAAAATTGCGCTGAAGTGGGCGCAACAGGTGGAGGCAGAGTTCGGCATGCAGTGCAGTTATGAAGAAAGTGCCAAAGAAGACCGTGTGAGTTTTACGCGCTCCGGTGTCAACGGGGTTTTGCACGTGACCGGGGACCATTTCGATCTGGACGCCAAACTGGGGTTTTTGCTGGGGGCCTTCAAAGGCCGTATTGAGGCAGAAATCGTCAAGAACCTCGATGACCTGTTGGCGCCCAAACCAGCCGTCAAAAAGGCCTCGGCCAAAAAACAATAGCGCCTAAAATGCGCTATTGTTTTAGTAGCTGCTTGCGCAGCTACTGCGTGGGCTATTGGCCAATTTAGCTCAAAGATTCGATCAGATCCACGTACTGCTGCATGGCGTCTTTGGTGCTCGTACCCTTGAGGCCGTTCCATGCATCCCATTTGGCGCGACCCACCATGTCGACGAATCCAGGTCTTTTCTCCGTGTTGTCGCCGGTACTTGCTTGTTTGTACAGCGCGTAGATCTTCAACAAGGTTGCGTTGTCGGGACGCTCTGTCAAATTCTTGGAATTAGCGACGGCAGCTTCGAATTGTTTTTTCAGATCGGCCATGGGTTTCTCCGGTAGGTTGGGTTGCTCAGGACTGGGTATCTTACGGTGCGATTTCCAAAGAGAATAGTACCGCAGCCCAAATCACCCAGGGCAGCCAGTATCCTGCCGGATTGGGGTCCCCCGGTTTCGTCTTTTGGAGTTCCTATGGTTACGCGAGTCAAGGCCAGCAAGCGCAGCGCGGCGGAAAGTACTGCACAGCGGGGCCACACCCATCCGGACGACTGGAGCCATGCGGTCGCCGGTGTGTTGGGGCTGCATGGTGAGCGCATGAGCAAGGTGGATACCGCCTGGTTGCGCATGGACACCGCGTCCAATCTGATGATGATTGTGGGCGTGTGGGTCCTGAAGCCGGGAATCCGTTACCAGGACCTGCGCCAGCGTGTGCAAGAACGATTGTTGAAATACCCGCGCTTTGTGCAATGTGCGGTGGAAGATGCGGCGGGTGCCAGCTGGGCAGCGGACCAGACGTTTGATCTGGACAACCACCTGGTCATTGAAAAACTGCCGAGCAAACCCGCTGGACGCGCGCAGGATGCCCTGCAAGACCGTTTGGCGGAGCTGACCATGCAGCCGCTGGACAAACGGCATCCCCTGTGGCAGTTTCATTTGGTTGAACACTACAACGGAGGGTCTGCCTTGATGGTGCGCATCCACCATTGCATCGCTGACGGCATCGCCCTGATTGCGGTAACCCAGTCCCTGATGGATGGTGGCTCACCGCCTCCCGAGCCACACCAGCATCCGCCGCACCATGACGGCGTGGCGGGCGCTGAAGAGTGGCTGGCCGACGCCGTGCTCAAGCCTTTCACCAACATGACCGTCAAGGCCCTCACCGCAGCTGGCGAGGGTGTGGCCCAATCGCTGGGCTTGCTGATGGAGCCACAAAAGGGTGTTGAAAGGGGTGTGCACGGTTCTGTGGACATGGCCAAATTGGCTTTTCACGGGCTCGCCGACATGGCATCGCTGGCACTCATGCCAGACGATTCACCAACCCGGCTAAAAGGAATTCCGGGCCACGCCAAACATGTGGCTTGGTGCCCGCCTATCCCGCTGGCGGAGGTCAAGGCGGTTGGCAAGGCACTGCATTGCTCGATCAATGACGTATTGCTGAGTTGCGTTGCCGGTGCCATCGGCGAATACCTCCGGTCCCATGGCGACGCCACCACGGATCAGGAAATTCGCGTGATGGTGCCCGTCAATCTACGCGACATGGACAAGGCCTACCAACTGGGCAACCAGTTCGGCCTGGCACCGCTGGTGTTGCCCATTGGTGTGGACAATCCGATCGAACGTTTGTACGAGATCCGCCGGCGTATGCGGGGGCTCAAAGGCAGTCTGCAGCCTTTGCTGGCGTTTGGCCTATTGGCGGTCGCTGGTTTGTTGGTGAAGCCCTTGCAGGACACCATGTTGGGGTTGTTCTCCAGGAAAACGACCGCCATCATGACCAACGTCCCTGGCCCCCGGGAGAAGATGAAGTTTTGCGGCGCTACCGTAGAAGAGGCCCTGTTCTGGGTGCCCCAGAGCGGAACCGTGGGTCTGGGCGTGTCGATCCTCAGTTACGGCGGTGGTGTGCAGTTTGGTGTGGTGTCGGACTCGGGCCTTTGCCCGGACCCCCAAAACATCATTGACCGATTCGAACCCGAATTCGCAAAGCTCTCGCTGGTGACCTTGATGCTTCCCTGGGGAGAAGGCGGATAAAGGCCAGTGAACCACACAACTCTCTAGCTGGCCAGTTCCGTCTGCGCCATTTCCACGTCCAGGTGTTCCATGGCATCGAATGCGCGCATAGCGGCCGCCTGTTCGTAGTACCGCGTGGCCTCGCGCAGCCGCTTGTCGCCTTCCAATATGACCAACGCGTTTGCATATTCGACTCGGGCGTTGGCGGATTGTGGTGTCAGGCTGAGTGCTTTCTCAAACAAATTGAGGCAGGTTTCCTTTTTTGCGCCATAGGTCATATTGGCAATCAGGGTTCCGACCTTGTCGATCACATCGGCGTGGAATGCTCCGAGCGCAATGTGGGCATCGGCATGGCGCGGTTGTAGCACGATGGCCTTTTCCAAGGCCGACTTCACGCGTCCACCCAGTCCTTGAGCCAAGGCTTTTGCCACACTGATGCCCTGGCTATAGTGGCCCAGGGCGTAGGCGTACCAGTAAAACGCATTGGCATTGTCTGGTTCGGCCGCCGCCAGGGCGCCAGCACGCTCCGCGACATCCTGAAACAGGGACAGGCGATTTCTTTCCTTGGGCTCCAGATAATTGGCGTAAATACAGGTTGCCTTGTTTGTCACCGAGGCGCCGCGCAGCCCTGCCAGGGCCCCCAGTTCGGAAGCCTGCTGAAACTCTCCCCGGTGGAAGTGAACCCAGGCCTGCAAAACCTGTTCATCATCGGGCAGGGGTTCCTGATCGCCCGCATGCAACTGGCTCCAATATTTCTTGACGCTATGCGCATCAAAAGGGTAGGCATCACGACAGCTGAAGGCAGTCCAAGTGGCCACGGTGCGTCTCCTCGGTGAATCGTTGTTTGCCTGCTGCGCCGTGCGCGCCGCGGCAGTTTGTTATGGTGTGCTCGCTCAGGACGCCGCTGGTGCGTTATAGGCCCCAACCAGCTTTAGCAAGTGGGTGCGTTGACCTTCTTCCAGATAGGGAATCAGCAGGTTCAGTACATGGTGCGCACCGCGCAACAGCGCGGCCTGGGCACTTTCGGGTTCCAGCGCATTGCGCGGGTCTTTCACGTACTCAAAGCTCAGCCAATAGGTCAGTACCACCACCATGCTGGTCGCCGTGGTTTCCATTTCGCGGGAATCAATGCGAACCGCGCCCGAGCGGTTCATGCTGTCGAGCATGGTCTTGACCGAACGCGACTTGTTCTTCAACACCCATTGGAAATGGGTCTCCAGCCGCCGGTTTTTGCTCAGCAGGTCGTTGAGATCCCGGTACAGAAAACGGTATTGCCAGATCAACTCAAACAGCGTGTGCATGAAGAACCAGGCGTCCTCCACGTCTCGCACGCTGTCGCTGGCATTGAGCAACTCATTGAGCGCTTTTTCATAGCGGTCAAAGAGCGAGTTGATCAACTCATCCTTGGCCGGATAGTGGTAATACAGATTCCCCGGGCTGATGCCCAGTTCTGCCGAGATCAGCGTAGTCGAGACATTGGGTTCGCCAAAGCGGTTAAATAACTCCAGCGTCACTTCCAGAATACGTTCGGCGGTACGGCGTGGTGCTTTTTTAACCATGGCAATGACTCAGTGGGCCGGTCGCCGGGCGGCAGTTGCTACGGTGTCGGCTAGATCGTCCATCACCTCCTGCAAAGAGGCGATGGCTCGTCCAATGCGGGTTGGCGCTTTCGGTGGGGCCGACAGATGGCGTTTCGGATCGTCCAACACCTCGTGGTTCAGGCTGATGCCGTGGTGTGCCAGCTTGGCCGACAAACCCGTCTTGCGCGAACGCAGCATCTGGCGCGTCTGTTGGTAAGCATGCTCGGCCAAATGGCGCCGTTGCGCATAACTAAAGGTGTTGGCAAGGTATAGCTCGGGGTCGCGGTGGTCGGGCTCAATCAGGATGATGTCGGTCTTGGGGTAAGCATGGGCATAGTGTTTCATGCCGAGCTCCATCCTGGAGTGGATCATGGAGCGGAAAGTCTGGCTCAGGACCGATGGCAGGCCACCATCCACAATGCGGGGAATCTCGCGTTTGTGCTCGGGAATTCCGCGTTGCATGACCTTGGCGATCTGGGGCGCAGTCGCATCAAACGGGACCAGTGGATTCAGGCAAATCATCAGATCAACCTCGTCCTCCAGCGCCACCGAGGCATGCATGGTTTTCTTCAGCGCGCCGTCCACATAATACTGGTCACCAATCTGAACCGGTGGAAAAAGGCCCGGCAGAGCGGAACTGGCCTGTACGGCCTGTGAAATCGGTACATGGTCCCAGCCCGGGCGACCAAACGGTGCGGCCTCGCCACTGTCCAGGTTGGTCGCAACCAGCGTCAATTTGGACTTGAGCTTGCGAAAATCGTTGGTGCGTCCATCACGGCTGAACAAACGCGAAAGCTCGGTGTGCACAGCTTCGTTGGAAAAAACGCCCGTCGGCAGGGCCGGGCTGAGCCTCTCCAGCGCGTTCATGAGGGACTTGCGGCCCAGCGTCAAATGCCACAGCACCGACAAGACCAAGCCGGGGAACATGCGTCCACGCCGCATGAACTCGCCGTACGCGGGCGTCAGGAGCCAGGATGGGTCAAAGGTTTCAGAAGGTTCGCTGTCGTTTTCGATAAAGGACGCACACAGCTCGCGCGGTGAAATGCCATTGGCAAGTGCCGCTACGATAAAGCCCCCGGCCGAGACCCCTACATAGTGGTCCAGCTTGGTGAAGTCCAAACCATTGAGTGATTCTTCCAGCGCACACATGGCGCCGACCTCGTAAATGGCACCCAATGGCCCCCCGCCAGCCAACGCCAAGGCAATTTTGGGGGGGGTGTTTGAATTAGCATTCATAGGTATAAAGTGTAGATTGCCGCACCGGGAAAATTTGCTGCAACGCAACAGGCATCAGTCGTGTTGCACCGAACAGCCCTCGGATCGAAATTCACAAAAAAAAGAGCGCCACAGCGCTCTTTTCCGATTTGACGCAAGCGACGGTTGATCACGACGGTTTTGTTACCGTTTCAGTGTCGCTCACTTTGGCCGTTTTGCGAGCAGGTGCGGCGCGTTTGGCGGCTGGATTGGCAACTGCCGCCTTCTTGGCAACGGCCTTGGGTGCCGGGGTTTTTGCTTCGACAGCGGCAGACTTGGGCGTGCCGGCCGACGCTGTCGCGGGGGTCTTGCTGAGAGGCGCTTTTGCGGACAACTTTTGAACGGCCTTGTTCAGCTCATCAATGCGGGCAATCAAGGCGTTTACATCCTTTGCGGAAGGCACCCCCAGCTTGTTGAGGGCCTTCGCCACACGCTCTTCAAAAATGTTCTCTAACTTGTCCCATTGGCCCGAGGCCTTGGAAGAAATGTCAGTGGCCATGTGGGACATCTTGTTGGTGGCCTCGGAAATTTTCTCTTCGGCTGCAGCCTGGGTCTTGCGCTGGATGCTCACGCCTTCTTTGACCAAGGATTCAAACGCCTTGGAGCCCTCTGCCTGGGCGCGGGTAAAGGCGCCCAATCCGGCTTGCCAGATCTGTTGCGCGGAATCCTTGACCGAACCGGACAGTTGGGCGTGTGAGGAAGAAGCGGAAGTGGTTTTTTGCAGTTTCTTGACCATGGAGTGTCTCCAGTTTGAGTGATTGTTTTGGCTGTGTGCCGCCGCGTACCCAGCACGCGTCGAGTCGGGACTTTACGCGCAGAGCGGCTTTGTGTGTAGGGGCCAGCTACTAACTGCCATGCAAGACCACCGCCAGCGCGTTGGTAGTCTGGTCGTTATAGTACTGGCAAGCGTCGCGTCGGACGAAAGCCCAGTCATCGGGGCGTTTCGCACGCCCTGCAGCAACAATAGGCGCGAAGACAACCTCCTCACAATCGACATGAACCTCACCGGCCTGATCGGCCTCTACGTGCGCCAGAACAGGCGCCCCTATTTGTTGGCGGCCATGATGCTGGCGACGGTGAGTGCACTGACCGTCTACATACCGCGGCAGGTCGGCCGCGTCATCGACGGCCTGGTGGCTGGTACATTGGATCGGGACGCCTTGCTGGGGCAGCTGGCGTGGCTGGTGCTGGCTGGGGTTGTCATTTATTTTTTACGCGTCGGTTGGCGATTGCAGCTGTTCGCAGCCAGTTACCGGCTGGGAGCCCAACTGCGCCAGCGACTCTATGTTCGGTTGTGCCAGCAAGGGCCACATTTCTTTCAGATGAAGCGCACCGGCGACCTGATGGCGCTGGCCACCAATGACATCGACTCGGTCGAGATGGCCTCCGGGGAAGCCATGCTGGCCGGTTTTGACGGCACGTTGACGCTGATCCTGGTCGTGGCCATGATGACCCTGGGCGTGGATGGGCGGTTGGCGGCGGCGGCTCTGCTGCCGTTTCCATTCATGGCCTGGGCTTTCTGGCGTATTTCCGAACATATCCACCAGGCCTCCAAGGACTCACTGGATGCCTTTGGAAAACTCAACGACCATGTGCAGGAAACACTGACCGGCGTGCGCACCCTGCGCGCCTTGGGTCTGGAATCCCGCAGCGCCAGCCGCTTTGCGGAACTGGCCGAGGATGCGGCGAGCGCCAGCCTGCGCGCCCAGCGCTGGGAGGCCGCATTCGAGCCCGCTGTTGGTGTTGCGCTGGTCACCGCCACCGTGCTGACATTGGGGTTGGGTGGTTACCTGGTCTTCAGCGGCGAACTCAGCATTGGCGATCTGACGGCGTTCAGCATGTACCTGGGGCAGCTGATTTGGCCCATGTTTGCGGCGGGTTGGGTGTTGGCGTTGCTGGAGCGCGGCCGTGCTGCGTGGGGAAGGCTGCAACCCACTTTGGATGCACCGTTGACAGTTGAAGACGACGGTACGCTTGAGAAGGTGGAACCCGGTGCGCTGGTTTTTGAGGGGGTTGTTTTTTCCTACCCGGGTCACCAGGCGCGTGCGCTGGGTGAAGTGACGCTGCACCTGGCGGCCGGGCAAACCCTGGGTTTGGTCGGCGCCACCGGCGCGGGCAAATCGACCGTGCTGCGTCTGATTTTGCGCCAGTACGCCGCACAATCGGGCAGCATCGCCTGGGCGGGTCGGCCCTTGCATGACTACCAGTTGGCGGCACTGAACCGAGCCATCAGCTGGGTGCCACAGGAGCCCTTTTTGTTTTCTGCCTCGATTGCGGAAAACATTGCATTGGCCAAAGCCGATGCCAGCCCTGCCGAGATTGAAGAGGCTGCCCGGCTGGCCTCCATTCACGACGACATCATGCGTATGCCGCAGGGCTACGCCACACCGGTTGGCGAGAAGGGCATTGCCTTGTCGGGCGGGCAACGCCAGCGTGTTGCCATTGCACGTGCCATGTTGACAGACGCGCCCCTGCTCCTGCTGGACGACGCCTTGTCGGCGGTGGATACGCAGACCGAGACCGATATCCTGCACCACTTGCGTAGCGCTCGGGTGGGGCGCACGGCCCTGATCGTCAGCCATCGACTGAGCGCGGTGATGGATGCGGACCACATTCTGGTGCTCAAGGACGGGCGGGTCAGCGAGCAGGGGACCCATGCCAGCCTGCTGGAGCGCGACGGCTGGTACGCCGCACAGTGGCGATACCAACAACTGGAGGCCAGTCTGGATGCCGCCTGAAGCACACGCCAACCCCAAGCCCGAGACCGGTGCTACCCGGCGTGCGGTGGCATTGCTGTTGCGCTCGGCCGCGCCCGAACGGCGGCACCTGATTCTGGGGACTGTCTGGCTGGTGGCGGCCGCATTGCTGGAGTCGCTGGGCCCGCTGCTGGGCAAGTACTTCATCGACCAATACCTGGTGCCTAAAAAAATTGTGCTGACCGACATGGCCCTGTTACTGGGTGCCACCCTGGTTGCGGGGGCGGTGGCCAGTGTCATCCGTTATGCGCAGCTGACCCGGCTGGCCGGTGTCGCCATGCGATCGGTCCGCCGCCTGCGCGAGGAGGTCTATGGCCACGTGTTGCGCTTGCCCATGGCCTTTTTTGACAAGGCCATCACTGGCCAATTGGTCAGCCGCGTGACCAATGACACGGAACAGGTCAAGAACCTCTATGTGCAGGTCTTGTTCGTGATACTGGACAGCGGCATTGTGGTCCTGGGTGCCTTGGTGGCCATGGCCTGGCTGGACTGGCGCTTGATGCTGATTGTGCTGACACTGGTCCCGGCGGTGGTGGTGATTGTGTGGTTCTACCAACGCTGGAGCGCACCGGCGGTGGACCGTGCGCGTCAAAAACGCAGTGACATCAATGCCCAGATGTCGGAGTCCATCGCTGGCATGCCGGTGTTGCAGGCCAGTAATGCACAACAGCGGTTTCGCACCCGTTTTGACCGCACCAACGTTCAGCACCTGGAGGCCCGCATGGCGGAAATGCGGGTCAACGCCTGGTTGCTGCGCCCCATGCTCGACCTCGTCAATGTGCTGTTGCTGGCAGTGGTGATTTACACCTTTGGCCAACGAGCGTTCAGCGGCCTGGAGATTGGTATCTTGTATGCCTTTGTGAGCTATATCGGCCGCGTGGTGGACCCGCTGATACAAATCACGCTGCAGTTTGGCCAGTTGCAACAAGCCGTGGTGGCGGCGTCGCGTGTGGATACCCTGCTGCAGGAGCAGCGCCCCGCCGCCGTGGTCGGGCCACAGCGCATCCAGCAGGGCGCGGTGCGCATTGAGCATCTGCGGTTTGGTTACGACCCCGCGACGGATGTGCTGCACGATCTGTCGCTGGACATTCCCGCCGGCGGGTTTTATGGCCTGGTGGGTCACACCGGCAGTGGCAAATCGACGCTGCTGAGCCTGTTGCTGCGGTTTTACCGGGCACAGTCGGGCCGTATCACGCTGGACGGGGTGGAACTGTCGCAGTTCAGCGACGCGCATTTTCGGGACGATGTCGGCCTGGTGCCGCAAGACCCGTTTTTACTGGCCAGCACGGTGCGCGACAACATTGCCATGGGACGCACACTCAGCCAGGACGCCATTGAAACGGCGGCCCGCGCGGCTCATTGCCACGACTTCATCGGGCAACTGGAGCAGGGTTACGACACCTTGCTGGGTGAGGGCGGCGCGCGCCTGTCGGTGGGGCAAAAGCAGTTGATTGCGATTGCACGCGCATTGGCCGGTCAGCCGCGCATTCTTTTTCTGGATGAAGCCACCGCGCACATTGATTCCGAGACCGAGCAGATTGTTCAAATCGCCCTGTCCGAGCTGCGCGGTCGGGTTACCGTGGTGGCCATTGCGCACCGGCTGTCAACCATACGTGCGGCGGACTGTATTGTGGTGCTGAACCACGGCCGCATCCATGAGCAGGGCACGCACGACGCATTGATGGCCCTTGAAAACGGCATCTACCAGCGCCTGTATCTGCTGCAGCAACTAGGGGAGTGAGCTGTCCGTTGCCGCGCACCGTGCGCAAATGCAGGCAAGTTGCCGGGCCTCTGCCGGAACACGCTCCAGCACAGCGTGGTCAAACACGGCTGTCGTGCACCAACAGGGCCCCTGGGCCACGCCGGTTTCCCGTTCGATCTGCATGGCGCACTGGTTGCCCTGTCCACAGAGCGGGCAGACACGCGGATCGATGGCGGGGCGCGCCTGGGCTGGAACTGGGTCGGACAGGGTGCGCAAACCCACCAGGGCAGCATGTTGCAGCAGCATGATGGTTTTGCCGTCCTGGATGGCACCGCTGAGCACCATGTCCATTGCGGTCTGCAGCGGCAGTTCCATCACTTCAATGTCTTCACCCTCATGGGCATGACCACCACCTGCCGTGATCCGGTCTTGCGCTTCGTATTCCGCTGCAAAAAAGTGCAATTTTTCGGTGACCGAGCCGGGGCTCATATACGCCTCAAACAGCTTGCGCGGGGTACGGATGTGGTAACCGGTTTCTTCGGCGGCCTCGCGGCGAATGCAGGTTTCAGGGTCGTCCCCGTCCAGCAAACCGGCGCAGGCTTCAATCAACATGCCGTCGGCACAACCGTTCACAAAAGTCGGAAACCGGAACTGCCGTGTCAACACCACCGTGTTGGCCTGGGCATTAAACAGCAGCAACACCGCGCCATTGCCTCTGTCGTAACACTCCCGAACCTGGCGCTGCCAGGTGCCATCACGCCGCAGGTAGTCAAACGTCGCTTTTTTCAACACATACCAGTTGTCGGACAACAACTCCATGGTGAGATTTTTGATGCGTGCATCTGGTTTGTCGGGGCTTGCGGGTGGGTTGGTCATGGGGCGGTGCCGTGGCGACTAAAACCCGCAGTTTAGGGTGCAAAAATGCGGTGTCTTGTATGGGGCGTTTAGACTGCCGGGGTTCTGCGTTTTCTGGCACACCCCTTGCACCCCATTTCTGCGTCGTTCCCCATACCCAAGGCCACCCTACTGGTGCTCTTGCTTGCGTGCGCCCTGCATTTTTTTCTGGGCGCAGCGCTGGGCTTGTCGGTGGACGAAGCCCACTACGCGCTGTATGCCCTGCATCCCGCCTGGAGTTATTTTGACCATCCGCCTTTGGTGGGCTGGGTGCAATGGCCGTTGGTCGCGCTGAATGCGCCGACCTGGGCTTTGCGCCTGCTACCTGAGTTGTTGTGGCTGGGCACCGCGCTAATGGTGTTCCGTTTAGCTGAAAGGCTGGCGGCTCTGCAATCTTCGCAAGGAGCGTGGTCGGTAGGGCGTTCTGCGCAGGTCAAGGAGGAGCCCGCAAAGCGGGCGGGGGACACGGAGCAGAACGCCCTGCCGCCCACGCTCCTAAAACCCGGGCAGGCGGGGCATTGGGCAGTGCTGGCCCTTACGCTGGCGCCCCTGATGCATGTACTGGGCATCGGTTTGTTACCCGATACCTTGCTGGTGTTCTGGACACTGGCGCTGATGGATGCAACCCTGGCGCTGCGGGACCCGGTGGCGGTGCGCAGGCCCTGGCCGTGGCTGGTTTTGGCGGTATTGCTGGGTCTGGCCGGCCTGAGCAAATACACGGCCATTCTGGGCGCGGTTGCCGTGGCTTTGTGTCTGATTGGGGCCTATGGCTTGGCTCTGCTGCGCAACCGCTGGTTGTGGCTGGCTATGGTGGTGGCGTTGGTCCTGGTGCTGCCGGTGGCCTATTGGAACCACGCAAATCAGTGGGTGTCTTTCACGTACCAGGCCAAACATGGCGCCGGTGGCGGATGGCAAGGGGTGCATCTGCTGCGCTTTTTGCTGATCCAGTTGCCGGTTTATGGGCCACTGTTGTTATGGGGTCTGTTGGGCCATTTACGGAATGACACATCGGTTCCCCGGGTCCTGCTGCTGTTTTTTGGTGTCCCTTTTGTTGTGCTGGCGGCCTTGTCCGGCGGTGGCACCAGCCTGCCGCACTGGACCGCTCCAGCCTGGGTGGCCTTGATGCCCTTTGCTGGCCCGGCTTTGGCGCGGGCCTGGGCCGATGGTCGTCGCTGGCTCTTGGGGGTGCTGGCCGTGGTGCAAGCCGGGTTAACGGTCGCCGTGCTGGGGCTGATGCTGACCGGTGGCGTGCCCTTTGTGACCAACACCTCGGGCCAGGGCAATAGTGCCGCGCCTTCCAACCCGTTTGCCGACCTGCATGGCTGGGACATGGCGGGCGAACGCGCACGCAGCCTGGCCACACAACACGGGTTAGGCAGCATCAGCGTGCAAAACTGGACCCTGGCCAGCCGCCTGGGCTGGTACGCGCGGCCACTGCCGGTGCATGTGCTGGAAGACCGCTTCGACCAGTTTGACCTGTGGGCGGGTGACCTGCTTGCGGGGGGCGACACCCTGCTGGTGGATTGGTCGCAACTGGCCTACACCGTGCCATTGGGTGCAAACGGTTTTGCCACCTGCACATTGCTTGACACGTTTGACACACAACGCCTGGGCCGTACCCTGGCAGTCTTTCGTTTCTACGCCTGTCGCGGCTGGTCGGGCCAGCCACACCCCCGTTTGCAGGAGGCGACACCCTGATGCACATTGCACCCATTGCCTTGCGCTGGTGGTTGGCGCCGCTGGTGCTGTTTGCAATCAGCGCCCCCTTGTGTTTGCACCGCTTTGAACCGGCCATGTTTATCGCCATCAACGCCGCCTGTGCGCCCATTGCCGCCCCGCTGTGGACGGGTCTGTCACTGTTCGGCAATGCCTGGGGCGTGTTGGCTGTCACCGCGCCACTGCTGGTGCGGGCACCCCGGCTGGTGTGGGCCTGGTTGTGCGCGGCTCCCTTTGCGATTGTGTTTTCCCGCCTCGGCAAGGGCTTGATCGAAAGCCCACGCCCGGCCGCCGTGGTGGACAACACGCAGATGCGCATCATCGGCGAAACCCTGCACAACGTCTCCATGCCGTCGGGCCACACACTGACTGCATTCGCGGTGGCGTCGGCCATTTACTTTGCGTTGCCGAAAAAGGGGCGGTGGCAGCACAGTTGGCTGTTTGTGCTGGCCGCCGGGGCCGGGCTGTCGCGAATTGCCGTCGGAGCCCATTGGCCCGGTGACGTGGCAGTCGGTGCCAGTCTGGGGCTGTTGGCGGGCATGCTGGGCGCGCGCCTGCTGGCACGCATGAACGCCAAACATCTGCAGCCCACGGCCTGGAGCCTGCGCCTGGTGGCCTTGTCAATGGTGGCGACGGTCTACACCCTGCTGACTGAAACTCTGGATTTCGATGAAAACCAGCCGCTGCAGTACTTGCTGGCGGTGGTGGCGACGGGCTCGTTGTTTGTGTTTTTCCGGCAAAGTTTTATGGTTAAAAGTACCGGTGAGCCCTCGTAAATACTGCGTAATCAGCTATCAAAACAGTAGCGTTTGTGTGGGCTGCATCAGCTTGGACGTGCACCTGACGCTGGTGTTTCGACATAACGTGAGTGGACCACGGTTGTAGCCGCCCGGCACCGATGGAGATGCGGTTACCTTTCAAATCCATCCAACAATGTTCGCTATCGTACATATCGCGCCTGTGCGCCAGGCATAGACTTTGGCATGCAATCCCGCCGGTTCACTTTACAAGGAAGCCACCATGACGAACACACAAAACCCACGTGACAAACAAACGCCGCATACCGGCAAGGTCGAAAACGACACCAACAAGCTCGGTGAGCAAGAGCCCACGCAGTTGAATCAGGGGCAGCGCACGCCAGAGAGCCGCAGTGACCGCGAGGCGCATGTGGGTGGCAGCAATCAGTCGCAGTCGCGACGCGGATCGGTGGGCTCCCCCAAGCGTTAATTCTCGGGAATCCAACACCATGCCAAATGCGCGAGCCGCCAATGCTGTACGCCTGGAGTTCGCTCCCGGCGCGCTGGTCCACGCCAATCTTTCAGGCGCTGCCTTTTCGGGCGATTGGTTATGGGTGGTTGGCGACGAAGCCTGCGGTGTGGACCGCCTGCGCCGCCTCGACCCGGTGGGAAGTGAGACCTTTCGCTTTGGGGAGGGGTGCGATTTCCCGCTGAAGGACTTGCTGGACCTGCCCGGCGCAGCCGACGAGGAAGCCGACCTGGAAGGTTTGGCCGTGACCGACGGTTGGTTGTGGGTGGTGGGTTCGCACGGACTCAAGCGCAAAAACGCCAAGGAAGGTCGAGACCACGCGGAGAACGCGAAACGGCTGTCCAAAACCAGTCTGGACGGCAATCGCCGCCTGCTGGCCTGCTTACCCATCGAACCGGATGCCAGCGGTCAGCCCTGCCTGGTACGCGAGGCCAAGGATGGCCGGCGAGCCCTGCGGCTCAAAGGCGACGCGATGTCCAACGAGCTCACCCGCGCGCTGGCTGACGACCCACACTTCGGGCCCTACATGGCAATTCCGGGGAAGGACAACGGCCTGGATATCGAAGGCCTGGCGGTGGATGGGAGCCGGCTGCTGCTGGGCCTGCGCGGCCCGGTGTTGCGAGGCTGGTCGGCGCTGGTTGAAATTGCGGTGGAAACCCGCGGCGATCAGTTGCGGCTGGTACCGCTGGAAGAAGACGGCCCACTGATGCGCAAGCACTTCCTGCAACTGGAGGGTCTGGGCGTGCGCGATCTGCACTTTTCTGGCGACGACCTGTACATCCTGGCCGGGCCAACGATGGTGCTCGATGGCGAGATTCGCATCTTCAAGTGGGCGGGTGCCAAACCCCTGCTGGCCACCAACCGCGAGGCGGCGCGTTTTGAGGCAGCGCTGACCGAATCGGTCTCCTTACCACATGGTCGTGGCATTAACCGCGCGGAGGCGCTTTGCAAGCTGCCACCCGGGCTGGTGCCGGGCAAGCCGGGCTGGCTCGTGTTGTACGACGCGCCGGGTGCCGATCGCAAGGACGGTGAATACACGGTGTTCGGGGACTTGTTGCGTCACGATTAGAACGTGCGGACCGAATCCTTGGACTTTGACGAAAACCAAGCGCTGCAAGACCTGCTGGTGATCTAAAACTGCTCCAGCCGCTCATATTCCGACATGACCTGCGCACCCAACAGCAGCAGTGCGGCAATTATTTCCATGCAAAACAAGGCCACCACTGCCGTCGTAAAGGAGCCGTAGACCACGCTGGCCTTGGACAAGGTGGTGAAGTACCAAACCAGCGCATGGCGAATCACCTCCCAGGCACCGGCGACAAAAAATCCACCAATAACGGCGTGGCGCCACTGGATACGCCCGACGGGCAAAACCCAGTAGAGCGTTGCCACAATCAGCACTTCGGCAGTGAAGCCCAGCACATAGAAGAACAGGCCAGACAGCCCCACCAGCGACCAATCGCGGCCCAGAAAATGCAGACTCTCATGGGCCATGGCCTGCAGCACGATGGAGGCCAAGGTCATACACAGCAGTGCGACCCCCAGCATCAAGACAAAGCAATAGGGCAGCACGGCCGACACCAACGCGTGGCGCTTGTCAACCGTGCCCCGGTGCGGGAAGATCAGAGCAATAGCCTTCTCCAGAATCCCGAAGGCCAGGGAGCTGAAGAACAGCATCGTCAACAGCAGCACCGCACCGATGGCGATGCCATTGTCCAGAAAGTCGTTCAGATCACCCAGCACAGCCTGGGACTGGCTTGGCACCAGCCACTCCAGATAACGCCCCAAGGCGATCAACAAATCGGTCTTGTCCACCAGGTGCGACAGCGCAATGATGGACAGAATCAGCAAGGGCACCATGGACAACAACGCGTAGTACGCAATTGCCCCGGCCAACATCATCCCCTGGTTATTGTTGAACCCCCGCAGCGTCTGCAACGCGAACGCAAGCGGGTGCGCCAAGATGTGTTGGGTTGGTTTGCTGATCCCTATGCGGGTGAGTTTCATTGAGGGGCGGCTTTGGGTAGCGGTGTGATTTTGATTCTATGCGTGGGTTGTGGCGGGAAGAGTCTGGGCGGTGGCATTGGTTGCTGTGCCATCGCAGTTCGGCAATTAGGGGGAGTGATGGGAAAGTTGGCTAGTGGACAGGTTCAAAGACGGGAGGCGGAACTAGCCCAATCCGATTTACCTGCCCCTTAGCCGACATTGACTCATACCGAAAAGAATGCCTTAGTGCACTTGAAGAAGCAGTGACAGCCCGCAACTGCCCGAGCAGATGTTTAAC